>Ga0265798_10005477_pt1 | contig 17048 bp, 22 predicted proteins | sample P3T30metagenome_FD_192430 | JGI IMG/M metagenome (GOLD analysis project Ga0265798, IMG submission 192430) | Plant litter microbial communities from East Loma Ridge, Irvine, California - P3 T30 | ecosystem: Environmental > Terrestrial > Plant litter > Unclassified | place: USA: California... | reverse complement strand
GTATTTCCTAAACAGATACCCTTATTTTTTAAACGAATAAATGAGTAATACGAACAAAGCAAGATTCAGGAAGACTAACCTTATTACAATTGTTTTGCTTTTTGTTTTGATACTGGCCGGTGGTGTGGTACGTAGCTCGGGTTCGGGCATGGGTTGTCCGGATTGGCCTAAATGCTTTGGCCGTTATATTCCACCTACTGATGCAAGTGAATTACCTATAGATTATAAGCAGAGCTATGTGGCTAAACGTGCCGCAAAGAACCAAAAGTTCGCTAAAACACTTGATGTATTTGGTTACAGTGATTTAGCCAACCGCATCAGGCAAGACCGCTCTATATTAATGCCCGAAGAGTTTAATGTAGCACGTACGTGGACCGAATACATAAACCGCTTGGTGGGTGTGGTAGCTGGTTTTGGGTTATTGCTGTCGGCCTGGTTCTCTTTCAGTTATTTGGCAGAAAGTAAGGCAATCACCTTATTGAGTGTTTTTAACTTGTTACTTGTAGGCTTTCAGGGGTGGCTGGGCTCCATTGTGGTTTCAACCAACCTGGTCGACTGGATAGTGACGGTACACATGTTGCTGGCTCTGGTAATACTGGCCATTAGCATATATACTTATCACTTGGCGAAGGTGCAAAACAAGCCGTTCATTGATACTAAACCATTGATCAGGATAATAGCAATTGCCGCTGTTGCCTTAAGCGTGGTGCAAATCACTTTTGGTACAGAGGTGCGCGAAAAGGTTGACGAAGTGTCCGACTATTTTCAGGGTGGTTACCGCGACCAGTGGGTAAAAAAAGCTGGTGAGGTGTTTACCAATCACCGCGACACTGCCGTTGTCGTAGTTATCGTAAACGTAATGCTGTATGCATTATTGAGGCGCAATTTTAACCGCCACTCTTTACAACAGCAGCTCATGAGCTTCATATTTTTGATGATCATGGTGCAGATGGGGGTAGGAGTAGCCCTCTCATATTGGTCTTTACCACCTGTAGCGCAGGCCGCCCATATAGTGTTGGCAAGTTTGATATTTGGTGCGCAATTTTATTTACTGCTCAACTTTAAACGTTCGGCAAAGTACACGGAGGTGCGCAAATGAGTTTTGGAAAAGATTTAATAAAACTGGTAAAGCTCAGGCTCACCTTTTTGGTGGTGTTCTCAGCTTCTATATCGTTTTTAATAGGAAGTCAAATTATTACCGCTACCAATGTTAACGGTGTAATTAACTGGGTTAACTGGGCAAAGCTGATTGTTGGCGGGTTTTTGATTACAGGTGCCGCTAATGGTTTCAACGAGATCATCGAAAAGGACCTTGATCGTTTAATGACGCGTACTGCCGACAGGCCGCTGCCTGCCGGTAGAATGACCAATGGGCAAGCTTTGGTGCTTAGTTTATTAATGGGTATAGGAGGTACTTACTTGCTGGGTAGCTTAAATTTGCTCACCGGGTTTTTATCGGTGTTTGCTATTTTGCTGTATGCATTTGTATATACACCGTTAAAGCAAAAGTCGCCTATTTCGGTATTCGTAGGTGCTATACCCGGTGCTTTGCCACCGCTTATTGGCTATGTGGCCGCCAACCCAACTATTGACCAGATTGCGCTGATCTTGTTTGGGATACAGTTCATTTGGCAGTTTCCGCACTTTTGGGCCATTGCCTGGGTGTTGGATGATGATTATAAGCTGGCCGGTTTCAGGTTGTTGCCTACGGGTAAACGCGACAGGGTGAGCGCAGTGATCACCTTCATATTTACACTGGTACTGGTGCCTGTAAGTTTACTGCCTACTTTTTATGGTTATGGCGGTTATTATGTAGGCGGGGTATCGTTAGTAATGAGTTTAATATTTTTGTATCAGGCTTTTGTGCTGATGCGCACACTGGAAATCAAATCGGCCCGAAAATTAATGTTTGGCTCGTTTTTGTATTTACCAGTAGTACAATTAATGTTTTTGTTTGATTTTATAGTGAAGAAGTAAGGATGATGGCACGATTTGAACAAGATAAAGGTAAATTAGATTTAACCCCAAAACGCTTTAACATGTGGTTGATATTATTTTCATCATTCATGTTTTTTGCGGCGCTTACCAGCGGTTTTATTGTTTACATAGGCGGAAAAGGGCATGCGTTGAGGCTTAACCTGCCTGTAGCGTTTATGTACAGCACGGCTATTATTGTGGTAAGTAGCTTAACTATGTACTTAGCCAGCAATGCCGCTAAGAAATTGCAGTTTGCCAAACAGCGCAGCTTTTTGTGGCTTACCTTTATATTAGGGCTGGCATTTTTGGGTATGCAAATTTACGCCTGGTATGTAATGGCATTTGAAATGAAGGCCTATTTCATTAATCCTAATGCTTCTATTTCCTTTGTATATGTATTTTCTTTAATGCACCTGCTGCACATTTTGGCCGGTTTGGTGTTAATCATAGTAAGCCTTGTGAGCACTTACCGGAAAACGCCTCAGGTTATAAATTTGTTCCGGATGGACATGACTTCTATTTTTTGGCATTTTGTCGATATTATATGGATTTATCTCTATGTTTTTTTACTTTTGAACCAGAATTAATCATCCTATACAATAAGTACAAATGAGTACAACAGCGGTTACATCACCTATAGATGAAGTGAAAACAACGCCATGGGCTGGCGGACGGTCGCCGTTTTCGGTGGAATACGGCAAAATGATGATGTGGTTTTTCCTGTTATCAGATGCATTTACTTTTTCATCCTTATTAATTGCATACGGCGCATTGCGTTTCAGCTCAACAGCATGGCCCGCAGCCGATCATATTTTCCAGTCGGTTCCTTTAACTTCCATAGAGCACGGTGCTCCGTTGGTGTTTGTGGGTATCATGACGTTTATCCTTATCATGAGTTCGGTAACAATGGTACTGGGCGTTGAGGCCGGTCACCGTGGTGCCCGTAAAGAAGTTGCCTGGTGGATGATTGCCACTATTATAGGTGGTTTTATGTTTCTGGGTTGCCAGGCCTTAGAGTGGAGCCACTTATTCCACGAAGGCTTTGGCTGGGGTAAAATGCCTAAAGAAATTGGTGAGTTTTTCCCTGAAGGTGTTAAGCCGTCAGCAGTGTACACTCAGCAATTTTCCAACTTGTTTTTCACTATTACAGGTTTCCACGGTTTTCACGTATTCTCTGGAGTGATTATCAATATCGTTATCCTGATCAACGTATTGTTGGGTACTTACGACCGCCGTGGTACTTATGGCATGGTTGAAAAAGTAGGCCTTTACTGGCACTTTGTTGATTTGGTTTGGGTATTCGTATTTACCTTCTTTTACTTAGTATAATTATCACATTTAGCTGATTTAATAAAGATCATGTCAGAAATAAAACATACAGAAATTCATGAAGAACATGCGGAGCATGATACCATGACCCGTAAAAAAATATGGAACGTGTTCTTCGTACTGTTAGGTATTACCGCTATTGAGTTTTTTATAGCATTATACTTAGTGCCAAAAGAAATTATCCCAATTAACATTGCTAACCCTATATACATTGTTTTAACGCTGGCTAAGGCATTTTACATAGTAGCCTACTTCATGCACTTGAAGTTTGAAAAAATTGGCATGGTGTACTCTATACTGGTGCCTACACTGTTCATTATAGGTTTAATACTCGTACTAACCAACGAAAGCCACCACTGGGTTGATTTAAGGTAAACAAGCCTGATGAACAACCTGTCACTTAGGGTAAAAAAATTAATAGTCCTGGTACTCATCTTAGCGGTACCGGGATTTTTATATTATTTACTAACCGTAAAAGGTAAAAACCGATACAAACCGCTGGCTATTTACGGGCCCAAACAAGTGGCTAAAACCGGCCACCGGTATCATGGTAAATATATTCCCGATACTATCTACCACCAGCTTGAGGACTTTAAATTAACCAATCAGCTGGGCAAGGAAGTGTCGTTTAAGAATTTTGAATACAAGATTTTTGTAGTTAACTTCTTTTATGCCAACTGCCCCGAGGTTTGCGCAGCAGTGAATAAGAACATAGAACGCCTGGCTTGGGCTTACAGAAAAAACCGCATGGTGAAATTTGTAAGCATTACGGTTGATCCGCAACGTGATAATCCGGCAGCTTTATTGACTTATGCTAAAAGGTATAGGTTACCGGCCGATAAATGGATGTTTTTAACCGGTGATACCACTACTATTTACAACCTCGCCAGAAAAGGCTTCCTGGTAAATGCAGTTAAAACAGGCGATGAATTTATATTCAGCAACCAACTCATTTTAATAGATGCTGAAAAACGCATCCGAGGCAGCTACAACGGTACATCAATGCCCGATGTAGTACGCCTGAACGATGAAATTAAAGTGCAGATAGCCGAAGAGCTGCGCAAAATAAAAGCTCCTGATTGATCATGAACGTAACCGATAAATTTATATTCCGCTTTGTAGCCGGTATTTCCATATTTGTTTTTGTAGTTGTGCTTATCTTAGGCATGAAGATTTTGCCTAAACCCGATGTATCGCCTTCGCTGTTATACTTTTTACCTAAGCTAAATGCATTTTTTAACGGAGCCTGTAGCATTTTACTTATGGTGTCGTTATACTTTATACGCCATGGTATGGTAACGGCTCATAAGCGTACCAATATCGCAGCTTTTACCTTGTCGTCCTTGTTCCTTGTGTCTTATATCCTGTTTCACTGGTTAAGTCCCGGAACGTATTATGGCGATTTAAATGGTGACCACATTGCCTCCGATATGGAAAAAGCTGCAGTAGGCAATATAAGGTATGTTTACTATGTTATATTAGTAACACACATTATACTGGCTGCAGTTGTATTACCTTTAATACTGCTAAGCTTTTACCGCGGTTTGCAAATGCAGGTAGAAAAACATAAAAAACTGGTAAGGTGGACTTTCCCTATTTGGTTTTATGTTACCGTAAGCGGTGTTGTGGTTTACTTAATGATATCGCCTTATTATAATTTTTAAGTTTAAAATTAGGTACTTTTGTATATGATAAAAAGCGTGAAACTATTACTTTGCACTTTGTGCCTCGGACTGCTTGTTTTAAGCGCACAGCCCGCCGCCGCACAGTGCGCCATGTGCTCGGCCACTGCCGAAGCGGGGGTTAAGGATGGTAACACCGAAGCCAACGGTTTGAACAATGGTATAATGTACCTGCTTGCCGCTCCCTATATAGCTATAGCCGCAGTTGGTATAATATGGTATAAACGTTTCCGCCGTAAAGATGTGGACATCAATATGGGGAAAGAGAAATTTCATTTGAACTAAACAACATATCCGGCCTCACATGCCGGATATTTTTGTATTACATAAAATCTGCCATATGCCTCAAACACCCAAAGCCTGGGCTATTCTACATGCCAAATGCCCTAAATGCCGCCGTGGTAACATGTTTAAAGGTAACATGTATAGTTTTGGTGGCAACACCATGCACGAAACCTGCCCGCGCTGCGGACTGCATTTTGAGATTGAGCCCGGATACTTTTATGCGGCCATGTATGTAAGTTACGCATTTAACGTAGCCGAGGCGGTTACCATTGCTATGGCTACGTATATCCTCACCGGCAATATGGAATCGCCCTGGTTATACCTGGGGCTAATTTTGGGTGGATGCTTTTTACTTGCGCCGTTCAATTACCGGTATTCTCGCATCATATTGCTATATTGGCTTTCGCCCAAAATACATTACCAAGCTTATTTAGACACCAATGATCCAGCCTGATACGCTAAATTTTATAGCCGATTTAAAAGAAAATAACAGCCGTGAATGGTTTCAGGCCAACAAAGAGCGGTACGATAGAGCACACCAGGATATAATTGCTTTTGCCGGTAAATTGATTGAAGCACTGAGTAAAGAAGATGCCGGCGTTGATGCAGCGCTCGACCCAAAGAAATGCGTAATGCGCATCTACCGCGATATCCGCTTCAGTAAAGACAAAACGCCTTACAAAACCAATATGGCTATTGGGCGGCTTACCAAAAATAAAACTGTTGAAATTGGCTATTACTTGCAAATAGAACCGGGCAACAAATCTTTCATTGCCGGTGGTTACTGGATGCCGCAAGGCGAGCACATTAAAAGCATACGCCAGGAAATTGATTACAACGCGGCCGATCTTACCGGCATAGTAGATGCGCCCGAATTTAAAAAGACTTTTGGTGAGTTTCGCGAACAAGAAAAGCTGAAAACCTTACCCAAAGGTTACGATGCCGACAATGAAAACATCGAATTGCTAAAGCTGAAAAGCTTTATAGCCTACCGCGATTTAAAAGACAAGGAGCTTACCGGCCCTAACGCTGTAAAACAGGTTGCTCAAATGTGTGCCAAAATACATCCGCTAAATGTGTTTTTGAATAATGCGATTGATTAAGATTGTGTCCAAAATAATCCAGATAAATAAAGAACATGTCATTGCGAGCGATAGCGTGGCAATCTCTGCAAGACGGGTAACCAACAGGCTATTCTACGCAGAGATTGCTTCGCTACCGCTCGCAATGACGGCTTAATTATAACAAACTCTCAACTCCATATCATGAAAATAAAATTCATCCTATTAGCGCTTATTGGTGGTTTAGCGCTGCACTCGTGTAAGGTTATGTCGCCTAAAGCTTATAAAGCTTTGGTTGCCGGGCGCGATTCGCTGCAAAACCGCACCACTAACCTTGAAACCGAGCTGGCCCGTCTGCAAGGCGATACCGCCCGTTTGCACCGCGAAATGGCCGACCTGCAACGTAATTACAATGCTTTAAACAGTAGTTACAACAGCAACTCTACCAAACTTACCCAGCTATCGGGCGATTTACAAAAGCGCGAAGCCAGACTGCGTGAAGTGGAGGATATTTTACGTAAGCGCGATGAAGCCACCAACGCCCTGCGCGATAAATTACAACAAGCTTTGTTAGGCTTTCAGCAAAGCGGATTATCGGTAGATATTCGTAACGGTAAAGTATATGTATCATTAACCGACAAGCTGTTGTTTCCTTCGGGAAGTATTGTAATTGATGAAAAGGGCAAACAAGCTTTAAAGCAATTGGCCGTAGTGTTAAATAAGGAGGCCGACATCAACTTATCTATCGAAGGGCATACCGATAACCAACGCGTGGTGAACCTCGGCCAGATCAAAGATAACTGGGATTTGAGCGTATTGCGTGCTACTTCGGTAAGCCGTTATTTAACTGATGTAGAAAAGATAGCCCCGCAACGTATCACCGCCACAGGTAAAGGCGAGTTCCAGCCTATTGATCCATCATCTACACCGGAGGCCCGCGCCAAAAACCGCCGTATAGAAATTGTACTCACGCCAAAATTGGATGAGCTGTATAATTTGATCAGCACACCGGCGGCTAAGTAAGTATTTACAACGTCCGTCATTGCGAGATACGAAGCAATCCCTGCACGACAGGTCACCGCTTGGTTAGCCTACGCATCGATTGCTTTGTACCTCGCAATGACGAGATTATATATCAGTCTTGCCGGATTTATTTCGGCATCCTACCAGGTTGCTAAGTAAGCGATGAATAGTTGGCTACCAAGCGTGTGGGGTGCCGGACTAAATTCGGCATGACGTTTTTGTAAGGTTGAACTTTACACATCCGGGAGTGTTATAAATAAAATAATTCAGCATGAAAACCTACGCTATTATCTCCGATATTCACGGCAATTCGCTGGCATTGCAGGCTGTGCTTGCCGACATTCGTTCACGGCAGGTAGACCAGATTATTAACCTCGGCGATCATGTGTTTGGTGCCCTGGAGCCCGAAGCTACGGCTACCATCATACGCGAAACATCCATGCTTTGCATTAGCGGTAATACCGACAGAGAAATACTGGAAAGCTTGGACAAACCATCGGAAAAGGAAAATATGGAACGGGTAAAAGCCGACTTATCTAAAGAGAGCATCGCCTGGCTGAAGAGCCTGCCGCCAACTGCTGTATGCGATGACGTTTTTTTTGTGAGCCACGGCACGCCCGAAAGTGATAATGAATATCTGTTAGAACAGGTGACCGCGCAGGGCGTATTTGTTTACAATGATGAAGATTTGACAGCCAAAACCCAGCATATCCATCAGCCCATAATTTTATGCGGGCACTCGCATGTAAACCGGCTGGTGTACCTCGCTAACGGGAAAATTATTTTGAATCCTGGCAGTGTGGGCCTGCCTGCTTACTTAGGCAATGGCGAGCACCGCTTTGCCATGGAATCGATGACACCACATGCAAAGTATGCCATAGTTAAGGTAGATGGTACTCAAATTAATGTAGAGCAGGTACATTGCAGTTACAATTGGCAGCAGGCTTCAGCAGCGGCTAAGCTTAACGGTAGCGATAAATGGGCCGAATTCTTACTTCACGGCCGTATGCCTAAAGATTTGAGAATATAGAGTATATCGGTTAATCGGCAGAAACTTCGTATTACTCGAAAAAAATATGCTGCATAAAAACACGTAATTGCAAGGTACGAAGCAATCCCTGCGGAAAAAGTAGTCCGACACCTGTCGTACAGAGATTGCTTCGTATCCCGCAATAACGCGTCACTTAATTAGCCTCGGTATAACTCTTAAAGCTATCCATTATAGCTTGCCAGCCGGCTTGCTGCATTTCAACCGGGTTCATGGTTTCTGGGTCGAAAGTTTCGGTGATTTGTGTGAAGCCGTTTTCCTCGCCGAATACTACTTTTACTTTACGACCGTCGGTCATGGCATAAGTAATCAATTCGTTTTCAATAACGTCGTTGTAAACACCTTCCAGGTCAAAGCCCATACTGCCGTCTTTCGCTTCCATACGCGAAAGGAACTTGCCGCCGGGGCGCACATCATTTTCGGCCCTGGGCGTATGCCAGGTATCTGTGGCAACGCACCATTGCGTAATGTGTTGGGGCGAAGTCCAGAACTGCCAAACTTTGGCTACAGGTGCCTCCACCGTGGTTCTAACGGTAATAGGGTTCAGGTTAATTTCTTGCATGTGAGTATTATAATTGTTAAGATAATAGTTGACTTTTGGTGTCGCTAACCATTGGCATATACTTCTTCCGGTTCTCATATAACGCCCATAGATTTATGGCCAGTAATACCAAAGCTATAGGTAAACCCGATGGTGCATCAAAAATATTAGTTAACAGAATACCAATCATCACCGGAAAAACAATGATGGCGCCCAGGGCCCGGTATTTGGGAATGATAAACAGGATACCGCCTATCACTTCGGCCACGCCAACCAACGGCATAAGCCAGCTAATATCCATAATGGCTTTCATTACCTTGAGCATACTGGGCGGCAGATCGGTAGGGGCAGGCATGTAATTAAAAAATTTGTTGAGTCCGGCGTTGATGAACATCAATCCGAAAAGCAGGCATAATACAAAGAGGATCTTCTTTTTCATGGTTTTAATTTTCCAGTGAAGTTAATAATTCATCTAAACCTTTCATAGCCATAGTAATACCTTCTTTAAAGCCCATTTGGATAGTAGCTTCTAACTGTGCAAGATCCGGGTAAGTGGTATGCATTTCAATAAAGATTAATGAACCTTTGTCGATAAATGTTACCTCCCACTTTGCTTGTGGCATATCGGGGTTGATGTGGCCCTCAGCATTAGCGAAAGCATCAAAACCGCTGTAATATTCATGAGAGCGGATTTTTACGTAATTAGCAATGCCCCAATGTTCTTCTCCTCGCGGACCTACCATGGCATAAAGCCAGTATCCGCCCTCTCTAAAATCCATAATCTTAGTTTTAGCTTTCCATGGTTTGGGCGCCCACCACTGATCCAAAAGTTCTGCTTTCGTATAAGCATCCCAAACCAGGGAACGCTCTGCCGCAAATTCCCGTTTAATAGTAATACTGTGGTTTTCTTTGTCCACAATAAAGTCGAAGGCTAAATTCATACTCATGATTTTTTATTTTTTAGGTTTAATAATACTTCGTCAAGTTGGTTAAAGCGGCTTTCCCATATTTTCTTCAATTGCTCCAACCATTGATCAATTTCTTCTATTTTGCTCCGGTTAAGTTGGTAGTGAATTTCCCTACCTGACTGCTCCTGCTTTACTAACTGACATTCGGTTAAAATGCGCAGATGTTTAGATACGGCCTGTCGGGTGGTATCAAAGTGCTCAGCAATAGCATTGGGCGTCATAGCTTGTAGGGCAATAAGCAATATAATAGCCCGCCTTGTAGGGTCAGCTACAGCCTGGAACACATCTCTCCTCATAATTTATACTTTAATGAAACCGATTGGTTGCAAATATATATGCAATTAATTGGTTGCGCAACTAATTGGTGATATTTTTGAATTACATCGCTACTTCTAGGTATACTGATGGTAATATCACTCACTGTGCATTAGGCTCACCAAGCATCATAAGCACAAAAAGCTCCTTTCCAGTTAACGGAAAGGAGCTTTTTGTGCCAAATATTCATTTAGAAAGGACTATTAAAATCTGCAAAGGAAGGTAGTAATTCATCTTTGGGCGATAGTACAACCTCGCGGTCATCTACGCCCCAGCCGATGGCCAGGGTAGGGTCGTTCCAAATCACGCCAATTTCTGACGCCTTATCATAAAAGTTGGTCACTTTGTAAGTAAATATGGTATTATCTTCGAGTGTTACAAAGCCGTGCAAAAAGCCCGGAGGTACCCAAAATTGTAAATGGTTGGTGCCGCTCAACTCTACAGATACATGCTGACCGTAAGTAGGGGAGTTTTTGCGAATATCTACCGCAATGTCCAGCACACTACCTTGTAATACGCGCACCAGTTTACCCTGTGCAAATGGATTAGCCTGCCCGTGTAAGCCTCTTAATGCCCCCTTTTGTGAAAACGATTGATTGTCTTGCACAAAGGTGGCATCTATGCCTATTTCTTTAAACTTGTTTTGGTTATAGCTCTCATAAAAATAGCCCCTGTCATCAGGGAAAATACGAGGTTCTAAAATAAGCAGGCCTTCAATAGCCATGGTGGTTACTTTCATATGTTAGCTGTGGGTTTTCATTAAGCTGTTAAACAGTACGTACCGGTTTTCAAATTGCTGGTGATGGCGGGTATGTAAATGGTGCAGGTGCCTGTCTCTAAACAGGTGATATTTATTCATATCATCGGTAACATATTGTATGCAAAAAGTCACTCCTTCGTTGGGCGAATCTACAACTTCCAAAATGTTATGGCTAGTAAAATAACCCGTAGCCATAGCCGCAGGTATGTGTTCTTGTTTCATCCACTGCAGCCACTCGGTTTCGGCACTGGCTTCTACCACAAAGGTTTCATTATAAATAATCATGATTGCAAAAGTATAAATTAAGAAGAGCTATCAGGCTTATCGCCGCGTAATAATCTGAAATGTTTACGGGCGTTGCCTATCCATACACTGCCAGGATAATCAGTAATTACTTTTTGAAAATAGCTTTTAGCCGTTTCCTTGTCGTTCAGCTGGTCTTCATAAATAGTGCCCAGCATATACACGGCATCATCGGCCCACAGGTCGGTTTGATGGTCGGTTAGTATCTGTTTAAGCGGGGCTATGGCGGCCTGGTAATTTTTTTGCTGAATATAGATGCGGGCTTTGGCCATCAAAATATCATCCTGTAATGAATTGCCCGGATACTTCTTGTCAATGCTATCCAGCGTAATTAACGCCTTTTCGGGTTCCTCCATAAATATTTTTAGATCGGCCCGGGCATAGATCTTAAGCGCCTTGCCGGCGGTATCGGCTACCAGGTTATCGCCAATGAGCAGAGATAAGTTCAACGCATCATTAGCGATGAGCTGCGAAGTAGCGGCCTTTAATACATTGAGTTGTCCTTTAGCGTAAGTAAAGTCGCCGGTGTAATAGGCCAGTTTAGCGTTGCGGTAATTGGCATCCTGTGCCATGGGGGTACCGGCATAAGCTTTTTCCACCTGGCTGTAAGTTAGCGTGGCTTCCCAGGGCTGGCCGTTCATGAGGTAAACATCGCCCAGGTCTAACTTACAACCCGCCATGAGTTGGGGGCGAAGGTTGGGGAGCTTTACAGCGTCTTCTAACAAACGTTGAGCCTCATTAAGCTTGTGCAATTTAAAAGCCTGCAGGTTGGCCAGCTTTTGCATGGCGAAGGCAGTGCTTGCCGTGCGACCAAATTCGTTGATCAGATCGGTATAGTCTTTTTCCAAGCTGAGCAGGTCGGCCGCAATGTATTTTCCGGAGGTAATTTTGAGGTTTTTAGTGTTTACCAGTTCAATTTTAGCAGGAATGTATAATTCGTCGGCACGGGTGTTTTTGGTAAGCAGGTATTCGTAACCGCGTATGGCGGTATCATAAGCCTCGTTGGCAACCAGGGTTTGGCAAAGTTCAAATATATCGTTACCCTTATTATCATTTTGCCGGCGATTAATGGCCAGTGCCTGGTTTAACGCCTGGTCGTATTGCTTTTGCTGCAGGTATTGCCAGGTAAGCAGGGCAGAGTATACCATTTGCTGCGGGTCTTTTTGTATGAGCTTGAGCAAGGCTACGCGCAACTGGTCATAATCGGCCTCACCTTCGTACACAGCAGCAAGGGTACTCTCTGCCTGGTTAATATACACGGGGTTGGCAGGTAAAAAGTTAAGATATTCTTCAGTTAAACCACCCTTATCGCGTTTAAAGCGGTATAAACTTATTAATTCCATGGCAAACAGCTGTTCGTTATGCAATTGCTTGCGGCCCTGTTTGAGAATTTTGATGGCATAATCGGAATTTTCGGCCTGGTAAAACTGCGTGGCCAACGAACTGATGATAGCCGGATTGGCCGGTAGCTTTTTAAGCAGATCGTCGTAAACAGCACCGGCCTTATCTGCGTGGCCCTGCTCGGTATATATTTTGCCCAGGTTAATGGCGTACTGGCTCTCTTCGGGATGTTTACGGGCAATTTTTTTGGTAATGCTTTCGGCCTCTTCCAGCTTTTTTAAGCTGATCAAATTGTCAACGTATAACGAGTAATAGGTTTCGTTATCCATCTTATACAAACGCTGATAAATGTCTGATGCTTTTTGCAGTTCACCGGTGAGGGCATACTGCCGGGCCAGTTGCAGATCATTATCCTGTGCGACTAAACGGTTAGCCTGGGTAGTCAAAATAATAATGAGCAAAAGCAGGTACTTCATAATCAAAAATAATAAATTGCCACCCTAAGCCAATGATATATTTACTAATAGTTTAGGTATCCAACTCAAGGGTAAAATTGTAGTGACATTGTTGAGCACCCAAGTAAATTTATCTAATTTGACCTTGTTAAATAGTACGAGACTGACTCCAGTATGTTAAACCGTTTCAAGTTATTGCTTTTTACTACAGTACTTGCCGTATTTTTTTCGTGCGGGCAAAATGAGCGCAGTCAGATTCCTATCCGCGAATTTTTTAAAACACCAGAGAAAAGCTTTTTCAAAATATCGCCCGATGGCAAATATCTGTCTTACTTAAAGCCCTATAAAGATAAGCAAAATCTGTTCATACAATCCCTGGCTGATGGTAAGGAGCGGGTGGCTACCTCGTTTACTGATAACTCTGTTCGTGACTACTTCTGGACTTACAACAACCAAATAGTTTTTAACCAGGACGATAGCGAAACAGACGGGGTTAAGATGTATGCCATTGATGTGAATACACTGCAGATGCGCACTTTGCTTACCGCCCCGGCTAAAACCCGCGTTAAAATGTTAAACCGTAACCGGAATCAGCCGGATGTGATTACCATTGTAATGAATAAGCGCGACCTGTCTACATTTGATGTATACCGGTTAAACATTAAAAGCAATGTGTTGTCACTGTATATAAGCAACCCGGGCAACATAACCGAGTGGTATCCGGACAATGAAGGGAAAATACGTTTGGCCAAAGCATCAGACGGTGTGGACGAAAGTATACTTTATCGTGCTGCCGAAAGTGCACCCTTCAAACCTATTATCAGAAACAATTTCAAGAATAAGGTTGACTGGGTGGCTTTTACTAACAACGGCACATCATTTTATGCCCTGTCAAACGTAGGCCGCGATAAAACTGCGCTGGTTCAAATTAATGCTGAAACAGGTAAAGAGGAAAAGGTAATTTACGCCGGCAGTAAAGCCGATATTTTAGAAGTAGGCTACTCGCGCAACAAGCACCGGTTGGAATATGCCGGCTGGGAAGACTCCAAACCGCACAAGTACTTTTTAAACGACAGCGCCAGTAAGATTTACAAAGACCTGAAAACTAAACTAAAAGGTGGAGTAATAAGATTTGTGGAACGCGATACTGCCGAAGCTAAATATATCGTTAACACCTATACCGACCGTAACCCCGGTACCTTTTATTTATATGAACCTGCCAGCCGTAAACTTACCCAGTTAAGCAACATAAACGGTTTACAACCCGATGAATTATGCGCTATGAAACCTATAGCGTTCAAGGCTTCTGATGGTATGCTTATTAATGGTTACTTAACCCTGCCCCTGGGCAATAAGCAAGAGGATTTGCCCGTAGTAGTGATGCCGCATGATGGCCCCTGGGGGCGTAATTATTGGGGTTACAATGCCGAGGTGCAATTTTTGGCCAACCGAGGTTATGCGGTGTTCCAGGTTAATTACCGGGGCTCTACAGGGTACGGCAAAGCTTTCCACAGTGCAGGTTTTAAGCAGGTGGGCGGTAAAATTCAAAGCGATGTAAGCGATGGCGTGCAGTGGTTAATTCAGCAAAAAGTGGCTAATCCTAAAAAGATAGCTATTATGGGTGCTCGCTTTGGCGGTTTTTCGGCCTTGTACGGCATGTCTTTTCATCCACAGTTATATAATTGTGCGGTGGTGCAATTTGGCTTAATTAATTTTTTTACCTACCTTAAAGATGTGCCGCCATTTTTTAAACCGCGCCTGCAAATGACTTATGAAATGGTGGGTAACCCCGAAACCGATGCCAACCAGTTCAGGGCTATATCGCCGGTTTTTCATGCCAATAAAATAAAGGCGCCTTTAATTATTTTTCAGGGTGCTAAAGACCCGCGTGCCAACATCAGTGAACTTAACCAGTTTGTGCGTGAATTGCAGAAGGATAATGTGCCCGTAAAATACGTGCTTAAAGAAAACGAGCGTAGTTTCTTCAAGAGTGAGCATAACCGTATGGAGATGTACGCCGAAATTGAGAAGTTTTTAAATGCGAACATGAAAGTTAAGCCCTAACTTATCATGGCTACCGAAGCGCATAAAAACGTTTATCAGAAAAATTTTTCGCTCATTGCCGCTTTTCTGATTCTTATATCCATTACCCTGGTGGTGGCCTTGGTTATTGCCCATACTTTTACCGAAAATTACGTCAAAAACGAGTTTGCATCTCGCAAGCTTGATGTACTGGAACAAACCCTGAAACCTTACAACGACTTTTTTCAAAACCGTATTCCCGAAATTACCTCTTACCAGGGCTTTTTAGATTCGGCATCGGCTGCCAATTATGCTTTGTCGGTGTTTACCGATTATCCATTTGTAAAAAATATAAGGTACGATGAAATAGCTATCAGCAGTAAGCCCGGTAACAACAGCACTGGTAACGCCATGAATATATCGGTGAAAGTGGTTTACGAATATCAGCCGCAAAAAGGCGGTGTAAAAGGCAGTCGCTTGCCGGCCAATGCCGATGAAGATGATTTTAGGCGGATAGCCAAAAAGTTAAACTACTATATAGTAGTGGCCGATACATCGCGCGTACCTAACCAGGATGAGATTTACAGTACTTTTTATGATGTAAAGCCCAGTAAGATAAGCTACCTCAATATACCGCGCCGGCAGGAAATTAAAGATTACCGCATGTTGCAAAAGGGGGGAAGGCCATCGGCCACCTATAAGCAAAACATGATGACCTTTATGCTGGATGTGTATACTATTAAGCTAAAAAACACGAATCCCGAGCTCTACCAAAATATTGCCATACAGCCGGTAGTTTACGACCCTATTAGTGCAGAAAATGGAGAACTACGCACTGAGGTAGCCTTTCCGGGGGCGTTTTCTGATTATAAGTTGTATTTTAAATCGGCTGCCGATCACCTCGATGCCGAAATTAACCGGCGTTTTAAACCTATTGCTGCCATTGTGCTGCTTATTTATGTTTTTTTGGTGGTAATAGGCTGGCTCATTTACCGTAACCTAAATATCAACCTTAAGCTGTTTAAACTACAGTACGACTTTATAAACAACTTTACCCACGAATTTAAAACGCCCGTCAGTGTTATAAAAATTGCTGGCTCTAACCTGCGGGGCGATGGCGAGTTGAGTGAGCGGCAGCGTAAGCATTACGGTAAGATACTGGATGAGGAAGCTGATAAACTGAACGAACTGATGAATAAGCTGCTCTCGTTTACACAAATTGAGAACCGTTCCATCAAACTCAACAAAGAAGAAATTAAGCTGGAGGAATTTGTACAGAAATATATCAACACCTTCCGCATTAAATACCCTGATTTTAAGCTGGATTACAAGATAGAAGACACCTATAACTTTTACACCGATCCGGTTTTGCTGGGAAGTATCTTCCAAAATTTGATAGAAAACGCCTATAAGTATTCTAACCCGGGGCAAAAAGAACTATTTATACATATAAGCTACGAAAAACGTAATATTGTTTTCTCTTTTACTGATAAGGGTATTGGGATACCTAAAAGCGAAGTAGCTAACATCTTTAAGAAGTTTTACCGTATAGAGAACCAGTATAACCAAAATGGGAGTGTGGGCCTGGGCTTGGCTTTTTGTAAAGAACTGGCTAACTTTATGAACGGAGACTTGCAGGTAAAGAGTAAAGTAAACGAAGGTTCGGAGTTTATTGTGACCCTGCCTTATGAAAATTAAACCATGAACACAGAAATTAAGATTGCACTGGTTGAAGACGATGAGAACCTACGCTTTTTGGTAGCCGAGCGCCTGGAAACCGAAGGTTACAAAGTACTGGAAGCCGCCAACGGTATAGATGCAGAGAAAATAATACTGGAAAACCTGCCCGATATTGTACTGCTGGATTGGATGCTGCCCGGGCAGCAAGGCTCGGAGGTATGCGCTAACATACGCGAGAAAGGTTTTGATAAACTGGTG
>Ga0265798_10005476_pt1 | contig 17054 bp, 18 predicted proteins | sample P3T30metagenome_FD_192430 | JGI IMG/M metagenome (GOLD analysis project Ga0265798, IMG submission 192430) | Plant litter microbial communities from East Loma Ridge, Irvine, California - P3 T30 | ecosystem: Environmental > Terrestrial > Plant litter > Unclassified | place: USA: California... | reverse complement strand
CCTACAAAGCCCCCGACATGCCGCCCCCCTCCTACCCAGCGCAAGACGCGGGTCCCTACTACCCACCCCAACAAGGCGGCTACGGCTCGCCTCCTCCCCCCATGGGCGGCCCTGGACCCTACGGCCCGCCTCCAGGCCAAGGCCAAGACTACTACGGCGGCCAACAACAGCAACAAATGCCCTACCAACAACAGCCGATGCAATACCAGCAACAACCCATGTACCAGCAGCAAGGGTATCCTCCGCCTCAGGGCCAGTACCAGGACGATAGGCGCGGTGGTTCCTCTGGCAGTGGGATATGCGCGGGTATCATGGGCGCGTTGGCTTGTTGCTGTTGCTTGGATTGTCTGTTCTAGAGAGGTCGGGAAGACGAGTGGTGTGTGAACTTGGAGGGGTGTGGGATGGTTCCTTTGAAAGAGGAAGTGGTGATGAACTTTGGATGCCACTGCCACTCAGAAATGAATCACTTCTCGAACCGGGACTTTCCTCTCTTGCGAAATCAGGCGGGAAGTCGGGGTTGCGAACGATCGTTCTCAGTACAGGTCTCATGTGTACGTTGGGCGGGTTACTTTGGCGTTATACGGGATACTCCTACGGCTGTGCCTAGTTGTGTTGTGATGGGAATTCGACAGTAGCAGCAGCAGTAATACAGCGACATTAATCCTCAACTTTGTGGTGTCATTTATCCTCTCGCTGCAATCCGTCAAGACAAGGAAGGCTGGTATGTAGTATATTTGCCATGCTAATATCAATGTGCATATAAGCCGTGACTACATGTAGCTATGTACAAGGGTATGCCAGTAAAGGTTGGCGAACAGTGAACCGTCCAACCCCGCTTGACGATGCCCGTTTGCCAAGACCAAAAGGCGAAACAGGCAGTGATGGTGGAGACGATGTAGACGATGTAGCTATCATGACCACGCATCTGCGGCAGTGAGCGGGCTGTAGCACTTGAAAAGGCGTTCGCCGTTGTTGTTGTCGCCCAGGCCGCAAGAGCACGTTTCGAATGTATCGCCGTGGTCCTCCTCGCAGTAACCTTGCAGCGGGCCTCCGTCGGCGGGGGTGATCTGGTAGCCAGCGTTTCCTTCACGCGGTATCAGTAAGTACGCTCTGAGATTGTAACACCATCATGGGACTGACTGTATATGGTAAAGTGAGAGGATTGCGAGTGCACCTCAAGCTCTTCAATCTCGCCGTCCTACGTATGGTCAGTAGCTGGCATGACACGGATCTTGGTACACATCATTTTGGTTCGGCGCCAATCGTTGGACTTACCGTGCCACAACCCGAACACCTAACGCCATGGGCGGAGCTGACATCGTCGATGTTCGCGGCGAAGATGGTGTTGCAGATGTCATCGCAAGACGGAGGACCTTGCAGGATGGCAAAACCATTCTTGAAGAACATAGACCAGTCAGCCATCGTCAAGAGTGACGTATCATGTCGTCGTATTCAACTTACTCCGCTGTTGTAGTTGCCATCAGGCGATCCAGTGTACCAGTCGCGAGAGTAGATCATGAAGTCGGCGGACGCGAGACCAACGACAGAGAGAGCGGCGGCGGTGGTAAAGAGCTTCATCTTGAAGTTGGTATTCGTTGAGGTAGTTTTTGAAGGTTATGTGTAATGCTTTGCTACAGAATGCAGGAGCAGGTTGTTGAGTTGGAGAGTGAATGATTGTTTTGCGAGGACTGAGATTGGGAGGCTGTACTTATAGCTGAGTGTCTGATCTCCTTGCTGGCACTACGAGTCAGGCGATCGGTGTGCATATTGTGCGCGTACTGTAGGTAGGTAGCTCGGAAGTCGGTTGGAGAGTAGGAATGTAGATGAACCGACCGGCGATCTCTAGTCTAAGGAAGGCACTACTACTTCGCCTCACTATAAGTATGCGCGAAGGATGGTAATTTGTATGCAAGTGGTTCCTTCCGCGGGCCCTGTGAGCTTATATGAGCTTACTATAGGCAGGTATTCCTTTGCCTGTTCGTAGGTGTTTAGGCGAAGCTTATAAACAAGGCACTCTGTGCAAGACCAAGAGCAAACATTACTACCTCGCCTCGCTGTGAGTGTGCGCGAAGGCTCGTAGCTTATACGCGACTAATTCCTTCCGAGGGCCCTGCGGGCTTGCTATAGGCGGGTGCTCATTTTCCCGTTCGCAAGTGTTTAGGCTGCCTTACTGTAGTTCTATAGGCATCGGAGCGGCATCGAGCGATCTGCTGTGTTTGCTTTATAGCCACGGCGAGCGCTTAATGAAGCGCTATGTCCATTGTCTGCTGACCGACCAGGACCTTCCTATCCGGTGAAGTAGTTTACGAGCTATACGAAGGACTGTTTCATGGGTTGCCGGATCGCTATGGTTCACCATGGACACGAGATGGCCGATGAGGGCTCTCTTTGATGCCGAGTCGAGCAACGCCCTCATGAGTGAGACTCCTCGTAGAACCGTGTTTGCTCGCCAAGGTGTCGACCGAAGGTAGAGGCGTGGAGGTCATAGTAGAAGGCGTGTAGACCATGGTAGAAGGCGAATTCTCGCTAAGAAGAGAAGCGTGATTTGCCGTACAGGTGCATTCGTAAATGGCCAGCGTGATGCGGCGCTCCCAGGAGCGCAGCTCGGCGATCGTGCGCTTCGTCATAGTGATGTTCCAGGACTCGCAAGGTGGTCAGAGGCGTTTCGATGCCTAGGAGATGTTTGGAGGTTAGGGTGATAGACAAAAAGAGAGAGGTTGCAAATGGGGTGAGGTTCCCGCTCTTTGCGCATCTCTGGTACCGCAGTGTGGACCATGGCGTATATCTCAGGCCGCCAAATCAGATACCATCATCTGGGTTGAGATACTAGTATCACTTACAGTACGGCAGCGAAACTCGTTATATACAAGCAAATGGGTATCTCATGCTCTCACAAATCAGAAACGTGACTTTCGTCGTCTGTTAGATCAGACACAAAACTCAACGCAAACTCACAGCCACCTCCAACACACTCAAATACCTTATCCTCGACCCAGAAGCAGCCCCAATATCCTTCTTGACTTCTCCGTCGCCATTCTGTTCAGCCCCTGCCTCAGCCTGATCAACTTCCATCTTGTCATCACCGGCACCATTATCTTCACCAACACCATCATCCTCATCAGCAATTTCAACATCATCCACCGCCCCAACACTCCCCGTCCGAATCCTTACCTCAAACTCATCCCTCTGCAAAAACCACCCCCCAACCTCCATAACCTTCCCAATAGCCTTGCCCGTTCCCTTGACAATCACCTGCTCTCCACTCGCCCCACCGACCCTCCTCTTCTTCTCCCTCCCCTCCTCAACCCCCCTCGCAATGGCCATCACCTCGTCCTCCTCATCGTCCGTCCTCCGCCTCTTGCGCTTGTTCTTTTGAGCTTGTGTGGTTGCTGCTTGCACGTCGCGCTTGTCGGCTAGATTTAGGAGTTTTTCCACGCGCTTAACGGCGCTCATGAAGGGTGTGCGCGTCGAGATGTAGACGACTTTTTGCGTTGAGGAGGAGGTGTAGGGGGAGGGGATCGCGGGACGGGGGAGAGGGCGTTTGGTTATTTGGGCGTCTGGAAGGGAAGTTAGTACTATATTCGTTGGTGGGATTAGGGACTGAAGGCATGTATACCTTTGGGTAGGCGAGAGAGTTTTTTGTGCGGTGGTTTTGAGACACGGTTGGTGGGATTTATGGCAGGCATTGCGTTTGGCGCCATGTTGATTTACTCTGATAGTATCTTCGCGATTGTGAAGTTGATGTGGTGGTGGACTTGCGATAGAAACGAAGACTGGCATGTGAAAGTCTGCGACAGCTTCGCAGATCATACAAATTCCAAAGCTTAATCCTAAGTCTAAACGATGATCTCAGAACTCATATATAAACCTCGGCACTCACATACATCTCGATCAGACAACCTCACAAACACGTACCACCAACAATGCACCTTCGCCACCTCCACCTCCCCTCCTTAACCCGCTACACCCACGCCAGCAACCTCCAAACCACCCTCGTCTCCCGCCTTCTCGCCCACAAAGCATCGCCCACAACCGTACCAGCCATTCCACCCACGATCATTACCGCCCAATTCCACCCTGTCTACACTTGTGGCCGTCGCGAAGTCGGCTCCGTAACAAGCGCTCAAAAAGAACACCTCACCTGCACCGGTGCCGAATTCCACGAAGCCCTGCGTGGCGGCCAGACCACTTTCCACGGCCCAGGCCAGCTAGTCGCATACCCGATCTTAGACCTCAAGCGCCATGGGCTGAGCCCCAGATGTTACGTGAACTTGCTCGAAAGCGTGGTAATGAAGACTTGCGCTCGCTATGGCGTTGAGACCCGTCGAACTGAGAATCCGGGCGTGTGGTACGACGAGGATCGGAAGATCTGTGCGGTCGGGGTGCATTTGAGGCGCAATGTTAGTAGCCACGGGATTGGGCTGAATGTCCACACGGATCTGGGCTGGTTGGATCGGATTGTGGGGTGTGGGTTGGAGGACAAGAGGGCGACGAGTTTGGAGGCTGTCGGGGTTAAGGGCAAGACGGTGGATGAAGTTGGGAGGGTCTTTGTTGAGATTATGGCTGGCGAGCTGCAGGGTGCGACCGGTGTTGAGATGGTCCAAGAGGAGGATCTGGACTGAGTTGTGGGATTGGATGAGTTCTTACCCTCGTATGATGGCTCAAACGGAATTTGGACGCCTATGTCTAAATACTGCCACGGTGGTGTTGAAAAGCTAAAGCTCACATCCAGGAGCTAGATATCGACTTTCAGCCGGAACATCTCACGAACTTCTCGACACCGACTACATACGTATTTACGGACATGCGCTGGATGCAACCACAGCGTCGACGGTGCAGAGCCGACCTTGGAGCGATGGAAGTCTCGTGCAGGGCAACCCGATACGCACATATGGAGGCCAAAGAGGAAAGTCCATGCCCGTCAAGTCTGATGGCAACAGAATCTGGCTGAAAGCTAAAACTGGTCGAGGTATCGTAGCAATGCTTTCCTCAGCAGGGCGCGGCTGCCAGTCGCGAGGCCAGAGTTGTGACTGCTGCACCAGGTGTGCACAACAAAGCCACGATGCCTCCCATCGACCTCTCTCACATTCACCACACACTCATCCACTTGTGACATCGCACATTCTTCTATCTTCGGCGTCGAGCTACCGATATCATCCATCGCTAAAGGCAACACGGCTCAACATGCAGCTCCGCAACATTGGCACGCCCCTGTTGATCCTCACCGTTGCTCTCGGTTTCACACTTTGGGGCTGTCTGCACCATCATCCTCTTTGGCACATCCGCGATCTCTTCCAATGCGCTCGCACATACATCAGATTCCCAAAGCTACACCCGAATCGTGTCAACTATCCTACGAACGCGACAGGTACTTCTTCTAATCACACCGCACACCTCGTGCCCAAGATCATCCACCAGATTCTCCTCAACGAGCACCACTTTCACGACGGCGATGGTCCGAACAGGTTCGCCAAATATGAAAATGCACGCAACAGCTGCATTGCTCTTCACCCCGACTGGGAGCACAAGCTCTGGACAGAAGATAACGCAACCGCTTGGGTACGCCAGCACTATCCTGAGAAAAGGTATCCGTTCGACGACACCCCAGAGGTGTACCAGGCCTACATAAAGTACCGCCAGACGATTCAAAGGACCAACGTCCTTCGCTACCTTCTCTTGCACCACTACGGCGGCGTCTACCTTGACATGGACATCACATGTCGTGTGAACTTGGATCCCCTCCTCCAAGTTCCATTCTTGACGCCCGTCGCCCACCCCGCCGGCATCAACAACGCCTTCATTTTGGCGAGACCCAAACACCCGTTCCTGACCAAGTTGATCGAACAAGTTCCGAAACACAATCTCACCTGGACGGGACTGCCGTACGTCGAAAACATGCTATCAACGGGCTGCATGTTCGTCTCCAACGTGTGGGTGAGCTACATGCGCGACATGGCGCAAAAAGAACAGAAAGCGCGCAAAGAGCACGAAGCGCGCATAGTGCAAGAAGCCCGCAAAATGCTCAAACTGTTCAAACTGCTCCAAAAGTTCGGATTTCACAAATCGCTCAAGTTACCCAAAGAGGAAGACATTCCCAGAGCGGAACACATGCAAATAATGAAGGGCATGCCTAGAGAAGAGGACAAAGTCTACATACTCGCGGACGAACACAACAAGACGGCAAGCCACATGCTCAGAGGCAACGTCACGACACCCCTGTTCCACCACGGCGGAGAAAGCAGCTGGCACGGCAAGGACGCCAAGTTCATCTTCTGGATGGACAAGCACTGGATGCATGTGCTCATCGGCTCCTTGCTCTTTCTTTTCTTTTCCGCGGCTCTCTTGACTTTCTTTCTCTGTTGGAAGAGACCTTGTTGGCTAGGCGGACGCTGTCGCCATCGCGATCGCTGCCCGTATGGCAAGAGGAAGCCGATGAAGGGTGACATGGAGTACTCTGGCGGCGGTGGAGGCGAAGCATACGCCGATCTCTCGCTCGCGAGCAACGTTGCCGTACACACTCCGAGTCGGCCGGAACCCGACGCTTACACCGGTGAGCAACCGCTCGCGAGCAACAACGTTCGGTGGGCATCCGAGACTCACGGTGTTGCGGATTCGGTCGCGAGCGACGCTACCATTCGGCCTTCAGACGGGCAGACTCTGGTCGTTGCCAAGAGGTGAATCTGGCCGCAAGCGCTCGACAAATCCATGATGGAGGTTACGATCAACGAAGTCATGATGGCTTTGGTTTCTTGGGCTTGGGCATGAACTGCAATGGTGACCTGGACTTGGTTGCGGGTGATGGATGTTGTATTCTTTTAATCATTTCCACCTGAGAGGCGTTGATTGGGTTTTGGTGTTGGTGCTGACGGCTCGGGCGATACCATTGATACTTTACCTAGTACCTACTCTCTTCTCCGATAAGTCGTCACCTTTCTCCCACCAACAGAGCTTCCGCTCCATCTCCGTTGATGGTCTCGTCGCCCAATGTCTTTTGCAATCCTGAGCACCTGTTTTCGGAAGCCGTCGGAGCTGGTTCGTATGGTGTGCTGACGCAGGATCAACAGTACGAAAAGCGTCGACCCAGCGTCGACGATTTGGGAATCTGGCGCGCCATCCATTCAAGAGTCGTATATCATGCACGGCCATTCGATCGTACCCCTTCATTCCTTCCTCCAAAGTAGGTCACACCGTCTGGACAAGAAGTTGGAGCTACCTCCCGCGTGTGCATACCCCGATCTGGTCAGCTGGTACTCGGATCGGGGACATGCTGCATTCAATTGACCGTTAAACGAGACGCCGCATGATATTTGAGGTCTGTGTCACCGATGTCGTTTCCCATAGAGTGGTATGCGACTCCAGAATCGAAAACGAGTGCACGCTGACGGATTCAAACCAGCGTGCTTTCTGACTTTCAGGCCTTCAGAATTCGGTGGCTCGGCCATCGTCCGTCGGACAATTGTCAATCCATCCGCGGCGTCGCGGTCTCTTCCGGACCGTCATACCTCCCCGACGGACATGGTTGACGATCACGTGGCGGCAAACAAGCGAGACGGAGGCGTTTGCATTCGAGGCTAAAACTCGGGGTTCTGGGGTTTGATTGAGGAGGTTGTGGGGTGAGAAGTGGGTAAAAGTGATGGCTGGTACCGCCGAAGTGGAGGAGGAGAGAAGAGATCTAAGCGTCTGCCGTTTGCTTGCCACCTCTTGGTGTCCCCTCCAGAGAAACGCCTGTAAGCTTGGTGAGAAAAGGCTAAATGCACGCGCGCGAAGGAGGGAAATTTTTGCCATGCCGCCGTGCGTGCATGGATCGGTACTTGTGGGTTTGCTTTGAAAGCATATATGCGGCAGGTACCTTTGCGCCCGCTAATTATTGACGTGCAACCATGACGGACGTCGGCAAAGACGGGATGGGCGACTGTACGCCTACACAAGGTGACATGACATGCTGGCACGAGTGGACCATGCTGCCGTTGCTGATCGTCTAGCCGCGACCGTTCCCCCTCACATAGACACCATGCAGTCTAGCGCACGGTGATCGCATGGTGAGCTATGGGACTATATTACTGAGCTGCCGTCCCTCGTACAAACACGTCTGACGTATCTTTTGCGGTATTCGACACTTTGCTGGACCATCGACACCACCGACCTCCAGCCTCTCCGTTCCACCTCTCTCACTGGCGTCACAGCTGCCATGGACGGTCCAAAGACGGATATTGGGCACCACGAAGTCCTTCACGATGGGGATATCATCGGAGAAAAGCACATCGATGCAGAGCAGGCTATGCATCTGCGACAACTCTCGCCAGATGAGCTTGTAGCGGAAAAGAAGCTTAGGAGGAAGATTGACCAGAGGATCATGCCGGTCGTCGTGACGGTATACCTTCTTAACTACATCGACAGGTGAATATCTTTTCACTCTAGCTTTTTTGGATTCCAGCTGATCGTATCGACAGGAACAATTACGCTGCAGCAAAACTGCAGCGCCTGGAGACTGATCTAGGATTGATAGGCAACCAGTACCAGACCGGTCTTTCGATTCTGTTCGTTGGATACGTTTTGATGCAGGTCCCCTCCAACGCCGTGATGAACTACGTCGGCCGGCCATCGCTGTACCTTGGGTTCTTCACAGCAGCTTGGGGGCTCGTCTCCTTGTTGACAAGCCAAGTCAGTGGCTTCGGAGGCATTGTGGCATGCCGCTTCATTCTGGGAGTCGTCGAAGCCCCGTTCTTCGCAGGAGTCCTCTTTTATCTTTCGAAATGGTACACAAAGCGCGAGCTTAATCTCCGCATGTCGATCTTCTACTCGGCCTCGCTGCTCAGTGGCGCTTTCGGCCCTCTGATCGCTGCGGGTATCTTGTCTGGCATGAATGGCATTCGTGGTTTCTCCGCATGGCAATGGGTAAGCGCGCTTTCGGTGGAAGACATTGATCTGGAGCCACGCTGACAGTCTCGCACAGTTGTACATCATCGAAGGTGCCATCACCATTCTCGTTGGAATTATCGTCATGGTGGTTTTGCCCGACTTCCCCGATACCTGGAAGGCATTGAGCGAGGAGGAGAGACATGTTGCAAACCGGAGATTGGCACTCGACGCGGCTGAAGCTGATATCGACGAGCCGGGTGGAATGTCGCAGCTTCGTGGCATTAAGCTTGCGTTCATGGACCCCAAGACTTGGGTTCTGGCGCTCGCATACCACGGCATTACCGGTGCCGCAGGGTTGGTCTTTCGTTGAGAACTCACTCAAATGAACATGGAGCTGACCTTTCAACGAATAGTTTCCAGAACTTCTTCCCGTCCCTGGCAAAGGACACCTTCAACTACCCGAACAACGTCACAAACCTCCTGCTCGCCGCTCCGCCATACGTCTTCATGGTGATCTGGTCTCTCCTGCACTCCCTCGCAAGCGACAAAGTCGGGAACCGCTTCTGGTTCTTCATGTATCCCGTCCCGATTGTCCTCACCGGCTGCTTTATATTCATGTTCGCCGAGAGCAACGGCGCAAGATACTTCTCCTTGTTCCTGATGGTCTTCATCTTCGCGATGAACGGAACCGTAAGTTCATGCTTGCATCAGTCACATACCGTGACTCCATTTCTAACGATAGAACAGACCTACGCCTGGATCGCAAACTCCATCCCCCGCCCCCCAGCCAAACGAGCCGCCGCCCTCGCTTTCATCAACAGCTTCGGCAACGCCGCTTCCATCTGGACGCCTTTCACCTACTTCCCTGATAGCGCGCCCTACTACCACCCGGCCATGGGCATCATTGTCGGTCTCACCACAATCGCCGGCATCTGCGGCATTATCCACCGCTTCCTCCTCGAGAGGGACAACAAGCGCTTGGCGCGCCTGGAGAACGAAGACGTGCCTTTGTCGGACCGCGATATCAAGACTCTGCAGAAGACGGCGGATCTGGAGGGCATCGATCTTGCGACTGCGAGGCAGTTGCAAAAAGGGTATAGGTTTATGATTTAGGGGCCTTTTTGATTGCTGCAAGCGGCGAGCTAGGTCTGTCGACTGGTATTGTTATCGCATAGCACGAAATGAGCTCACCACGTAGCCGAACTGTTAGTAATCAGCAATCACATCTTGCGCGAAATCTGCCATACGGTACAAGACTTGTCTCCATATTCATCTTTGCACGTGTAGTAGTACATCGGGTGCTTTCCGCTCGGGTCTTTACCAACTTGTGATCCCCGTCGGGCTACCTCAGATGATACTGAAGTCTGTTGAGACAGTCACAATAGTATCAGGGACTCTCGTACACAGTATGTCGGATTCGTTCGAACACCAGCGGGGGATCAACAGGATCCTTTGAGACTTTCATACCTCACTGACCAAGCGTGGATTGTCAGCGTGTTTCATAATTCACAAACACGATGATACCAATGAGATTCTCGTGCAACAAACCTAGGCTTACACAGAGGCCAAGCCAGCCTAAACATCTGTCGTTTTCGCATAGTCCTCGCTCAAATCTCGCTCCGTGTATCTGCTGTTTGCGTCGATGAGCACTACCGGGCCGGTATACACATGCCTAGCCCAGAGCACGTAGTACAACGCGGCTACCAGCAGGATGATAACGAACATGACTGGCGACCAATTGAGCCCCGCGCTGGAAAAAATAGATGATCGATGTCAGTGATTCTTCTTCTTAAAGTCGGGCTGGGGAGATCATGAGATTTTCTTACGCTGTGACGGGCGTGGCGACTGGCCAGAAGGCGAAGAACAGTAGCGGGAGGATAAAAGCTAGCGAGACAATGTTGATGGCTAGGCCGTAGCGGCCTAGGGACCAGCGGCGGGGAGGGAGTGGAGGGCCGCGGAGTCCTGTTCGGGGTGGTTGTTAGTGGTTTGCAATGGGGAGAGGAGGCGCGGTTCAGTGATGGTCTGGACGTACGTCTGTAGATGAGGCAACTGGTTACAAAGGATTGAATGTTAGCGGCTGATGCTCACGGCTTCTCGGTGGAAACAGGTTGTCCGTACCTGATGGTCACCGTGTAGCTGAATAGCAAGCTCACGACACCGAGTGAGTTGATGGCGTTGAGCGCGACGTATGACCCAATGTTGATCATGCTCAACAAAGTACTAATGACAACCGAGACCAGAACGGCGTTCAGCGGGATATTCCAATTGTCCGGAACGTGAGATAGCCATTTCGAGCATGGCAGGCCGTTGTCGCGCGCAAAAGACCAAAGTTGTCTTGAAGCCGTGGCGACTTCGCTGATACATGCTGAAGTAAGCATGACGACGATGATCATTGTCATGATTGTTGCGCCGGCGTAGCTTTGGGTTGCGTCGTAGAACACTTGGACGAAAGGCTCGTTCGTGGGGCTGGCGAGAACGCTGTCGATGTCGCCTATGCAGAAGATGAATGTCACGCCCATGACAATTGCCATGATGCCGTTGACTGAGATGGACCACATCAAGACTTGGGGTAGTACGATGGAGGCGTCTTGCACTTCTTCGGCTGTAACACTGGTCAAATTCGCCGCCTAGTGAGGAGCTCATTATCTTCGACTTACACATGTGTACCGTGCAATCGTAGCCAACAAGTACTGCAATGACGCTCACCATGCCAATGAGAGACGCAAGACTGACATCTGGCCATCCGGCTGTAGTGGTGAAGGTCAAGATCGTGTCTTTGACGTTACCTCGTGGCGCCAAGACCCATAGAGGGATGATGATGGCGAAGAGGCCTGCGAGATGAAGAACGAGGAGGACGCCTTCAATCATTGGTAGCCGGACGGCCAGCAACGTGTTGAACATGCTGGCAAAGAGGATCACTGCGATAGTGAGTAGCGTGCCGTGCCAGGACTGATAGATATATATGTCCAGATTGTTGAGGACTATCAGGCCTTGCAACACGCTTCCGACCATGAAGCAAACTCCAGCGAGATAGACTGTACATTGTCAGGGCAAAATTCCGCCTAGTACATTGATTTCCATTACCTTGCCAGCCCATAGCTGTCAGCCAACCAACAGTGTAGCTGAGCTCTTTTTGGATGCGTGGCGGTGCCAACTCTGACACCCAGTGATATTGGCCTACGTTCCGGTTAGTAGCTTCATCATGGGTACGTCCATACAAAGAACTTGCCTCCAGCGGTTGGAAACCTAGTAAGATTTTCGTCAGCTCGATCTCGACGATCCCAAAACGCTCTGTTCATACATGGAAGCCATCTCTGCCAGTGAACTGTACACAAACATCATTCCAATGACGCCAGCGATCAAAGACCAGAAGACAATGGCAGTGCCTCCATCTTGGAGCGCGTAGACGGACAATACAGGCAACATCTCCCAGGCGACGAGGACTGGTTGGCGCTCAGCTTAAGTCAGATGCGAATCATCGAGGCATACTGACCCGTCGATGCAAAGCCCAGGATCGTTGTGAAGCGAAAGTTGCGACGCAGTACTTGTTTCCGTCCAAGGATGACCATGTCCTGTTGATCAGCCACTGTTCCTCTGAACTTAGCGGGTACCACGGTTCCTGTCGAATCTCGCGCGGCATCATTGCTCGAATGCCCAGCCCGTGGAGAGCGATGGACAGTCGAAATTTTTCCACCGTGTTTAGATGTTCCCGTCATAGCTGTGTCTTTCGCGAGAAGGGTTAAGATCAGTTGAACCCAAGGGACATCACCAGATACTGATACCAGTGGCAAGCCATGCGACAGACACATTACCGGCATCGCAGCACTCGTTAGCATGGATGAGGCGAGTCGCCTACGCAGCATACTTTCAACTTGCATGCACGCGACGTGGAGTCTCTGCGTGGCCCACGTTCGAATGTAATATGCGGATGCGGTCCCCGAATACACTAGAGTATACTGGAGAGTGTGATCTTGTTACGATTTTCGATGTGAAGATACGGATAGCCAGGTTTCGCTCGCCATCTTAGTACCGGTTTACGTCGAAAGTTCCACTGGATGTCGACAATAGAGAACAGCACGCCGTCTGCATGCTGTACATTCTGTGCACAACTGCATGTACTCATTCTCCAGTCTGCGTTTTGATATAATGGCTGAGAGAGCTCGCGTACGCCCGAGTTAGCTTCATCGCCGGCTTCACAAGCGAGTCGTCTAATCAGACTACCTTGTGCCTGGCACGCCTAGGCCTGCCGTCCATCATCATCTAGCATGCCTTCCTCTTGGGCGCGCTTCGCCTGAGTGGCTCGGTGGTAACGTTGAGAGGGCAGACTGCAGATTGCATCAAGGGTCCATGTAGTTGTCAGCAAATGTTGTTGCGGTAGGATGGAATCCGTTGATGGACGCGTAATAAGCGAAAAGCATTGCCAAGCTCGGTGCCGGTTCCTGGGCGTCAAGCCGACATCACAACCCCCGGCGCCTCATCAATTCATCAGCCTGCCCTGTTCTATCTACACGATCACAATCTGGCATGCCGATAGTCCTCTAGCGAGGCACTGTAGGTATGGAGCCGATGGTTTGTCGCTTCGACGCGAGAGGTACTATGTCGCGAGCTTGCGCAGACAACCGAAAAAAGCAGTGTCTACCGACATTCGACCAATGTGGCACGGCACCAAGCTGACGAGCACTTCAGATATTATGCCTACTAAGCATCAGGTGAGAATCTTTGTAGGTTCGAGTTGCTAACATCTCTCATCAACCTTAAGACTTCACCAAGCGGCGATGGGTTAGCAAAAAAAATGTCCTCTTTTACTCCAATCGTCCCACCTGGACAGCATCCACCATATTCAGTCGTAACTCCAACAGACCATGGTGCTTGGATCATCATTTCGGCCTCTCTAGGACTTTCCATCACACTGCTGTTCGCTGGGATAAGAATCTTCATACGCTCTTCCACCAATCCAGGATATGGGAAAGATGATTACTCCATCGCTTGTGCATCTGTGAGTGACCATGAATCACTCTCTGAACCTTGAACATTCCTGAACGGATCTTTATGCAGATCTTGGCCGTCATCCAGTCGAGTGTGCTGCTCAGCGCCTGCGCAGACGGCTTAGGAAGATCAGCGGAGCTGCTTGAACCAAGCATGTTGTCTCTTGTGCAAATCGTCAGTATAATAGCGTACAACGTCGACTCACCGGCATATCCTTAATGCTCTGCAGAAACTCTACATCAGCAACATGCTTTTCGTGGGATCTTTGGCACTCTCGAGAGCTTCAGTCGCCTATTTCCTGCTGCGGTTGACGCCTGTCGGTAAACACCGGCGATTAAATGGCGGACAGCTCGGATTCGTCGCAATTTGGGGCCTAATTTTACTCTTTGCGATCGCATTGACGTGCGATCTGTCTTCTCCATGGATCGTGGTTGTACAGAGGTGCATAGGATATGTAGGTTCGCCGACGACGGAGTCATTTGACAAAGCAGTTGCGCTAACTGGAGAACGATTTTAGCACACGCGCTGGCTAGCCTTGGAAGCCATAGGCTGCGTGCTCGAAGCTGCTTTGTTCCTCACGGTTGTTTGGCTCGTTTGGGACGTCCACACGAGGCGCGGCAACAAGGCGGCCGTGGTAACAGCCTTCGGCTTCCGCTTATTGTGAGTCAACGTCAACGATGAGCATTTTCAAGAGTTCTCTGAAGATTCTGACAGATTCTACAAGAATGATAGTAGTTGTTGTCATTCGCATGAGCAGCTTCGAACACGTTGGCTTCACGACGGACCCGACCCTGCTGGAATCCCGATTCGTCGCCTGGACATCAGTCGAGCTCAACCTGTCCATCGTCACAGCAACAATTCCTATGTTACGTTCCTTTGTGACTAATCTGTCAACACATTTTGGCGCAGGCCTAGCAGCTGGCGGATTGGGTTACGGGCAAGGGACATCTCAGGACAAAAGCCTTGCCTCGTCTAGGAGACAGAGTCGCCCTATGATGGATTCATTGTCTGGCATTGAATTGCGCTCGATCGATCACGCGGTGCCAGACGTTCCATCGATACCTTGTCTGTCAAATAAGAATAACAAGGGGCACGGTGCACGATCTTCAGGAAGCCCTTCCGCCAGTGATGTCAGAGACGAAGACCGCGGTAGCATTGGCAGCGAAAACAGCCGGAAGATGATAATCCGAAAAGATTTCACCTGGCGAGTTGAGAGGGAAGTCGAGTGACCCTCTCCATTACATAGGAAGCAATCTGGAAAATCAGGAAAACACAATCCTCTCAGTGGCAAAAGGAACCACATGCAAAATCAATAATGCAGTATGCTAGAGCCCATACACTCAGGATGCCTACCGGCTTTGAAGCCCTGAGCGATCTTTTGCGCTAATACGAGTTGTGAGCTGCTAGTCTTCAGGATCATCTGCTGTGCACAACCGAGGTTCTAGTGTATGGTATAGCGTGCCAAGCTGCATACAAGCGAGTACCCGCAGCCTCACCCATGCTTCGAGTTGCTTCTTTCCCTGACATGGGATTTTCCACACGTATCTCTTCTCGTTGTAGACATCCTTCCACAAGCTTTGGAACTGGAGATATCGCAACTTAATCGTCATCATGAGCGCCCAAGAACACGAGATGTGGGATGATCTAAACATCCAATACGAGCACGCCTACCGCAACAACCCCTTCAAAATGGCTTGTATCGAGCATGCCATCGCCAGTCTAGAGCCCGAATCGAGAGTCCTGGACATAGGTTGCGGCACCGGAGTCCCCGTGGCTAAGATGCTTGCAAAAGCGAAGATGCAAGTCGTCGGCACAGACGTCGCTCCGAAAATGGTCGATATCGCCAGCACAGAAGTCGAGGGGAGGTTCGAGGTCGCAGACATGGTCGACTACCAACCAGATGGCAAGTTCGACGCGATATTCGTCATCTACTCACAACTCGGCCTGACTTATGCGGCCTTCCACAAAGCCGCGTACAAGTTCGCACAAGCTCTGCGTCCTGGAGGTCTTTTTGTCATTGGACAATCGGCGACCGATGATGATGTTCCTTCGAATGACACCGCGTGGGACGCGACTCACTCTTATGTCGAAGGATACAACTTGCCGTTCTGGGGAGAGCCTTTTCCGACGTTGATGTTCAGCCGGCAGGCCCAGCGGAGCTTCCTCGAGTCCATGGGAATGACTGTCATTTACGACACGTTGGACGACTTCCAGCCGGATAACCCTAAGTGTGATGTTGAGCATCAGCAATACGTTATTGCTCGGTTAAATGGGAACGGAGTGACGGGAGAGCCGATGCCAGTGCCAAACAAATGAGGCCTGGAGAAATCGATTGTCGATTTTATTGTGTCTCGTCTTCGATCGTCGTTCGATCCCTCTTCATTTGGAGCAGAGGGCGTCCAAGCCAGGCTTCATGACCGCAGTTTCCGAATTTCTCGACTTGACAGTATATCCTGATAACGGCATTTTAAACTTCTTCAGCCAACAGTGAGACCGTTCGCTTTCGCAGGGTTGAGATGATGAGATGATGCAATGTGAGGTTGACGTGGTCCGATCAGTGAACGCATAGCGACGCGGATTCGATCGCGTCCAGTCGTTTCAATTCATTTACGAAGATTTCGCTAGACTTCCTTGAGTACAGATCAGCTCTCCGTTGCAGATAGTACCGAGTATAACACAGAGTTTTGCCTTTAATTGGGTTGGTGAGTTACAGCATTTGCGGAGATCTCACCGGTTGGAAGGATTGGAAGCCACGTTGCTGTTGCTTTGTCAGAGCGCGACTGCCTGATCCACATTCGAGCACGAGCCTGGCATCCGTCGGCTTCTATAAAGAGACCCTGTATTGATCAGTCATCTCCCCGAGACACACAACTCACAAACAGCAATTGCCTCTTCCGGACTCAATACCCCATCGACTCAGTAATCAATACCTCGATCACGTCATCGTCAAAATGGCCGTCCTTTACGAAATGAGGTAGGGCAACATCCATATCGGCATGAGCAAGCCCTCTTGACACAGACAAGCTAACCGATCCATAGTGGGCCAAGTCCTTGTCATCATACAAGCAACACCTTCTAACAACAGTAACAGGCGTCCCGCTCCTCATCCGCGGTCTGACCCAGCTCGCCCACAACCTCGAGAAGGCCGAGGAGTGGGCCAAGGAGAACAATGTTCCCACCGAGCAGCTGGTCAACGCCAGACTGATCGA
>Ga0265798_10005473_pt1 | contig 17063 bp, 12 predicted proteins | sample P3T30metagenome_FD_192430 | JGI IMG/M metagenome (GOLD analysis project Ga0265798, IMG submission 192430) | Plant litter microbial communities from East Loma Ridge, Irvine, California - P3 T30 | ecosystem: Environmental > Terrestrial > Plant litter > Unclassified | place: USA: California... | reverse complement strand
TGGCTTTGTTGAGATCTCGAGCCGTAAGGAAGAGCGTCGCACCGGTTTCGAACAACGATTTTGCGGTCTCGATACCAAGCCCAGATGAGCAGCCGGTGATGAGGACTGTCTTGTCCGACCATTTCCCCTGGAGGTTCTCATCTGCGATGATCTGAGAGGCCGTAGGGCGTTGGTCACCGGGGCCGTTGGGTGATTGATGGGCGGAAGCGTAACGAGAAGTCATGCTGGCGATTGGTCTTGGGAAGATGGGTAGTAATCGGGTGTAGGAACTGTAGTGTTTGATGATGAGGGATACAACAGATGAGAAGTGCTGTTCTTTTATACCCTCTTACCGCTGTCAACTAATGCGCTTCCTGTCCACACCTTGCAAGTCTTGGATCGAAAACCTGTTGTTCAACCACCCAAACTCCGCCATCTGTAAGCAGCTCGGAGACGGTGTCCACGGACGCCCTTCGAACACAGCTGAAAGGAAGGGTGCCTTGCTAACATCACCGCTCTTCCGCCTGCATTGGCATTCTGTCTCCGAACTAGTCTTACTAAGGAAGTGCACTTTACCAAGATATACCGGAAATACCGCATAACGCCAGCTGTAACATGTCGATATGCGGAGTGGGAAGCAAACGTCGGCCCTACTTCTCATCGGCGACACAATTTAGAGGCTTGGCGCAACTACAATCCTTGTCCGATTACATATCTACCCAACTTCACATATCGACTACTTGTTGTATAATTCCATCCATTTTGTGTTGAGGTCGGTCCACCGCTCTTTGCGTCAGGGTATTGAACAGTATGAACAATGTATCACATCCTTACCCTCATCGGCGCTTGAACCCAGTTTGCCAACCTTGGAACAGTTGCGATTCCCATTGAGAGTGGTAGCTGCATCGAAATGTGCGCTCAATAGTATCGGTGGCATCTTGATGTGAAGCGCATCGATGCATGTGGTGTTTGCGGCAAAGGAAATAACATCATGACGTCACGTTTAGCCTCCCTACGTAGGTACCTGCCTCACGATCACATCATTCCTTCCATATCAGACACAACCATACCATCTTAAAACCCTCTCGAAATGTCGACACAACTCAAACTCCTCGCCAACTATGGCGTAACCGGCTTCCTCTTGAGCACCGGCCTCTTCGCCCTGCTAGCCCCCACCACCTTCGCCGCTGGCTTTGGCATGCCCGTTGAGCCCGACACTTTCGCATCTGGTTTCGTTCAATGTATGGGCGGGCGCAACTTGACGTTTGGTATCATCGCGGGTATCTTCTTGCAACGAGGGGATGTAAAGGCTGTGGCGTTGATGGCGACGATGTTGGCGGTGGATGGATTTGTGGACGGGCTGGTCACGATGAAGTATGCTGGGCTGGGGTTTGCGGCACCGCATTTTGGTGCGGCGGCGATTATCCCGTTTGTGAGCCGGTGGATGGCGAGTTAGGTGAGTGGATGGGGATTAGCATGGGGGATGTTAATGGGCTGATAATGGGTTAGGCATCATCATTGTACAGTAGCATGAATGCGAGATACGTCGTCGTTGTAGTTTGTTGTACGAACGAGACATCCCAGAATTAAACAATTTCATCTCTTCTTTCTCAACGACATGGTCTCATTCACGGTGCCAAACCCCAATCGTTCGCCTTCTGCCCCCGCGGTGTTTTCATTCACCAGTCCACCGTAGCGAATCTTCAAGCTACTCAACTCATCGGTCATGTCATCTATTGCAGCTACCCTTTCTTCCAGTAAAACTCGGCTCATTTCCGTATCGCCTACGGCCGCCATCATGATTTGGAGGAAGCCTCCATCGACCGCGGGCGCGCGATTGCGCCATAGCGACCATATCCCAATAGCCATGAAGACAGTCGCTGCTGCTAGACATATACTGTATGGAAGGATGAGATTAAGCGGGTTACTGAGCAAGTATGTACTGCGATACCTGGTACTCGTAACTGGTATCATGTCCCACCAGGTGCCGAGTGAGATGGCTGAAATCGTGATGTTCGCCAAAACCTCATTGAGCATGGCCTCGGTGATATTGAGCGATTGTCTTGGGTCGTAGTCGACAATGGTCTCATAGCGGTCGAATCGGGTCGTATGAAAGACGGTGCCCTTGAGTAAAGCTTCGGATCGATTACCAGTTGCACTGCTGTACAGCTATTGGTAAAGACTTACAGTTCTCAGTGTCATTGTCAAAGCCACGCCACCAACCATCGCAATCATAAACTGGTGTAGTGCTTGATGACCCCGCTCTCTGATGACAATTTGAACCGCCGTGATGCCCTTGCTCTGTTGGGGACTCCATGGCCGGATATCCAGATGTCGGCGACGGAAGCGACGGATATGTCCCTTGAAATGATTTGCCCTCAATAAGTGCTCCCAGCGCGTCTAGAAGGGCCCATTCATTCGAGGCAGGTATAGATGTTGACAAAATCTGGTACCAGTTATGTAATGCTTGTATTTCCGGTGGCAGCTCAAGTTTCAAATATAATTCTGCACCGAAAGGGTCGACTTTTCTCGGCAGTGCTTTTAGATCGCTGAAGAAACAATCCACTGTCTGGACACCGCGCGGAAACGTGATGCTTACATTGTAGAGTACAGACTGAGCTATACAGATCTGTTCTTCGACCATACAAGTCGCTTCCCCGACTAGGTCTCCACTAAGCTCACGTTTTACAGTATAGCTTGTAATGTAGAATTGCCTCGACGTGTGGATAAGTCGTTCTCGATCCCATGCTGTCGTGAATTCTAGTGCCTCAATATACCCCCACGGTTTGTAGTCAAGTGCGATGGTACTGTTATAGCGTGTAGTAGTACATCTGAAGTGTGGCCCTCTAAATTGTAATTGATAAGTGGAGTTTTCTCCTGGATGACTCGGGAGAGTGAACATCTGATTATTGAACACGATTGCTTGTGCGACAAACATCAGTGCGGGTAAAGGTTCACTAGAAAGTCAGCTTTGACTGACTGGTCGTAATGTTGGACTTACCCGTAGGAGAAATATCGGTATGGAGGGTTCTCGGGCTCCCCCACGAGAGCTCCCACTGCCCCTGTCTCCAGTGCAACGCCGCTCAAAGTAGGGAAGTTGTCGTCCCCAGCCAGATCCAAATGCAGCGGAAGAGGTGGGTTCATGACCGACAAATTGCGGGACTCAGTGAACTCTTGAGCTTGGAAGACCACAATCAGTGCTCCTGGCGGGTAAATCGTTGCGAGTCCAATACACCAGACCAGAAGTGCCATAAGGAATAGTAAAGGCGCTCTCCGGATCCCCTGTGGGTTGAGTAACGCCAAGATATCTGTGCGGATGACGAAGAGCATCTCGACTGTCGAAAGAGACATTGCCGTGCCGCGTAGGAGGTACCAGAGATGTTGCGCGAAACACATGCCCATGCTAGCAGTCAATGCAGCCTTAAAGATTGTACTCAACAAGATAGAGACTGCTGAAACCTGTGTCTGTGTGAGGAAGCTAGTGTCGACTGGCCTCCGATCAAGATGCTTGACAAGCATGAAGTGTCCTAGCGCTGCGAAGAGAGCTCGAAAATCGTCAGTACAGTCATTTGTCTGCGACAAACGAGACTGACCTGCAAGAAAGAACCCGAAAATTGATCCCAAAGTCTTCCAGAATGCCGTCTGTCGGTATTTACGTTTTTGTGAAGAGGACTCCGCATCGTCCCGTTTGTTGCAGGTGCGTGGTGAATTGGGGAGCCTCGTAGGACCTATGGCTCCATTTTGGTGATCTGGCTGTACCACAGACGTGTTTACACGACCTGTGGGGTTTCCATCGTATCTGGTGAACATGCGCAGATACTGGACTGAGGGTGGCCCGCCGGCAAATCTTGCTGCGTCGTCGACGTCGCAATGCTGTGAACCAGGACTCTCACCCACTATTGGTGCGCCAACATTTCCTTCCATGGTATCTGGCTGGCTTTCACGGAGAGGGAAAGAAAAGGAGAGGATAGAGAAGGAAGGGCTCTCCTCGACATGGTTATGGGTCTGCCCAACGGGAGTAAAATCGTGGCTTAGACATTGCAATGGTTTTGAGGATTTGCTGACTGCATTGATCCGCGAGACAGGTACCCAATACCATAGCGGTTCTCCGGCGTCTTGCTTGTCCGTTATCGTTGGATATATATTGCACTACGATAAAAGTAGAGTAGAATGGAGGAGGAAGTTGGCATTGGCCCCACGCGAGCTGTTCCTCGAGGCTTCCGTGACGCTAATGCACGTAAGCTGACGTCTATGGATCATGATTGGGTAGCCTACCTAGGTACCCAGGCACGCAAGGCCGAGTTCGCGCCCCAACACCAATGGTCACCACACTGCCAAACCGAATCTTTGAAACGGTTATTCGGATTTTTCGATTCTCACAATGGTGTTGGCAGGACTATGCCGCTTGCTGCGCCGATGGGACCGAGATACCCGGATGTTACCGCCGCCCCACCTGCCTAGGTAGGTGCGTGTGGAGAGTGTTCTGGGAAAAATAATGCGGTCAAGATGATTAAGAGGAGTTCTGAAGATGAGAATGGGTCTGGAGACAGTAAGTGAGGCTCCAGATCGACGCGCATGGACGACGAGTTCGCACTAAGAAGGATTAGCAGCTATTGACGCAGTGTCGTCGAACCCACCTGGGCAGTCACGACACTGGTGGATACGTTCTGTCCAAGCACTTCACCGTGCCGATGATACATATGTTAAGGTGATTCAGAATACACTCATCGACGATGCTGAGTCTTTTCTTTTCGCCCACAGCATAAGCCGCGCGCGCGTGTCAAGGAGTCGGATTCGATTCGACTCGCACCCTCATACGTCACGAGCTCACTATCCAAGCCATCAACATCCGCCATGAGTCTTTCCACGACTTTGAATTAGTGTATACAGAAGTCACCCCTTCTCCACGCGTCACCGAGATCAGACCCTCTAGAAGTCCGATACCTTAGAAAGCCATGAATCTACTCACACCCACGAAGTCATACTCTATAACTGAACGCGAGAATAGAAAGTATAAAGAACGTTGGAGACAATGGCAGAGAACAGACATCAAAGTACTCAATACACATCCTCTATCTCCAGTCTGCAACCCAATAACCAAACGAACAAACTTGATCTGTGCACCCAAAAACCTCAGTCCCCAATAAAGAACAATGTCGACCAATCCAGGAGTAATGGCACCCCCACGAGTGCCAGAGCCTTGCGTCTTCAAAAGGGCAGGAATCTGTTGTCAGTTCGTCGGAAACATGCATCACGGCGACAAGACCGATCCCTGTGAGCATTGCGAGAAGACTCTGCCTTCAAGTCTCGAGGAAGCGCTGGATGTGTGGAAAGAAAAGCGTGCGCCGGAGGATCAGAACAACAGCGACATAGCCGAAGAAGTGATGGAATTGTACGACATGCTCCAGAAGCAAATCCGGAAATTGCAAACCGACAACGACGGTCCCGATGAGGATGGCAATTTCCCTTGCGTGGGTCGGCAGTTGTATGTCTATTGGCTCCAATACATTGATCCTCGAAATCCGGACTCTCGTGGTATTTTCACCAAGGCATTGGTGAAGGCAAGGGAAAAGTGGATTGCAACAAAACCACAATACCCACTAAAGCACTATCATCCTTGTAGCCGTGTCTCTCCTCAGTTCAAGTTGTGCGACTTGTGTGAAAATTCGGTAAGGGAAAGCCACGACGCCGGACTCAAGGAGCTTTTCCATGACAACGGAGTTTTGAAGCAAGAGTATCTAGAGAATGATGAGCTTTTATTCGGAAGGAGAAATTAATTAGAAGAGGCTAAGCAATACAAGTAACCTCGTGTTGACAGCCTGACAGGCGGAGGGTCAAAGCTCAATGTAATCGACGGAGGGGACAATGGGTTCTCTTATGTTTCCAAACCACATCCGTACAGGGCACGCTCACCTTCATTTAATACACAATTTCTAAACAGTCATCGAACTAGCTGGAGGAGCCCGACGGCACAATTTCCTATAATAGATGTTAGTATGTATGTAGATCCGTGCTGGTGTAACCGCACAACCAACAATCCTTCAAAGAACAGTCATACAATGTAACAAGGCCCTCGAACCACAGACCACTTGGTAGACAGTGATACAATAAGAACTATCGCATCCTCCAACAAGCAACCTTGACAGCACATCACTTCATCGACAGTCATACGGGGCAGGGTTACGGCATGTTACAACAACACCGTCAGGAAACACGATGCTTGATTCGTTAAATCCGCCTCCCTCGCTGAAGATGCGGAAACGTAACTCTCACTCAACAAACAGTCTAAAACGATGCGATGCGCTCAACCCAGCTTAGAAACCAACAGCAAGCATCAATCCATATCCAACCGTAATGATAACACAGAAAGTAATAATACTCGCCGGCACACCCCTCGTCAAAAAGTGCTTCACAGCAAGATATCTCTGTCCAGTCCGTTGATCTTCCATCATAATCGCAGCTGCACCACGTTAGCACCCATCCACTTCCCAATAACACAACTAGGGAACAAGAAAGAGAGACTTACTCATATTAGGAAACCCACTAGTCGGCAGCCCCATCGCCCCACTAGCCATCAACACGGCGCCCATAACCAGCAGATTAGGATGCGGCTCGGGCATCTGCTGCCCGACCTGCTGCACAAGCGGGAGCACAATAAGTGCCGCAACGGTATGACTGATAAACGTAGCGACCACACCAATGAGTGCGCAGAACACGACGAGAACGCCGTAGAGACTCATGCCCTCGACGCCGGCGGTGATGGACTCGGCGATGGTATGCAGCAGCCCCGATGAATTGACTGCTTTACCGAGGGAGAGGCCACCGGCGGCGAGGATAATGATGGTCCAGAGGAAATTGTTGAAGTCTTCTTTAGTTAGGATGCCGGTGCCGAAGAAGAGGACGATGGGGATGATGGCTACGACGCCCATGTCGCCGAAGATGGATTCAAGCTGGTGGCTCACGCACCACAGGACAATGGTCACGAGGGTGACGACGCTAATGAACCATTGCACGCCGGTGAACTTGTCCTTCAAGGGGCGGATGGGGACGATGCTGGTGCCGCGGCCGGGTTGGAAGGTGATGAGGAGGAAGACCCAGATGAGCAAGATGGAGATGATGCAGACGGGGAGTGCGACGAAGAACCATACGCCCCAGGAAGGTTCTGGGTGCATGTTTTGCAGCGCGATTAGGTTCTGGGGCGAGGCGATGGGGGATGCGGCGCCGCCGATGTTGGAGGAGAGGGCGATGCCCATGAGGAGTGCTTTGGTCATGTCGGAGTCGGCGGGGAGGTTGCGGAGGATGGGCTGTGATGTTAGCTTGGTTAGGAGGGCTTGGAGGGTGTTGAGGTACCTGGATGATGGAGAAGCAGAGCACGGGTGCGGCAACGTTGCTGATCCACATACTGGCGAACATGGCGACGAACATGTTGACCACAAGGACGGTTCTTGGCTTCGTTCCAGCCTTGCTGAGGACAAACGTAGCCATCATCTTGGCGATGTTGTACTTGGATAGCGCGGCAGCGATCGTGAAACCACCGAGTAGCAGCATGATGACTGGCGTCCACATGGCGGAGAAGACGTAGGACGCCGCTGCCTTGGATTCTAGTCTTCGGTGAGGCTCCACATCGCTTCGGACTACATTCAGTGTTACTGCGAGGAAAGGCACCAAGAGTGAAGTGACGAAGAGAGGTATAGCCTGTGGTAATTAGCATAGAACTGGAGATTTCGAATACTCTGCATACCTCGGTGGCCCATAGTAAACTGACAAAGATCACCATGGCCAGACAGTTCTGCTGCTCAGGCGCTTCCATGATAGGCACCACAAGCAGCACAACGAAGACCGCTATACAAGCAAGCAGAATCCAGAAAGTCCTGCTGACGAGCCATTGCGGGCACCGATATCTTCCAATCGGCGTATCCACCTCCTTCATGTCTGATTCGACCTCGTCTCCTTGCCGTCTGATCTTGCCTCCCGTTGTGTCGCGTCCGAGCAGTGTATGGCTGATACCGATGTTGGCCGCTTGCGCTTTCCGTTCGATTCCAATCATCTCTCGCCAGACTGTGTTTCTCTCCCACACAACGTGTTCTCGCAGATGTAGTCTCAGCTCGCGCTTCGCCTCTACGATGTCGCCCTTTGTGCCGATCTGCGCGTACGCTTCTTCCATGCGCTCGAGGTTCCGCGTGAGCGTGTCCATGGTGCTTTGCTGGAAGGGATATGCCGGGTAGACGTATTTGTTCAGGTATGTCTTTTTGAGTTTGCGGTCCATGATCTTGTCGTACTTCTTCAGCACTTTTTCGAAACCCGTCTTGTTCAGCTGGATGAAGGATCGCAGCTCGCACAGCAGAACGTAGACACTGACGGCCCGCTTCTTGAGCGACACGCCTTCGTCGTACAGCGCTGAGAAAGCCATGTCGTTGTAGTCCTCGAATGCGACGCTCGTCTTCCGTCTTGAAGATACGTGCGAGGCTGCCATGTCTTCGTCGGTCGTCCGTCTGCGTCGCCGTTGACCGTCTGGGCTCTTCTTACGCAGCTGTGCGGTCTCGTCGACGTCTTCGTCCGAATCGTCCTCGTCTCCATCTGCCTCTGCGCCGTGGTCTGTTGATCGCCCGCTCGCACCGCTCATGGCCCGCGGTCGGTTGAAGCCGATGGCCTTGAAAACACTTCCGCTGCGCATCTTCTTCCCTGGTGGCGCGTTCTCGTTCTCCTCATTGTACTCTTCCTGGTGGTACTCGAACAACTCCTCGTCCTTGAGCAGGGCCTCCATCTCCTCGAAGATCTCATTCTCCTTGAGCTTGTAGAAAGACGTGACGCGCTCTAGTTCCGTGTCGAGGGTATTCGTGAAGACCTTGTCAGGATCGTCGGCATCCCCGTTGAGGAGTGGTGAGGATTCGGCATCGGTATGCGCCTGCTTCTGGTTGAGCTGCGTCTCAAGGCTGTATATTCTGTACACACAGTCTGTCAGCTCTCGATCTTACTAATACTTCCTCATTCCCGCCGGGACGCGCCACGTACTGCTTCTTGAGGTTGCTGTAGGCAATGTAGTGGTTGCTCCAGTCCGGCACTGCATTGAACTGCAGGCTGTGGGAGAACTTCATCTCGTCGGCCTCGCGAAGCTGCTCGAGCTTCTCCCGTCGCTTTTGTTCCCTCTTGGTCTCCCGCCGTGTCTCTTTTGGGGATGTGGTGAGTTGTTGGAGCTCAAAGGCTTGGATGGGCGCAGCGTCACGGTAAGGGCTCAAGGCGTCCAGGGTGGAGGCTTGCGGGTTGTGGAGGAGCAGTGTTAGGCAGTCTTCAGCGCGAAGACGCTACGACAGGCAGGCTAGAGGGCGTAGTCGCAGGCGGTCAGGTGGCGTGCAGCACGTGGAAATGCGGCATTGAGATGTGTGGGATTGGCGCGGAACCTTTCTCGGCGCTGGCCTGAAGATGTGGATGCGCTTTCGTCACCGCACACCAGGGCCGCGCCGGAACACATGGGCCGGCCATTGGCCCTCCGCCGCGCTCCCGCACCCACACCTCCCACGCCCATACACTGTCTCGGGATACGCGACAGGTAGCGTCTTCGTGGACCGTCACGCGCCTAAACCCCACGTCCATGGGAAGCAGCTTCCGTCTCGTCTTCAGTCGACTTCAGTGGAACCTTTGCATGTCTTCGCGATGGCCCGCTTCTGGCCGCGGCTAGTCATTGCCTGCATCGCACCCATGCCGAAACCACTCGACCTGCATCATCGTTGCGCATAGCTCGCCCGCGATCCTCTGCGCCAATCACGCTTCAAAACGTGTGATGTCTGGTAGATCGTCTGTTGAGCCTCACTTTGACAAAGACAGTTGGAGCATCATGTTGAAAATGCGTGTAGCGAACATTGCTTGAACTTTTATTCACTTTTGGGCTATATACAATCATTTGCGTGAATAACATCATCGTTTAAACTGTAGAATGTTAGCAATGTTCAGTCATCTTGGATACTGTCAGACTTACACCTCAGGTCCCAGCCAATCTTGGGTCCTAGCTTGGGCAGCTCCTCCGCAACACTCTGCACGTCCTTGTCACCACGTCCAGACACACAGATGACAATGTCCTGGTCCTTGTTCATCGTCTTGGCCAATTCAATGGCGCCGAAGACGGCGTGGGAAGTCTCCAGCGCGGGGATGATACCCTCAAGCTGGGACATCAGACGGAAGCCGATGAACGCCTCGGCATCGGTGCAGGCAATGAACTTGGCGCGGTCGCTGTCCTTCCAGCTGGAAAGCTCTGGGCCAACACCGGGGTAGTCGAGACCAGCAGAGACCGAGTGAGTCTCGCTGATCTGTCCGTGCTGGTTCTGGATAACGTAGGTACGCACGCCGTGAAGCACGCCCTTGGTTCCAGCGGAGAGTGTTGCACTGTGGCGGTCTGTGTCGATACCGTCACCACCAGCCTCAATGCCGAGAAGCTTAACAGACATGTCCTTGGAGAAGGGGTAGAACATGCCCGCGGCATTGCTGCCACCACCAACGCAGGCGACTACAGCATCGGGAAGCTTGCCACGCTTGGCCTGCATCTGCTCCTTGGTCTCGTTTCCGATGATCGACTGGAAAGTACGGACAATCGTGGGGAAGGGGTGAGGACCGATGGCGGATCCGATGATGTAGTGGGTTGTGTCGAGGTGGACGACCCAAGCGCGCATGGCCTCGTTGACGGCATCACGGAGGGTCTGCGCACCAGCCTCGACAGCAACGACCTGCGCACCAAGCAACTTGATGCGGAAGACGTTCAGGGCCTGACGCCTGACATCCTCGGCACCCATGTAGATGGTGCACTTCATGTTGAACTTGGCGCAGACGGTGGCTGTCGCAACACCGTGCTGGCCAGCTCCAGTCTCGGCAATAATCTCAGTCTTTCCCAGTCTCCTGGCGATGAGTACCTGTCCGAGAGCGTTGTTGATCTTGTGACTTCCGGTATGGTTCAAATCCTCTCTCTTCAACCAGATGTTAGCACCTCCAGCGTGCTCAGTAAGGCGCTCGGCAAGATGCAAATGTCCTGGTCTGCCCATCCAGTCGTAGTAGGATCGGTATTCTTCCCAGAACTTGGGGTCTTCGATCGCTGTGTTGAAACCTTCCTCGAGCTCAGAAAGACAATCCATGAGAGATTCAGGCACATATTGCCCGCCGAACTCGCCGAATCGTGCGGGGAACTTGTGCTTCTCGTCAAATCCGTTCTGCTGGTTGGTTCCATTCGCGCCGTCCGTCTCGTCAGTGTTGAGCATCTCCAGTTGGTCGGCGAGACCGGGGCCGTCTGGTGTGTCGGCATCTGTGATGACCTTGTCGACGTGGACGCCGGTGGGCTCCTTGGCCTCGTTCAATGTCTCAACAATGCCAACCTCGCGAGTTGTCTCGCGGGTGCTCTTGCCGCAGATCTCGTCGCAGTACTTCTCAACTGCCTTTGCGCCCTCTCCTGCTGGAGCCTTGATCAATGTGTTGATGATCTGGGAACCGATAACGACACCCTCAGCGATCTTGCCTACGCTCAAGTAGTGGTCGCGTGTGCTGACACCGAAACCGACAGCCGCCGGAACATTGCCAGAGTATTTGTGGACGCGCTCGAGGAGTTGGGGAAGGGCAGCGTTCATTGTTCCGCTGGCGCCGGTGACGCCCATACGCGATACGACGTAGATGAAGGAATCGGCGATTTTGCAGAGGACGCGCATGCGGTGCTCCGAGGTAGCGGGCGCGATGAGGGGAACATAGGAGAGACTGTCTTGTCAGTATTCGTCTCAAGTTCGTCTGGGTGGTGTGCTTACCCGTAGCTGCGGCAGAAGTTCCTGAAGCGCAGAGCCTCCTCCGGTGGCAGGTCGACCATGATGAAGCCGTTGGCTCCGGCCTCCTTCGCATCCTGCAGCATCTTCTCCTCGCCGTAGCTGAGCAGCGGGTTGTAGTATCCCATGAGGAGGACTGGTGCCTTCAGACCCCGCTTCCTCGCGTCGCGGATCATCTGGAGGACATGGCCAATTGTGACGCCGTTCTTGAGGGCTTGCTATAGACACATGGTGTCAGGAAGAGTTTCGGAGGGATGGTGGCGAGTAAGTCAACGTACAGTGTTGGCGGTCTGAATTGCTGGGCCGTCGGCAATGGGATCGGTGAAGGGCATGCCGAGTTCAATAATGTCTGAGCGTGTCAATTAGCTGTCGTCGTTTCGTTCGGCGTAGCAATTGCTCGTCCCACGTACCAGCACCTCCGGCCTCCATGGCCATCATGATGTCTGGCGTCTCCTCTGCCGTGGGGAAACCTGCAGTCACGTAGGTGACGAGGGCAGACTACACACATGTCAGCCTGGACGTCTCATCTGCTTATGCCAGATCATACCCTGCCCTCCTTCTTGCATTGCGCAAACGTCTTCTTAATGCCGTCCATGTTGCTGAATACCGAGTCGAAAAGTTGGAGTGTGTGACAAAAGCACAAAGCCAGAAGCTGACTTCCTTATAGATGAAACAACTGTGAGTCACAGTATGGGCAGTCGTAAGGGTACGCGGAGATATCGGGGTCTGGTATGAGTCTTGTGTTCGCAATTTATTGAGGGCCGAAGGCGGCGTAATGCCCCTCCTCTCCGGCATTAGCGGCTCAATGGGGGAAGGCGCGCGAACATCATTCCTTCTAGAAGCAAGTCTTACCAAACTCCACACTTTTTTCAACTCATACACGTCATTGCGAGACTCTTTTGTACATTAGACTACAGGACCCCGTTTAGAGTTGATCAAACCTTGTACATTCGCTACATCTGTAGATACAGTGTGCAGCTCGGTTTTTGACACTCGCCGCTTCAGTCATTTGTGGCATCCGCAACTTTTCCGAACTTTGTTCTCATTGACCGTGCGATCCTCATTAAACCAACCCTGGCGCCCGCATGCCTTCATGAAGTTCCAACAGTCATCACAGACGATGTCATCCTCTGCCGCGGGCTTTGTGCACCGGAATACACCAGGGACCTCTGAGCCTTTCATTCTCTTCCAGGCTTCGACCACGTCTGCCACCATCTCGCCATATCTGTCATCCGTGTAACGCTTCCGACGGATCACGCACGTGCGGGGCTTCTCGTTGTCTGCGTCGGTCCACTTGAAAAACTCGTCGGCCTCTGTGTGTATGTCTCTCCACGGACGTATGAGAGCAGGATGGGTCCAGAGACAAGATCCGCACAGCCCTTCACCAGAGGTATCTGCGCGACATCCAATTCTTTTTCCATACAACGGGCACGATTCCGATGGGTTGTTTGCCATGTTTCGTGAGTGTGGGTGGTCTGGACTAGGCTTCGTGATGGCTGCAGCTTCGCTAACGATCCGGGCGTTGACTTGTCGGGGGCGAATAGAAGAAAATTTGAGAGGCTTTGTTATAGAGGCCCTTAGGGGAGAGAGAGAGAGGGATATCTCCCGAAGGTAAAAGTTCTGGTGTTGATCGAAAGCAGAACCGGAGCGAGTTTTGTCACTACAAACATGATGTCTAGTATGACTGCGACTTGTGACTACATGGAAGTACAGTCATACATCGCGGCGGCATTGCGCCTCGCACAGACGTAAAGTGTCGCCGTGAACATGATCTTTTCTGGTGGTGACCCTTACCAAACACCACTTCCTTCCCTTCCTTACATACCTCATCACTCTTTCGCACAGGGCCATCATCGTTGTACGTACAAGACATCGACAAACCATAATTCGAAACGAAGACTGCGGTTCCTGGTTCTTCACTGTAGAGCACATCCTAAAGACATTGGCTGGGTTCATTGTCATGCTACATCTATGATCACGGAACATGTGGATGAGGATGACACAGGCACAAGTCACCGCTCACCCAACTTATTCTTGGATCCGCCTTCCTCTGTCCTCAGTGTCGCCTCCTCCGTGGCAGCACCTTTATCCTCCAACGCAGGCTCCTTCTCGCCTTCGCCAATGAACTTTGGAAGCAAGTGTTTGCCATCTTCCGAAAACATCTCTTTAACGGGATTTTGGCCTTGCAAATCAGACAAGCATTTGGCGCAGAGTTCCGCTTCGCCGTCCACGGGATCACATATGACGTAGTCAACAAGCACCAGGTCATTGTTCTCATGCGACCTGTCTTCGTTCCTGTAACTCCTGAGATCCTTAATAGAATCCACCCATTCGTTGCCTTTCTTGTCGGCCCTGAAGCGTTTCTGCCGGAAGACACAAAGATGTTTACCGGGTGGCACTCGTTCGAGCTGGTCTTTGTACATATTGAGATATATTTTCTCCCGCGACTCCTCATTTATCGACTCCAACATCGACTTTGATATCAACTCTGGAGGGTGCAAGGCGATCTGCTCGAGGTTCCAATACATGATTATCGGATGTGTGTCTTTGCAGTAGGAACATAGCTCGTCGCCATCTTGCTCTGAATTCCTTTGTACGCAGATTCCGAAGTCATCGCCGCCGATCGAGCATTTTGGCTTTGTACTTGTCGACATCATACGATAGATGCTTGTGCAACGGGCGTGAGAAGTCTTCCGTCTTCGAGGACTCGCGCTGCTTTCGGGACCAAGGACGTGAGGGAGATGGATTTGTGGTATGTGGTGTAACTTTTGTCGGCTGTCTACTCCGCCAGCTTTTGTACTTGCGGCTCAGTCATCGATGACTTGATCGGAACATTGACTGTGGCTGCTGTACCATGAGTAAAAGTTCAGGTTGTCGAGAGGAGGCCAGGCCGGAGTGAGTGTCTCGTGGGTATGAATCAACACATAGAGCTGACTGTTGACAAAGATCACCATCTACCGAAAGCGTGGCGACGTCTGCGTCGAAGGTGTGCAAGAAACGTGATGATGGTACCCGATGAAGTGATCTGCTGAGGTTGCGTCGTCGATAGTACCTCCACGATCACACACCATAGTTGCGGGAGTCACTGATGGCACGCACCGACTCCAACACTATGACCCCTACGCAAGACCATCTTGCTCCATTACCACACCTCCTCCTAGTCTATCGCGCACAACTAGGTCTCCATACACTAGCTGGCAAATGCGATGGTTACTACCGCCTCGACATACGGCAGCGCAAACTTAAACATGGTCAACTCAGGAAGTTCGGACTTCTAAATAGTCGACAAGCCGTCACCAAAGGTCCAGTTGCAGCCCACCAGACAGCCCACCCACCCGCTCTAAGGACAGCCGAACACAACATGATTACTGAAAACCCAACTCCGGAAGAGCGACAGCTCATGAGACCCGATGAGCATGTGGTCCAATCGGGACCGCTTGAGGAGACCGTTCGGAGAAAGTCAACTCGCCTGATGAGTCTACCAATCTTTGTCGCGTCGAACTGCCTCTCCAATTCACGCCTACGCTGCTTTCTCTTCTCCGCAAGATACCTGTTCAAGAGGTCAGTCAGCATCGAGACAGCTTTTGAGTCTGGACCAACCTCCGCTTGACACGCATCCAGTCGCGCCACACCAACCATCCAAAGAGGAGCTTCTTTGCACATGTGCTAATAGACGATTTCGGAGGCCCAGATCGTGCGACTTCGATTCTCCCACAGACTACGTCTCCGTCAAATGCATGCTGTTGTCCGTGAAATCTGAGTAGGTTCCAAATCAGCGTCGGGAACACGTCGTCCCAAAACACCATCTCAATTTCGGCAATCTCGAGAGGAAGTCTTGTTAACGCCCGCGCGATGTCATCGAGTGTTCCATCAGCAAGGTTGATATCTAGGAATAGAGCGGAGAGAGTAAAGATGCAGGACTTTTCTGCGGGAGTCAAGGTTGTGGGCATAGTCTGTGCGATGGTGTGTCGGCGAACACCTGCAAACGAATCTCATTAGGAAGAAGAGATAAAATGATATGTGGGGAAATAGGTAGTATTTTTCCTAGCAAAGGTGGTAGCTTCGTAGAGGGTCCACGGGTACCGCGGTTCGAGTTGAATCCATGAATCCATACGCGAGCGACTCCCAGCAATCCGACCAATTCCTATACCAATACACTCTCAAAGAAAAGACAGCACAAAACCATCACTGTCACGGTATATACAGCCAGCCAGAACCATACAGGCGTCCTTTTCCTGCATCCCGACGCACTTTGTTCATATCGATTAGCAATAGAGTTGGCCTGAAAGCCTCCAGACCAGAAGTATGAACAGCGATAGTCGATCAGTTGCTAGTTCCCTCTTGCGACAATGGTGGTTACTGAAACATTGAGAAAAGGCCGTTAAGAAGAGTTGTGAGGCATGCTACTGCAAAGCCCGGCTCAGCCGCTACTTTACTCCTGTGCGCCTGCTTCTGAGCGCTGCTACCAGCGGAGATAACGTGCCTTTTAGGTCCATTTTCGCGTTGGTATATCCCGCGGAGACTTGAACTTCTTTGTCTCGATGTGCTTGTTTTGCGACGCGATTGTAGCATCCAGTAAGTGAAATGGCTTGCGGCTCCCTTGCAATGTGCCGTTTCTTGTGTGTTGGTGTTGATGTTTGGCTTTCCGATGCGGAGGAATGTGATTTAAGCCCCAGTCGTGTCGTCTTATCAACCGCGCTGTGAATACGATAAAGCTGTAAGGGGCGGCCTGCCTCTAATTCCGTGCCAAAGGTAAGCACCAGAAGCAGTAGCCGTAGGTGTGGTACTGTCGCATGTTCGGAGAACTCACTGTCGTTCGCCAGTGATAAGCTCGTGTGCCGACCCAGGGCTGTGATCGAACCTCATCTGAGGTGTACGGAAAACGGATTGAGGGTACTCGACGAGATGATTGACTCAGATCGGTTCGTCGATAGCGCTGCGATCACACCCCATAGTTTCGGCGCAGTATGCCCCACTCCGTATCGAAGTACCGGCCAAACCCTCGAATCTCGCACATACGATTGAAACACTTCTGGCAAAGCTGATTTCTAAACCTCGTCCTGTCGCAGCGTCCATCTCTCCTTGGATCCTTTTCCCAGCTTGGGTCCGCCTCACCCTGCTGATTCCGCGGTCCAATCTTCCAGTTGCTGTCGACGGGCCGTCTTAGCCGTGGGTCCTCGAAGACACACGGAAACCCCACTCGGTCGCCATCGAATTCCGAAAGCCAAGGGCAGGCTTGCTCTCGTGCTTTGCGGTAGCATCGTGCACACAGCTGTCCGCGATGCCGAACTGTGC
>Ga0265798_10005472_pt1 | contig 17068 bp, 15 predicted proteins | sample P3T30metagenome_FD_192430 | JGI IMG/M metagenome (GOLD analysis project Ga0265798, IMG submission 192430) | Plant litter microbial communities from East Loma Ridge, Irvine, California - P3 T30 | ecosystem: Environmental > Terrestrial > Plant litter > Unclassified | place: USA: California... | reverse complement strand
GCCCGGTACAGCGCATTGCGCAGGTCGCGCGGGAACGTGCCGGACATGCCTTCGAACGTCGTGTTGGTCAGGCTGACGGCCGTGAAGTCACGCGCCGGATCGTAGAACCAGTAGTGTCCATAGGCGCCGCCCCACTGCACGCTGCCCGGCTGCTGCGGCGTGTGCGTGGGCGCCGGGTCGCCCAGCACGGCGCCCAGGTAGCCGAAGCCCCAGCCGGCGCCTTGCGTGGCCGCGCCGGTACCCGTTCGGTCGACCCGTGCGATATCGAGGATGTCGCTGTTTTCTCCCCGCAGTGACAGCAGGAAGCGCATGAAGTCCAACGCGCTGCCGGCCATGCCGGCGCCGCCGGAAGGGTACGAGTCCGCATCAAAAATGCGGCGTGGCGCAAAGCGGGCGATGCCGACGCCCGAGCGGGTGCTGGCATCGTCCTGCATCGGCCGCGGTTCCGGCTTGTCGTTCAGGTAGTGCGTCACCAGCCGGGCCGGGTCCGTCACATGGAACGCCGTGTCGGCCATGCCCAGCGGCGTCGTCACGTAGTCGGCCACCAGCGCCGGCAGCGGCTTGCCGGCCGCCGCTTCCAGCACCGCTCCCAACACGTCCATCGCCACCGAATAGCGCCAGCCGGTGCCGGGCGCGAACGCCAGCGGCACGGCCGCGATGCGTGCCAGGTTCTCCGCCAGCGACAGCCCCGGCTGATCCAGGCCGGACGACACGCCGGCGCGCCGGTATGGCCCGTCCTCCGGCTCGATGAACGCATACGACAGGCCGGACGTGTGCGTCAGCAGATGGTGCAATGTGATGTCAGGCGCAGCGCCGTCGGCCAGGGCAGGGCGGAAGTGGGGCAGCCATTGCGCCACCGTGTCGTGCAGCTGCAGGAAGCCTTGCTCCATCAGGCGCAACGCCGTCGTGGCGACCAGCGGTTTCGTCATCGACGCATACAGGAACAGCGCGTCGTCCGTCATGGCCCGCGCGCTCTCGCGGTCGGCCCAGCCGGCGGTGCGGCGATACACGATCTCGCCATGGCGCGCGGCCAGCACGACGGCGCCGACAATCTTGTGGCGGTCGATGGCACGGTCGATGACTTCATCCGGGGTCTGGTGCATGGCGTTCCTTTCGCAGAAGGCCGTCATGTTACCGTTTCCGGTTCCGTTGCGGGGGGCGCCCCGCGCGACACGCCGCCGCCACAAAGCTATAATCGCCACATGAAAGCTTCCCGCCGCCGCCTGCTGCAAGTGTGGATCGCCTGCCTGGCGATCCTGCTGAACGCGCTTGCGCCGGGCGTCTCACATGCGCTGGCGCTGGCCGATGGCCGCCATGCGGGACCGGGCTGGGAAATATGCCTGAACGACGGCACGCGCCTGTCGGGCAGCGGGACGTTGGATGAAGCCACGTTCCGCGCCGTGACGGACCGCAGCCGTCCCGCGCCGCAACCGGATGCGGCGCCGCCGATGTCGGACTGCGGCTACTGCCTGGCCCACGCCGGTGCGCTGGGCCTGCCGCCGCCGGCGCTGGCCCCGTTGCCGTTTGCCGCCATGCCGGCAGCACGGCCGTTCCTGTTCTATCACGCTCCCCGTCCGCTGCAAGCCTGGGTGGCCGCGCATCCGCGCGGGCCGCCCGTTGACGCCTGATCTGTGCCGTTTTTTCTCACCACATTTTCGGAGTCAATCATGCAACGCATCCTCTCGCTCGCAGTCGCAGCAGTCATTTCCCTTCCCGCCATCGCCCAGGTCACGGTCAACGAACCGTGGGCCCGCGCCACCGTCCCCGCCGCGAAATCGTCCGGCGCCTTCATGCAGGTCCAGTCGAAAACGGATGCGCGCCTCGTCGGCGTCAGCAGCCCCGTGGCCGGCGTCGCCGAACTGCACCAGATGTCGATGAAGGACAACCGCATGACAATGGCGCCGGTCGACGCCATCGACCTGCCGGCCGGTAAAACTGTCGCACTGGCGTCCGGCGGCTATCACATCATGCTGATGGGCCTGAAGCGCCAGCTGAAGGAAGGCGAGACGATTCCCGTCACGCTGGTCGTCGAAGGCAAGGACCGCAAGCGCGAGTCCGTCGAGGTGCAGGTACCCGTGCGGCCGCTGACCTACAGCGCACCCGCCGCTCACTGACGGGGTTCCCATGCAAACGAATCGAACGATTGCCGCGCCGCCGGCAAGGACGGCGCTCGCCCTGGCTGCGCTGGCGCTGACGGCAACTGCCGCAGCCGCGCAGACAATGGACGTGGTAACGATCCAGGGCGGACGCCCCACGTCGCTGCCCGCGCAGATCCCCACGACGATCGAAGGCATCACGGCCGCGCAGATCGAGGAACGCATCAACGCCCTCGACAGCGAGGATGCCCTCAAATACTTCCCCAGCCTGAACGTGCGCAAGCGCTTCACGGGCGACTACGACCACGCGGTGCTGGCCAGCCGCGCGTCCGGCACGGGCAACAGCGCGCGCTCGCTGGTCTACGCGGACGGCATCCTGCTGTCCAATTTGCTGGGCAACGGCGCCACCTACACGCCGCGCTGGGGCATGGTGACGCCGGAGGAAATCGAGCGGGTCGACGTGCTGTATGGCCCGTTCTCGGCGGCCTATCCGGGCAACTCGGTGGGCGCCGTCGTCGACTACCAGACGCGCATGCCGAAGCAGCTGGAGGGGCACGTGCGCGTGTCCGGCTTTGCGCAGCGCTTCGGCCAATATGCCACGAAAGACCATTACTACGGCCGCCAGGGCAGCGCCTCGCTGGGCGACCGCGTCGGCGCGTTCGCGTGGTGGGTCGACGTGTCGCGCCTGGACAGCAACGGCCAGCCGATCGGCTTTGCCAACAAGCTGGTTTCAAGTGGCACCGCAACGGCGCCGGCGACGCCCGTCACGGGCGCGGTCCCCGGGCGCAATGCGTCGGACCGCGACTGGTTGATCCTGGGCGCGACAAACCAGGTGCACACGGTGCAGGACCACGCCAAGGTCAAGCTGGCGTACGACCTGTCGCCCGTGCTGCGGGCCAGCTACACGCTGGGCTGGTGGCGCAACGATGCCGAGCGGCGCAGCGAGTCGTACCTGCGGGATGCTGCCGGAAACCCCGTCACCAGCGGCACGGTCGCCATCGACGGCAGGCGCTACACGCTGCTGCCGTCCGACTTCGCGCCCGCACGGGGCGAGCTGGAACACCTGATGCACGGGCTGTCGCTGAAGCGGCATGCGAAGGATGTCTTCGACTGGGAGCTTGCCTACAGCCGCTACGACTACCGCAAGGACCTGGCGCGGGTGCCGACGGTCTTTGCCGCCACGCCCGACACGCCGGGCGCCGGCAACGTGACGGACATGCATGGCAGCGGCTGGAACACGGCAGCGTTGAAAGGGACGTGGCGGCCGGGCAGCGCGCACGTCGTGGACATGGGCGTGCAGCGCGACGCGGCGCGGCTGCGCACGCGCGTCGTCAACAGCCCGGACTGGATCGCCGGCACGGCGGGTCGGCCCGTCTCCACATTCAACGGCGAGACGCGGCTGGAAAGCCTGTACCTGCAGGACACGTGGCGCATCGACGAGCGATGGAAGGCGACGCTGGGCGCGCGCCTGGAACGCTGGCGGGCGTTTGGCGGCGAGATGTCGGCGGCGGGTGGTGGGCTGCTGCCGTTTGCGGCGCGCAGCGAGACGAGTTGGTCGCCCAAGGCCGCGCTGGCATGGCGGGCGGACGATGCGTGGACAGTGAAGGCGTCGGCGGGGCGCGCCATCCGCAACCCCACGGCGGCGGAGCTGTTCCAAGGCTCCATCGTCGACGAGCGCATCGTCAATACGAACCCGAACCTGCGCGCGGAGCGTTCGTGGACGGGCGAGCTGACGGCCGAGCGCATGACGGCGTCCGGCAGCCTGCGCGCCACCTTGTTCCGCGAGACGACGCGTGACGCGCTGTACTCTCAGCCGCTGACGGCCACCGTCAGCACGGTGCAGAACGTGGGCCGCATCCGCACGACGGGGCTGGAGCTGGCGCAGCAGGCGGGCGACGTCTGGCTGCGGGGGCTGTCGATCAACAGCTCGCTGACCTACGCCGATTCGCGCATCGTGTCGAACGACGCGTTCCCCGCGTCGGTCGGCAAGCGCCAGCCGCGCGTGCCCCGCTGGCGCGCCAACGCGCTGGCGTCGTACGCGATGAACGACCGCTGGACGGGAACCCTGGGCGTGCGCTATTCGGGACGCCAGTACGGCACGCTGGACAACAGCGACCCGAACGGCCTGACGTATATGGGGGTGTCGGACTACCTGGTGGCGGATGCGCGGCTGCGCTACCGCTTCGACGCTCACTGGAGCGGCGCCATCGGCATCGACAACCTGAACGGCGAGAAGTACTGGGCCTTCCACCCGTACACGCAGCGCACGCTGGTGGCCGAGCTGAAGTTCGATTTGTAGTGAAGCACCCAGCCACCGCGAAACGCTGCGAACATCAACGTCGGGGACAGGCACCTCGCGGGCCCTGCGGCCCGCGAGGTGCCAGTCCCCAGCTCGCATCGGGCGGCGAATGCTTCGCGCTGCACTTGAAACCGGTGTCTGACACCGGTTTTTTTCGCAAAAGACCCGGCGTCGCGTGAGCTCGCCGGGGACTGGCTCTTCTCGGGGCCTCCCGGCCCGGAGAAGTGCCTGTCCCCGACGTTTACTCTGAGGCAGACGGGAAAAGGACAGGCCCGCAACGGCGCAAGCGCTGCTGCGCGACCTGGAGAAAAGTGATGCCGCGTTAGCGTGCGTCGCCCAACCGGCGCACGGCACCGGAACCGGTGATCGCGCGGCTCAGCTGCGGGTCGCCGTAGTAGGCGATGTTGCCGGAACCGGTAATGGCGGCGGCCAGCGACTGGCGCGCCGTGACGGTGGCCACGCCGGAGCCGCTGACGTTGGCGGCCACTTCGCGCCCCGTCAGCCTGCCCGCATCGGCCTTGCCGGAGCCGGCCAGCGAGACGTCCACCGAGTCGGCGGCGCCCGCCGCACGCACGTTGCCGCTGCCCGCCACTTCGATGGAAACGGACTTCGCTTCGATGGCGGCGGCATCGATCGAGCCGGAGCCCGCCAGTTCCAGAGCGACCTTGTCGCCGCGCAGGCGATCCGCGCGGACGGTGCCGGAGCCGGCGACACCGAGGCTGTCGATGGCCGGTGCCTGTACCGTCACTTTCAGGCGGCGCGGATCCAGTTGTGCATTCTTCCTTGCGCGAATCTGCAGCACGCCATTCTCGACGACCGTCTCGATCAGCGGCAGCATGTTGTCGTCCGCTTCGATGGTGACGGCTTCGTCGCCGCCGGTGCGCACGTCCACGCTGCCGCTGACGGACAGCGAGACGCCGTGGAAGCGGCCGGGCTGGCGCGTCTCGCGTGCCACGTGGCCGCTGCCCTTGACCTTGTCGCCGCCCAGCCAGCCGAATGGTGAGGCCTGCGTTGCCGCCAGCGGCGCCAGCAGGGCCGCGGCAATCAGCAGGGTGCGTAATTTGCGCGAAGGCGTTGTGGACATGATGTTCTCCGATGCGTTATCCGATGCCTGCATCGTAGACGAGCCGGCGCGGCGCGGCTGCCGCCGTGCGACAAACTGCACAGAGGGCGGCACAGAATGCATGGCGGCGGCGCAGGATGCGGCACCCGCCGGCGACTGCGGTATCATTCGCCCCCCGCTTCGAAAGTCTCACATGCTGATCATTACCATCAAACAGGGCAAGGAAAAGAGCCTGCTGTCCGGCGACCCATGGATTTACCCGTCCGCCATCGACAAGGTCGACGGCAAGCCGCAGGAGCGCAACCGCCCCGGCGCGACCGCCATCGTGCAATCGTCGGCACGCCAGTTCCTGGCGCGCGCCGCGTATAACGCAAAATCGCAGATCGCCGCCCGCGTCTGGACCTTGCGCGAGGACGAGCCGGTCGATCACGCGATGATGAAGCGCCGCGTGCAGGCCGCCATTGCCGCTCGCAGCGGCGCCATGCGCGCGGCCGACCCGCAGGCGCTGGTGCAACTGGTCGACGGCGAGAAGGACGGCCTGCCCGGACTGCTGGTGCACAGCTACGGCGGCGCGGCCGGCTACCTGGTCTGCCAGTTCAACGCCGGCGGCGTGGAGTTGTGGAAGGTGCCCGTCGTGCAGGCGCTGCTGGCGGCCACCGGCTGCCCGAACGTCTACGAACGCTGCGACCCGCTGGTGCGCAAGGGCGAGGGCCTGCTGGTCAAGCCGGGCGCACTGGCCGGCGACGAGCCGCCATCGCGGCTGATGGTCAAGGAAGGCGGGCGCCTGGCGCCGATGGATATCCGCACCGGCTTCACGTACCCGCGTTAATCACGCCGGGGCTGGCACCGCTGGGGACTGGCACCGTTCTTTGGTGCCTGTCCCCGACCTTTAGCCAGCGATTCCGTACTCGTGCCAGGATCAACGTCGGGGACAGGCACCGGAGGTGCCAGTCCCCAGCTGCTACTCCAGCGGCACCGACCGATAACGATTCACCTCGCCGCCACTGACCGGCGGCGCGTTATTGCCCCACGCGCTGCGCAGGTACGACACCAGCTGCGCCACCTCGACATCCCCCAGCACGTGACTGAACGGCGGCATGCCGTACGGCCGCGGATTGCCGCGCGTGCCGGGCGGGAAGCCGCCGTTCAGCACGATGCGGATCGGATTGGCGGCGTCCACCATCGTCAAGGAACGGTTGCCGGCCAGCGGCGGATACGCCGGTGGCGCGCCTTCGCCGGCCGCGCCGTGACAGTCCGCACAGTGTTTTTCGTACAGCCGTGCACCGGCCTGCAGAAATGCCAGCGCCTCCGGCGTCTGCGCGCGCTTGGTCGGCTTCTCCGACGATTCCGCATGCGGCAACGATTTCAGGTACAGGGCCATCGAGCGCACGTCGTCATCCGTCAGGTGTTGCAGGCTTTCGCGCACCACTTCGGCCATTGGCCCGAACACGGTGGCGCGCGGCGAGACGCCCGTGTGCAGCAGGCGCGCGATGTCGTCGACGGGCCAGCTGCCCAGGCCCGCTTCGGCATCCGACGTCAGCGCGGGCGCATACCAGCCCAGCACGGGCACGAGGCCGCCGGACAGGTCGTCGTCGCTCCCGCCCAGCGCGTTGCGGGCGCTGTGGCATGCGCTGCAGTGTCCGAGTCCCTGCACCAGGTAGGCGCCGCGGTTCCATTGCGCCGACTGCGCCGGCTCGGGTTTGAACGGGGCAGGGCGGAAGTACAGCGCGCGCCACGCGGCCAATGCAATCTGCTGGTTGTACGGGAAGCGCAGCTGGTGCGGCGCGTTTTGCTGACTTACGGCCGGCACGGTCCTGAAGTATGCGTACAAGGCGTCCGCATCGTCGCGCGTGATGAACGTGTAGTTCGTGTACGGGAAGGCGGGGTACAGCAGCCGGCCGTCGCGCGAGCGGCCGTTGTGCAGCGCGTTCCAGAAGTCGTCCGCGTTCCATGCGCCGATGCCCGTCGCCACGTCCTGGGTGATGTTCGGTGCGACGACTGCGCCGAAGGGCGTCTGCAACGCGCGTCCCCCGGCATAGGCAGCACCGCCGCGCACGGTGTGGCACGCCATGCAGTCGCCGGCGCGGGCAAGGTATGCGCCGCGAGCGATCTTTTCAGCGGCCGGCAAGCCTCGCGCGGCCGCGCTGGGCGGCGGGCCGGCGTCATGGCGGGGCCACAGCAGGCCCGCGCCAACGGCCAGCAGCAGGGCGCCAAGCGCCAGCGGTATGGCAACGCGTTTCCTCATGGCCGGCCTCCCTGGGCAGGCACGCCGCCGCACGCCAGCGGCAGCGGCGCCTGGAGGGCGGTGGCGGGACGCGCATCGTCATCGGCTGGCTGGCTGGCCAGCCATGCGGACACCGCGGCGATATCGTCCAGCGTCAGCCGGCTGGCCACCTGCGCCATGCAGTCCGGCGCCTGCGCCTTGCGCACCTTGTTGCGCCACGCGCCGAATTGCGCGTTGATGTAGTCGCGCGGCAGGCCGACGAGGCCCGGGATGGCCGGCGCCACGCCTGTCAGCGCCTGGCCGTGACAGGCCACGCAGGCGGGCACCTTGCGGCCCGCGTCGCCCTGGTGGACGAGCAGCCGGCCGCGTTCCAGCTGCGCCGGCGTGGCGTCCACCGGCGGGCGTGCGACGTGCGGCGGATGCTGCGCGGCGAACCAGCCGGCGATCTCGCGCAGGTAGGGTTCGGGCAGCTGGCTGACCATATACGTCATCAACGGGTACTGGCGGCGCCCGTCCTGGAAGTTGCGCAGCTGGTTGTACAGGTAGCCTTCCGGCTTGCCGGCGATGCGGGGAAAGAAGGCATCGTTGCGGTCCTTCGCCTGGTGGCAGGCGAGGCAGGGGGCGAGGCGCTGTTCCAGCGTGTCCGGCACGGCCGGGGCAGCGCCGGCGGCAAGGGGGAACAGCAGGACGGCCAGTCCGGCGAGACGCCGCGGCGAGAAGGGCAAGAGCGGGTGAGTCGATTCGGTCATTGGCACTCCCTGGTCGGACTTCGTTGCGATGCGGCGGGTCAGTCCTTGCCGCGAACTCCAGCCGCGTCGCGCGCCGGGGCCGGCCGGCGCGGCGCCTTCGACGTGCGCGGTGGCGGCAGCACATTGCCCAGCGCGAGCCAGTGGCGGTAGACGCGCAGCGCCACCTGGGCATCGTCGGCCGCGTACAGCATCTGCTTGTCCGTCAGGCGCGCCGCGGCCCAGTTGGTCGTGGAGATTTTCTTTGATTTGAGCAGCTTGCGGCCAAAGAACTTGGCCACGGCGCTTTTCGCGCCCAGGTCGTGCTTCTGGCCGGGGGAACGCAGCGCCACCGACAGGTCGGCCACGCGCACCGGTTCGATGCCCAGCTTCGAGCGCACGCGCTTCATGTCGTCGGACAGGCCGAAGCCCACCTTCAGCGTCTCGGGCGCTTCCAGGATCGCCTGCAACGCCGACAGCACGGCGGAGAAATCGGCACCGACGGGGAACAGCCACGCGGCAGTGTCGGTGGCGAACTGCACGAGGTGCGGCCCGTCCGAGCTTTGCCCCTTGACGAACGTGGGTTTGGATTCGGTATCGAAGCCGATGGCGTCGCACGCCAGCAGGGCTTCCTGCGCGGCCCGTGCCTCGTCCGCCGTGCGCACGAGGTGCACGGCGCTCAACGCGATGCCGTGATACGGCGGCAGCTCCACCTCGAGCGCCGTCATGTGGGCGCGCTCGCGGGACTCTGCCATCGGCGCTGCCATCAACCTTTGCGGGAGAATTTGGCGGTCAGCTGTTCCAGCTTTTCCTGGCGGCGGCGGTTGGCTTCTTCTTCGGCCGCGGCGTCGCGCTCGGCCTTCTTGCGGTCGGCCTCCTTGCGGAAGCGTTCCTGCAGCGTGTCCTTGGCGTGCTTGCGATGCACGTCCGTCACCTCGGCGCCCGTGCTGCCGTCCAGGTTGTAGCGCACCGTCGCCTTTTCCATCGTGCGCAGATAACGCTGCGAGCCCGTATGGATGCCCAGCGCGGCGCGCATCAGCTTGCGGTCGATGCCCGGCATGGATGCCAGGATCTGCTTGTCGATGCCGATCGACAGCGGCAGGCAGTCGCGGAACGGCACGAACTGCTGCTGCAGCTGCTTGAGCAGCGCGCGGGCGCTCGTGGCGCCGGCCGGTGCAGGTGCGGAGGCAGCCGCCGGTGTGGCGGTCGCCGTGCCTTCGGTTTCCGGTGGCGTCGGCTGTCCGTTGGCGGTGGTTTCCACGTCGGCACTGATGTCGCTACTGATATCGGCAGGCTGGGAGGTAAGGCTAGTGTTCATCGACTTCACAGTTTAATCAGGAGGCGCCAGCATACCACGCGCGCACGGCGTTCGCGTTGCATTTTGGGTCATCATGGCCGTTTTGCCATGGCCCGCGGCCATTGGAATATGACATCGGCTCGTGTAAAAGCATCGCGAAACCGTGTATAATGACCGACGCACCAGATTGCAAGGCGGTGCGGATTCGGTTTGCTTAGAGTTGAGTTGTATGTTGGGTTGTACGGTTTTGGGCGGTCCCCTGTACAGGGATTTCCGCATGTCGGGTGAATCCACCCGCGATGACACCAATACACGAATGCACCACCACCCGGCGCGGTTTCCCCCGGGGCGCCTCTCTTCTATTGGCTGAATATGACCACCCCGGATTGAAGCCTCGTACCACGTACGCAGGACACGAGCCCGTATCGACGGGCTTTTTTCATTCCGGATGATCCCCATATACGTACCAGCGGGGCCGCATTGTGCGGGCCGCGATGGATTGTTCACTTGCGCCGCGTCTGTCGAGGACGGGGCACAGAGAGATATTTGATGACGACGAAAACGCCGAAAACCTTAACGCTGTCCGCCAAAAAACCGCGCACCGAAGCGGCTCCGCTGGCTGTCCCTAAGACTACCTTATCTTATGTGATCGACAATGCGCAAGAGGCTGCCGGCAAAGTGACCGTCGTGAAGAAAGCCACCCGCGCGCGCCTGGTTGCCGTGCCGGGCCAGGAAGCCGCGCCTGCCGTGGAAGCGCAGGCGGCCGCCGTTACCGACGTGGCCAATGCCGCCGTCGACGCACCCGCCGTGCCGAAAGCGCCGGTGGTGCGCGTGCGCAAGGCAAAGCTGGACAAGGGCGCTGCCGCCGTCGACCCGGCGCTGCCGCCAACGGCGCCGGCCGCCGTCAGCCAGGTGACCGATGCGGCCACGCTGGCGTCGATCGACACCTCTGGCTACCTGCTGCCTTCCGTGAAGGTGCCGGGCCGCCGCGGCCGCAAGCCGAGCGAGTTCACGCCCGAGAACGATGAAGTGGCGGCACTGAACGCCGTCGAACGCGCCGAACTGAAGGCCGCGTCGAAGGCGCGCGAGCGCAAGGCCAAGGGCCTGGATGCACTGGGCAGCGCCGAAGGCATGTCGCAGGAAGACCTGGAAAAACGCCGCCAGCAGTTCAAGAACCTGATCAATATGGGCAAGGAGCGCGGCTTCCTGACCTATGCGGAGATCAACGACCAGCTGCCGGAAAACATCGTCGACCCGGAAGCGATCGAAGGCATCATCGCCACGTTCAACGACATGGGCATCGCCGTCTACGAGCGCGCGCCGGATGCGGAAAGCCTGCTGCTGTCCGACAGCGTGGCCACGGCCGCCAGCGACGACGAAGTGGAAGCTGCCGCCGCGACGGCGCTGTCCACCGTCGATTCCGATTTCGGCCGGACCACGGACCCGGTGCGCATGTACATGCGTGAAATGGGCGCCGTCGCGCTGCTGACGCGCGAAGGCGAGATCGAGATCGCCAAGCGGATCGAGGAAGGCCTGCGCGACATGATCCAGGCCATTTCCGCCTGCCCGACGACGATCGGCGAGATCGTCACGCTGGCCGAGAAGATCGAAAGCGACGAGATGAAGGTCGACGACGTCGTCGACGGCTTTGTCGATCCGGAAGAAACCAGCGCCCCGGTGGCGCCGGCGCGCGTCGTCGCCAATACGGACGAGGACGAGGAAGAGCTGGAAGAGGAAGAGGAAGTGGACGGCGACGCCAATGGCGGCGCGGCCGGTTTCTCGACCGAGCAGCTGGCGCAGCTGAAGGCCGACGCGCTGGAGCGCTTCGCCGTCATCTCGGCGCAGTACGACAAGATGCGCAAGGCCGGCTACGGCAGCGCCGCGTACCAGAAGGCGCAGGGCATCATCTCGGCCGAGCTGCTGTCGATCCGCTTCACGGCGAAGGTCGTGGAGAAGCTGTGCGACACGCTGCGCGGCCAGATGGAACAGGTGCGCAGCATCGAACGCGCCGTGCTGGAACTGTGCGTCAACCGCTGCGGCATGCCGCGCGCGCACTTCATCAAGGTCTTCCCGGGCAACGAGTGCAACCTGGACTGGGTCGATGGCGAAGTGGGTGCCGGCCACCCGTACAGCATCGTCCTGGGCCGCAACGTCCCGGCCATCAAGGAACTGCAGAACAAGATGATCGACCTGCAGGAACGTGTCGCGCTGCCGCTGGCCGACCTGCGCAAGATTAACAAGCAGATGGCCGCAGGCGAGAAGCGCGCCCGTCACGCCAAGCGCGAAATGACGGTGGCCAACCTGCGCCTGGTGATCTCGATCGCGAAGAAGTACATCAACCGCGGCCTGCAGTTCCTCGACCTGATCCAGGAAGGGAACATCGGCCTGCTGAAGGCGGTGGACAAGTTCGAGTACCGTCGCGGCTATAAATTCTCCACGTACGCCACGTGGTGGATCCGCCAGGCCATCACCCGTTCGATCGCCGACATGGCCCGCACGATCCGCGTGCCGGTGCACATGATCGAGACGATCAACAAGATGAACCGCATCAGCCGCCAGATCATGCAGGAGACGGGCAGCGAGCCGGACATGGCCACCCTGGCGGTCAAGATGGAGATGCCGGAATCGAAGGTGCGCGAGATCATGAAGATCGCGAAAGAACCGATTTCGATGGAAACACCGATGGGCGAGGACGGCGATTCGCAGCTGGGCGACTTCATCGAGGACAACACCACGCTGGCACCGCTGGACGCCGCGCTGCATGCCTCGATGCGCAACGTGATCAAGGAAGTGCTGGACTCCCTGACGCCGCGCGAAGCGAAGGTGCTGCGCATGCGTTACGGCGTCGAGATGTCGAACGACCACACGCTGGAAGAAGTGGGCAAGCAGTTCGACGTGACCCGCGAGCGTATCCGCCAGATCGAAGCCAAGGCAATGAGCAAGCTGCGCCAGCCTTCGCGGTCGGACAAGCTGAAGACGTTCCTGACCCAAAACTGATCCTGCATCAGCGTGATGTCAAAAAAGGAAGCCCGCGGGCTTCCTTTTTTTTGGGGACTGGCTCCGGTCGCAGCGCGACTGGTGCCTGTCCCCGACGTAGAAGCCAGCAGTAAAACGCCACGTTGGCCGCATCGATGCGGGAAGCACCACGTCGGGGACAGGCACCTGCCTCCGGCCGGAGCCAGTCCCCGGCGGATCGACGTCAGTAGGGCGAGCCGGTGACTTCGAGTGGTATGCGCCACACCGCCCCGGCGCCGGTGATGAACAACGTGCGCCCGTCGGTGCCGCCGAACGCCGCATTCGTCACATTCGCATCGACACGGATCGTGGCAAGCTGTTTGCCGTCTGGCGAAAACACGCGGACCCGCCGCGCGCCATGCTCGGTGATGTAAAGATTGCCGTAACAGTCCACCGTCATGCCATCCGCGCCATCCAGACCATCGATCAGCACCCGTCCCGGCCCCGGCATGCCCGCGCGGATCGGATACGCCAGCAGCTTGCCGTCGCCGGCATTCACGTACAGCAGGTCCCCGCCGGGGGACAGCGCGATGCCGTTGGGGTTATGCCGGCTGCCGTCCACCAGCGTGACCTTGCCGTCCGTGCCGACGCGGTAAATGCCCGTGACCTTCTGTCCACCCGGCGCCGCGGCCTTCTGGTAATCCGGATCGGTGAAGTACATCGTGCCGTCCAGAGCGATGGCGATGTCGTTGGGCGAGTTGAAGACGTCGCCGCCGAAGCGGCCGGCGAGCGTCGTGCGTTTGCCGCCGTCCAGGGTATAGCGCGCCAGCGCCTTGTCCTTGTGCGTCGCGACGACCAGGTCGCCGCGCGCATCGACGGCCAGGCCGTTGCTGCCGCTGTCCTCGACGACCGTCGTCACGGAGCCGTCGGCGGCCAGCTTGCGGATGCGCGACGGGAAGCCGGCGCCGAAGCCGAAGTCGGAAAAATACAGTGCGCCGCCGATCCACACGGGACCCTCGTACAGCCCGGGACCTTCGCGCGAGGGCTGCACCGCGGCGATGCGCTGCGCCGTCAGCTCGCCGGCGGGAGGGGTGCCGCAAGCTGCGGCCATGGCGCCGGCGCAGGCCAGCAGCAGTGACGCCGCGAAGGGGAGGAGGACGGGTCGCTTGATCATCTGGCGTACGCTTTCATGAGAAGGAACGCTTCGACTATACCGTATTCCCGCCGCGGTCCCTGCGCCGGGGCGACGCCTATACGTTATCATTCCTGTCATAAAACTCGCACTTTGTCACAGCGGAGAACAGATGAAAGCATGTATCGTGGGAGCTGGCGCCGTCGGCGGTTTCATTGGTGCGCGGCTGGCGGCAAGCGGCATCGCCACGGCCGCCCTGGCGCGCGGCGCCACGCTGGCCGCATTGCGCGAGCATGGCTGGCGCCTGCATGAAGAGGGCCGGCTGGTGCAGGCACCCGTCGTCGCCGCGCAGGACGCGGCTGAACTGGGGGAGCAGGATCTTGTCGTCATCGCCGTCAAGGGACCGGCATTGGGCGACGTCGCCCGCGCCATCGCGCCGCTGTTGGGCCGCGACACCATCGTGCTGCCGGCGATGAACGGCGTGCCCTGGTGGTTTGCCGAAGGCGCAAGCCCCTTGCCGGGCGGGCCGCTGGCCAGCGTCGATCCGGGCGGCCGGGTGAGCGAGTCGATCGCGTACGAACGGGTGCTGGGCTGCGTCGTGCACGCGTCCACGTCGACCTTGGCGCCGGGTGTCGTGCAGCACCGGATGGGCAATGGCCTGATCGTCGGCGAGCCAGATGGCTGCGCGTCCGCACGGGCCGAAACGGTCGTGGGGATGTTGCGGCAGGCCGGCTTCAACGCCACGCTGTCGAACCGCATCCGCTACGACATCTGGTACAAATTGTGGGGCAACATGACGACCAATCCGGTGACCGCCATCACGGGCGCGACTGCCGACCGGCTGCTGGACGATCCGCTGGCCAGCGCCTTCTGCATCGCCGCGATGCGCGAGGCGGGTGCCATCGGCGCCCGGATCGGCTGTGCCATCGACGAAACGCCGGAGGACCGCCATGGCGTGACGCGCAAGCTGGGCGCATTCAAGACGTCGATGCTGCAGGACGTGGAAGCGGGCCGCCCCATCGAACTCGATGCCATCGTCGGCGCCGTGCGCGAGATCGGCCAGCGTGTCGGCGTCGCCACGCCGAATATCGATGCGTTGTTCGGCTTGACGCGGCTGTTCGCGCGTTCGCGCGGGCTGTATCCGAACGACTGAATCAGACCTTGCGCACGAACTCGGACTTCAGGCTCATGGCGCCAAAGCCGTCGATCTTGCAGTCGATATCGTGATCGCTGTCGACAAGGCGGATGTTCTTGACCTTCGTGCCCTGCTTGATGACGCCGCCGGAGCCCTTCGGCTTCAGATCCTTGATGACGGTAACGGTGTCGCCGTCCTGCAGCACGTTGCCGGCCGCGTCGCGGTACACGCGCGCCGCTTCAACGGCGGCAGCGCCAGGCGCCCATTCGTGCGCGCACTCGGGGCAGACGAGATTGCTGCCGTCCTCGTAGGTGAATTCGGAACCGCATTGCGGGCAGGGTGGCAGTGTACTCATGGTAGTTCCCGGCAAAACCCGAAAGTATACTCGATGGGAGTGGATGAATGACCGATGTAACGGCGGCGCGGCTGGCGAACCCCGTCTGGGCCGCGCTGTACAGCGGCCAGCGCCACCTGGCGCATGCGCTGGGCGACATGCGCCGCTACGCGCCGGACGTGGCGCCGTTCTGCGCAGTGCCCGAAGACGGCATGTTCGTGCCTGCGACGGATCTGGAATACCTGACGGACGACGTCTACTTTGTCGGCGCGATCCCGACGCTGCCGGATGGCTGGCCGCTCGAGGAACTCGGTGGCGTGACGCAGATGATTTACGACGGCGGGCCGGTGGCAGCACCCCCGTCGGACGGTGTGAGCGTGCTCGATCCGCTCGACCCTTCGATGCAGGAGCTTACCGCCATCGCGTTCCCCGGCTACTTCCGGGCGCGCACGGGTACGATGGGACGCTACGTGGGCATTCACGACGGCGGCAGGCTGGTGGCGCTATCGGGGGAACGCATGGACTGCGGCGAACTGCGCGAGGTCAGTGCCGTCTGCACGCACCCCGAGTTCACGGGACGGGGCCTGGCGAAGCTGCTGGTGCGGCACGTGATGCACGGGATGCTGGAGCAGGGCGTGACGCCGATGCTGCACGTCGGTTCGCGAAACGCCCGCGCGATCGGCCTGTATGAGGCGCTGGGGTTCGTGCGGGTGCGCGAGCTGCGGCACGCGAAGCTGGTCGTGCCGCGCTAAGCTCGAACGTCGGGGGCAGGCACCTTTCTTCGGGTCGGAGACCCGAAGAAAGGTGCCTGCCCCCAAATTTCCGTTTCCACCTTTAATCCCCGGCGGAGATGTTACCCAGCCCCGAGGCCGACTTGTTCAGCGTCTTCGGACGGCCGTAATAGACCACGTTGCCCAGCCCGCGCACGACGGCGTTCAGCGTCTGGCTGGCGTGGATCGACACTTCGCCGATGCCTTCGAAGTTCACGTCCGTCCGCTCCGCCTTGAGCTCCTTCGTGTCGACGTGCCCGACCCCCTGCGCCTTCAGCCGCAGCCACTTCGTTCTGCCCTTGGCCGACAGATGCCCGGCGCCCTGGAACTGCAGGTCGACGCGCTCTTCGTTCAGGTGGTCGATGTCCACTTCACCAGCACCTTCGACGATGCACTTGACGAGCGAAGGCACCGTCACGACGATCCTGCCGCCATCGGACGTCTTGTTGGCCTTGCCCGGATAGTCGATGCGCAGCTCGCCGTCCTTGACGATCGTGCGCACGCGGCCGAGGAACTCGTTGCTGCCGCTGATGCGAACCGATTGCTCCTTGCCCGCGTCGACCCGAAGGTCGATCGGACCGGTGACGGCGATGGCGCGGAAGGGCGCCAGCGTGCGGCTTTCCTCGGCGGCGTGAGCGGATGCCGCGATGGCGAGGGACAGCAGGACGGACAGCGTTGGACGAAGCATGGCGTTACCCTTTTATATTAATTGTCACGGGAGGTGCTCGTGAATTCTAAGCGCTGGTGCCACCGGCGGAAATAAAAAAGCGGACCCGGAGGTCCGCTTTGTCGTCGATACAACAGCTGATCACCCAGTGTTGCGCAACCCCGCCGCAACCCCATTGATCGACAGATGAATCCCGCGATGCACGCGCGGGTCGGCCTTGTCCGGCTCGGACGACAGCGCGCGGTGGCGCTTGATCAGCTCCACCTGCAGGTGGTTCAGCGGGTCGAGGTAGGCGAAGCGGTTGGTGATCGAGCGGGCCAGCAGCGGGTTGCCGGCCAGGCGTTCGGTCGTGCCCGTGATCGACTCCAGGC
>Ga0265798_10005471_pt1 | contig 17070 bp, 17 predicted proteins | sample P3T30metagenome_FD_192430 | JGI IMG/M metagenome (GOLD analysis project Ga0265798, IMG submission 192430) | Plant litter microbial communities from East Loma Ridge, Irvine, California - P3 T30 | ecosystem: Environmental > Terrestrial > Plant litter > Unclassified | place: USA: California... | reverse complement strand
GAAGAGAAGAAGAATCATTTGAAGGGTGATGGAACGATTATATATGCTTGTTACAGGAAGAATGTATTGTCGGCATCTCGAGTTGTGGGTAGGCAACGCTAGACTTGGTGTGTGTGTGGAATAAAACATCACGTGACATATAAATTACCCTTTATCCAGACTTTGCATACCATGAGCGTTTGAACTGACTCAATCCAATCCAATCCCAAACATGGTATAGTGCAATTGCATCTTGCCAACATACAGAATCTCATCGTCGCTGCAAGGCTGTCTCATCGTCTCTTGGAAGAACTTGAGGCTGGTTTAACAGTCTCATGTTAAGACAATTGCATCAGACAAACTATACAGTAAAAACCGGTAATTACTTCTCAGCTACAACTACTACTGCTATTCATACAACAGATAAAATACCCTCCATCCCACAACAAACCAACAAACTTGTCAACGCCAATGCTAAACAGGACGCAGAAAAACTTGCTACATGTGTGCGACAAAGGAAAACCCGGCTGGTCTAGCCAAAGATGCTCACACGACCCATCTCTCGAGGCCTCAAAGAGATGGTACCGTGGCATGATGATGATGATGATGATGATGCCTCGAAAGACAAACGACCAAAAAAACCCCCAAACAAAAACAACAACGCTATTTTAGAAGCCCGTGAAAAACCCTTCATGCCATCATCGACCAATGCTCGAGGTAAATCGGTCAGCGACGCCGACACGCTCTTTCCCTGTCCCCAGGTGACAAAAGTGTGACCTTCAGACCCCCCGATCTTCCAGCTCTTGAGGTACCTGAGAAAGAAAAAAAAGGCGCAGATGCCTTGAAAGATAACCAGGCCGATGGATGAGGTCGTGACATCATATACTACAATTTTTTTGCCGACCAAGAGAATAGACATTACCTCCTCCTTCAGCGTCCCCCTAGACGGCCATCAGGGCGCCTATTTCTTGCCGAGCAGGCCACCGACCATGCTCATGGGACCGCTGCCACCCTTCTTCTTCTTCTTGTCGCCCTTGCCTCCGAGCATGTAAGTCAAGCCACCGAGTCCAAGGCCTCCAAGCAGCTTGTTGATACCAAGACCTCCTAGTAGGCCGTTGACCAAGCCACCAAGACCCAGACCGTTGAGCAACTTGCCGACAAGGTTCAACACACCCGTCAACAGCAGACCAACAGCAGCGATGATCTGGAAGAGTGGCTCGGTGAGAAGAGACCAAAGCGGGTTGAGCTTCTTCTTGGCGTGGGGCATGTCGGAGATCTTCTTCTTCGCGTTGTCGATGGTGGTGACGACCGTTGTAGTAAGCTCCTTGAGGTTGTCGGCGAGCTTGTACTCCTCGGGTGAAGCTTCGCCAGTTTGCTGACGGCCCTTGGCCTGAGCGGCGATGCGACCATCGGGGTCGAGTCCACGTAGAGAGCCGTTGCAGTCGTTGAGGATGCGGGAGCCCTCTTCGATAAGAGGCTTGACGTTGTTGACAAGCTCCTCTTCGTCGAGCTCGTCGCGAGGTGTGCGGTCGGCTTGCTCGATGTACTAAAGTGCTGTTAGTAAATGCTGGTGATTTCATATAGTGGCAAGTCAAACATACCTCAGTGATCTGCTTCATCACTGGCTGGACGCGCTGAAGTGTGTCTTCGCAAATGGCCGACATCTTCTTCGCGAGCTCAGAGTCCTCACGACGCTGTCTCTCCTCGTCGGTCTCGTCCTCAGGCACCTCTTCTTCTTCTTCTTGAATGTTCTCCAGAAGGGTGACTTCTCCAACCTTGTTGCCATCGTTGTCTACAACATAGCCGTTGTCGTCAATCTCGAGACCAGCGCAGTGACCAAGGTCGCCAGCAGTGAGACGGCCGATGATATCGCCGTTTTCGTCGCGGACCTCGCCCTCCTTGTTGACACGCATGCCAGACATGGGGTTGATGCGGCGCTCCTTCTCTTCAGGCTCCCAGCGCTCGGCCTTGCCGATGACGTTGCCGTTTTTGTCGTTAATGTCGCCATCTTCATCGACCTTGTGGCCTTCGAGCTTCTTGATGTCACCCTCAGTAACACGACCGATGATTTCACCAGAAGGTGTCTGGATAGTACCATCCTTGGCGACAACTGCGTCGTCGAAGCCAGCGAATGGTCCCTCAGGGCCGTTCTGGTGGCCGTGCACGAGCTCAGCACGTCCGATGACATTGCCTTCGTTGTCCCAAATCTGGCCCTTGCCATCAACCTTCTTACCGGCCAGAGTAGCAGGATCACCCTCAGCAACGCGACCGAGGACAGTTCCGCTAGAATCGACCACGTTGCCAGCCTTGTTGACAGTGCATCCAGCAAGAGCGCTTAGGTCAACTTCCTCTTCCTCTTCCTCTTCTTCGGACCATGGCTCAGCATGACCCTTGACGTTGCCATACTTGTCGATGATGTCGCCATCCTCATCAACTGCATGACCGACAAGCCTCTTCGTGTCGCCTTCGGTAAGTTGGCCGACACGGTTGCCGTCATTGTCTTCGACAAATCCGTCCTTGACGACACGAAGGCCTTCAAATCCAGCGAACGGGCCCTCCTTGCGCTCCGGGCGCTCACTGGGAGGAATGAGCTCACAGCGACCGACAACCTTGCCAGTGTCGCCGTGGATAAGACCCTCACCGTCAGACTTGCGTCCGGCAAGTTCACCCAAGTTGCCCTCGACGAGCTTTCCAACTGGAATGCCCTCGCCGTTGACCAGGTAACCCTGCTTGTTGAGGGTCAAACCATCCAGGATGGATAGATCGGCGGCCTCCTCTTCCTCTTCGTCCTCGAGAGGTTCAGCGTGACCCTTGACATTGCCGTACTTGTCGAGAATGTCACCATCTTCATCGACAGCCATGCCGACGAGACGCTTAGGGTTACCTTCGACGATACGACCAACAGTGTTGTCGTCCTCATCTGCAACCATGCCGCCCTGGATGACACGTAGGCCTTCAAGACCGGCGAAGATGCCCTCGGGTTTGCTCTCACGCTCATTCTCGGGAATAAGCTCGCAGCGGCCGATTTGCTTGCCAGTGTCGTTGAATATGAGACCATTTTCATCAATCTTGCGACCTGCGACCTCCTTGGGATTGCCTTCAACAAGGCGAGCAATGGGGACGCCTTCGTCACCGATAACGTTGCCTTGTTTGTTGACAGTCTTGCCAGCAAGGATAGATAGATCTTCTGGCGCTTCCTCCTCCGGAGCCTCTTCTTCAGGCTCTTCGTATCGTTCTGCGTGACCGACGACTGAACCCTTCTTGTCAAGGATGTCACCATCTTCGTCAACAGCGCGACCAACAAGCTTCTTAGCGTCACCCTCGACGACCTGGCCGACACGGTTGCCCTTGTCATCCTCGACGAATCCGTCCTTGACAACGACAAGACCATCAAGACCAGCGAAGGGGGCTTCTTCTTCACCCTCTTCTTGGGGAATGGTCTGGGCACGACCAATGACCCTGCCCTTGTTGTCCCAGAACTGGCCTTCGGCATCGCAAGTGGTACCAGACTTGGAGAGCTTCTTCGCATCACCCTCGACTAGCTCACCAACGATGTTGCCATTGGAGTCGATGAGCTTGCCAGACTTGTTGCACTTGAGACCGTCAAGAATAGAAACAGGAGGACGACCGTCTTCGTCAAGCTCCAGCTCAGCGTCTTCAGCCGCATCCTGTGCGTCTTCGGCGGCGTCCTGAGCATCCTCGGCAGCGTCCTCGGCATCTCCAGCAGCTTCCTCAGCATCTTCCGCAGCATCTTCGGCCTGACCGACCTGCTGCTCAACCATCTTGGGGAGGGTCTTGACCTTGCCAATGACGTTGCCGTCCTTGTCAAGTACCTCGCCCTTTTCGTTGATCTTCTTGCCGGCGCACTTGGCCGCGTCTCCCTCGACAAGCTCGCCGATTGGCTCACCCTCTTCGTCGAGAACCTGGCCCTTCTTGTTGACCTTCAGACCCTCAAGCTCGTTGATCTCTGGTATGACCTCAACTTCCTTGACTTCAGGCTCCTGCACCGCGGAGGCTTCGACCATCTTGGGGAGAGTCTTGACCTTGCCAAGAACGTTGCCGTCCTTGTCGACAACTTCACCCTTTTCGTTGATCTTCTTGCCGGCACACTTGGTAGCGTCGCCCTCGATAAGCTCGCCGATTGGCTCACCTTCTTCGTCGAGAACTTGGCCTTTCTTGTTGACCTTGAAGCCTTCAAGCTCATTGATTTCAGGGGTAATCTCCTTCATCTCGGGCTCGCCCTCCTCCTCCTCCTCTTCAGGCTGCTCTTCGGGCTCTTCTTCCTCGGGCTCTTCGGTCTCGCCAAGTTGCTCCTTGAGCTCCTTGATGGCGTTGAAGGCGGCCTCGCCGGCAACAACGTCGACCTTGCCAATGACCTTGCCATCTTTGTCGAGGACCTCGCCCTTGTCGTTGACCTTCTTGCCGGCGCACTTGCTGATGTCGCCGTCAGTGAGCTCACCGATCTCTTCACCGTCAGAGTCAAGGATCTTGCCCTTCTTGTTGACCTTGAGGCCGTCCAAGATCCTGGTGTCGAGAGCACCGGCAGCCGACTCCTTGAGCTTGTCGGCTGCGCCCTCAGCAAGTTCGACCTGACCCAAAACATTGCCATCCTTGTCAACAACCTCACCCTTGTCGTTGACGGTAAGGCCCTTGACGTCTTCAATGTTTTCAAGGTCACCATCGGCGACATTCCCAACAACATCACCGTCGTCGTTGAGAATCTCGCCCTGGGTGTTGATCTCCATGCCTTCGAGAGCCTCGACGCCTGGAAGCTCATCTTCAACTTCAGCCGCCTTGTCCTCGACGTCGTCCTTGGCGTCTTCGGCAGCACCTTCGACGTCGTCCTTGGCATCTTCGGCAGCACCCTCGGCGGTACCCTTGACGTCATCCTTGGCTTGTTGAGCCTTGTTGGCGATGCCGTCAACTGCGCCGCCTTCCTCGCCCTCCTCCTCTTCATCCTCGCCGTCTTCCTGATATGCCGGAAGGTCAGCGGCTTCGGGGGAAAGCTCGGCTTTGGCAATGACGTTGCCGTCATCATCAAGGATCTCGCCGTTCTCGTTGAACTCCCTGCCCTGGATCTCAGATGGATCTCCTTCGACAAGGTGGCCGACAAAGTCACCATCCTCGTTAAGGATCTGACCGGAGCGGTCGGCGGTAAGACCCTTGAGGACGCTGATGTTGGGCATCTTACCGCCGGCACCCTGAAGCTGCTCGTCTGCCATCTCGGGAGTGAGTTCGCAGCGACCAACGAGATCACCATCGTCGTCAAGGATTTCTCCGTTGTCGCCAATGGGGTAGCCTGCAAGGTCCTCGGCATCACCTTCTACAAGGTGTCCGACAATCCTGCCGTCCTGGTTCTTGATCAGGCCCTCCTCGTCGACCTCCAGGCCCTTGAGTAAGCCAAGGTCGGGAGTGGCACCCTCAGCAGCATCCTGGGCAGCATCGGTTGCGCCGTCGGTAGTGTCTTGAGTCTTGCTCTGAGCATCGTCTGTCGTGTCTTGTACGGTGCTCTTAGCGTCACCAGCCTTGGACTCTGCAGTGTCCTTGGCTGACTGGGCGGTATCCTGAGCACCTTCAGCAGTGCTTTCCGCATTGTCCTGCGCATCTTCCGCTGTCTCTTGGGCGCCCTGCTGAACATCGTTGCCGACATCCTGAGCAGCACCCTGAGGGTCCTGCTTCGCCTTGCCAGCAAGGTTCGATGCACGGCCAGCAAGACCGCGAGCGCCACTCAGCGCACCTCCACCAGCCTGCTTGCCGGTGTCAGCAGCTTTGCTGGCGGTGTCTGTGGCGTCGTCTTCTGTGTTATCGGCGGTATCCTCGGCGTCGTCGCCGGCCTTTTGTGTAGCGTCGTCGCCAGTCTCTTCAGCCTCTTCGTCGGCATCGTTGTCGTCATCGATTGGCTTGGGCTCAGCTTGCTCTAGCTCGTCACCGGCTTGTGAAACCTTGCCTGTGGTGTCTTCTGCAGCCTCTTCCGCCTTGCCCTTGGTGTCTTGGGCAGCTTCTTCACCCTCCTGCTTGGTGTCTTGGGCGGTATCTTGCGCCTGGCTCTTGGCGTCCTCGACCTTCTCCTCGCCTTGCTGCTTCAGGTCCTCTGCCTGCTCGGGCATGTCGGGGGTGGGGGCGTCCTCCGACTTGCTTAGCTGAGGCTTGTTGAGCTTTGGCGCAGCTGGTTGTGGCTTCCGTCCGAGCTTGGTAGGGGTGCGGGGGGTGTCACCCTTGCCTGCTGCTGGGGAAGGCATATTGTTCTTGCTGCTGCTGCTGCTTGTGCTGTTGTTGTATAGGATACTCGAGACGTTGTACGAGTTATCGTGTCCGTGATGCACGGTGTAGGAAGAAGTTCGGTGGCTAGTTCCTGGATGGCTATTTCCAGAAACGTTGCTTGATACAGAGTGGGAACGTGTGGAACGGGGGGAACGTCTGTTGGGGGATTGGGGGAATGAGTAGAAGGAGTAGCTGTGGGAGGAAGTATTGTCTGTCATATATCAATTGACGAATCTTTCGTCTTGGGTAAAACTGGAAATTGGACAGAAGGATCACTGAGAAGCAGGCATTTATGAGGACTAGGTGTGATTGACGGGCAACATGGGATGGATGACGTCGATTCTCATGTCCTCCAGGCAGAGCTCGCGCCTCAGTCGCGAGTAGGCATAGTAAACCTGCTTTGGCGCCGCACTGTGTGCAACGAACGAGAGGAGCATTGCGTCACAATACACCAAAGCCCCAGCCGCGAGCGGGGGCGTCAGCGCATCCTGGTGGAATTACCTCCACTCAGCGTGGTGAGACGAAGGCGGATAGCTGCTGCGACCGGGGTGGGGCAGGGCCTGTGGCTGAAATTGGAGCGGGTGAAAATCGTGGATTAGGTGAATCAGACCGCGGAGAGCGGGCTACAGCCAGGATGGGGGGAGTTTGTATTACTGCAGGTGTACAGTAGTGGAGCTGAAACCCTCTAGCCAAGAACACCTTGGACGCGTCCGGTACGGGAGGGGGGTTACTTTTCTCGCTGGGCAAGGTTAGCGATTGCGTGAAGCATGCCAATGGCCACGAGTAGACTGAGCCATTGCTCATCTCGCCCTATTCTCGCTGCGGCCAACGACCTCCCGCAGCTGCTACTTTCGGGCGAGGGCACTGCATCGAGAGGCGGGCTGGCAGCAAAAGCATACAATCCACGACGTCGCTCGATCGGTAGCGTCGTGTGTGTGTGTGCGTGTGTGGCACTTGTTGTGAATCGGCTACGGCATCCCTGACAGCTATGATGTGCCTCCGCTCGAATCTGGCGTATGTAACAGGATGTGAGCAGAGAAGAGCAAGTCGTGCCGTGTTCCAAGCAGGTTGCAGCGACGCGTATGCGTATGTTGGAGCTACTGACGTCATAGTGACAGGAGCTACCCCTACATGGCTTCTTTTTTGGCGGCGATCTGTGCATGGCTTCCCAGCGCCTCGACGCCACCCTCGTGAAGCTGGGCGAGCTATCGACGCGGCATGGCTGGCGACTCGGAGGACCCTGCGTTTGCTGCTGCTGTTGCTGCTGCTGGGGATCAGGAACGCGACCGCGACCGCGACTCGCATCAGAGGCAACTGGATGATATCTGCGACTGGATGCCATCTCAACCGGAGAGCCCGTGGTGTTGGCCGCTAAAAATATCGTGAACGGCGGGCGGGGCTCTGTGCCAACGGTCGGCTCAGGGCCTACGGGACGTTGGCGGTTCCCACCTGTGAAGATGTCACGCACGGCTCTGACGTTGCAGCAAACTCTATCTCACCACGACGCACGTCGTCTGGGGAAGACATGCCTCAATGACAGGTACTGAACCTGATCGATTCGCCTGCAGGCTGGACTACGCCATAGCCCCGCCATGTGCAACAGCTGCACAAGCAATTCTACAGTACAGTACAGTACAGTACCTACCACACCACGCACGAGTAATCGTTTCAGACCCTGTGCCCCCTATTTTTCTACCTTGCCGAGGCATGGAAGCGAAATAAGAATTGCGAAACTCGAGGATTCGGTGCCATCTTGGCTGCGGAAAACAAAACAAAAAAAAGTTGGACGTCTAGATCCGTCATGACGCGAATGACGTCGGTCACTTGCCTTCTGGAAATGTCGTGGCGGCGCGGAACGGGGGGGCCGACGGATGAGAAAGCGAGCGAAGGAAGGGCAAAGCTAACGCTACCTGATGTCTGGTTCCTGGATTTCGTTTTCGATAGCCGTGCGCTGATCGCGTAATGAGCAAGAGCAGATCGATACTGTTTGTGTGGTGTGGCTAGTCATGGCATTTGCCTCTACGACAACATCACATCCAATCCACCGGCAACGTCATGCCATCTGGCCCAATCGATCATGAAATGGACATCACACGCACCAAATACTTCGTTACATGATGGTAATTAGCGTGTCGATACAGGGGCAGCCTCCGTCGCGCCCATCGAATCTCGATGCCCCGCTGGCGCAATACCGTCTTCGACGTCTTCCCCTGACTTGCTCAACCACTTCTTCCTCTTCTGCTTGGCGCCTTCCCGCTCCTTCGGCGTCAGGTCGTCCTTCTCACCTCCGCCTCGGCTAAGCCGTTTCCAGATCCGCCGGCCAAAGCTGGTCTGCTTCTTCTCCGTCTCCCGTCTCTCTGCCTCCTCGGCAAGCAGTTGTCGCTCTCTTTGCGCGCTCTGGCTCATGTCCATCTGCGCCTCCCTCTTCCGCTCGTGTTCTTCTGGATGCACAACCTTCTCCTCGGCCTCCTTGACATGCTCAACCCCATGCTTGATCTTCTTGCGTGTCTTGACGTAGGCTTCGAGACCGACGAGGACAGCATAGGATCGCGAGATGGAGACACGCGACATGTCTACACCGTTTTCCTTCATGGAGTGCACGAATGCGCGGAAATTCCTGGTGGGAGGCCGATAGTGGCCCGACAGCGGAGAGAGACGGCGTAGCTGCCCATCCTTGATCTTGATCAGGCCTGCGGCAGAGATGCGTGCGCCATGCAGGAACGAGCTATGCTGGAAAGCACCAGATTGTTTGATCCCAACATACAGGCGGAATGACGTGTCGGCAACCTATTGCTGGCTTAGTATGTATGAGATGATAGCAGGCAAGTAGCACGTCTTACGAAGATCCAAGAGTTTGGCTTCACTGAGCTCCGCAGTAAGTGATTTAGAATGGTGGCAGCTGACACATGCTTGAGCTTGGATATACCTTTGGCCTTGTCAAGATCCTCATTCACATAGTGCTCTGCCTCTTCTGCCTCCGCATCACTCTCCGATATTGACGAGCTTGAACTCAACGAGATCATAGAGCTCCGCCGCATCGTCTTGCTCTGTCCAGAGTGAAGTCTTGCTTTCGGGCCGTAGGCTGGAGTGTCGTCGTCTACTGGAACAATGCCGTTGATACTGTCTTTGTACTCGATAGTCGTACTGATACGGTTTCCGTTCTTTGCCCAACATAACCGTCCTTGGTCGTCAATGGTGACTAGGTAGTTCTGGCGTTCTTCCCGCGACAGATAACGCACCCTTTCCGTGTCTAGTCTCGCCCTGGAGACGGTGGGGTGTTCATAGTTCCTGCCCTCGCCCTGGTCCAGCCAATGGAAAAAGTTCTCGTGGGTATCCGACTTCTTCCACTGCTCGTGATATGCCCGCAAGTTGCTGCCGTACCTATGCTTCTGGTCCACCATTTCGAGAAAGTATTGCAGGTCCATCATCTTTGCCGTCTTCTCTCGCTCAGCCCTCGACTCACTTCGCTTGCGCCGCTGTTCGGTTTGTTCTTCCGGAGCATTCTCGTCGTCGGAGAGCGATGCATCATGGGGGTCGTCGGCACCCGCGCGTCGTGCAATCTCGCCGACTCTCTTCCACTTTTCGCGTGCCACGATCGAGTTGGCCCGGTTGCGCTGCTCAGGCGTCGTGAGCGAGTCGCGCAGGGCGGCCTCTTCTGCGCGCGGCTTCGGTCGGGTCGCGTTGCGCCATTTCGCTTGAGAGGTTTAGCTAGGGCGCAGTAGGTATTGTGCGTGGACTGCTAACCGTCGCGTATGGCCTGGAGTCATTAGCCACATTTGTTCTTCTCCAGTCAACGCAAAATGTCTCGGACCTCTGCCCAGCGTGCGCTAGCATCCAGGCCCATGCCTTGGAGCTGCCTGCGCTCTCTATAACCGCGATAGTTGCGCTGTATCAACTGAGCGGCTTGCCTCTGCTCTTCCGTGTCCGCGCTGCCCAATTCGGGCGTCCCGACATCTTGCACTTCAGCCATACTGGACCATTCGACGGCTATGTGGCGCAGGACATTGGGGCAGTTGAAGCTGTGGACGTGAGGCTTGATTGTGGGACTTTGGTGGGGCTAGCCCGTTCACCATCCCTGCGCTTCGGCAACTCGGCACAGCTGCGTCATCGCTGTGCATTGTATAAACACCAAAACCTCAACATCAACGACTCCACCAGTATACGCTATGATGACTTTAATTGATCAAAATACTAGAATTTCATTCCCTCTATACCCGGCTCGGAATATGATGCCTACACAGTCACTGTGAATTGCTAGAAACATTCCACTTTTTCTATGATTCTGCCAGGCATATCTCGTCCAGTTTCAATCACGGAAACCACAGGCAGATACAACCACTCAAAAAGCTAAAGGACGAGAAAGGAAAAGTTCAGCAGCACGCAGCAGCAGGAGTTTGTTAGTGATTCCCAATCTACTTACTAATACACGACTACTCATCTGCCGGCACATAATATGCAGACCTGCGTAATCTCATTCGCTCAACCCAGGCTGCCTCGTATGCTCGACACATGCGAGGCTGACTTTCAAAGCAGACTGCTACATACCTAGCCAATGATACATTTACGCGTGGCCATTCAGCCTCACCAACAATCAGGCTGAACCCTATCTTCAGACCTCCTATGACCGACGATATGGTTCACCTTCCTAGCAAAACCTGGCCTTGGGCTTCTTCTACAAACGCTATCTCAAAGTGCTACCTAAATCTGCGGTAGCCTTGAACACTTCACTTCACTGCCCTACCCAACGGCGCTATCAGACGGATGTGGAAATCTCCAAACACAGATTTCGCACACACATAACCTACTTCAAATTCTCCAATTTTATCTTGTTTACATACGTGAATTGTCGGTTCGGCAAGCGCTTGCTGAAATGAAGAAATCTCAAGGTAATGCATAACCGCCAGATGATACGTGCGGACGATAACTTCTTCATCGTCGACTAACACGATCAATCCACTCAGAAAGTCTCAATTACGATTCGCCTTGCCGCGATGGCTTGTGGGACGACTGGAGCAATTCACCGAAAGCGCAGCGCCTTGGTAAGTATGTGGCGTCGCGCGACAAGGGTTGCGACGTATGCAATTTCCTCCTTGATGTCATCGGAAACGTTAAGCCAGAATGGACTGAGGTAACTTCGGACCCAAATATTGATCGTGTGGTGGCCTTCAGAGCGGCACGCCGCTTCAGCACAGGACCATTCGTGGGCAACGAAGTAGTGCTCTCGGAAGGTGGACAAGAAATAGCCACCTACCAACTATTTCTTCCAGCCGATGGTAAGTCTGCATTTTTCGTTTCACAGTAGTCCGCGACAACTCGATATCTGTCAAATTGGAAGGAGAGCAGAGTGCTGACTATTCGTGAGAAGACTGCTATCTTTTTGGCTCCAATGAACCGAGGTATCTGCCTAAATCGCCAGATACAGTTAGTAAATGTTTCCTCGGAGAATCCCTGGCTATCTCATCGAGTTCATGCTCCGATGCCGCTTTTGGTCGAATAAAGTCCTGGCTCATGTATTGCCTGGCCGAGGACGAAGGGTGCAGGGTCCAGAACACGAGTTTCATCCCCCGGCGCCTGCTCGATGTTGGATCGATCGACGATCCCCACGTTTTTCTCGTAGAGCTACAAGAACCGGCGCAATACGTGAGCCTCAGTTACTGCTGGGGCACCGACCTGGCCGGTATTGTGACGACCACTGCCTCCAATCTATCGAATCATTTCAAGCACATAAGCCTGCAATCACTACCGCGAACCATCCAAGACGCCATCACGGTTTGCCGTAGAACTGAGATACAGTACATCTGGGTTGATGCGTTGTGCATCATCCAAGATGACGGGAATGACTGGGAGACAGAGTCGGCCCAAATGTTAAACATTTACGCCAACTCTACCTTCACGATCGCCGTCTCAGAGCCCGATTCGTGTAGAAGGGGATTTCTAGGCCCACAAAAGTATGGATCACCTACTTGGCAGCGTTCAGTCGAGACAACAGTCCCAGTCGCCCTTGGCGGTCCTACAAATCGCATATATATCCGGACGAGCGATCCGACCCAGAAGCTGGAGCAGGTATCTGCCCGGAAAACCTCGCTCGCCAAGCGCGGCTGGTGTCTTCAGGAGGCTATCCTCCCAAACAGGATTTTGTATTTCAACGGAGAGGAACTTGTCTGGCAGTGTCTGCAGCGAACGATATGCGAGTGCGGTCACAGTACTGATTTGGTCAACTCAACATACACGGAACTGAAGGTCGGCCTGGGTCATGGTGAGTGTTCAAGTAGGAGCTTTGCACCCTTTAATCTTTACCGGAGCTGGGAAAGGCTTGTGCGCGAGTACTCTTCGCGCCACCTCACCCAGACGACCGACAAGCTAGTAGCCATTTCCGGTCTAGCCACCCTCTTTTCGTGCGCTACACATGGTCATAGTAATATCGCGCCCGATGCGTTTGTGATGTCCGGTCTTTCGTCTATCCCCGAAAATCTTAACAGTGTCGATAGAATTCCTGGCGACTATTGTTCTGGGCTATGGAAGAATCGCTTCATCCAAGGGCTCTCATGGAATGTCGACCGCAAGGCGCTTCAGTCGACAAGCCAGTCTCAACACACTCGCCAATCTCAGTACTGTGCCCCTTCGTGGTCTTGGGCGTCTATTGACGGACCTGTCGAGTACCTGTACGAGTTGAAAGTAGGCAGGTGGAAGTACACACCAGCCCTTGCAGAACACTCTCAACTGCTTGATGTCTCTTTTATCTACATGAACCCGGAGAATCGTCTAGGCCCAGTCACCTCTGGCTATGCCGTAGTAAATGGCCCGATAATCCCAGTCCTGCTCCGCAAAATCACGTTCTACAGATCCCTCGACCAGAGAAGCCACTTTCAAACAGCTGAAACAGCACCCTTCGTTCAGCCGGAGCATGGGGTCGCTTATGAGGCCATGCTTGATGTGAACGTCGATCTCATTATTACAGACGAAAGCCCGGAAGTACAAACCCAAACTGCGTTTTCGGACACGCTGTATTACTCCCTACAGCTTTTCTCGTGGGTGGACGCTAGAGGACCACCTTATAGTTCGAGGGAGAGGCGAATGCCACCTGAGATATGGTTTCTCGTGCTTAAAAAGAGGCCAGAAAAATCGAGTACTTTGGACGTATTTGAGAGGTTAGGAGTTGGTGTGATAGACACGAGACATATTGATGGTTCCTTATTTAAAGATGCGGTGGTCAAGACTATCAAACTTGTGTGAAGAAGGCCTGTTTCTCATCTATCCGTCCCTTTATCAGGCCATTATTGATTTCTTTTGCAAGGATTTTGTTAGTACAAGAGCTAGTAACTCATAGGTATCGCAAACTCTACTAATCCTTTCACGTGTCTTCGATCGCTATTAAGCACACACCTGTTTGCTAGTAAATTGTTCGAATCAGCAGATGGGAACGGTACTGGATCAGTGTAATTGCCACCGATCATCCTGCCATCTCTGCGCAATTGTGCATGTTCTGCAGCACCTCTCGGATATTTATCAAGGCCTGATCCTCATGATTGTTTCAGGTAGGAGAGCCTTTATATTAGCATTTGCGTGAAATGACCTGTTGGAATAGAAGAGCGCAGCAGCCTGGGGGCACGGATATTTCCACAATGAACAGTAAAATCCACAGTGAATAATGGACGTACACAATGAACAGTGAGAGAAACTCAGACCCCACACCTACCAAACCGCCTCCCCACTATATATACCTACTTCTATTCCTTTTTCCTACCTACTGCAACTCAACTTGTCGATCCCACTGTCACAACAATGCTCAAATCTCCCGCTCTCACTCCCTCCCCCAACATCCTCAAGAACTACACCGGCTGGTTCACCGACAGCAACGGCCAACGCCTCGCCACAACACTAGACGGTGCCAATCTGCGTCTAGGATGTCTTGGCCACATTCACGGCGACATTCTCGAGAGCTGGCTACTTTCCTTCTCGCAGTTACCCGCACTCAACATTGGTGGCAGCTCCAAGGAGGAGACAGCACTGGACCACCCCTTCCAAGCCCACGCCAAGGCATTTCCAGGAGGACACACAGTCTCTTTCGACATCAAGATGGGCACAGTACACGGCATGACTATAGACAAGGTGTTTTATGCACGCGATGAGCCGGACAAGTGCATCATCTTGTCGGTACCAACGGAGATCCGACAGATGATCTGGCGCCACAGCGTCCACAGCGGAGCCAGCAAGCTGACACTTCTCCAACGCGGGGATCGGCGCATCATCACCGATGACATGCACACCGAGCTCAACCGCATCCACGAGGTCCATCCCGCGTTCGCGACCGAGGCCTTGCACCTCGAGCTGTGCGACCCCAACACCACCCTCGAGTGCACGGACGCAGGCCATCTTGTTGAGCTGCTCCACTCCGACAAGGGCAATGTCAAGCTCAGTCTTTGCCATGTCGTGCTCTGGACCGACTGGGGCCAGAAGCCGTTGCTGATGCCCGAGTCGCATGAGCAACAACACCTCTACTACATTCTGCGCTACGCCGCGGCAAACAAAAAGGTAAAATTTAGCATTCACCTAATGAATTGGGGTAATCAAGAGCCGTCGCTCGTCGGACATGTTGCTCTTCGTCGTGTACGGACAGGGTGTGCGTGAGGCTATCCGAGGCAAGCGGCCGGCAAACACAATCGTGACGGTTGACGGCATTGTCGAAGCCTGGAGGAACGGTAGCAGTGTTGATGTGCTGGATGTGGATAACGTTAGGTTCTTCCCGAACGAGGATTTCTCCAGGGAGTCTTTCTTCCGTCTCAAGGTGTCACTGGCTGTTCAGAAGACGTCGGCATTTTACTTGGCATTGGCCGCATATGCCGCCGCCGACCAACATGAAGCCGTTGAGCTGCTTGTCAAGGATGTGGAGAGCTGGTACAGGAACGGTATCTGAGCGAAGCATGTTTCCGTTCATAACATTGCCCACTTTTTCATGTTGGAGTTTGAGATACTTTCCAAGGCCGTGTAGCACAATGAAACTGCTTGGTGAGCAAAATATCTTCCTATTATAAATTCTTTGCCGGCAATTTCTTTCACATACGACCATAGAACACTGAAAGCACGGCTTCCCGTCCGCTCAGCCCTAGTTAACCAGTGTATCGGCGGATTAGTAGTCAGGTGGGTGACCACTGGCGAATCCCCGCTGTTGTATGTTTTTGGTGTTTTTTTTTGTGCTGCATGTCCGGGCATCCGCCCTCCGAACCCCATTCATTTTCATACATCATCAACAACCCGCCATTGTCCCTCGATCAACTTGTTACTCGGCTCACCACTCTCATCTACCAACTTCTTACTCCCCTCCATCCCCACAACCGGCAGTTGTATCTCGAACCTTTTCCCTTCTGGGGGCGGCTTTCCATCAATCTCATAAGGGAAAGGGACATACTCGGGCAACAATCCGCACTGCTTCAATGCTGTTGCGTGGTCCCAACTAATATGCTCGTGACACAATCGATCACCACGCATAGCCACCACCGAGATAAAAGGAATCGCGAGCGGCTTTCCAGTGGGCGGGATACCGGGGAGGAGCCAGGGAACATGTTTGGTATGAGTGAGGGTGAATACAAACTCGTCGATCACGCGGTCTATGCCCACGGTTCGCGAGACGAGGGCGAGAGAAGTGTCGGGTGGGTTGCTGAAGATGAAGTGGTGCGTGTAGAAAGCTGTCAGTCGCTCTTTGCCGACTCCGCCGCTGTTAGGTGTTTCGATGATTAGTTTGTGTAACGGTTATTTGGTTTCTACTGTGAGAAAAGAAAAGAAAAAAGAAACGATTAAAAGGAGAATGGGAACTTACGTCATGGTTGGTATGTGATTTACATACGGCTGATCCACCATTGTAGCCATGGTCCTTTCTACATCTCTCTCCCCAAACTCATACTTTGTATGCTCTTCCCACACCGCTTCGAGATCGAAGAATGGACCACCTAAAAGGGGTTTCAGGAATGTCAGACTTCTTGTATGCGCGATACCCGCGTTTCTCTTGTCGTAGTCTTCGTTCCCAGGAAGGATCCAGCCGCATTCCTTCTTTGAGTCCTCGTAGCGATATGTTTTGATGGTACCTTCGGTGACACTTACTCCATCAGAGTCGGGAAACAGGGAAGTTGGGGCGCGATAGTTTGGGTCTGGGAGCCCTGCTGTGTGGACGAGCTGTGGTGGGAGCGTGTTTGCACTCAGAGTTGAGAATTTGCTGCCGCCGTAGGAGATGAGGGCTTTGATGTGAGAGTTTTGGCAGGCTGTCTCTTCGACGTAGTAAGGTGTCCTGGATATGTATGCTATAAAAAATGTTTGTCAGGATGTCGTCTGTGAGAAAGTTGGGTCATGGGTCATGAGGGGGGGCGGGCTTCTCTTTTTCTCAATAGTAGCGGACTCGACAAGATTAACAGGCTGGTGCATAACACGCTGGATAACGGCTTGTAGTGGTAAAGAATGGGAATGTAACCTACAAATCAACCCAACTCCATTCTCAAACTCGCATCCCTCGCAATCCTTGAGCGCATCTAGCGCCCTCTGCAGCGGAAACTCGCCACCATCCTCAATCCTGCCAGGAACCAGGATCTACCCGGTCGTCAGTCATCACCACCATCGAGCACATTATGTTCTCATATTTTATAATATTTTGACCATGAAATGCACCGACATACCTGCACAACCGCAAACCCCTCCTCAGCCCATTTCTGCAGCGGCGGCGGATCTAAAATTCCCTCTTGCCTTTCAACCACTGACTTGTAATCCACCACCAGCACTAAACCCGGTCCCTTCCCACGCCTCGACAGCGGCGCCTGAAGTTTGAGATTAGGGGAGATGTCCAGG
>Ga0265798_10005467_pt1 | contig 17075 bp, 18 predicted proteins | sample P3T30metagenome_FD_192430 | JGI IMG/M metagenome (GOLD analysis project Ga0265798, IMG submission 192430) | Plant litter microbial communities from East Loma Ridge, Irvine, California - P3 T30 | ecosystem: Environmental > Terrestrial > Plant litter > Unclassified | place: USA: California... | reverse complement strand
AAGATTGAAGCTACAAAAGCTGAAATCAAAGAGAACGCAAAGATGAAGAAGGGTAAAGGCAAAGGCAAGGGAAAGGCTAGGGCGGAAGAATCGAGTGATGATGACGAAGAGGAGAGTGAGGATGAAGAGGAAGAGGAAGTGGTGAAGCCGAAGCAGAAACAGAAACAGGATAAAGGAAACAAGGTCAAAGAGGAGGTTATTTCGGATGACTCTGATTTCGAGCAAGAGCAAGTCAAGCCGAAAGTGGATGGAAAGAAGAAACAGATCCTGGCGAAGGCTGCGTATTGGAAAGATATTCCTAAATGGGAGAAGGGGAGTAAGAGTCTGTTGATGGATCCACCGGGGGATGTTATGGATAATATCTTTGGGTTGAGAGAGGAGTTGGGAGTCAGTTCACTTGTGTTTTGTCGAGGACAGAATGATAATCTGATGATAGCTCGCCGAGTATGTTGCTCTTGCTGGAGTTAATAAGGTGTTTCGACATCATCTCGACGATGATTTTTTCCAGGTCGGTCGATTCATGAGAATACATGGGTACTGCTGATCATCAGGCCGTCTGCGTTGCCAAAAACCGGGAACCGAAGATTCATTTCGATAATCAAGTCCAGGCTTGGATATCGAAACCGGAATTGAAAGGCAATCCCCTTGCAACGGCCCCCTTCTCTCGTGGTGGAAAAGATTGGCGAGTCCCCCAACCTCGAAAATATACATATACCGGCAACGACCGAACTTTGAAACAACTGGTTGCCGACCAAAAGCCAATTATGAAGTACTATACTCCTCGAGGAGAACGATCGACCTGGTCTCAGGCTCAATATACGGTATACAAGGAAGAAAAGATGATTACTCGAGATGAACGATGGGCAGCTCGAAAACCGACTTTGGATGCTATTGCCAAGGATGTCAATCATAGGACTAGCTCCAAATACCGATCGATCACTGATGGGAATAGGAGTCGAACTGTTCTTGGTGAAGTTCCTGGAAGGAAGAATGGTCAACCTGCCGTAGAGAAGGATGAGAACGGGATTCCGATCGTCGAGAAGGAGGACTCAGACAGCGATGACGAAGTAAGCAGTGAAAAGGAAGAAGAGGTGGTGGAGGAGGAGAATAACAAGACTGTCTCGCTGGCTAAGAAAAAGTCTGCCTCACCCAAAGAAAACAGTAAAACTGTGGAAGGCAGTTCATCGCCCAAGGTGAAGAAAGCAGTTGTCAAGTCGCATTTCCGAAAGAGGGCTCATGTGACCGAGTCCGAGGATTCCGAACAAGAAGATGCCGCCCCGGTGAAGAAGGCAACCAGAAGCAGCAAGAGGACCAAAAACATCAACAATCGAGCCAAGACCAAGAGAACCAAGTCAGCGGATAAATGGGTCGTTCCCGATTCTTCCGATGAAAGTACCGATGAACACGAGTACATGCGAAAACAGGGGTTGACTATCGTTCATGACTACTGGCCGAGCCCCTGGAGGGTCATGGCCGCTGCGTTCGTCAATACCGAGAGAATCAATAAGAGTGTAAGTCTTGTATTTGGACATGGGAGCTGGTTGACGCGGTAGAATGCGATCAAGCAATTCAAAGTTACCGAAGCTCAATTGTTGACATTGAAACATTATCTAGTGGTAAGCACCGGTTTGTCGAGCCGCTCGAGTGAGGTGCTGAGTATACAGGCTAATCCCACGAGCAGGAAGCAGTAAGTTCCTGTAAATTCTTTGGTTTCAGCTGACGTTTCTCTTCAGGCCTATGCAATTGTAAGTTTATTTACGCCTTGGTCGACAATGACAATGGCTCATTTCACAGGTACATCAAGACTGCCGTTCAAGCTCTTGCTCTGCGAGCTCATGGGGGCATTGCTAAACATGGCGCTTTCATGTGAGTCGTTCCTGGAGCCATGAGAATTGGAGAAACGTGCTGAGACTACCAAGGGCTTCGTATAAAGACAGATCCCGAGCCAGGGCTGAGAAGCGAATAGAGAAGATCTGGGAGATGGTCGAAAACGGGGTTTATGTTCACAAGCATGTCAATCGATCGCTGCCTACTTGGGAGCGGCTCTATGTGCATCAAGGGTGGTCCGATTGCTACGACGACGAATGCGTCTGCGCAGACTGTACCCTCACGGGTGAGAATATGGTATGTCGTCCCGTCAGGTTATTAGCTGAACGGTTGCAGCGTATCTATAGTCATGGTCGCGGTTGCAGTTGCGAAGACTGCGAATGATTCGACATGGGTGCTTTTGATAGAAGTGGCAAGTAGAGCTTCACTATACACTATCATCAATTCAGTTGCCTGTCGGCATGGCTAGAGTCATCATGCATTCCATTACGTGTTCGAGTCATTCATCGAGATCACCCAGTCTTTGGGTACAGAGTAGTATGTGAGATTCCACCGATATCCCCAGATATTACCCGTATTGACAGCTTTGGTTCTCTTGTGGCTTTCCAGGACGATCCCCATAATTAAAAAAAAACGCCTGGAAACTGACCGAACGACCGAAGTTGACTCATCTCGCGTCAACGCGTACTCACGCATCTCTCGTCATATCCTGCATGATTCTTGTTCTTATATGCAAACTACTTCGGTTACACAATGCCCATCGCACCGAGGGGAGCGAGAACCAGAGCCTCAGCAAACATGGCCACCACCTCAGGAACCACCAATCCCGACGACAGCGACGATGTTGCTTCTGATGGTGAACCGCCGGCGAAACGAGCTAAAGGCAAGGGTAAAGCGAGCGGTCGGACTGTAGTCAAGCCACCCATATGGGAGGTCATACAGAAACCACCTCTACATCTTGAGTGGAGTGACATGAAAGATTGGAAAGGGAGAAAGGATAGCCCGTTGATGGACTTGCCTGTTGAAGTCTTGGATAGGATATTCTGCGTCAGACCTGAACTAAAGGTTCGTCTGCTGGAATATAAGCAGTGGATTTACATGATGGAAGAGACTGATATATAGATCCCCGACTACATTGCCCTTGCTGGCACTTGCCGATTTTTTCGTAATCATATGACGGATGACTTCTGGGAGGTATGCTATTTCCTTCCCTAGAGCGGACGTATTCCGGCTGACGGCCAATTCAGGATCTTGCCTCTGAGGATATGGAAAGACGCAATGCCACTTCCAAGTTCTTTACGCGGTATGATGAGGGTCCGAAAGCCCATATTCGCGCTGGCAACAACCCGTTCAGTCGGTCTATCGAGAATTGGAAGACGCCTCATCCCTTGATCGTGCTCAATAGGCTTAAATACCCCATCGTCTCGACTCTTCGGAATAGTCCCAAGTGGGAGGTCGTCTTCGAGAATTACGTTTACGATTACGAAAGACTTCCCCCTTACGCGTCCGGTCATTACGTGCCACCTGGTCCGCGATCCATCTGGACAAGGGCTCAGTATCAGATATACAAGGAAGAACAGGCGTTGTGGCGAAGAGACCGAGATGCTCATAGATCAGGAGGGATGAAGGAGCTTCTCGAGAAATTGTTGAAAGAGGCCAGAGACGTCGGGCAGGTCGTTGGTCCGTGTTCTCGAGTTCTGAGGGTCGAGGATCCGCACCTACCAGGTTACTACGACAATTTGTACAATGATGGTACCATCAATATGGGCATCGAATATCGCACGTCGCTTAACGTCCATCATGTCGAGCCCGGTGCTGCGACTAACGCCGATACCGATGGGGTCTTGGCGGTCATGCCAACCACGAATGCCACTGGGTCGTTTGCCGCGCCCAAATCCGTAGTCGGGATTGATCTCGGTCCCGATAATGAGCTGGTCTCAGATCAACCAGCGAGAAGTGGGTCCAGTACGGAAGGTGAACAAATTTGACATTGGCAGAATTCCAGCTCATGGGCAGTGAGCGTAAACACCGACTCGAATGATCCGTGGGAGGCCCCCTCTTCGGAAACCAGCGAGACTGAGGACGAGTACGACTGGCTATGGCAGCGAGGTGCCAAGGTTGCGCACGACCATTGGCCGTCGAATTGGCGAGGGATCTTATGTCAGAGGGTAAATGAACCCCACATCACTGCAAAGGTAAGTCGCACAACCATGTCAGCCTCTCTGGATTACAATGACTTTGATTGTCTCTGAGACTGACATCTTCAGGTGGCGATGGATCGGTACCGGCTTGATGAATGGGAGCTGTCGACTCTCAAGTCTTTCCCTCTAGTATGTATATTTTGCCAGACGATCGGAGGTCGAGCTGAGCTTTAGCAAAACAACACACGCGACACGACGTAAGTCCTCACTGAACACAGATGGGTCTATTGCTGATACCGCGTCTCAGAAGCGTCGACACCGCGTTAGTCTCTCGTGCACTAAAGGTGGAATGTGAGATGCTGACAACCAGGTATCGTGAACATGCCGTCGAATCTAGAGCATGGAAATTCCGAGGTGGTCAAGAAGCGCATGAGCGATACGTGTAGGTCTTATTCGCCAGCAGCGACCGGCGCGATTATCTTGTCATCGCTGATGCCCAGTTCCGCTCTGATAGCACAAGAAGAAGCTAAAGAGAAATTCAAGCGAGAAAAACTTCAGGCTGCGATTGCTGCTGGTACAAGGAAGCACAAGCGTAGAGCCCGACCTGAGCGCTGGCGAAAGATTTGTTGTGAAGATGACGGCACGCGGTGCTACTGCAAGCTCTGCTGGGATGGACATACCTGTGGATGTGTGAGTACAATTCTGGCACGGGTTTCAGGAAGGCTGATCTCTTGAGAAGGCAAAAGGCAAGGACACAAATAGGGTCCAGCATCAGACGTGAATGTCGTCTGTTGATATTGGAACAATGCTGTCATATATGTACTCAGACTATCTGCGCGCTCTACGAAGGGCTAGAACGGCTTTGTAGACCGGCAAAATAGTGATGGACTTTGGCATCATGAATGTATGACGCAAGACTCAGATACTCGCAACTCACCAACATGACGAATCTCGGTCAATGCCTGTCCTTCGGCAAGTACAGTACGTTGATCTTCCCTTGGCAATCCTATTCACATCCAGGTGGGGGGTGAATTGAGAACTGATTGGCGATACAATGCGGTGACATGACCCAATCATACAATGAGACCTAATTACCCAAACCTAATTGTACAAACACGTAAACGTTCGCCAACAAAACAATAAACGTCAACAAATACCCAAGGATAGTCACCCATTTCGGCGACATGTAGCTTTTTGCCCTCCTCGCACTATTCGTATCCTCCCTCCTCTCCTCATTCCCCACAGCGAGTGGTGTCGTCTCTACCTCTACCTCCGGTCCTAAGACGGTCATGATATCTTTTCTTGAACAGAGGTAGACCAATGGGAAAATGACGGTAGGTAAAACGACGGAGAGGACGACTTGGGATGCTACTAGCATTGTGTTCAGTCCCTTGCCACCCATTGCTGCTGCTACGATTGCAGCTGGGATGACACCGATGCACCGTGTGACTATTCTTCGAAGGAATGGCTGATTGTCAGATCTGCTGTACAGTGATGAGAGGGAACTTACTGAGACTTTCCAGTTCAGGAAACCTTCCGAAACGACTTGTCCTGCCAGAGTACAGGTGATCGAAGCGCTCTGACCAGCCTGCATCGTCAGCTGAACTCATCGGAGATCAAATTGAGGGCAGCTTACACATAGTAAAGCTAACGCAAAAATGATGGCAGCCGCATTACCGATATAACTCTTAATTAATGCGTGGGCGCCAAACAAGTCGGCGTCTGAGGGATCGATATCGGAGTTCTGATAGTAAAATGCGGCTCCAGCTAGGGTGAGGATTGAAGCGTTGATGGTCAATGCGAAACCGAGTAGGGAGACCACCGTATCGGCCTAGCCATCAGCTGGTGACTCACGAAGACGTGACCGGATCAGCTCACGGTGGCATGACTGATATGTAAGTCTGTCCACCTTATCCGATCAAATGCCTTTAGATCCGCTTCATATTTCCTCATAGCTGCCTCTAGCTCCGTTTCCTTCCGAGTCACCGGAGGAAGGATATCAGGCTTGGAGTCCGCATCCGCCTCTGTTGCTAGACTATCATCGAGAGTCGGTACTTCTAGCGGTCTGGAGGTGGTTCGCTCCATTTCGATCGTTTCTTCTTCCCGCACATTTATGGGTGATTGACCTTTGAGACGTCTAATCAGACCTAGCGAAGGCAGCTTGAAAGACCTCTTGGCTTGGTCGTCGTGTGAAGGTGGTTTGGGAATCATATCGAGCCGATCGATACTTGCTAATGATGATCCGAGGAATAGCGCATGGGGCATCACCGTTGCTGCACATCAGCTTTTGATGCTATAGAACTGTGAGAAGCGTACCTCCAATGATTCCAACTCCTACGTAAAGTGCACCTGGAGCGACAAGGGTCTGCATCGTCAATTATATCTCACACGGAGCTATTATTAGCCTACCTTTGACGGAACGAGACCAAAGAACACGTCCTGCCAGACTGGCTTAATAAGGTGAAGAAGAACCATGAAGCATACGAACACGCAAAGCACCTGTAAATCAGCACTTTGCGAGCTAGTCGACAATAATCAGGCGACTCACCAAGGTCACAATGACGACCTCGAAGAACAGCATACCCTGCCTTCCATGATCACTTCGGAAGAACAGCAAGATGATCAGAGAGTCCGCAGCAGTGATCAAAACTCCTGCAAAAAGTGGTAATCTGGGAAATAATCTAATTATAAGCTCAGTCCGGACACGTCAACATACAGATTCAATGCGATGGCTGTGCCCAACAACTCTGCGAGATCGGTAGCGATGATCGCAATCTCGGCCAGGATATACAGCGACCATAGCAGACCATGTAGGGGTATTCTGTATTTTGGGTATTTCTCCTTCAATCCCAAGATAAGTTTCCGCGTCTGATGAGGTAAGGAGGTAGTTGTCGTCGCGCCAAGTCGGACCGAGAGGGATTGTAGCACTGTAATCAGCGAAGTAGGAGGGGTGGAGCTTACCGCAAGCAGCCAGACCTGCTAGTAGGACGATGAATAGGAGCTTGTAACCATAGTTTGCTCCTGCGCTTAGATCGGTTGCCCAATTTCCGGGATCGATGTAGGCGACACTGGAGACTAGTCCTGGGCCCAAGAAACTGACATGCCTGTGTGTGAGTCACTTCAGTGTACCATCAACTGAGGTGCCTACCTCTTGAGCACCTTGTACACCTGTCTATATGATGGTATAGTGAGCATGGTATGCTCGTACTCGTATGAATAAGAAGTATTGTATGTTACAGTTACCGTAGATCTGGTTAGTCGCGCCATGATCAACAGATCTATTTACAGATCAATTGTCACTGCTTGCGCCTAATAGGGGGCGTCGAGAGACAGACCGTTAGGCACATCAAGACCGGTCTGCTTCCGGTTTAGGTAATCTTGAAGCGTGATTGATTTTTGCTGCAAGTGGCAAAATCAAATGCAACCAGACCTGAAAGGAAAGAAAGAAAGAAATCAGCCTGGTCGAGGCAGGGGTAAGCAACGAGTATACAACCACCACATCAGAGCCTCTTGCTACAAAGCATCAAAGCATACATGAACAATACTCGGCACAATTGAGAATCATTTGCGTCGTCGATACTTCAACAATTACTGCATAAATTGAGACGGCCGACGGTAACACCTAAATAAACACCTACCCCCACCCATGGAGATATGGCATCGTCATCCACGGCAACCGACCCACACACACCAGATTATACGGATCTAACACCATATTTATCATCCGCTAGTCCCGATACACCGAAGAAGGAGACGTATACACCCACGATACTTCAGACACCGACGCGGATGGGGTACAACGGGATAGGAGTGGGGGTCAGGCCGAGTCCTGTCCCATCGCCTTCAAAGACTGCCATTGCTCCGAGTACGGCTGTGGAAAACATTGCACAGAAGGAAATTGAAGGCCTGGGATACGATATTGAGCTAGACGAGGGGACAATCGATGTTAGTGCCGAGATGGACAGGGGAGAGGGATCTAGTTCGAGCTCGAAAACGATTGTTCTTGGGACCGATTCTGTCAACCTTGATAAAGTGGACGAAGGCACGACGCAGGATATTCAAGCGGAGGATAGGGATATCGAGTTCCCCACTCTGGACGACATGAAGGTATATCAAGATCGTCTATCTGGATCTTCCGAGGTGGAAAACAAGGATCTAGTCGAGATGGTGCGCTTCTCCCGCATGTGGGCTGGCGGCGAGCTGACAATCAGGTCAAATCTCTACTGGAACCATGCCTGAATCACCTCCCGGTCCTGCGAGACCAAGTCGAAGCCCAAAGAGCAACAATCCAAACCCTCCAACATCAAGCCAAACTCTCAAAAGAGCTGACCAACCTCGAGCGGTAAGCTGCTTGAACTGTTCTATTATAGAAGCTGATATCAGTGATCGACACTCAGCAGAACGTAGAGGATGGCATCGCGACATGAAAGCTCTTGTCTCATCCCGAGATCGAGAGATTGCTGCTGGGAAAAGACCGCGAAAGGGGTTGGAGCTGAATGTGGGGTATCATCAGGAATTGGAAGCTAGTAATAAGCGATTAGAGATGGATAATCGGTTGATGGCTCCCAGGGTGAGTTGTCGTTCTAGTCACGGTCGAATATGATGTGCTGGAGGCTGATCATTAGCTGGCGGATACACAGCGTCAAATTGATAAACTTGTCAACGAGCTCCGTCACCTCAGGTCCAATGTCATCATGTCGACTTCTGCTATTGATGATGATTCCCACCCTGGACGTTCACGTCAAACTCAAGCTGGTAGACGGAAATCGTTATCACCGACACGAGCATTATTCAGCGCTACAACAATGGGAGATGCCCGATCCGAACACCTTCTTCTTGCAGCTCGTAAAGTCCGGTCAATGCGCCAAGAAAATCCTACAGTAGGAATGTTGACTTTGTCGGAATTACAGAGGAGTGGGGTAGTAGGTCCAGAAGGCGGACTTGGGTATTCAGAGGGATATGGACATGAAGTAGGGCAGGTGGAGAGTGATGAGGAAAGTGATTTCGAGGAAGGAGGAGAAGAATTGGAAGATCGGAAACCGGTCATCGATCATTCGAGAAAAGGTAGTAAAGGGAAAGCATCGGTCAACAATACACCTTCATTCCCCAAGACGAAAAAGGGTACGAAACAGAACCTACCCGCTCCACCGACTACTCCCCGTTCTCGCAAACCACAAGGTCAAGGCCCGCCCCCAACCACGACGCCTGGCGGATCCAATTTCTCGGATCTCCTTCGAGCTGCCGAGCTTGCGACTCGTCCACAAACGCCAAAAGGAGATGGGAGGGTTTCATTGCCCATGTCGGCCATGTCTGCTACTCGAACCCGAATGCGGGAAGAAAGTAGTGAAAGGGGTAGTCCAGTCAAGAAAGCTAGACGGGTGGCAGTCGAGGCCGAGGCTGCAGGAAATCAAGACAGAGGTGATTCGGCATTAGATTTGCTGGCTCAAGCTAGTCAATTGGAGGTAGCACAAGGATCAACGCCAGAAGCGGAAACTGAAGTCGATCCACTATCGATCCCTACACCGACTCAGCAATCAACGACAGCATCAGCGTCAGCGTTGGCGTCGGTTACGGCAAAACCACCTTCCTCGTCAGGAAGTTTCCTAGAACCACCAATAGATTTACATCCCACCCCACCAATCCAACCTCCTGTTCAAGATCAAGATCAAGATCAAGACCAATCATTACCACAAAGTATCAAAACACCCTCGACTCGACCCAGGAATCTATCCATATCCCAATTATCAGAACTACAAACTCCACGTGGGAATTTCGAACCTCCCCATCCTCATCCGGGACATGCTACCGATCCACCAGCCCACCATGCCCACCCTCATCCACACTCCCATTCTCAATATCAAAGTCCACAGGGATCGGTTCCTGGATTGGGTAAATATGTACATTTGAGTAGTAGTATGCCTGCTAGGCGGGTTCGATCACCTTACTTGAAATGGACTGTTGAAGAGGTGAGCCTTTATCCCATCTTATAACGTCTTCAAATTCGGACAGAGCTAACGAGTAGGACGAACTCCTTGCTAGGGCCGTTGCTATACATGGAGAGAAATGGGATCTTGTTTCCAAAGGAGTACCTACTAGATCATATCATCAGGTCAGACAACGGTATGTCCATTCTATCCTACTCCCTTGTCCTTCCTCGTTTCCTTCATTCTAGTTAATGAACCATCTATCGCGTCAAGCAGAATCAAACATGATCCCCGTGTAACGTATAGAGGAACCGCGCTGACAAAGCAGGTGGTTAAGGAAAACAGGAGCTTTCGATAAGAAACAACTTCAATCCCAACCAGGAGATCATCATGGTTCCTCAAATCTAGGACTCGGATTCGGGATGCCATTACCATTACCACCAGGAATGGGAATTGGGATGGGACAAGAGATGATGATGGATGAAGATAGAGAAGGTAGTCCTACACCTCAATCTGGAAGAGGTAAAAAGAGGAGGGGTAGTGCGGATGAGTGATTCTGGGGTTGTATCGCTTTCACTTGCTTGGTCTAGTTTCTGGACTATTGGAGTGAGGGGGGAATGAAAAGAGTTGAAGAAGCTGAGAAGATGAAGTGGGCGTGAAGACGGGATAGGAAGAAAGGGTAAGAGCAAAGAGGTTGAGATTGGTATGATTTCGCAATGCCATATCCGTATCATATCACTTCATCACATACATATTGTCCCGTACTAACAATAAATACAATACAACTAAGTCAATTCCTTCTATTTTTCCCCTTCTCTCCCAATATCTGTCATTCCTGTTCACACTGAAACAACGAAGTGGGCTAAAACAGCAACGCAAGTCCAATCTCGGCAATTACCAATATCCCAAAGAAACCCCAAACCAAATCTAGGAAATCCCCACCGACGACAGTAGCGGAATTAGCCCCATGTCGACCCGGCCCTCCAGCGCCAGTCAGATTCGAATTACCGGTTGTTTGACCAACTACGTTCGATGGGGATCCGGACAGTTGATAGACCCGGATGTAGTTGATCAACATGACAGTATTGACTAGGTTTGCCTGATTTGTCAGCTCTATCGGCCGTCAAGGAACAAGGTTGGCCAGGTGAGAAGGAAAATCCGGTTAAATCGGGGTCCGTATGGGTGATGTCGAATTGTCGATGAGGGAGGAGAAGGGGAAGACATACAGGGTTTTCAATTTGAGATCGACAAGTACCAGGACAATATGGGAATTCTAGTACGTCAGCGCCTGCAACCCCATCACATCAGAGACCAGCTTGACTGACGACTATAAAGCCCTCCAGCCCAATCACCTATCTATCAGCATCCTCCATCATAGACTAGACTCGCATAAGAGAGAACCCAACGTACCACAGAGATTGATGTTCAGAACCAAGGTTTGGGCAGAGAAGAAATTGTATGGATCGCAGGTCGATGCGTCGTATACTGCATGTGGAGTTCCCCCTGATTCGTAAGTCCGTCATGTCGAGTGCACGAGGACCGAGAATAACGGGATTACTTACAAGTGTCAGGAGTAGGTTGATTGGCGGTGATACTAGAATATCGTCAGCGATCATCTTACAGGACGGAGGTGATTTACTCAGCAGGGATCTGAGCCCTGTTCCAGCTCCCTACTCATCAGCTCTCATCGACTCAAGTGATATCGAGCAGAATGAGGTGGACTTACACATCCTGATACCGGTACCATCCCACAACATCCCAAACACGCCTCCTCCAGCCGCATTGAATGGTTCACCGAATGAGCTCTGGGAGGGGGAGATGATACCGCATCCTGTACCGCCTAGATCCAGTCAGCAAATAAACGAGGTGGAAGAAGGAGGAAAAGGAAGTGGTTACTTGGCTTACCTGATTCATGATCGCAGACGGGGTTCTAGGATCAGCTGGGTCTGTACGAGGATGCGGCTCAGAAGGACATACTGTGACCGTTCCAGTATAAAGCCCTTGCGTCGTATTGACTACACATCCGGGGTTACTATGACTGTACGTCAGTCTCCCTGTCACGGTGTGACGCGAAAAGCTGGATGGAACATACACAGTGTATTGACTATCCATCAGCTTTACCCAGGTAAGAACGAAGGAGTAGAAAGCTTACTTGTTGGTCATTCCATGGATACCTTCCTGGTTATTAGCTCGTTCATTCCAGTTTGAATGAGCTGACGATGATATCGATCTCCCCCTGTTTTGTCAGCTTTGCCGAGGGACAGGTCGGGTCAGCTTACCACAGTAGGCCAAGGTGCTCCATATCCCCACAACCAAACTACGTATCAGCTCTTCCTTTTGCCCAATGATTCCTCTTTTTCGACTACTATACAGATACGCCCGGTATTCTGTATGCTCCTCGCGGGACAAAGTAGCACGGTGTCCGACTTACAAGCAGGCCAGACTCCACATCCCCACGGCATCAATGCCAAATCAATCAAGAACAACCCGCCAGAGTACAAAGCATGAGAAGTGATTCTGACCGAATCTCGATTCTGCCCCGCGGCGAGCGGGGACCAATGTTCCGCCTGAATGTAAGCGGTGAAGGATAGACTACGCTGCAATGGGTATGAACGGGAACGGCAGGAAAGGAACATACTTGAATCCCAGGAATCCCATCATCTGTCCAAAATGCCAATCCTTCCGCCATTGCTTTCTCTTTGCTAACGTAGCTAAAGCAATATCAGCTTGGATTTTCAAGGAGCGGTCTGACGTACTTGACGACTACTCATCAGCTATATTCACTTTATAGGGGCAATAAATGGTGTCGCGAGACGAAGAAAGGAAGGGACGTACATCCATTACTGGGATCAGGCTCGGTGAAGAAATCCCAACTATCATCAACTCTGTACGAGATCATCAGACTCAGAGTTGAAGCTTCGTCAGGCTAAAAGAAGTGCCGCAGTGTCTGTCAGAATCTCTTCCCAGAGACGCGGAAGCATCGATGCTGAAGAAGAGGAATACAATCCGAGAAAAGAGAGAACAAGACGTACCCATCAAAGAACGTCTGTCCGGCATATTCCATTTGCATCGCCCAGTTCAATAATCCCCTTTTCGACGATTCCATATAGGTGACTTCGAGTTGAGTGTAGAGGATCTCTTTCACCCAATCATTCCTCTTCATCTCCTCCTGTTTCTCTTCCCTCTCCTTGACCTGAACACCTTGAATCTCGTGAATCTCAATCTCGGTATTGTTCTCGTTCTGAATTTCTTCGGGCGCGTTTCCGGTATTCTCGGTGACTAACATTTGTTCCCTCAAAGAAGCAGTGAGTGCCTCCCAATCTTCCCTTGCCTTCCGAGCGGCGACTTTCTTCTCCTTCCTCCTCTTCATTTCCTTCATACTAGGGACAGTATAATGAGGAGGGGGTGTAGGTTGAGGGTGAAGGTCGTGGTAGAAAGTCTCCAATTCCTCCAGGGCAGGATTGGTAGTTACTCCCACTGGGATCGAGACTCGGGTAGACCATCCAATAGCGGCGATCGAGGCGAGTATGATGGTGATGAAAATCAATTTCATGGTGTTGTTTTTGTGTGGTGACGGCGGTTGTAGTGATGAAGTGGGAAGAGTAGTTGAAGAGGTACCCATCGTGTTCACCGATATATATAGATCCTCAGACGTGACTAGGTGATGCGGGAAGGGAAAGGTGAGTCAGTCTGGTCTGTCCTATCCCATTGACTGATGTTGTGATTGATCTCGGGATCTCGAAAATTATCGAACTTTATCTTTGGATCTCAAGCGATCTGATTTTGGGTGGCGAGTTTGTACAATACAGTAATGTGTTTCACTTATTTGTATCGTTCCTCGATCGCTTTGATTCCAGGTATGGGCACAGGTGATTGTGATACGGACGATAGAGTAGATGAAGTAGCATGACCACGGATTGGAATGATCATTATGAGAAAAAAGAAGGAAATAATGGAACACGAGTTGAATGACAATAAGTTAGTTATCTGAAACACACACACGATCTTTTTGAATTCTGTGCCTTTGATCCAGATATCATTATGCATCAATGTGACATGATACGGATACATTCATTATAAGATACGATCATAACACGAGACTCATAACGCTCAACTACTCGGCAACCTGTTCCCACACTTGACAATCCCGAGGAGTCGAATGTGAACAAGTAGCATGAACCATTGCTATTGGTCAGCTCCATTCTTTCAGAGCCCTTCCAGAGCCTTCATCATCTCGATTGCTGACGCCCTACTACACATCTTTGGGGCATGACATGTTTCACTCACTACCACAATCATCACATTCCAAAGCAGGTCGATGCCCCAATCGCTTCTTGCAAACTGCACATTTCGTCGAAGGTCCCTGATCCCTCTTCCAAAATATATTAGCAGAACTAACAGCGGGTTTATTCCAGAATGAAAATGATAAAGCCGAAGTCACTGATGTGACTCTATATCAGCTGTTTTAGTCGGAAAGACACAGATAGCTTACAGGTCTTGCTACCAGCCTTCTTCTTGGGGTTACTCTCGTGTAGATCAAGTAAATCCTTGTTGAGGACTGAAAATCGATGAGTCCCCATTACTCGACTTGGCGAATCGTCTTCGCCTTCTTGTTCACCGTCGCCTTCTTTATCTACTTCGGTGTTTGAGTCGAGACCTAGACCATGGATGGCTTGGGTGTTGACGACCGAAGTATTGAGAGAGGGAATACTTTGTAATTGTGATTGAGGGGGAATGGGGGTATATGGCGGAATTGCATCCTTCGCCTGCTGTCCATCTTCTTCCTTGTTTCCTGGACCTTGTGTTTCTCCCTCTTTCTCCAAATTCTGCTTGACATCGGTTGAGCCGGAAGTCTCGTTTCCGCCCATGACCTGATTCCCACTTGGACTGGTCGACATTGGAGCCCTGATGGTCATGGTCGACATGGCGGTATCTTCTTGCGGAGTTGCATTGTTCATTATCGAGGCGTTTCCGACCGCTTCCTGGTGTACATCCGAATCATCCGCAGTGTATCTAGATAAGGAAGACCGACTATCATGGTATTTCGTTCCGCTCCTCAATAAGTGGCCTTTGTGTCCGACTATAATCAGCTCTTGACTTTCTTCGGCTTTTCGGACAGAAACTAAAGCTGACTCACAACTAGACTCGGAGGACATTGTGATATCACTTCTCTCATTCCACTGAGCCGTCCTCCAAGTTTCCTTTCCATCATTTCCATCCCCGTGAGTATCCACAGGAGAAGCCCCAGTCCCATCAATCTTCATAGTCGACAGCGCAACAAGCGCTTCCTCCTCCACCTTGGCCTCTTCAACCTCAGCATTTGTCATTTCATCATCCGAAGGTCTCGAGAAATCAGGCATAGCCCTCCCTCTTCCGGGTTTCACTATACTGATAGATCCCACATGCTCTCCTCCGTCATTCTCGGTAAGGCGGGATAAGACGTCTAATTCGATCAAGCGGAGTCGTTCTAGGACTTGAGGCATTTTGGGACGTTGATCTTGGTTCACCGCGCAACAGTCGAGCGCTAGGGTGATGAGTTCCGCGGGGCAATTTGGGGATGCGACTCGGTAGACTTCGTCCGGGTCGACCACGAGTACATTGTCTTCGTCGAGCTAGAGCTTCAGTTCGGCTGTTTGCTATACCAAAGGGAACATACCGTGAACAACCACCTGGCAGCAAGTCTTCTACTCGCCAGCTCTATAAAGACAAGCCCCAGAGTATAGACATCAGTGGGTAGATCGAAGTCTTCTCCATTCACCATCTCTGGACTCATGTACCACTGACATCAGCTATCTCCTCGACAATGACTCTCATTCATAGTCATCGTTATCAGATCAGGTGGCAACTCACCTCAGTGCCACAATGAGTCATCTGCCGCCTCGCTCGTTCCTCCTCAGACGATGCTGTCATGATCCGCGCGAAACCAAAATCCGTCACTTTGATTCTATCATTACTTGTAATCAAGAGGTTTTCACCTTTGATATCACGATGAACACACTACTGTCAGCGAATGCGGACTCAGCTTGAGCGGTGAAGCGGTAGCAATGTTGGGAGACTGGAGAAGCAGGAAAAGACAAGACCTACATCTCTGGCATGAAGATAAGCTATCGCCCTAGCTATATCCGTTGCGAAGGAAAGGCGGAGTCTCCATGGAAATGGTCTTCTGCCCAGCATGAAGCTTCGAAGATTGCCTTTAGGGACGTATTCGGACACGATACTGAATGTAAGCAACTTAATTCGAAGCAGATGTAGTCGAGAGGGCGGACGCAGAAGACGACAGTCCTGAGGGAGCAGAATCGGCCAATCAATGAGTCGGAGGTGGTCGAGTCGAGGCACGAGACCAGACCAGGATACTGAATGATGCGGACAGGGGTGACGAAGACTCACAAACACCTCCCATCCTCCTTCGGTGCCATGCACAATCCCAGAAAAAGGACGATGTTGGGATGTCGGCATTCAGCCATGATCCTCCATTCCCTCTCAAAGTACTTCATGACCTATCATCAGTTCTGATCCGGCAATCATTCTTTGTATTACCCCGAAGTCACGGAAGGGGACGATGGGGGAGGGCGAGGGTAGAAGAAGTAACTCACATGATATTTCTGAGAAGGTTCAATCTCTTTAATAGCAATATCGATCCCCAAGTAACTCCCTTTCATCAGTTGTATCCCGTTCAATTCGTATAGTTGACATGACGCACCCTTGTATACAGACCCAAAAGCTCCTTTACCCAGTATCTCTCCCCATACGACTTCATCAAACTAGATGACGCGTCAGTCTACCTCATTTCGCCTTCCCCCACTTGTCTCGTCTTGGATTATCAAGTGGGAGTGGAGTGGAGCTGGATGGGTGAGGGGGCTTACGGGGATATTATCGAATGCTACCATTGGACGCGGGACGTTAGACAATGAAGTTGCTGGTTGATCGATGTTGGAGTCTGACATGAGATATGATTCTGGTTTCCTGATGGTGATTTGATGTGAATGAGGATGTGTGTGTTTTATGATTGATGGAAGTTGAAACACACACAAGGTCGTCATTTCACTTCACTCGTCAGTCAACCTCAAGTCACTTCAACCCTTTCTTCCCCTTGTCTGATAGCTTGGTCATCCCGAGCGGTACTTCGCAGGGTCGGATACCGACAAGCAAGCTCGGCTGAAACATAGACACGGAGATGAAGTTG
>Ga0265798_10005464_pt1 | contig 17078 bp, 16 predicted proteins | sample P3T30metagenome_FD_192430 | JGI IMG/M metagenome (GOLD analysis project Ga0265798, IMG submission 192430) | Plant litter microbial communities from East Loma Ridge, Irvine, California - P3 T30 | ecosystem: Environmental > Terrestrial > Plant litter > Unclassified | place: USA: California... | reverse complement strand
CTCCTATTATGGCGTTCCTCGGTGTCTTGGACTTCAGCAACAGCTTCAGGCTGTGTGGCGGCCTCTGACTCTTGCTTGTTACAAAAAGACATATCCGCACATGCGCACATGCGCAGCAGACTGACATGACTGTCGCTGCTTACCTGTATTACTCTTTGTTCAGTATTGCACAGGTGCCGAATGTCTTGGGTTTATTTGAAAAGGGAGAGAGATATACCGATGTCCACTTTTGCACGATTAGCTGGTTTGCAAATGTTTTCGCTAGATTGAATACTAAATATTTTAAAATTATGCACGTTGAATTACGGTGAACAGGCTTTGACATGTTAGGCACGGGTTAGTGGGTTAAAATGTGGTTGTATTCCTTATCATGATATCATATCATAAGCCTTGTCGTTGTTGTTCATCTTATCTGATGATGGTTTTAGTGCATCCCAAGAACCACTTCCCACTCTTCCTCCTCGTTGTACTCGTCCTCGATATGATGGCCCTTGTTCCTCTGTTCCTCGCGGCACGCGTCTGAGCACGTCACACGGAACGTGACACGCTCGTTCTTGGCCTTGCAGCATCGGCCCCAGACTTCAGCCTCTGCGCACAGAGTAGGCGGACGTGTAAAGTCCTTGCGACAGTTGACGCAGTGGCGAGTGGTGGTGGTGCACATGGTGGCGGGTGCTTGAGGGGTGTGTGCGTGTGCGGAGTCTAGTGCGTGAGTGGGTGCTTGAAGTGCTTGTAGTCTCCACACGTAGTCGAGGGTAACTGCCGTGCTGATGGACTTGAGGTATCTGTAATCCCTCTGGGTGCTTCGAGGTGCTTGGACAAGTTAGCTTGCTGTAGCTTTGTATGCGTCTTCTTGGCTTTTTTTTGGTAGAGTAGTCGTCGGTATGGCTGTGCTTTGCGGCGAGGTTGTGCGTGGGAAGAGTTGGCGTGGGATAGAAACAATTCTTATGTGGAAGGGGAGGTGGGGCGATGTAGCAGAATTGCTGGTGACGTAGACTCATGATGGTTGCCTAAAAGAACAATCGCTAGAAGAACTTGTTGGAAGAAGGGGGAGGTGAATGGTGATTTGTGTCATGTGATGCATGTCAGGTTTGTTTATCTGCGTTCACTTCTACTTTGTATACTACCTGGATACTTGTACAGCGTTGCTTTTTGTTCATACTCTGATCAATTACGAAGCCGTTGGTTCTGGAATTTTATAGTATGAATATCTACATATGATTGTGACCATGTACTTGTCGTAGTCGATGCGAATACAACACCGCGAGGATGTAGGGGTCTAGCACGACGCTACGTTGGACCCTATTGTAGTGCTGAGAACAAGTATGATTTGTGACAGTAAGCTGACATGAGCGGAGTTGTTATGGTTAGTAACATGGAAGAGATGTGTGGTGAGGAATTCGCCGCAGTCTTTATCGAGGTTCAATTCACAGATACCACCCACCCACACGCGCAAGACCACATCAATGGCCGCAAGCTGAGCGGGACTGTAGTTGTAAATTGCGTCTGCCAGTCAAGGACGGGCTTGATACGACTATTCAGGGCGTCATCGCGATACAGTCCTGATGATCCGGTACTCTAATGCGATATCGTGGTTTGTGGTTGTGCAGTGGCATGTGGCGTCGACAAGCAGCTAGGCACGGGTGCATTGCATATGCAGCCCATTCAGTCGCCAATGCGGTAGCGAATCCGTGCGCACCAGTTGCAATGGTCGGGGTACCGTAGTAATTTACCCATGAAATTTTTCGTGTCAGCGTCTAGGCATGTGTACGAGTGGGCTGAATTGCCGAAGTACGACCAAGCTAATATATTTGCGGGGTTAGAGTGTGGAGAAGCCATCAGTTATCCCGATGCCCGCCGCCCTTTGCATCCTTCACCATTGCCTCGTTCTACCAACGCTTCCCTGATGTTGCGGTGATGTCGACATGACCGGGTGGACTAATTACTCGGTTGGCAGTGGAAGCCAAGCGGGCGAAGAAGACGGGCCTGTTTCCGTCGGCGGAGATAATCCCGCCTGTGTTAGCTGTAAGCAACGTAAGCTGCGCTGCTCGAGAGAAACGCCCTCTTGTTCGCATTGCTTGAGGCTTGGTAAGAATCTCGCGCCAATTTTGCTACCTTATCCTACTGATCTTCGGGCAAGCTTCCGAATGCCTGTACCAACCGAGACACAAGCCGGGCCTCAAGCCCGGCGCGGTTGAGGCCTTAACGCGTCGCGTCGGTATGATAGTACTCCTCCTACGCTGAAGCCCACATCTCACACAGAAAAGCCTTTCTAGAGAAAATACTCCTGGACGACAGAGGAGAAGTTCGGACTCCATATAGAGATGACGGCGCCACTGCCAATAATCATCCCGTCACTACCGGGCTTTCCGATGTCACCCCCCGTATCGAGGAACATGCTCAGGGCGCCGTACCTCCCCCCGAGCATCGCCGCTTAGCCAGAGCGACAGAGAATGTAGCCAGGGTACGAGAAGAAAGTGCAGCGCCCAATCCATTGAAGCGACGCCTTGAGATGCCAGTCACCGAGAGCCGCCTATTCCCCTTTGAGAATGTCGACATTGTAGAACACCTGCCGTCTCAGCCGCTTCTCGAAAAAATCGCTGACTTCTTCTGCGTTTCTTTCCACCATTGGATCCCTTATATACACAAGAAGCGGCTTCAAGATCGCGTACGCCAAGGCTCACAAGATGCTGGGCACGTGCTTGTTCTCCATGCTTTGGTTGCTGTTGCCCTGCGGCACATGGATGCCAACGTACTTTTCATGGACAGCGACCAGATAAGTCAGCAAACCAGAGTCTCTCGTATGATTGTAGAGACACATGCAATGCGCAATGTCACCATCGAAAGCCTACAGGCCCTTGTCTTTCTGGTGTTTGATCTTCTTAATGACGGCCAACCCGAAAGAGCATGGCCGCTAATTGGGTCGCTCACTAGGACAATCGACTATCTACAGCTTACGGTCGAGCCATCAACCTCGCAGGCCGGATCACTCATGGAGCCTGTGCGTCTGGTCAGACCTTCAAACGACTGGACAGAACTGGAAGAGCGCAGAAGACTGTTCTGGGTCATCTTTCTGCTCGATCGGTTCTGTTCGGCGTCCACTGGTTGGAACACTAGTCTGACAGCTGACGATGTCCACCGGCGATTACCAGCAGATGGTGGATACTTTACTCGCGAAGAACCTGTCATAACGCCCTACTTTGGTATCTGGAATAAAGCAGCAGCTCGGATAGGCCGCTCTCTAGCAAACGTGCCTGCACAATACAACGACGAAGACCCACGGGTTGACCAACCTCAAGGCGCCAGTCCGATGTCTGCCAACGGTTACATTGATGCATCCAAGCTCGGAGCGTTCGCGTATTGCGTTGAAGCAACAGAGAGTCTGAGCCAGGTTACGACATTTTTTCTCCAGCAAAGGATCAACTGGCAGGACAAAGAGCATGCCGTTAGTTGGCTAACGCGTTTCAAAGAGCTAGATCTGAGGCTTGTGCAATGGAAGATGTTCTTGCCACCCAGGTGGAAGGATTCAAACATATCCCCTGATAGAGCCGTTGTGGATATGGATCCAAATCTCACACTGGCGCACATCACGCACAACACGTCGATGATTCTACTCCACCACCCCATAGGATATCCGCCCCGTGCATGGAGCGGCTTTGTGGCGCTGCCAAAAGAATGCAGCATCCAAACATGCGAACTAGCTGCTGTCGAGACCTCTAACATTGTCGGCAAATTTCTCGCTCATACTCTAATACCATTTGTCAATGTACAATTCTCATTCTGCGCGTTTGTTGCAGCCAAAGCGTTACTTTTTGACCACCAAGCCACACGTCGACCTCTACGACCTGAATTCCAACGCCTAGTTCGCGATCTCTGGGAGATGGCAACAAGATGGAGGGGCAAAAGCGAAGAAAACAAGAAGCCCTGTAACCAAGCTGGCATGTATGCCGACCACCTCGAGCAATTACTGGAAGCCTGCAAAAACGACACCAACTTTAGGTTTGACTTTTATGACCACGCAGGACTTGCATTGGACCCACAGACGTATTCTAGCCCAACCTATGCTGCCACACCCAAACCCCGCTCTGGAAGTCTTGCTCACGACCCAGCTTTGATGAGAATACATGGACGCAAAAATAGTGTCCACAGTTCCCAATCGATGCTGAGTCCAAGACAGATGCCGCCCTCAGACAAGACGAGATCGGTAGCTGCGTCTTCTCCATCGGGGTACGAACAGCAACAACCACAACCTGGACCAATGACAACTGCGCATTCTCTATCGCCCAGTGGAGTACCCCCAATATATCATTCTCCATATGTGCATACCAGCTATTCCAGTCACGCTCTATCTGTTCCTCAGATCAACGCCAACCCCACACCTACCTCCGGTTCGCCTCTTCCCCCGTACAACACCATTGTTACACCGGGCAATCAGCAGAGCGTACAGGATCAATCACTACTCAATCTTTCGGATGCGCTCATGGACTCTCATTTCCTGGACATGGATCGCGTCATCACGTTTGAAGATGCGAATTTCTTTATCCCTGGAGACGCGTTTCGGTGGCAATAATGGGGCTGATGGAAGCATTCCTAATACTTTGATCTTGGCGTTTGGAGAATGATATCCGGCTGTCGAGTGCATAATTGGCACACATGCAGGATCTATTTTTTTTTCTTTCTGTTCCTTTTACTGTATAGATGCAACGCGCAATTTGGCAGTAGCTACTGGTGAGTTAGGGACGTTGTCGTGAAGGAAATATGACCATGTACCCGATTCAGTTCGACTCGAAAAAAAAAACGGCCACAAATCTTGGTGCACGCAGTAAATGTATGCATCATCAGCGAGTTCAGCCGACAGGGAAAAGAAGGCTGCAATTTGAGCCAGAACGACAGGAATTGGCGAATGATGTGAAAAACAGCAGAAAGCAGCCATGGATGAAATAACCAGGGCGTTTGGAACTGAAATCAATCACAATACCCGGCAGATACCTTTGATGGACAAGAGAGGGCAAGGTAGAGGTGCGAGATGGAATGGAGAAACATACATGTTTGGGGAAAAAAATAAAGTCTGTTCAGAATGGGTGAGAGGAAGGATTCAACTTCCGGAACTAATCGCCATTTAGAGTGCGTCGATCGCTATATACCTTAGATTTTTAGTCGTTCCTTTTTTTTCTATCATTGTACCTAGCATTGATCTGGTTACGCAAAGTACAAGCCCAAAGACAGATGTCGCGGAATTTCAACATTTTTCCGTATCACAGTACCTCCAAAGGAAATCGATGAGACTACAATCGTCTTCTTCACCTTCTTCCATATCAGTCTCCGTTCTCTTCGCTATCAGTCTCACCCGCAACATCAAGAAGGTCACCGTATAGCTTGGCATACGCGGCAGCAGTCAACCTTGACAGGTTTGTGGTCTTCAATAGCTGTAGGGTTCGAGCTGACAATGGAGAGACACTGTCGTTTGCGGTTCCGGTAGCGAGAGACAGGGAACGAGCATACAGAATATTTTATAAGACGAGCGCATTCGACTGACCGTGTTCCAGAAAAATCGACAAGTCAAGGTGCTCGCATGGTATGGCCCATGATTCCCTGCCTTCAGCAAGATGGGCAGTTTTGTCGGTTCGACCAAGTGGTGGAACGGGGTTTGGTCTGAGCAGTTGACGTCGGTGGTTGGTGACTCGAGGGTAGGATATGAAGCTATAATATAGCTTGAGGTTTGTAACATATAATATAAAGGCTGGATGCTTGTATAACCCCACGACGGCGCCGAGTTTTTGGACCGTGTAGAGCAACGACATTCGAGTGAAAGCACGAAAGATCCTGGCTTACTTGTGGGCGTTTTCGTTTTCAAAATCCATTCCCGATCGCTGCAGCAGTAGCCCGCAATTATCTTGCTCATGACCAGTCACCGCCTTAAATTAAGAAGCTTTCAGCCGTGTTATTCATACACACATTTGGTGCTGTGAATTTTGAATTCGGGACTAGCGGACTATGCCCATTTGGCAATGTTATTCGGGATCAGCTTCTTGAACATATCCAGCTGCTTCGCATGGACAGTCATCTTTGCATCCAGTATCTCAGGACGTAACTGCAGCGTTCTGTCGACCCGCTGCTGCGACCCGCTAAAGACGACCGTATAGTCTGGTAACCGCGTGTTCGGAGGTAGGTAGGATGACGACGAGATAGTGCAGTACTATCAAATATTAGGAAAAAAAACCCCCTGGAAACATTGTGTAGCAAAAATTTGGGTATGCATACCTTCCCGATGATACTGCCCCTCCCAATTACAGCACCAACTTCAATCACACTGCCCTCGCCCACCTCCGCAGCCTCAACAATTGCATTCGACTCCACAACAACGTTTTTTCCAAGAAACGTGCCCTCACTGCGCATGGATTCCCTTACGTGTGCGCTACTGCGTCCCGCTGCTACGCTGCTCCGCCGACTCCCAGCATCGACCTCGGCGCCCATTCCCACGCCAACTTTCGCTCGTTCAAAGACAACACATCCTTCACCAAGCACAACAGGCGCCAATGCACTGCTAAGCTTGCAGTGCGGGTGCAAGACGGTATTTGGACCAATTGTTATGGGTTGCGTACCGGTGAGTTGGGCGTGTTGTGCGATGAGGACGGATGAGTCTAGGAAAACAGAGGAGGGCTTGGGGAGCATGGACGTGCGCTTTGGAGCAGTGGAAGAACGCCGGTCAGGCGCCGGGCGCGCTCTCTCTGGTTGTGCAGACATGTCGAAGTTGCACTACTGTTCATGGAGTGCTGGTATTGGAGAAGGCCAACACAACGAGAACGCGCTACGGATTTAGCGTATCGCCGAGTCACGTGATATATCATATCTTCTCATAAACGCCAAGTACAATCTTGCCATTTTCTTTTCTAGGGTTTGTTGTATACAGCACAGCCATATTAGACTCACTAGGGACTCATAAGTTTTAGCGTCGCGTGAGTGTGGCATTGAAGTGAACGAAGCCGAGGGGTATCTCGTAACTATGCATTGCTAAACAATATCCATATCCATCCATGTTGCGTGATCCCATGCCAACATCATGCACCAACAACAAGATGCATCAACCCATAATACTTGCACAATCAATCGATCTTGTATCCAGTTACCACGCAAGCAAAAGTTCAAACGCTAAACAATGACCGATTGCTCACTCTCACCACTGTCCTTCCTTTCCACCCCAACACTGCCTGCTCTATCCTTCTCTGGACTGCCAAACTTCTGTGGGCTTCGGCTACCCACTTCCTGGCCTTCAACTTCAATACGGCCCACAATGCTATCTTCATCATCGCCCATGCCTTCGATGCTATGCAGACTATCGTCGTCAGAGGAGTCTTCAATGCCTTCGAACATACGGGCAAAACGCTGGTGGCCTTCGCGTTCTTCTTCTTCTTGGGTCTTTGGGGCTGATGGGTCGTCTGGATCTTCTTCGACGTCGCGTGCCGATTCGAGTTGTGCTTTCCGCTGAGCCAGGCGGAGGGCGAATTGGCGACGCGCTCGAGACGGCGGTATTTGAAGCGGGGGCGGGATGTTTGGCTGTTGCAGAATCATGTCAGTGGAAACATCTAAAAGCAGGCGCCAGATACAGTAGTGAAGTGGAGATGGAACGCCAACAAAAACAGATACACAAGAGAAAGCAAATCAGAAATGGAAGACATGGCAGTATGGAGAGTAGGAGCGAAGGGGACATGCCAGATAATAAGACCAGTCACCCAATCGTGCATCACACAAAGGAGATGAGAGAATCACATCTCACGATGCGTATTACTACATGTATCATACACCCTGTTGGATAGCGGAGGAATGTATGTTCAGAGGAAACGATGACTGGCCCAAAACCTAGCATATAATCCCTCTGCCTACCCATCTCATGATACAAACAAGTATAAGAAAAAGAAACGCACCAAGCGCGGATGGGAAACGATCGCGGCAGTAGTGTGTGGGTCGGGGTGGTGTGGATTATCGATAGTCCATATCAGCATCGTCAAACGAGATTTCACCCACTTGTTCGGAATCGTCGACAGGGCCCTGTCGTTGTTCTCGCTCTCTTTCGGTGTCGACATCGTCCATGTCTTCGTCTTCTTCGTCACTCGAGTTAGTAAAGCCACTAAGCAAGGAGCCTCCGCTGAAGGTGTACCCACCACCTCCAGTGTCACCAGCACTGGTGAGCTCCATGCTGTCGAGGCCTATATTGCCGTTGTTGGCGAGGCTAGCGTTGGAGAGTCCGCCACTATCGTTTCCGAAATTGTTTGCCGCGTTAACGGCGTTTAGTACGGCCTGTCTGGGGCCGACACTCATGTCGGGTCGTACGCCTCCGAGAATGGCGTTGTCGCGCTCTCGTGTTTCCGACAAGATGTGCTCGACGTAATGTACCCAGTCTTCAGCGTGGACCTTGTCCAGCACCATCTGTGAAAGAACCTCATCGGTATGTCGCTCCGTAAACTTCAACACCTCTTCTGCGATCAGGGTAAGATGTCCCATATATCCTAGTCGCATGTGCGTCTCCTTGTGGGACTTGTCGCTCTCCTGCTGTCCTTTGATGATCCTCTCAGTAATTCCTCCACTGTCAAATAGATCGATCGCTAGTTGTCGGTTATATCCACGATCCATCTGTCCGTTGAAGACCTGCTGCACGACATCGTATACGACATTGTGTAAGAAATTGTTCCATGGAAACCGGAAAAAGAAATCCTGGAGAGATTAGTCGCGAGTGCTGTAAAGAAATTAGAACAAGAACTCACCAGTATAGTGGGCACAACCTTGTTCTCAACAAAAGTAATTTTTAGCAAGTCGCCGACAACAGGTGTTCCATCAATGTCGATCTCGAATCCTACAGTCTCTTCTGTACTACCAAACACGACCGAGCGTACGCTTTGAGATTCATCAATGGGGGTGATTTCCGAAAGATCTGATTCGGGTGCAGGTGCAGTGAATCGCGAGGTGTCAATCTTAGCGGGCGATTTGCTGCTGTCGCGGTTCTTACCCGCGAAAAGTGGTGCTGGTTTATCGTCTGGATGGGGTGATAGGTTCTCAATGGGTTCGAGAGTGACAGGCTCCGAGGTTTGATTGAGTTGTTGTGTCAGAAGAGACGGTAAGACGGGTTTAGCCTCTTCGGGTTGCTCGGTCTTTGGAGGTGATGGTGCTTCTTGACGATCGTTCATAACGGTGTCGTTGTCCAGGCCGAGATCATCAACTTTGGCGGATAATCCGGCTGATGTAGGGGACTCGGCATCATCTGCAGGCTTAGCTGGAGAGGTATCGGCTTCAACAGACGCTGTCGAGTCTTTGGGTGGCGTGAGGGGCTCGTCAACAAATTCGCCGTCGTCACCCGCAGGCTTGCCAGAGGATGGCTCACTTGGTGCATCTCTTGGCGCAACCTTTGGCGAAGGCTCCAATGGCTCGCCAATTTGTTCCTTTTCGTTGGAAGTATCCTTTGGCGTTTCTGAGGCAACCTCGGGTGCAATGACCTTTTCAAAATCGTCTTCCGAGCTGTTCTGCACATGCAGAGGCTTGATTTCTGCAGTCGAGTCCATACTAGGAGCCCGAGCATGGTGGAAGCCCTGGCTGTCGACACTAGTAGAGAAGTCACCAAGATTACCAGCGTTCGCCGAAGTTAGCTTCCCGTCGGCTTTCAGACGCTCCCGCTCGGCGTCACGTCTTCGGACCTCAGCCTCGCTTCCGCGTTCGTTAAGCAGCGCCATATTACTGCAATGTAGCAGCTCGGCCATCAGCTCACACGTTTTGAAGCGGTCAAACCCAAGCGGCTCTATCTTTTCGCCAAACGCTGTTTTGAGCTCCCGCTTCTTCCTGGTGGTGCTGCCATCTGTTTGAGTCACAATTTGGCTCGAACTGTTCACCAACTCCATGAATTGCGGAATGTGATTTGCGAATTGGCGGAGCAGCGTGCCGAGGTAGATGGGATCCGAGTTCTTGGGTACCGGCCCAATCTGGTTCTCCAGGTCGTAATCGGAATTGTTCTTTCTGATAACTTCAATGATGATACCCACGCCGACCGTTAGAGGGTTGCCACCTTGTAGCATGAATTCTATGAGCTGCTTGAGACATGACTCGGAGACGAGTTGGCGCGTCAGCTCGTTCGGCCCTATGACAGACTGGTCCTGTGTGGTGGCATTTGCGGATATGGTGATGATGGCCTTGAGGAAGTCGCCAGCTGACGTCTGGGTGGAGGTGGACTGGTCAGGAGCGAGGAAACCAATCAAGCGGGGGATGAGGTTCTGCTGTTGTAACCACTGTGTATTTTGTCAGTCATGTACGCGAGGGCATGCGGGGTAAACGCACGTCAACAATGCCTTGTCCACCCTCGCTCTTCTCGAGGCTGATGATCTTCAACAACAGGTCCATGATGACCGGGCAGTCGACGTGTTGTAGCATGTCTGTTACGACATTGTCGAGTGACTTGAAAAACTCCAGCATCTCTTCCATCTTGCGGTCGAGCAGTGACTCGTTCACTTTTGTGAAGTAGCCAGCCTGCACCGGGTCGAGGGGCGCGGGCTGCTTGATGTAGGCCCAGAATTGGCGCAGCGTGTCCTGGTTCTCGAGGACGGCCTCGGATATGGACCATACCTCGGACGACAGGATCTCGCACGAGACATATGCGTACTTCATGCGCTGACGCTCCTCTTTGGACTCCTCGTTGTCGCCTGCGTCTGACTTTGCTGTCGATGTCGAGCGAGCTCTGACCTTGCCGAAGAAGCCAGCTCGGCTGGGGCTCCTCGGCTCATGTGCAGCAGGCGACGTGCCCGTGTCGTCGAGGGGCGGCAGGCTGGGTCTCGCGGCGATGACATAGCGCAGGAGGCGCTCCAAGACATTCTCGTCGCGAAGGTACTCTATAAGCTTCGAGTTCTGCTGCTTGAGCTCCTGGATCAGGTCCGACTCGTCGAGCAGCTCCTCGACGGTGACGTCTGGCTTGTCGAGGATGCTGTCCAGCGAGGAGAGCTGCGCGTACCCGCCGAAGCGCCAAAACATGGTGGTTTGCGGTGTTTGCGGCTACAAGGGCGGGGCAGGAGAAGGGCCGGGCGAGGGACTCGAGAGCTGCTGTCGGGCGGCGGGGCACATGCGTAGATTTACTGCGGCGACGAAAGCGGCATGAGGAGGACGGAGGCCAATGCAAAATCTGGCCAGAGGGAGGCCTTTGTTAGCAGGAGCACTTGAGCGAGGAGGCAGTGGGCGCGTCGAGTGGCTTGGGCAGCGTGCCTACGTGGGACAAGGTACCTGCTAGCGAACAAGGCCGCGGGGAAGGGGGAAAGGCAATGGCAAGCGAAAGGCACGTAAAACACTCCCAATCAACCCATACACCGGCAATTCGTGACGAATCGGTACAAATACAGGGGGGTGGGAGGGCCAAGGAGCAATAAAGGCGGATAAGACGCTTGGGAGCTGCCGTGCTGTGCTGTGCGAGGCTATCGTAGTCTGGTGGTGATAGATAGATAGATAGCACAAAGGTTATAGTGGCAGCTGCGTACGACCTGGTAGCGCGCAGACGACGTCGCAGATCACTCCTTGATATCCGCCGCGCCGCCGGCACTGTCGCAAACGTTGTCTGCGGCCTGGCCATGATCACCGGCATTGCTAAGACTGAAGACGGATGACTGCATGTCATGTCAGCCTTAGAGACGGCACCACTCAGGCTCGACATGCTGCCATATCCATCCTCCTACGCCAGCCCGAACCGGCGAAGACTGCCTGGCAGTTATGGCTGCGATACAAAAAAAAACCCCCAGGACTTCCGGACGACTGACCCGACAAGGCCAATCCACCGGCGGCTCATGAGTCGCACACCACCATCTTGCACACCGAACGCTGTGTTGGTGCAGGTCCATGTGGCCACCCGGTCGCCGTAGTGCGGCACGTGACATGCGATGACGTTGTTGGAGGTCTCGGGACCTGCCGGAGCTACGACCACAACGCTGTGCGGGTGCCTGCCACCATTCACCCCACGCTCGCCAGCAGCAACTCCACTGCAGCACCGCAACACCGCTGGTACACCCATACCTTGGCCTTCTCGCAGTCAGAACACCAACCCCACAACTCGGCTTTCTCCGACCATATACAACCCAGCATGAACCGCCTCTTCGGGGCAAAGAGCACGGCGCCCAAGCCGACGCTCAACAGTGCTATTTCCAACGTACGTTATACATGCTAGCTGATATGTCCTTCCTGCTAAACCATGTTAGATCGACACGCGCGTAGAGAGCCTCGATGTCAAGCTTGCTAAACTCAACGCCGAGCTTTCGACCTACCAGCAAAAGCTTTCCAAGATGCGCGACGGCCCTGGCAAGACGGCAATCAAGCAAAAGGCGCTGAAGGTCCTCCAGCAGCGCAAGCAGTACGAAGCACAGCGCGACCAGCTGCAGGCACAATCCTGGAACATGGAGCAGGCGGGCATGATGCAAGACAACCTTAAAAACACCATGACCACCATCGACGCTATGAAGACAACCACAAAAGAGCTGCGGAAGCAGTACGGCAAGGTCAACATTGATAAGATCGATAAGCTTCAGGACGAGATGGCCGATCTCATGGATATGGGCAACGACATACAAGATGCTATAAGTCGCAGTTATGATGTGCCCGAGGATGTAGACGAGTCGGAGTTGGATGCGGAGTTGGAAGCGCTAGGCGACGAAGTCGACTTTGAGGGCATCGGAGAATCATCTGGCGTGCCAAATTTCATGTTGGACGATGCAGCGCCGCCGCAGTTCATCGACGAACCGCCCAACGCCGCCAACAAGGTCAAGGAGGCGGCAGGTTGATGAGAATCAACTCTGTACATGTACCCCTCATGTTCGAAGCACGGTCCCCAGGCTGCCTCTCCGACTATAAACTGGGTTAGCGAATTTCCCAGAGTCGAGCATCACAGTGCGCAAGAGTAGCCTGTCGGTCACGATGCTGCGAAAGAACGCGAAAGCACCATGTATATGCCGGATTGGCGTGGTAAATGTTAACAGTGTGGTTACGGAGGATCTGTGACAGAAATTCAGGAAGCTGGCTTCATGCGAAAGACTGTTGGCGAGCTCGCGTAGTACGCGTGTTGTAAAGAAGATACCCCGTTGAAGAATTTAATACCATCTTGAGTTATAGTAGTCCATATCTATACGTTTGATTCTTGGCTGTGAGTCATAAATCATGGAGAGTAATCCAGGAATCTAGCGAAGAGTTCGAGCAACCTACACTACGTGAGCTGACATGCGCTAGACGTTAATCAAATCCATGCGTACTGGCTCTGAAAATCTGCGACATCGACACTACCATCTCATCATGGATGTAGCTTTTGGCGGTTCTATAGAAAAAGAAGAAGGAGAAGAAGGGTAGTAGGCATAGGATAGAGGGCAGATAGTGGGAGCCAGAGGATCGACTGTCATGGGGAAATCCTACGGTTGTAGATAGCACTGGTGGGGGTTAGATTGGAACATGCGACGTAGGGTTTAGATTTACGGTGACTGATATTGTGGGCCCGTGGCACGTTGGTGGGATGTTGGGTCTTGAGTTTCCTCCTGGCTCATCCTGGGTAGTTTGTCCGAAGCAGTATGCTTGGGGTTGGTCCCTCGTCATGGATGCTCTTGGGTTTAATTCAACCTACATCTAGGCGGGCGCTGGATAGTGGAGGTGATGAAGGAGTTTTCCGGAATGGCCCATGCTCGTTACAGCGACGACGTTTTGTATACCCTTCATTGGCTAGGGCTCCGGTGAAGACAGCAAGGGCGAGAGTTGTCTTTATGTTACAATCTCTGTAGCGCGTGTCACCAAACATCATGCGTGTTCCGACACCTGATTACGAGATGATACAGATGTAAGTCTAATTCGTCTATGGTACGGTATATCGTGTGTCCTATATCTAGATCATGTCGTCAGTTGTCCTGGCCCAATGAAGCTAACAGGGCCGCCATGTTGAACTCCAATCATGCAAAGAATTACCAGCTAGCCAGCTGTTTGCACCGGTCGAATCCACCTCGTAACTGCCTCTCTGGCTTGACCACCTTGCCTTGCAGCACTGTGTATCTGATAATGTTTTCACAATCCTCGGGCTTGACTCGCGCAAGCCATATGCATTGCGCAGCTTCACCATTGCCCTCTGCCGCCTGCTCCTTATTGGCGTCTAGGAGGACCTCTTGTCCATTGTCATCTTCGAGCTTTAGGTCCTCTAGCCGCTTCTGTGCTCCATTGGCGTGCCCGTTAGCAACGCCATTGGCCTCTTTCTGCTGAGTGGCGACTGAGGAGTGTCGATAGATCATGACGTTTGCCGAGAACTTGTGACCTCCGACATGACTTATGAAGTATATTCCTACACCGCCCGGTCGCTCGTCGTGGAGATCTCGATATAGCCCCATGGGTCTTAGGAGGCGCTCGAACTCTTTCCGGAGTAAGGGTGCCGACTGACCACACCGCGCATCCCTAGTCTTTTGACTGCACATCAAAATCAGGTACTTGTGCGGGCATGGCCGAGCCTTGAGCGGTAGGGTCGTGGGTATTGATTGCGTGGTTGTGGGGGGCACAGTCGTTAACTCTGACTCGGCGGAAGAAGGCTTATCCGACGGCATTTCAGGCGCCGCCGCAGACGCTGTTGGCGTGCGCAACGGGGTATTGTTGGTGGGACCGGGATTGACGAAGTTGGTTATGAGTTCTGGTATGTTTGTAGGTGTGACGTTTTCTATAAATTGCCATGATGGGAGAAGTAGTACCATTGAGCTGTGGTCAGAATGGTTTGGGACGGGAATATCGGAGGCAGACAACATTAGTTTCTGCCCATGGTCAGCATTTGTGTATACGATATAATTGCTCGATATGCCAGGGAGTGGAATGGCAAACTTACTCCGTTGCTCGGTTTCGTCTCCCCTTTGCCAACAGCCTCCATTATGCTCCCTTCCTCATCGGCAACATCGCGCACCCAATCCGTCTTGCCAGTCGCAACAATCATGTGTGTACTCCATCCTTTGACGTGTCCGTATAGCTCCTCGGTTTCGTCAATCTCAAATTTGCGCGGGTACTTGATGCTGCAACTCGCGCAGTCGTGCAGGCAATCGTCGCCATCTACCGCAGGATCGGTAGTCGGAAACAGCTCCTCCGTCTTCTTGGCTGTGGTGAACTCGTCGCTATCCTTCAGCGTGGGCACCTGGGATGAAGAAAGTGCTGAAGTCAGCTTGTATGAGAGGTTACGAAACATGGCTGGTACTCGGTATGCGTTGATCGGCCTGTGGGGCGACTTGGAAGCAGCCATGGGGAGTTTAAATCAGATGTGCAGATAAGATCGCCAAGCCGCGGAATGTGGGCGCGCGATGACAATGCCGAAGCTTGTTGGTAATGTCCTGGGTTTCCCGGAGTAAGTCTTTAGCGTTCGATACGAAAGACAAGGCAATCACCAAGGAAAGGCCGCATTGCGGCAGTCAACCGGCTTTAAATCCTCCTTCCAAGCTTCTCACTTTCGTGACCGATGCGCATGTCCGAGGTGTGGTCACTCCGGACATAACCGTTGAGTTCGGACTTTGTTGGCTCCTCCGACTTCCCTCACCCAGCTCCTACTCGGCTCCACATTCCACAGGCACCTAGCCATCAACCGACTTCCCATTTGACAACCCAACTTATTGCTTTTTGGGAGAACCCGTTGGGGTTCCTTTGCCACCGAAGCTCCTAAGTGTTGCCGAAAACACGTCGACTGGACACGACGCGTAAGCCTGTCAGCCTTGGAGGATGAGGTTGAGAATGCTTAATGGGGCGCCGTTGTGCGACCAGTTGGACTTCAGTGACAGTACATTATTGGCAGTTGAAAATTGCTATGCGTTTGGTGCCTCAGCAAAAGCTCCCGTACTGACCGACGAGTCTACGCAAGCCTTGAAGTGGCGCTGCCTGTCGACCAAGAACACTCGACTTCGAACCGGTTGGTCACAACCTCATCTCCCCGGGAGTGCCATGGACCAGAACGTGTCAGATCTGTCACTGCCCAACGTGTACCGATTTACACCATTTCTTCCAGAAGATGCGACCGACCTTGACACCACCATATCCTTCAACGGCCCGCCAGTCGCTACCACTGACTTCCTTGAGCATTCGCTCATGTTTCATGACACTCTACTATCTTCTCAGGTTTTGGCAGAAGATGAACCCGAGAGAACAATCAGTTCTTCCTCGTTTTTGACCACATCGTTCGGGACGACTGCATCTGAGTTGAGTAGCCCCAGTAAAGTTAATGAACACACCTTGATCCTTCGAGTTCCATCTAAGATTGCTGTAACATCACTTGGATCTTTACCCAGCGCAGAGCGTCTTCTACATTTGTATCCTCAAACGCCAACACCGAATTTCCTCTGCGTTTTGACTGCAAATCCAGAGCAGCGAGAAGTCTTCGTCAGGAAAGGCGAATACAAGATGAATCTGTGGGAGATTGTCGTGGCCGATGACACGTATTCGGGCTTCAAAGTTACTTTCTGGCTACGCCCATCTTCATCAGAGTTAAACAACAAAAGAGGATATGGGCAAAATGTGCTTCTTGAAACTCTATTCGGAGTTAAAGTCGGCGATATCCTTCTCTTACGCAACGTCGCGCTCAGGCCGTTCCGTAATGAGGTCTTCGGCCAATCTTTACATCCAAACATTACCCGCGCCCGAACAAGTATTGATGTCCTGATGCGCAGCAGCGGTGTCTCAGTTGCTCAGCTTGGTGAGCTACCTGCTTCGGTGGCCGAGAAGTTTATGAGAGTCAAGAGATGGGCGAGGGCGCACATTGCATCCGATGCTGCAGGCTCGAAGAAGAGGAAGAAGGGCACCACAAAAGAAGACCGACTCACGAAGCGGAGTACATCAGCTCATGAACTTGACGATTCTATGCCACCAGACACCATGGAATCTGTTTAGAGAGGCCACGCTCACTATCTGGCATACGATTTGATTGGAAAGAAGTCGGAGTACAGAGGACACAAGGATGTGCCTATGTTACCATCGTGACGATCCACAGCTTACCAATTCCCTGCGACAGCCCCGCCGGATAGCAATCAGCACGTGCTGATAATACTAGCACTATTTATCATCCCACACAGCCACTCCGGACTCCA
>Ga0265798_10005463_pt1 | contig 17083 bp, 24 predicted proteins | sample P3T30metagenome_FD_192430 | JGI IMG/M metagenome (GOLD analysis project Ga0265798, IMG submission 192430) | Plant litter microbial communities from East Loma Ridge, Irvine, California - P3 T30 | ecosystem: Environmental > Terrestrial > Plant litter > Unclassified | place: USA: California... | reverse complement strand
GTCTCCAGTCTCGCACAGACTGTTCCGGTCCCCAAGTTCACTAATTTCCTCAAATTACGTTCAGATTATATGCTATCTGGGGTACTTTGTTGATGTCGTTGATGTATCGTTTCGTTGCAGTCGTATTTACAGGTCGTTGATATCGTTATGAGTATAGTATATGTGTGCAGATATGAAATCGAGTGGAGCTACAACTTTAGGTTGTGCTGAACTGAGGAACGTTCAGGGCACGGTATATATTAGACGCGTTCCTTGTCATTTCATGTCGCTCATCGGCCTTTGCATCCGACCTCACAATCTGGGTCATGTCCGCGTCATGCATGAAATGGGGACAGCTTATTAGGAAAGAGACTTTTAAATCAGTCGCTCGGCATCATGAACCGGGATTTATACCATCGAGATGTGTGATTTGCCAGGATGTTCAGTTGAGACGGAGTTGATTTCATGCAATTAGACTCGATCACTTTACATATTCGTAATCCAACCCAACCTCGAGGCACGCCCGGATCTATCTGTAATTTCTAAGCTCTCTGCAAATTCCGGCGGAGCTGGATGAATCGCGGTTTCTCTATAACATATCTGTCGTCAGCGATACTTCGACTCACCTGGGGGGACATACAATGCGATCAGTGTGATCAGTCCGAATCCTCCTGTTCCTAGCAATACCTGCAGACCTTCCAGACGCCTCACTACCGCCGCCCCTACAGCTGCGATCGCTAGTATAGTCGGATGAGGGAGGACTTCGGTTATTGATATTGGCAAGTACTTTTCGAAATATTGTCGAGCGTGATTACCGGCGTAAATGATCCGCACAATCATCGAGAGGCATGAGGCGTAAACGAGGCATTGTTCCGTACTGATCCCCAGTTTGGCTCCACTGAGCACCCACAATCCAACAGCAAAAGCCCCTGACGACGCAATCATCCATCTAGCCTGCTTCGCAATCTGCTGAGGCGAGGCTGAAGACGCATGAAAAGCCTCCAGTAATCCGTTCAAACTCATCAGCGGGATGTAATATGTTAGATACGTTTCCAAAGTTGCCGGTGCTGTTGTTTGTCGATATCGAGAAGGAAGGAGGAGGGGGAGTATGATAGGTAGTATTGGCGGTAAGAATGAAGGGAGGAATAAGAGGAGATGAGTCGAAATGTGGAGAATGTAGACTAGGAGATGACGAGTTTGGGGCGAAGAGGGTGAACGAGAGAAATGGAGTTGAAGAGTTTCTTCCAAGGGCTGAAAGATGATTCGGGCAATGAGCGAGCCTACATCTACGTCAATACTGATCTTGTGGGAAAATTCGAGTATAAGAAAGGTAACGAACCGTAATTGATCGCAATTGCATATCCACCTTGATCGCCCAGTGGGCTAATTTTGCCCACGACAATGCGGTCACCCTCTGTCAAAATATGTTTGACGACGCTCTGACGAGTGTTGGCCATTGCTAAGCCGTATACCTCCTTGTCGTAACCCTTGCTAGATCTTGAGAATCAGAGTCACTGCAGCATTGAGAGACCCACCCTTCCAGTGAAACCCCATATGCCCAGGTATATCTTGCCGCTAACCATACTGCTCCACTTATCTGTCCTAGTGCAAATCCCAACAAAGCCTGCCTGGGAGCTAGGACAAGTGATCCGAAAGTTACCAGTGCTTTCACTATCGCCATCCCTCCTTCAGACTGTACCCTAATTCCCATCCTCCCTGATCTAACAGTCTGGATATACATTGGCTCCACCCACAATTCCACCAATGCCGCTCCCACATAAAGTCCCAATGCCGCATAGAATCCCTCCTGAGAAGTCGTGAGGTTATTGGAGGAATAGAGGTATATCCCAATAACAACTCCTGCTACCGCCATTCCCAATTTGAATGGGAGTCGAGCTAGAGCCATGTTATTCGTAGAGCGAAGTAAAGCATTTCGAATTCCTTCTCTACTCAAGAATAGGATTGTAGAGTAGATAAGATCGAATTGAATGGCGGCAGTACCGAATACTTCAGGCGAGGCGAGTCGAACAAGGGATTGGTTTAGCACGAATGTCAAAACCCTCGTCAATAGCTGGAGCAGGACCAAGCTCCGACCAGTTTTCAGTGTCGAGCTAATGGAATCATTGTCGGCCTTCTTGGTCTCTGATCGGTCGACATCGCTGGCCATGACGAGGCGGTTGGAGGGCGAGGCTAAAGGATAAATAATATGGTGCACTCGTACAGACAGTGGTCATGACGTTGAGAGGCACACAAATTGTCATCTTTGACGCGACTGAAACGACCTGGATTTCTGACAAGATTATCATTGTAAAGCCTATCTTCATCGATCTCCATAGTACTCGTACAATGCCAAAGCGTTCAAGAACACCAACGCTGAGGTATGTATCACATACTGCCGATGGAAGACCTGCATCTACAGCCGAAATATTCACCTATACCCTGTATGTCCGCTTAATCACGATATGATAATGGGAAGGATTGAGGACTGATCTGATTATAGGAATCGAATCAAGCCTGGTCAATTACTTGTACTCGCTGTATACAGCTATACATTAGTACAAGGATGTAAGAGAGATTGGATCACTCCTTCGAGGTTGAGTAAACTTGGCGCTGCGATCGTAGGGGTATTGAGTATGGGTCAGTCACATTTGATACACCATAAATGGATAAAAGCTTATCAGAAGTAACGGGTCTGTTGTTGTCATATCGTTTCTCGTCAGCTCTATCGCGCTGGGACGAAGGCAAAAAAGTCTGGGTCGCCTTGAGGTCAGATATTAGGGATGGTATACGGATGGTACGTCCCCCTATATATTCACATGAGAGGGAAAGGGCTGACGAGATAGTTGTCTATGCCAATTGACATCGCCCTTGTCAAATCCACTCCACGGTCTGTATCGGGATCAACATCGGATTCATCACCTGTGCATGTCCCACAGGATCTCAATTCCGATACAGAAGCCCCTCCCGCGACCAAGAAAGAGGATCTGATGTTCCAGCGGACCCAGGAATTGTGTGGTCTACTCGTTGGCTATGCTTTTGCTTTACAGTGCGTCACACGTTCTCTGGGCTATCCAGCTACCAGTGAATATGAGCTGATGAAAGGCACCATCTACATGGAACACGTCCATTACCTCAACCACCCCTTTCGGACCTCCTTCCACCAGCTTACCTCTCTTCTCTACGCCGCACCGAGGCGAGGGTCCGATTCGCCGAATCTCATGCGCCTCCATCTGCCCCCGAGTCCGAGACGTCGATGATACCCGAAGAAGGTAATAGACCAGGCCTAAGAAGACGTTCAACAGGTCCTAAACCGAGTATCGACGGAAGTGGAAATGAGGATGAATGGGAATTATCGGATCTACGTTCCAAAGCAGAAGAAGCAGTCGAGAAATTATCAAAGGCAGTGGCTAATGCCGGCACAGGGGATGATCTGGAATTCAGGCAACAATTGCATCAACTCAATTTACCCCTTGATGACAGTCCTGCTCGACCATCAAGTACCGGTACCAGTACCACTACTACCTCGAAAGGGGTACAAGAAAGACGACGTAAATCGAATTTATGTGCGCCCTATCCGCCAAATATGCCTCTTGCATTGTTGAAATTGATGGAATCATATGTCATTGGATTCGCCGAGGTACCAAAGGAAAAGGGAGGATGGGCGGAAGCGAAGCGTGAAAGGGGATTGAACCTGGTTAAATCATTGTCTGGGCATTTAGGCGATGCGGAACGATTATCGTCTAGTACGTCCAGTTGACCACAAGGGAACGAACCGGAAGCTTACCAATAGCACCACCACCTCTACCACTTACTGTCCACTTGACGGACTTGTTAAGGATATACCTCGCTGCTATTCCACCTTCTCTCATGTGCGTCGCAAACGGATGGACATTGGTTTTCATGTCTGTAATTGCAGGATGGTGTTTTCTGGGTTTAGAAGCACTGATCTCGGACGTGGGTGGTGTATTCGGTCATTCAGGTATGTTACTATTTCCCTCCTGCCTAATTGCCCAGTTTAAACAATGATCGGAATACTGATGGATTTCTAGAAAACCATCATCCGTTGCCTCGATACGCTTCCGAGATCCTTCATGAATCCCTAGACCTCTCTCCATCGTTCATGAGATATTACCGCTCTCGCCTGATAGTGAGCCGGGGAGAGGAGGACGCGAGTGTACAAGAGCTCGATAGGCGGAATAGAAAGGGATGGGGCGAGGAATGGATGCCTTCTTTCGAGTGAGGGATCCTGATGTAAAACATGGTTCGTAGAGTGAGATGTAGTTGTATGCATATTTACGTCCGCCAGTGTCAGTGTCAGTCCAATTCTGGATCTATGTATGGCCGTCAATGTCAGTGGTCGCGCTGGCCCTGCCCTGGGTTAATGTGTATGGTCGGTGGACTGGATTGAAGATAAGACGCTGGATGTGCCTGAATGCCGGTAGATTAGATAGATCTAGAGTCTACCGCAACTGATTTCACCTGACTTTGATTCAGAACCCGGAGATACCATGAAAGCAGTGATTCAGCGAGTCATCAACGCCTCTGTAGCTGGTCAGTCTCTCCCACACTCAGGAGAGAAGACAAGCTCATGCCCAAGTGGACGGTCAGACAATATCATCAATAGGAAAAGGTCTACTAGTCTTGATAGGTATCGATAAACGTATGTCCTCATTCCTCCTTCCCTCCTTCCCTGTTCTTTCGCCCGGCAGGGTCTGTTCAATTCCTAGTCATAGTATAATGCTGATGGAAGATGACGAGCCTTCTGATTCGACTACTATAATCAAGAAGATTCTGGGAGCTAAATTGTTCGATGATGAGACTGGGGCTTGGAAGAAGGATGTAAGAGATATTGAGGGAGAGGTATTATGTGGTTAGTCCTATTCGCTGTCGCCGTAGTGAAGGCTGATTGTCAGTTTCTCAATTCACGTTATTGGCCACGCTACAGGGGACGAAACCTGGTATGTCACGATGAACAGCTGAAGAGACAGGACGATAGGCTGACACTAGATTTCCACGAGTCAATGGTATGCCCTCGTTATCTTAGATCACCCATTTAAATCAAACCTCGACTCATACCATATAGTCAACGATACCAAGTAAAGCCTTTTACGAGAAATTCTTAGACGAAATCAAGACGACTTATTCCCCGGACAGAATCAAAGGTACCCACCTCACCTGGGCTGAGCTGATGGATAGATGGTCAATTCGGAGCAATGATGCAAGTCTCATTATGTAACGATGTACGTATCAACCTCTTCTTCCACGTTATGACCTGACGACTAGGGACCCGTCACTCTCCTCCTCTCGTCACGGGATCGACCTGCCAAGACGACCGATACGAAAGGCGAAGAAGCCCGGACGAAACAGAAAGAGATGGCTGATGCGAAAGCGAAGAAGAGAGAGGAATTCGAAGCTAGAGCTAAAGAGAAGGAGAGGCTAAAGAAGGAAAAAGATGAAGAATGGAAGAAGAGGAACGGAATGGATGAGAGGGGTGTACTCAAGTTGTAGAAATTTAGATCACTCGTACATCACATTGCATTATTCTACATCGTTCTACCTATTCTCTAGATGATAGCTTCTAATTGATGAGCCAATCTCAGAGATGGTCCGACCATGGTCAACATGGGTCCACCCTTGACGACGCCTTTCTCCTTGATTGATGACGTTTGATCGTTACTTCCAGCGATATCTTGACCGTAGGCCGCGATATCTGGGTTATCGGATTCGGGGAAAACAAACATGTTTTTAGATGGGATCACTGCCCATTTGTTCTGGTCATTAGCACAATTCAATCTTGCGTGACATCAGATGGACTTGCCTCTTTTGCAAATGCAATAGTCTGATTCGTGTCTTCGTTAAAGTAGATGAGTCGAGCGGCGGATTGAATAGGGATGGAAAAGTATGATGCCTGGATCGTCTGGGCGATTTGTGATCTTGCAATCAGCCATGGTCCTCTATCTCTATGGGTATGAGAAAGACTCACCGCATTGTAGCCCAGAGTTTCTGAAGGAGATACTGGAATTCTTCCCTTGGTACCCTATCCTTTGCCCTGTAGATCTTCAAATACGATCCCTCCATCAACCACCTATCCATGTCAACCGGTAGCCTGACGAAAACATCATCCAGTAAACTCTTATCCAGCGTCTCGAGTACCGTATGGAATTCAGTCAATTTACCATCTGCTAATAAAGCTAGTAAATGGAGACCGAGTGTGATTGGGCGATTTGGCGAAGGGGGAAGGATAGTGGAGAGGTTGTTGTAGAATGGTTGAAGTTGTGAATTGTATTGCCAGTACGCCTTTAGGTTCTCTTGACGAAGGGAATGGAATGCTCCAATCTCCAGAATGCCCCCTGATATCAGCGTCGCGCTTCTGTAGGAATAGCACAAAGAGGACAGACTTACTGGTAGCAGCGAGATCCTCTACGTTACCCTCGGGAGGTGCAAAGTAAAGACCAGACTGAACCAATTCGAGCTATCCGTCAGCTTGAATTTCTTGCGTGTAGCCATGGTAGCTACCTTCAACTTTGCAAGCTTCTGCGAAACCTGACTGGCAGAAGATGAACCTTGCTTGAACACATTCTCTAGCTCGTAGAGGGCTGAAGGCAGTTGTGTCGACATGGTGACCAAGTGCAGTGAGTTTTGTGATGCGATCGTTGCTATCGTCGGTGAGGCGGTGGTGATTGATGGTCGAGGGGTACTGAGTTGGTAGAGTGATATAGGTGATTGAATGAAGGTTGATATACGATGCGTCAGTGTGTAGTATAGGAATGGGCCCCCATCTTGACCTTTGACTCACGCCACGTTACTAAATTCCCGAATTACCGTCTACTGTCTCTATGGCTCACGATTCATTCATTATACCATCACTACATACTCACATACCATTCTCGTTGCTCCTATCACCTTATATAGCTTCGATACGCCATCATCATCTTCATCAGATACCAACAGACGATACATCCAAAAAGATCTCATACACGTTATAACGAATCATCACCAAGGATAAAAGGAATACTACGGTAATTCTATACCCTTCCCCTCTATTCCCTTTTGCTGATCAGTAGAAATGTCTGCCAACGGTCATTCCAACGGTATCCTAGCAGCCCCAGCTGTCATCGATGCCCCAGCTTCTTCAGCTGCCCCTTCTAAAATTCAGCCAAATGACGTCGGATGGCAATTTGTCCCCCAGTACTAGTATGTCCTCCTCTTTGGCATTGCGAATGATAGAGCTGACAAGTAGCAACTTTGTCAACAAGCAGCCTCACCGTCTGCATTGTTTCTACAACAAACGATCTACTTTCATTCACGGAGAAGAAGGAGATGACTCATCCCCTGCACTAGGTCAGCAGGTAGGTCATCCCCCTCCATCACATCACATACAATAGCTACGCGTGATAACTACCGCACCCGCTGACAAGCAGGATATCCACGACCGAATCAAGGCTATCGGATACGAAGACTGTAAGGTCTACATCCACTCCATCGACTCTCAATCATCCTCCGGAGGCGGCATCATTATTCTCGTTATTGGAGAAATGTCGAACCGAGGACAAACATGGCGAAAATTCACTCAGACATTCTTCCTTGCCGAACAACCAAATGGCTACTTTGTACTCAACGATATTTTCAGATACCTCAAGGAAGAAGAGGCAGACGAGGCGGATGAGGGAGAGACTGTAGAGGCTGTCCCCGTCACGAAAGTGGATGTTCATTTCGATGCCCCCATTGAATCTGTCGAGGCCACCAAGCCCAAGGAGAAGGAAGTCGAGGCAAAGGTCGAGGAGAAGGTTGAGCCTACACCTGAGGCAGAGCCCACATCGGCACCTTCGGCACCCGCTACCAAGGAGGTCCCCGTTGAAGCCGTTGCCGCAGCTGTACCAGACAAGGATATCGCACCATCCGAGCCCGCTGCCGTAGAGGAGCCAGCCGCTCCTGCTCCAAGCGCACCCGCAGTCGAAGCACCTAAACCCGCTTCGCCAGCTCCAGCAAAGGCCGATCTTCCCAACGGCTCCTCCGCCAAATCTTCTGCCCCAGCCGCCTCTACCCCCGCACCTGCCGCTGCTGCACCAGCAGCTCCAGCTGCGCCCGCCAAGCCTGCCGCTCCTCGATCATGGGCCGCAATGGCCGCTGGTAATGCTGCCAAGGCTGCTGCGCCCGCTGCAGCTGCTCCTGCTTCTACTCCCGCTCCTGCCGCTGCTGCTCCTTCCACCTCTGCCCCTGCCCAGAAGAAGGAAGAAGCACCTGCCGCTTCGTCTTCTGGCCGAAACCAGGCTTTCGACAACGCCAACAGGGTTTCAACTTCGCACTGTTTCGTCAAGGTAAGTCGCTAAGCATACTGAAGAAACGGAAGAGAAGCTGACATGCAGCTACCCAACTGGTCTCTAGAGAACCAATCCAGCGGTGAACAAGTCGACGAAGCTGCCATCAAAGCTACCGCCATTCGATTCGGAGATGTCAACAAGGTCGAGATCGTCAAGCAGAAAGCATGCGCTTTTGTCGAGTTCTCTAAAGTCGAATCGGCCCGAAAGGCAATCATTGCTTCTCTCCCAACTTCTCAAGGTGGAGAAGGGGGTGTCAAGATCCAAGGCGCAGAAGGACGATTGAACTTCGAAACTAGGAAAGAGAAAGATGAGAGGAAGAAGGGAACTGGACAATCTCCTACTCAGTCTTCAACCGGGTCTCAACAGGGTCAGGGTCAAGGACAAGGACAAGGACAACAGGGTCAAGGCGGTAGGGGTGGAAGGACAGATCGAGGTGGAGCTGGAGCCGGAAGGGGTGGTCGAGGTGGAAGGGGACGAGGAGGTGGTCAGCAGGGTGGACAAACTCAAAAGGCATGAGTCTCGAGCTTTGAGCTTTGAGCTTGACGAGAGGTGAAGGGAGTGAAAGATAGTGTGGACATTCGTGTTGGACGTGACTTGCTTCTGCTCTGCTATGCTTGCTTGTTTGCTGTTTCATGACGATAAGGGAAAGAGGGTCGATAAGGACAAAAGGGAGCATCATCTTTTTCGGATACATAACTCATTGAGAATCGGCGTTGTGCATTATAGTCAATGAGGTATGCATGTTGATAGCATTTATAAAAAGCTCTGATAGTCGACCTGAAGTAGAGCTAGTCCACAGTCGTGGCACGCCGACTGATGTTCGTGTGTGATCGAGGTTGCCTGGCAGTCACCCCCGGGATTTGATGAGCCTGTATTCAAGCGACCACAGCCACGTCACCTGCTCCTGGCATCCGTCAAATGCAGTAGAGACCTTAGACGGAAAGTCCGAGTGACTTTGTTTTCCCTTCCATCGTAATCAAGCCGGCTCATCATTCCCATCCCGATTCTTTGGCACCTTTCGACTGCCTTCCACAACATCGCCGGCGTCCGTAACCCGCTTCTCGCCCGCTGAGCGATTGATTAAGCCAGTCTTGGCCAACATCGAATTCCAAAAACTCTCCACATCCGCCCTATCTTTCCCATATTTCCAGGTCATCTCTACTTTTCCATTCGAGAGACACAGTGTGACATGGATTGGGGTTTCCAGATTACCTTCAACCGACTGCTGTTGTTGTTGGAGCTTCAATTTACGTCTCGCTGCTCTTGACCATGTATTTCCGATGATCTTCAGGTCTAGCTCATCTGCGTCTGGATCTGGGGTGTTGATCTCGATATTGATGGATTTAAGGTATGTGATGACTTTATCGTGTAGTTCGGAGGAGCCAAGTGGTGGATTTGGTTCGTGGTGCCATGTATACGTTGGAGGAAGTAGAGAGGGGTTGATGTCCCCTGAGCGGAATTTGCTCTGTCCATTAGTATGGAGATATCTCCGATTTCGAAACTTACATCAGGTAATCGGATAAGAGTATGGGACCAGACTAATATCCATCTGACTGTCTTTGCAGGTTGACTAGGGATGATATAGTAATTATCAATCTATCATCAGCTCTGACTCCATTTGTTATTCGTACCTTTTCCCGTCTCAGCTGAGCCACCAAGATTGAAAGCGAGGCATATCGACCTATCAATGATGTAAACCATCTACTGGTCAGGCTGGTCAACTTCGTGGAACATTGGAACTCACGTGCACCTTGACCCGATACTCGAGGTCTCTTCAATCATTTGTCCCACGAAAGCAGCTTCTCCACCTTCGCATACCAGCTCATGGTACGCACCACTTGCCGCCTTCGATCAGCTGACTCATTCGAGGGTGAACAAAGCTCGGGTAAAAGGAACGAGAGTGGACATACAGCATGTGGGCCATCAGCTTTCAGATCTACGCCCGCCTGTAATTCTTCCGAGGACGAGTAGAAGGGAGGATTGCACATTGTCAAGTCGACCTTCAAATCCTTATCTTTCAACAGTGGGAATAGTATTCCAGCGGACGGAGGGACCTCGAGGACCGATATAGCTTCTGAGGTGATATTGTTGGCGCTTAGGATTTGTCGAGCGTGACTAAGGGATTCATCGTCTTCCTCTGTCCATCAGCTCAGTAGCCAGTCGTCGATGATTGTATGGTGAAGGAAGTACCTGTAGCGATTATAGTTGCCGTGGGTTGAAGGCGGTGGAAGAGGATAGGGTAGATCACCATTGCCCCTGTTCCACTACTTGTCAATATCACTTTACGGTCTGGTAGCTGACTTCACGAACATGTCGATCAATCGCAGCGGACGGTCTTTACTGGAAGTGATCTTCTCCATTAAACCTTCCCCTTCAATCATGTGTTCAGTCGTAGTATAATCCATCAGATCCAGTAAATGATACAGGTAGTCCAATCTATTATCAGGATCATGCCCCCATCTCCAAGCGGACATACCTATTTGGTATCTACCATCAGACGCATTCATGCAAACTTCCGCGGTAAACATACAGGCGGACACAATCTCCCTTTTTTCATATCCACTTCTAGGCTCCAGTCCTCTTTCAGTAACGCCTTGTTGAGTTCTCTGACAGCATCGACGTTCTGCCAATCGATATTGCTAAATCCATCGTTTGTGGTCACACTACCATCAGTCTCGTCTTTAAAGCGACGTACAATTGGGCAAATGATGGACATTTCCGTGCTAATGCTGCGAAGTCTGGTTTCTTTGTTGCATATGGGTTGTTTGGGTGCATGATCACCCACCTACAGACCACAAGGTATAACTGAAGGTGAGGGGCCGGAGGTGTACTCTGATGAACCACCTCCACCCTGACGTGGTATTCAAAATCCCCACATCTGGTGCCTGACCGAGAATTATTTCAATCTGCGCGCGTTATAACTGCTATAGCGACAAGCAAACACCATATACACTTAAACGCAAGATGGTATCTAAAGCACCTAACCCCAAGAAGAGAGATTTCTCAGCATACGATAAAAAGTCAGGAGGTCATGAAGGTGGAAGAAAGGATTATGGCAATGGAGGCGGAGGTGGAAAGAGCTGGGGTAATAAGGATGGCGGCAAGAGTTATGGTGGAGGGGGTGATCGAAAGAGCTACGGAAACAACGGTAACAAGTCTTATGGGAATGGAAATGGTGGTGGAGACAGGAAGTTTGGAGGAGGGGGAGGTGGAGGAGGGGATTGGAAGGGTAAAAGCAAATTCCCACCCAAGAAGAATGAAAAAGATGAACCTCGACGAAAACGACCTATAACTGCTGGAGGAGGTGATGAACCTCTCGACTACGATGAAGTTGCAGGGGAAGAGTATGGAGAAGGAGATATTCAGATGGAAGAAGGTGGAGAACCGGCAGAGAAGAAACCTAGGATGAGTAAAGCTGAGAAAGCTGCTCAACATGCTGCTCAACCTCATCGAACTACTTTACTTCCTTCGCATCCGCTATTGCAAGAAACACTATTGCCATTATGGGAAACAGCTCGAAGAACTGATACGCCTAAAGATGAACGAACCAAGGCTGTCAAGGAATTGTATGCTGCCGTCAAGGGAAGGATCTTGGAGATTAGTAAAGGGCACAAAGGGGGTAGGGTTCTACAGACTGTGCGTTTTCATCTTATTGTGTTATCGATAAGGCCGTGTAGCTGATTCTAGATCGTCAAGTACGGTGGAAAAGAAGAGAGAACAGGAGTAGCCATGGAATTACAACCTCAATGGCGTCAAATGATGGAATCGAAATACTCGAAATTCTTAATGGGTAAACTAATCCGATACTGTCCCTCCATTCGACCACTGTTAATCCCAACGTTATCTCAACACCTTCAATCTCTCCTGTTCCACGCCGACGCTGTCGTACCATTATCCGATTTCTTTGATCTATGGGCTTCATCGAAAGAAAGGAAATTGTTGGTCAGGGGATTCTATCCCAAAGAAGTCCAGATCTTCGATGGATTGAAAGTAAAGGGAAAGGGAGTCGATGTGGAAGGAGAAGTCAAGGGTTTGGAAGGCGCTTTGGAGGATATGGGAGACGAGGGTAAAGGTAGAGAGAGGGTTTTGGATGCTGTCGAGAAGACTATTGAGGATGTGTAAGTCACACTTGTTTCGTGTCGGGATCGTATTTAGAGTGCAGCTGACTCTCAGGTTCAACGCAACACAGAAAGGAGCACTCGCACAAGGAATTTTCCATCGATTAGTAGCTGAATACCTCGATTGTGTATACCGATTCCTTTCCCCCGAGGACGCCAATACCAAGATGCACGCTCTCCTCGAATGGTATGTCTCCTCATTTTGGGTACGAATATAGACTGATGGCAGTTCCCTCGAATCATTACCCGAAATCGTACATACCAAAGATGGATCTGCTGTTGTCAGGGTCCTCATCGCAAGGGGTAATGCCAAGGTAGGTCACACTCTGTTTTGGAGATGTGCGGTGACACAGACTAATGGCCAGGATCGAAAACAGATTTTGCAGCAACTTAGGAAACACGTCAAAGCTATCAGTACAGATAGTGATGCTCAGATGGTCCTATTCACCGCATTCGACTGTGTCGAGTGAGTCTAATACAGTACAGTTCGAGTGAAGCTGATGAACAGCGATACCAAGCTCATGGGCAAGACCTTTGTCAATGTATGTTAGATCCACTCAAATTCCTTCGAATCACAGCTAACAAACAGGACGTTGTTGAACTCGGTGCCGAGCTAGCATCCGATGTCACCGGCCGACGATCCCTCTTATACCCCATTCTACCCACTTCTACCAAACATTACATCCCCTCTACCCTTTCTTCCCTTGCTACATCGGCCGAGATTGCACGAGAGGCTGGAACAAGTAAGAAAGACCCCGCTACGAGGAGGAAGGAATTGCTTGATTATGCCAGCCCGGGATTACTGGAGATGATCGCTACCAAGGGAGAAGAAATGGTTCGGGATCCAGGATCTGGATTGGTTGTTCAGGAAGTTATGCTTTTGACCATTGGTGGTGAGTTGACTCCATTGCAGTAAAACATTGAGCTGACGAATAGACAAATCAAAAGCTATCGAAGCACTAGTTGCACCTCTAGGCGAGGTCTACGGTACAGAAGACGACGAAGAGGATTCCACACATATCTTGAATCTCCCACACGCAGTGAGGACATACCGGACCCTCCTCTCTGGAGGTCATTTCTCTCGAGCCTCCAATTCAATCGATCTAGTAGCTCCAGAGCTACGACAGCAACTAGCAAAAGCAGCTTGGAAATCCATCACTTCAGAAAAAGGAAATGCTCTGAATATCGCTCTTGGAGAAGGAACATTCGTCATGGCTGAGCTTGTCCAGGCATTGGTTGATGCTGGAGAGGGTTCTTCAGTCAAGAAAGTACTTGGTGAGAAGGAGATTGGGGAGATTGAAGCTAGTACGAGGAATGGTGCTGGGTTGTTGGTCGAGAAGCTTAGAGCTTTGTAGGTGGGGTATGCCCATACGTGTCCCGGGCCCAGGTCTTGTATCATATATGTATACTTGATGCTTATGATCTTTGTTGCTCTTGCTCTTGCTCCTGTACTCGTGCTCATACTCATTGGCACCCAGTGCAGAGACACAACCCCTTGCGGGACAGCAAGCTAGATTAGCTGTACCCTGGCGATGCGTCTTTGCTCGAGTTTCTGCATGCATACATCTTCTGACTGACCAAGTCAGGAGTAGCCTGCGCTACCAGCTGACAGATTTTCAGCATGCATGCATGGCTATCTGGTTTGCTGCCCCGGAGCACTGATCCAAGCAGTCTCTGCAGCGACGGAACCAAAGAAAACGACCATCTGCCGGAATTGGTGCCTGTGATTCCCGCGAATCGATCGTAATCTTATCGATGCATGGCTTACGTCCGATTCCCAACTAAGGGAAGGGCAGGAATGTGACGTAGATTGTGTGTACTCTAGTACCTTGGCTACATACATCCCCATACTGTTATGATGCAATCGGTTGACTGGACTCTCAGGGGGATCGATCGTGTTCATACTCTAGGTATAGGGTGCAGGGTATAATAACATGAACGTCATGGCTGCTGTTCTCATTACTCTTCCTCTTACTCTCAGTTTATTCTTATCAATACAAACAATCATCAAATATGTCATCAACTGAACCAGGACACACCAATGACTCTCACACAACCATGGACGGTAACCCTGACCGACGATTCAAAGAGGTATGTCTTTACCTTGCCTCCGTATAGAAAGTCCGCTGATGACAGAACGGAGGTGGACAGCACGGAAACCAGGGTGGACGAGAGACTGGTTTTGAGGAGGTTGGTGATGGAACTTCATCGCTAGTCACCGAGGGTACCGGTGAGGAGGCCGTCTACAAGTATGTTTCAAATTACCACTCTTTCTCCTTACTTTCCTCATCGACTATCATTCCTTGTCGTCTTCACCTTCATGAGCGTACCATTTGTAGTCGTATCTTGATCTGATATCAGGCCATCCGCTCACGGAGGAAAGAAAGAAGATGGTGGTCAGGATGAGCGTAAGTTGTTTTAGCCCGCACGTCTGCATGAAATTGATGATTCAGGAATGAAGTCTGACCATGGCTTTGGTAAGCTACCACCAGGAGCCCATCGGAGAGCTAAGCTGACACGACAGGAGGTGACAAGGAACTCGCCCACGAGGCCGGCCAAAAGGGTGGAGAGGCTAGCTACGAGAACGGTGGATTGACCCAGTAATCGTAGCTTGAGTGCCGTTGAAGAAGAAATAAACAGTATTGAAGATATGCAGAAGTAATCCTTGCAGTACACTTCTCGTGCTTTGCGGTCATCTCCTGCCTCATACATTGCGAGTAAATACAGCTAATAACGCTCCTCTCCACGGTGTACACGTCCCTCTCTACCACGTGTCTGCCACGTTCTTCCGGTAATGAATGCGGTGTAACCGGTTGCGATGTGTTTCCTTCTCCTTTTGGTTGGTCAATAGTATTTATCGCTTCTCTTCATACATCCCTCTATACATCCTCCTATCCATACATACTATCAATCACTCCAGTCACATCAAGCAAGATGTCAACACAGCAACAACCTGCTCAGCTCAAGTCACTGACTACCGCAGAGGTAGCTAAAGTGAGTCTCAGGAGCGCGATCTCCTCGCGCCACATACTTATGGACAGCACAATAAAGAAGGCGATCTTTGGATTATTATCGATTCAATCGTCTATGATCTCAGCAAGTTCGCCGCACTTCATCCTGGCGGGGTTCACGTGATCGAAGATTGTGGTAATATAAGCTTCACAAAATCGTGTGTTGAGCTGACAAACAGCCGGAAAAGACGCGACGACGGTTTTCTACGGATTGCATCGATCTGAAGTTTTGCAGAGGCCTCAATACCAGAAGCTCAAGATCGGTCAGATTGAAGGTCAATCACCCAAGATCAGGCCTCAGCTAGCGGGCGAGCTGTCCCGAGTGAGTCCCACTGAAAACAGATAGGACGCGTCTGATAATAGGTCCCTTACGGAGAACCTACCTGGATGACACCCGAGTTCAAATCTCCTTACTTCAAGGACTCGCATCGAGCTGTCCAGAAGGCAATGAGGAAGTTCACCGATGAGGTCCTTACTCCCGATGCTCAGGCATGTGAGGAGAGTGGCAAGCGGGCTAGCAAGCATGTTTTGGAGGCCATGGCGTAAGTTCCAAATTCGTAGTGTGTGGTGGTCACTGATGGTAGTGCAAACAACCTCAATAGGATGCGATTGGGTCCTGGAAAGCATCTCCATGGAAAGGAATTGTTTGGAGGTGCAGTCAAGGGAGAAGAATTCGATTATTTCCAGTAAGCCACTGCGACACGAGTCGACAAAGCTGACTATTAGCGAGATGCTCATCAACCAAGAACTCTCACGAATGGGAGGTCGAGGTTACGGAGATGGTCTGAATTCCGGTATGGTCATTGGTCTACCCCCAATTCTCAATTTCGCAAAGGAGCCCTTGAGGTCCAAGGTACTTGAAGAGGTGTTTAGCGGTCAAAAGGTAGCTATTTTGCTTGGTACTACTGGCTAGAGCTAATGTATAGGTCATCTCGCTCGCTATCTCCGAGGCTTTCGCTGGATCAGATGTATCGGGTATCAGAACTACCGCCACTAAATCTGAGGATGGAAAGAGCTGGATCATCAACGGTACCAAGAAATGGATCACTGGTGGTATGCATTCAGACTACTTCACCGTCGGTACCAAGGTACGCCTGTCCTCTGTCATCATGAATTCTGAACTGATATCAGACCGACGGAGGATTGACTGTATTCCTCGTACCCCGAACAGAAGGAGTCGAGACTAAGCAAATCAAAACTTCATACTCTACAGCAGCTGGTACCGCGTACATCACCTTCGACAATGTCAAAGTACCAGCTGAAAACATGTTGGGTCCAGAGAATGGTGGATTGCTTGTAATCCTATCCAACTTCAACGTGAGTCACCCTTGATTAGTTCTGGAAGGCGGCTGACAGACAGCACGAACGATGGGTCATGTGTTGTTCCAGTATCAGGGGGTCTAGGTTGATTGTGGAAGAGTGCTTGAAGTGGGCTGCTCAGCGATTCGTCTTTGGCAAACCACTACTCGCTCAGCCCGTCATCAGGCAGAAGTGAGTCGACTCTTTTGTATGTTACGATACAGTACCTGATCCCAGATTCGCCCACATGATTGCCAAGTGTGAAGCTCAACAAGCATGGCTCGAGAACGTTACATACCAGATGTGCAACATGGTATGCTTTCCTTCCAATAATATCGCTAATCGAGCTAACATT
>Ga0265798_10005462_pt1 | contig 17084 bp, 17 predicted proteins | sample P3T30metagenome_FD_192430 | JGI IMG/M metagenome (GOLD analysis project Ga0265798, IMG submission 192430) | Plant litter microbial communities from East Loma Ridge, Irvine, California - P3 T30 | ecosystem: Environmental > Terrestrial > Plant litter > Unclassified | place: USA: California... | reverse complement strand
CAATCATGCGTAGACAGCACTCTGTCGATCACCGCGGTTTGTGTAGGAGACGTCCGAGGTTACGAGGGCAGCGAACGCGGTGGGGCTGCAAAAAAAATAGGCTGACGCCCTGCGTGGTATTGATGGTTCCCACGCTCTGCGTGGTAACACCGACCCGCACGCTCTGCGTCCCAGGCGCATTGACGCAGAGCGTCAACGGCTGCATGCCCACGCGGAGCGAGGGCACGATCAATCAGGCGTAGACAGCACTCTGTCGATCACCGCGGTTTGTGTAGGAGACGTCCGAGGTTACGAGGGCAGCGAACGCGTGGGGCTGCGACGAAAATACTGACTGACGCCCTGCGTGGTATTGATGGTTCCCACGCTCTGCGTGGTAACGCCGATCCGGACGCTCTGCGTCCCAGGCGCATTGACGCAGAGCGTCAACGGCTGCATGCCCACGCGGAGCGGGGGCACGATCAACAACCTGCAGACGGTGTATTCAGCTCAACAATATCCCCCGCGCCATCCCCGTCGCGGCGATGACAATGATCACCATCAACGCCGCTTCCATGTGGCTGATGCGTGCGAAACGCCGTGAGCGGGAGGTGTCGATGGGCTGGTTTCGCTTGAACGCGATGCGCCATTTGATCAGGGCGAACATTGGCACGATTTCCAGCGCGAGAATCGCGACGAACGCTGTCATTTTCAGGTGAAACAGCGGCTGGTGCAGGTAATAGAACGAGCCTTTTTCCAGTCCACCAAACGCCCGAAACGCTCCCGTGATGAGCAGGAGCCCGGCCGACACGCCCCAAATGTTATCGACCACAAACACATCGCGAAACGAGCGTGGGTCGTCGGTGCGCAACCGTCGTAGCGCCCGCCCTCGCGCCAGAACCGCCGCCAACGCAAAGCCGAAAGCCAGCAAGTGCAACGCAGCCACAACCCATTTTATGAGCATGGTTCAACTCCCCCGAGCGATGTCTAAAGCAAGCGTCAACAGAGCAAGCTTAGCGGGTGATTGGCGTTATGCGTTGTTGCAAGCTCACGACGTCGTTATTGAACGGGTCCGATGCAAATGGTTGTCATCTGTCATGTTTGTCGTGACGTCGGCTGCGGTTTGGGTGCACGAAGTCGAAGTAAAAAGCGGAAATGCCAAACACCGATATTGCAGAAACAATAATCAGACCGATGACTGCGTGATCCATATTGATCATCCATCAAGACGCCCGCAGGCAGAAACGCTATTGATCCCGTTAATTCCTGGCGTCGCAATGAATACGACGATCTCTTTACGCGGACGATGAAACGCATGACGCGACTTATATAACGGTGGCGTCGGGCGGATATAAAACCACCGCAGCGCGGAGTTTGTCTGCACCGAAACAACTCATGCCCACGAACGCCTGATGGCTGACCGGCATGTATTGGCAGTCCATCGGCCGACGTTGCTGACTGTGATCAACATCAGGATCATGCAAATACACGAAGTCGTCGTCGCAACCGGCAACCAATACCCAGTGTGGGGCCTTGGAGCGCGTCAGCCGATAGCTGCTGATCAGGACCAGCGCGAGCGCATGGCTGGCTTGCAGGTGCGACAGGTTGAGTGCGGCGCTGCCCAGATGCCGAACTCGGCTGTCAGCCAGCTCGCGACTGAATTCCTCGTGCACCAGGCGCATGACCTCGCGTTTTTCCTCGCTGCGCACGCCTGCCAGAAACAGCGGGCCTCTGACCGATACCTGCAACCCGACCTCGAAGCCGCGCCGCAACGCCGCCAGTGCCAAGCCTTGTGGGCTGCAACCGCCATGACCTGACGTCATGAACACCGTGGTCGCCTCCCGCCAGAGCTGCACCTCCTCGTGGCGCTGCATGGAACGCCCTGGCTGCAGGGCTTTCATGGCCATCAGCAGGCACGCGGGCCCACAGCTGAAATCCAGCGTCTGGGCGTAGTAGGGCACTTGTCGGGGAACGCTCACGGCGAAATCGCGGATGCGCTTTTCGTAGCGCAGCGCCGGCGCATGGTCCGCGTAGTAGTCGTCGATGTGATCGAACAGGCGATAGCCATTGCGCTCGTACAGGCGGATCGCCGAGGGGTTATCTGGCCGCACTTCAAGGCGCAGGTAAGCGCACTCACGACTCACGGCGCACAGCTCGGCCCGCTCAAGCAACTGCTGGCCCAGTCGCTGGCCGCGCGCGTGTTCACTGATGGCGAGGGAATAAAGCCGACCCAGCGAGGTGCCGCGATGAAACAGGACCAACGCGTAACCCGCCAGACGGGTATCGGCTTCGGCCACCAGCAGGCAAGCGTTGGCGCGACTGACCATCCACTGAAAGTTGCGCGCATTCAATCGATCAGTTTCAAAGCACTGATTTTCCAGGGCCAACAGTTCATCCACATCGGACAGTTGGGCAAGGCGATATATAAAGTTCATGTCGGCGACCGTAAAGAGTGAGTAACGAAACGGGACATTTCTACAAAGCCATGTTTTATAGAAAGGACTTGTTTCCCGAAGGATCCACTCATGAATGCGGTGCCGGTGAAGGCCGAAGTATTAACACACGCTCAACGTTCGGCAACTTTTAATATTGAATCGCTGCGGGCCGTTACTGGCCAGAGTCAGTTGCTCATTGTGGTAGAGCGTCTTGAGGACTGGTCCTGCTACTTGCCCAGCGAAGACCTCATCACGGCGCAGGATTATCTCGAAAACCCCTTGCAAAGCGGCGCTGGCAAGCGGGTCCAAGTGATCAATCTGTGCCGCAGTTATCGCTACCTGGGGCACGGTTATTACTGCTCTTTACTGGCTGAAGCACGCGGGCACAATGTGATTCCGTCGGTCAAAACCATCAGTGAACTGGCACGAAAATCACTTTACAGTCTGGCGCTGGATGATCTGGACAAACGCCTGGAACACGCCCTGCGGGACCATCCCTATGACGACACCGAAGGGTTTACGCTGAGCCTTTACTTCGGACAGACCGACCTTGTCCCGTTGCAGGACCTTGCCAGACAAGTGTTCGAAGCCTTCCCCGCACCGATTTTGCTGGTGGAATTTCGCAAGCGCGATAGCTGGCACATCACAGGGATCAAGACGGGGTCCATGACCCGCTTGCGTGATCACCAGCAGGATCAGTTCGCTCAGTCGCTGGACAGCTTCAGCCGCAAGATCTGGCGCCAGCCACGTTCGCGCCGCACGTTCCGCTATGACCTGGCGATCCTGCACGACCCGCAGGAGCTATTGCCGCCTTCCAACCAAAGGGCCCTGGAGAGCTTCATCCGCGTCGGCCAGCAACTGGGCGTCGACGTCGAGCTGATCGAGAAAAAAGACTACGCCAGGCTCGCCGAGTACGACGCATTGCTGATTCGTGAAACCACGAGTGTCGACAACCACACCTATCGGTTTGCCAAAAAAGCCGAAAGCGAAGGCCTGGTGGTGATGGACGATCCAGCGTCGATCCTGCGTTGCACCAACAAGGTGTATCTGACGGACCTGCTCAAGCGTCACGGCTTGGGCATGCCTGCCACCGAGGTGCTGTACAAGGAGCGACCCGACGAACTGGAGCAAGTGGCGCGACGCCTGGGGTTTCCGCTGGTACTGAAGATCCCTGACGGTTGTTTCTCCAAAGGGGTTATCAAGGTGCAAAACGCTGAGGAGATGCAGGAAGCGGCGAGCACGCTGTTTGAGCATTCGGTGCTGTTGCTGGCGCAGGAGTACCTGTACACCGAATACGACTGGCGCATCGGAGTGTTGAACCGCAAACCGATTTTTGCCTGTCAGTACTTCATGTCCAAAGGGCACTGGCAGATCTACAACCATAAGGCCACAGCCACAGACATCAATGGCGAATGCCGTACGCTCGCCATTCACGATGCGCCCAAAGCAGTGGTGGATCTGGCAGTCAGGACCGCCAACCTCATCGGCGACGGCCTGTACGGCGTCGACCTCAAACAGTCGGGCGAGCGGGTGGTGGTGATTGAAGTCAACGACAATCCCAACCTGGATGCGGGCATCGAAGACGCCTGGCTGCAGGACGACCTCTACGTGCTGGTCCTCGAAGAGTTCATACGTCGACTGGACGTCAAACGTCGCGGTCTGGCGAGCTGAGCCCTTGATCAAGTACCACCGTCTTGAGGCGGGCACCTTGCGCGAATGCACTGAACAGGACGCGAGCGTGCTCTGGTTCAGCCATCCCGACACGAAGGAGAAGGCGATGCTGCTGGAGCGTTTTCATCTCGATGATCACGCGCTGGCGTCGGCACTGGACCCTGACGAAGTCTCGCGCATCGAGTTTCATCCCAACGCGCTGTTCATGATCTGGAAGCGCCCGGAAAACTATTCGGGCCAGGACAGCTTCTGTTTCGACGTGTCCTCGTTCGGGCTGTTATTGAGTCAGGAGCACATGGTGTTGATCTGCTCGGATGACAAGCAGATCAGCGATCTGGCGCACTCGCGTCCCATGAGTGAGCCGCTGTATGTGGTGCTGGAAGTGTTGTTCCACAACATCCACCATTACCTGGGGCACCTGAAGGTCATCAAGATGATTGCCCGTGAATTGCAACAGCAGTTCAATGCCTCGATGGACAGCCGCCATCTGGTGCAGATGTTCAACCTCAGCGAAAGCCTGGTCTATTACATCAACGCCATCGACAGCAACGGCTCGGTGCTGACCCGGCTGCGCAATCATGCGCACAAGCATCAGTTTTCAAGCGACAGGTTGAGCTTGATCGAGGACATGATCATCGAGAACGAGCAGTGCCATAAGCAGGCGAAGATCTATTCAACGGTTTTCGCCAGCCTCATGGACGCGCGCGGCAATCTGGTGAACAACAACACCAACAACCTGTTGCGCAAACTGACGCTGATCAACGTGGTATTCCTGCCCTTAAACCTGTTGGCGGGCATCGGCGGGATGTCGGAATACAGCATGATGACCACGCCGATTCCCTGGTGGATCAGCTACCCGGCCTTGCTGCTGGGCATGGCCGGGCTGGGCGTGGCGATGGTGGTGGTACTCAAACGCATGGCGAACAGCAAGGCTTGAGCGCGAGGCTCGCGCTCAATTCGCCTCTTTGACGGCGCTCAGAAATGCACAGGTGCGTTCCTGTTGCGGGTTCTCGAAGATCTGCGACGGCGAACCCTGCTCGTGGATCTGGCCCTTGTAGAAGAAACACACGCGGTCGGCAAACTCCCGTGCAAATCCCATCTGGTGGGTGACCATCAGCATGGTCAGCTTGTGTTCGACGCCGAGCTTGCGAATCACGTTGAGCACTTCACCGCAGAGTTCGGGGTCGAGCGCCGAGGTCACTTCGTCGAACAGCATCACCTTGGGGCGCATGGCCAATGCGCGCGCGATGGCGACGCGCTGTTGCTGGCCGCCGGAAAGCTGCGAAGGATAGTGCTCGAGCTTGGCCCCCAGGCCGACCAGTTCCAGCAGGTCGACGGCACGTTAGCGGGCTTCCTTGGCATTCATGCCCAGCACATGCACCGGCGCTTCGATGACATTCTGCAGTGCGGTCATGTGCGGGAACAGGTTGAAGCTCTGGAACACCATGCCGATCTTGCCGCGCACTTTACGAATGTGGCGGTCATTGGCCGGGACCAGCAGCCCGCCACGACCCGGCATGTGGGTCAGGGATTCGCCATCGACGTAAATCTGCCCTTCATCGATGCCTTCGAGTGTCATCAGTACCCGCAGCAGGGTGGATTTGCCCGAGCCGCTGGGGCCGATGATCGCAACTTTCTCGCCGGGCGCGACGTCCAGGTTGAGGTTGTCTAGCACGGTGAAGTTGCCGTAACGCTTGGTCACGTCCTTGAAACTCACCAGAGGCTGGGCCGCGTCGGACAGGGGCATGGCGTGGGCCTCATGTGGGTGCGCAATCGGCGAGCGCTGTTGACGTTGCGCGAAGGCAGCCGATGCGTTGGATACGGTAGAAGTCATTAGCGTAGCTCCAGGCGACCTTCGAGGCGCCGTACCAGATAGGCCAGAACGATACTCAAAGCCAGGAAGAACAGGCCGACCATGGTGATCGGCTCCAGATAACGAAAGCTTTCCGACCCGATGTTTTTCGCCTGCTGCATGATCTCCACCACCGTGATGGCGGACAGTACCGGGGTGTCCTTGAGCATGGCGATCAGGTAGTTGCCCAGTGGCGGCAGAATCGGCCGGAACGCCTGGGGCAGGATGATGTTGCGGTAGGCGATGTAGGGCGTCATGTTCAACGCGGTGACCGCTTCCCACTGGGCGCGGGGGACGGCGTCCAGACCGCTGCGATAGACCTCGGCGATGTAGCAGGCGTAATGCACGCCGATGCCGATGATCCCCACTTGCATGGCGCTCATGCTGACGCCGTAGTTGGGTAGCACGTAGTACAGGAAGTACACCTGGATCAACAAGGGCGTGCTGCGAATGAATTCGATCACCAGCGTGGTTGGCCAAGACAGCCAGTAGCGCTTGCTGCGACGTCCGATGGCCAGGAACAGACCGAGCACGATGGCGATCAGGAAGCCGATCAGGGTGATGCCCAGTGTGTTGAGGGAGGCGCGCAGCAACTCCGGAAGGATTTGCAGTGCGTACTGCCAGTCGAAGAAGTTGCTCATGACAGCCCTCCGCGCATCCGGCCACGGCTCAAGCGGCGTTCGAAGCGACGCATGGCGAAGTTGATCACCTGTGCCAGAACGAAATACATGATCAGCGCCAGGGTGAAAATCTTCAGGGTTTCGAAGGTAGCCTGATCGAGCTGGCGAGCACGAAAGCTCAGGTCCGACAAGGTGATCAGTGACACCAGCGAGGTGTTCTTCAGCAGCTCGATCAGCAAGTTGGTGCCCGGAGGAATCGCCGCCAGCAGCGCTTGCGGGAGGATGATCCGGCGAAAGCGCGTGAACGCGGTGAAGTTTAGCGCCACCGAGGCCTCGTACTGACCTTTGGCGACCGAGCTGATGGCGCCGCGCATGACCTCGGCCCCGTAAGCGCCGATGTGCAGCCCCAAGCCGACGATCGCGACCGCGAACGGGCTCATCTCGACATTGAAAGGCGGGAGCGGCAGCACGAAGAACAGCCAGAACAGCTGCACCAGCAGCGACGTACCCCGAAACAGTTCGATGTACGCGATGGAAAACCAGCGCACCGGCAGCCAGGGTGACATGCGCCCCAACGCAGCAAGGATCGCGGCGACAATCGCCAGCACCGATCCGTAAAACGTGACCTGGAGGGTGACCCAGGCGCCCTGTAGCAACAACGGTAGTAATTCGCCCATGGCTCGACCCAATACTCAGGTGTACGCAGGGAATGGGCGCGGCCCGCAGGCGCCGCGCCCGGCGGGGTTCAGATCGACCGGATCACTGGCCGCACAGCTCGGCGGCGGTCTTGGTCGTGATGTTGTCCTTGTCGAAACCGAACGGGGCCACGGTCTTGAGGTGATCCTCGGTGCCCAGCCATTTCTTCAACTCGGCATTGACCGCATCGCGCAGGTCCTTGTCTTCCGGGCGGAAGGCCAGGGCGCCATAACCGATGTGTGACGGATCGTCCTTGAAGTCGGTCTCGGCCATCACTTTCTCGCCGCCTTTGCTCGCCAGTCCTTTCATGGTCAGCTGGGTACCGACCGCAGCATCGGCACGACCGGCGCGTACGGCCTGCAGCTGCGCCGTGGTGTCCGGTACCTGCAGGATCTGCGAGTCCTTCACGCCGCTGTCGCGGGCATATTGCAGGTTGACGGTGCCTGCCATGATCGCCAGTTTCACGTCAGGATTTTTGGCGATGTCTTCGTAGCTGTGGAGTTTTTTCGGGTTGCCTTTTTCGACCAGCAACGCGTCTGGCAGCTGATACTGCGGGTCGGTGAAGATCACTTGCTTGCAGCGGGCCGGGGTGATGTACATCCCTGCGGCAATCACGTCAAAGCGTCCGGCGCGCAGGCCTGGAATCAACGAGCCCCACTCGGTGAGCACGCCATCGACTTTATTGATGCCCATTCTGGCGAAGATGATCTTGGCGATCTCCGGTGATTCGCCGGTGACATTGCCATTGGTTTCGGTGTAAGCGAACGGCGATTCGTTGGCATAGCCGATGCGGATTGCGCTGTTGGCCTTGACCGTTTCCAGGGTGGTCGCCGCCTGCGCGCCGGCGGTCATGCCGAGCAACGCACAAGCCACGAACAGGCGACGCAAGGGGAGGGTGACGCTGTGTGCAAAATGGCTCATCGATAAAATCTCCTGTTTCTTGTGGACCCGTTGCAAACGGCTCTGTGTTAGGAGGCAGTGACGCTAAGCGCAAACGTACTGGAGCCGGCGATTGTGTGCCGGTCGTACGGCCAAGCCGTATCAGTACCAGTCGATATGACGTTGTTAGACTGCGTTGATGGCAGTTTTACATCGACCTGTGATTGAGCATACAAAAGGTCTGCCCGTGATGGCATTGCACTAGGACAATTGCCTGCAGCGTATTCTCGGGAGATGCTGTGCGCATGGGTTGCAACTCCTAAGTGATGGCGTAAATCTAAGGGCAACTGACGATGATGCAGAAATGGCGAGCCGCCGTGGATCAGGCCCGGGGCGGCGAATCCAAATACAAGATTCTGGTGCAGGCCATTGCCAGCGACATTGAAAAGGCCGTACTGGTCGACGATCAGCGCCTGCCGCCGCAGCGGCAGGTGGCCGATGCGGTCGGTATCAGCGTGCAGACCGTGACCAATGCCTATAAAGAGCTGGAGCGTCAGGGACTGGTGCGCTGCGAAGTCGGGCGCGGCAGTTTTGTCTCGCGACGCATGAGTGACCGGGTCGCGACGTACATTCTTGACAGCCCCGAGCGGGCGCTGGTTGACTTCTCCACCGCACGGATCATGCACACCCGGGAACATGACCGCTTCTGGCGCGATACCTGCGCCGAATTGAGCACCGAAGAAGACCAGCCGTGGATCCGCGCCTGCCGCCCCATTGCCGGATTCGAGTCCCATCGTGAGGCGGCTGCGCACTGGATCGGGCAACAGGGCCTGAACGTCCAGCGTGAAGACATCCTGATCACCAACGGCGCGGCCCACGGCATCTTCCTCGCCCTGGCGTCGCTGGCTGGGCCCGATGACGTGGTGCTCTGTGAAGGCCTCACCGACCATGGCGTGATCGGTGATTCGCAAGTCCTGGGATTTACGCTCAAAGGTTTGGAAATGGACCGCCACGGCATTGACCCCGAGCATTTCGAGGACATGTGCAGCAACGAACGCATCACGGCACTGGTCTGCACGCCGAACCTGAACAACCCCACCACCAGCCTGATGCCTGACAGCCGCCGTCGAGAGATCGCTGACATTGCCCGGCGTTTCGGCGTGCACATCATCGAAGACGACGTTTACGGGCCCTTGCTCGACGAGGACCGTGCACCGCCCATCAGTCATTACCTGCCGGAGCTGTCGTTCTACTGCACCAGCATGACCAAGTCGATTCTCACCGGCATGCGCATCGGTTTTCTGACCGTGCCCAAACGGCTGGCGCTGCGCACAGAAAGCATCTTGCGGGTGAACAGCTGGATGGCCACGCCGATGATGGCCGAAGTGGCCGCGCGCTGGATTCGCGACGGCCGCGCCGACACCTTGCTGCGCCTGCAACGCCGTCTGTTGAACGGGCGGCAGGCGATGGTCAGCGAGTACCTGAGCGAATACATCCAGGGCCAACACCCTAACGCGCTGAACACCTGGCTCGGCATTCCCAAGCACTGGGAAGTGGACAGCCTGGTGCGAACCCTTCGCCAGCGGCACATCGCCGTGGCATCGCCCGACCCCTTTACCGTTCGTGGTGTGCCCCGGGCGCGCGGTATAAGGCTGTGTGTGGGCGCCGAGTGCACCGACGACGAGATGCGCGATGCGCTGGGCAGCATGCGCGAGATTTTCGGGCAGTACCCGAGCATTCATGAGTTTTAGCCGGTGGAGGGTCAGGCACATTACGGGTGAATGACCTGCCGCCTTCGTCAGCAAGCTGACTCACACAGGTTATGCAGTGAATCAAAAGGCGCACTTGGCCCAAGGTTTTTGGGGCTTGGTAGGCCAGGTTTGTTTCGTGTGCATGTCCGTTGTTTTGGGGCGCTCATGGGGTCTGGCTAACGCCAGACCTGTTCCGCCTTCGGCGGGTTACTTGAAAAGACACCAAGTAACCAAGTGTCCTGGCTCCTGGTTGGGCCCGACTTCGTCGGGTCCCTTCACTCCGGCGACGCTCCGTGGGCCCGCCGCCATCCGCCATCCATGGCGGGGGGCGGCTCTCGCGGCATCCATGCCGCTAGGCCCACTCCGCATCGCCTGCGTTCAGCCTGCACCCAAGTCGCGTTTGGTGGTGTCTGGTCTGGCGAGGTAGGAAGATCAAAAGCGGTTGGGTGATTGACTTCGGGCTGAACGGATTTAGTAGGGAAGGGCGGAGGTTACGACAGTAGGGGCCGCATTTCGGACCCTTGTTTGCGAACCGTAGAGTCTCCCACGCGTTCGCGGACTTAAGGGCGATCATTCGCAGGTCAGACAGCGATCCGGAATGCCAGGCAAGTTTTTCCAGAAAATTGCCCTAGTACATTCATCAGCACAATTTGCCGCTTTTAGACTGCGACCAACACCTCAGTCGGGACGCGGTCATGTCAGGGTTGCAGCTCAACGATGTCTTCCTCGCTCGCCAGCGCATCGCGTCGCAGGTGCGGGTCACGCCCATGGAGCATTCGCCCAGTCTGTCGAAGCGCATTGGCGTTCCGGTTTACCTGAAGCTGGAATCGCAGCAAATGACCGGCAGCTTCAAGTTGCGCGGCGCGAGCAATGCCATCGCGCAACTGGACACTGAGCAACGCGCCAAAGGCGTGGTGGCCGCATCGACGGGTAATCACGGTCGCGCGCTGGCGTATGCCGCTTCACAACTGAAGGTCAAAGCCACTGTTTGCCTGTCGAGCCTGGTGCCGTCAAACAAGGTGCAGGCGATCCGCGATCTCGGCGCCGAGGTCTGCATCGTCGGTCACTCCCAGGATGACGCTCAACGTGAAGCGCAGCGAATGGCTCGCGAACAGGGCGCGGTGCTGCTGCCGCCGTTCGATCACCCCGCAATCATTGCCGGGCAGGGCACCCTCGGTCTGGAAATCATTGAACAACTCCCGGAGGTCGCGCAGGTACTGATTCCGCTGTCCGGTGGCGGCCTGTTCAGTGGTGTTGCCCTCGCACTGAAAGCCGCCAACCCGCACATTCGTCTGCACGGCATCTCCATGCAGCGCGGTGCCGCGATGCACGCCAGTCTTCAGGCCGGTTATCCGGTTGACGTCGAAGAGTTGCCGACCCTCGCCGACTCACTCGGCGGCGGGATTGGCCTGGACAACCGTCTGACCTTTTCCATGACGCGCACGCTGTGCGATCAGGTTCATCTGCTGGATGAAGCCGCCATCGGCGATGGCATCCGGCACGCCTATTTTCAAGAGCGGCAAGTCGTTGAAGGCGCGGCCGCCGTGGGGATTGCAGCGTTGCTCAAGGGCTTGATCGAACCCCTTGGACCGATTGTCGCGGTGGTCAGCGGGCGCAATGTCGACCTCGAACAACACCTGCGTGTACTGGCCGGAGCCAATCAATGAGTGAAGTCACCCTGCTGAGCGAAAGCGATCTGCGCAGCTGCATTGCGCTGGATGTCTTGAGTGTGGACGCGATCGAACACGCGTTTCGACTGCTGGCCACCGCTGCTGTGGCCATGCCGCCGATCCTGCGGCTGGACATCCCTGAACACAATGGCGAAGTCGATGTGAAGACCGCCTACCTGCCGGGGCTGGAACGCTTCGCGATCAAGGTCAGTCCGGGTTTTTTCGACAATCCAAAGCTCGGTCTGCCAAGCCTGAACGGCATGATGATGCTGCTCTCGGCGCGTACCGGCCTGCTGGACGCGTTGCTGCTGGACAACGGCTATCTCACCGCCGTCAGGACAGCGGCAGCGGGCGCCGTCGCGGCTCGCTGGTTGTCTCGCGAAAACAGCCGCAGCGTGGCGCTGATCGGGGCGGGCGAGCAGGCGGCGTTGCAGTTCCAGGCGTTGCGTCTGGTGCGGCCTATCGGAGAAGTCCGCCTATGGGCGCGGGATGCCGCCAAGGCTGAAGGCTTCGCTGCGCAGTTGGGTAATGAGTCCGGCCTGACGATTCGGCTTTGCCAGACGCTCGATGAAGCCATGGACGGCGTCGACATCGCCGTCACCTGCACCCCGAGCCGCGAGCCGCTGATCGAAGCACGCCACCTGCAGCCGGGTTTGCACATCACGGCCATGGGCTCCGATGCTGAACACAAGAACGAAATAGCCCCGCAGGCCCTTGCGCAGGTGGATCGCTACGTCGCCGATCGCCTGAGCCAGACCCGGGTGCTGGGCGAGCTGCACCACGCGCTGGCGTCTGGCGCCGTCAGCGATGAGTCGAATTTCGCCGAGCTCGGTCAGGTCATCGCCGGGCACAAGCCGGGCCGCAGCGATGATCGCCAAATCACCCTGTGCGACCTTACCGGGACCGGCGCTCAGGACACGGCGATCGCCAACCTGGCTTTCGATCGTGCCGTGAAGGCGGGCAAGGGCCTGCGCTTCGGTGGCTGAATTTTCCCCATCCTTTTTATCAGTGCGTCATCTACAGAGGGCATCTGCATGTCTCAGATAGTCGTCAATCTTCCTTTCTCAAGGGATGAATACGCCCAGCGACTGGCCAAGGTGCGCCAATCGATGCAGGCGCAGGGTATCGAGTTGCTGTTGGTGACCGACCCGTCGAACATGGCCTGGCTGACCGGCTATGACGGGTGGTCGTTCTATGTTCACCAGTGCGTGTTGTTGGCGATGGACGGCGAACCGGTGTGGTTCGGTCGTGGTCAGGACGCCAACGGCGCCAAGCGCACGGTGTTCATGCAGCACGACAACATCGTCGGCTACCCGGACTTCTACGTGCAGTCCCGCGAACGCCACCCGATGGATTACCTGTGCCAGGAAGTGCTGGCGCCGCGCGGCTGGTCTGCGTTGAACATCGGTCTGGAAATGGACAATTACTATTTCAGCGCCGCCGCTTATCTGTCGCTGAAAAAACACCTGCCCAACGCGACGCTGATCGACGCTGTCGGGCTGGTCAACTGGCAGCGCGCAATCAAGTCGCCTCGGGAAATCGAGTACATGCGCATCGCTGCGCGCATCGTCGAAAACATGCACGCGCGCATCTATGAACGCATAGAACCGGGGATGCGCAAGAACGAACTGGTGGCCGAGATCTACAGCACCGGTATCCTCGGCGCCGACGGCTACGGCGGCGATTACCCGGCCATCGTGCCGTTGCTGCCGACCGGCGCCGACGCCAGCGCGCCACACCTCACGTGGGACGACACGCCGTTTGAGAAAGGCGCCGGCACCTTCTTCGAGATCGCCGGGTGCTACAAGCGCTATCACTGCCCATTGTCGCGCACAATCTACCTTGGCACGCCGCCCAAGCATTTCATCGAAGGTGAAAAAGCCGTCGTGGAAGGCATTGCCGCAGGGCTGGAAGCCGCCAAACCGGGCAACACTACCGGCGACATCGCTAAGGCCTTTTTCGGCGTGCTGGAGAAATTCAACATCCACAAGGACAGCCGTTGCGGTTATCCGATCGGGATCAGTTATCCGCCGGATTGGGGCGAGCGCACCATGAGCCTGCGCCCGGGCGACACCAGTGTTTTGCAGCCGGGCATGACCTTCCACTTCATGCCGGGCCTGTGGATGGACGATTGGGGGTTGGAAATCACTGAAAGCATTCTGATCACCGACACCGGCGTCGAAACCCTGTGCAACGTGCCGCGTCAGCTGTTGGTGAAGGATTGATCCATGAATGATTTAACCGACAACCCGATCAGCGCCACTGTCGATTTCGAGCGTGATGGCGTGCAGCACGGCTTTCTCAAGCTGCCGTATTCCCGAGACGACTCGGCGTGGGGCGCGGTGATGATCCCGATCACCGTGATCAAGCGCAGCACGGGGCCGACTGCGCTGTTGACCGGTGGCAATCACGGCGATGAGTACGAAGGTCCGGTGGCGCTGAGCAAGCTGGCACAACAGCTGAGTGCCGACGAGGTCACTGGCCGGGTGATCATCGTGCCTTTCATGAACACGCCGGCGTTTCAGGCCGGTAGGCGTACGTCGCCGATTGACAAAGGCAACCTCAACCGCAGTTTTCCCGGCAAGCCGGACGGCACGATCACCGAAAAGATTGCCGACTATTTTCGGCGGACCCTGCTGCCGCTGGCCGACATCGTGCTGGACATCCATTCCGGCGGCCGGACGCTGGATTTCCTGCCGTTTGCCGCCTGCCACGTGTTGCCGGACAAGGACCAGCAGGCACAGTGCGAAGCGGGCATGCGCGCGTTCAATGCGCCTTACAGCATGCGCATGCTGGAGCTTGACGCAGGCGCGATGTACGACACGGCGGCGGAACGGCAGGGCAAGGTGTTCGTCACCACCGAACTGGGTGGCGGCGGTTCGTCCAGTGCCCGCAGCGTGGCGGTTGCCGAGCGTGGGGTGCGCAACCTGCTGGTGCATGCGGGGATTGTCGAGGGCGACATCGCGCTGCGTCCGACCGTGATGCTCGACATGCCCGACGGCGACTGCTTCCTGACGAGTGAACATGACGGCTTGCTGGAAATTTGCCGCGATTTGGGTGAGGAGGTGAGCAAGGGGGAGGTGATCGCGCGGGTGCATGACATCAAGCGCACCGGGGCGGCACCTGTGGAGTACTGCGCCCGCCGCAGCGGCCTGCTCGCCGCCCGGCATTTCCCCGGGCTGGTGCAGTGCGGGGATACGCTGGCGGTGGTGGCGGAGACAGTGGGCTAGGCGGCACTGTCTTCCTCGTTGTGGGGAGTGTGCGCACTCCCCAACCTCAGGGGTTGAACCCTGAGACTTATGCGTTAGCCGATCAGTCGGACGCCTGTAGCCCCTTCTGCTTCATCACCAGATTCTTTTCCTTCTTATACTGCAGCGCAACTTCCGGCGCAGGACCGCTCTTGCCGGTTTCCATCCACAACCGCATGCGGCTGGCGTCGGCGAAGTGGGTGTATTTGCCGAAGGCATCGAGAATAACCACCGACACCTGACGGTTCGCCATGCTGGTGAGCAGTACCAGGCAATGACCCGCTTGATTGGTGAAGCCGGTTTTGGTCAGCTTGATGTCCCAGTTGGATTTGCGAACCAGATGGTCGGTGTTACTGAAGCCCAGGCTGTAGGTCGGCTTGCGGAATGTCACGGTTTTTTCCGGAGTGGTGCTCAGCTCGCTCAACATCGGGTAACTGCGTGCCGCCAGCGCCAGCTTGGTCAGATCACGCGCGGTGGACACGTTGAACACCGACAGGCCGGTCGGCTCCATATAAACGGTGTGGGTCATACCCAGCGCCTTGGCCTTGGCGTTCATCGCCTTGATGAACGCTGGATAGCCGCCCGGATAGCTGTGGGCGAGGCTCGCCGCTGCACGGTTTTCCGAAGACATCAGAGTGATAAGCAGCATGTCGTGGCGGTTGAGCTCGCTGCCCAGTTTGACCCGGGAAAACACGCCTTTCATTTCGGCGGTCTGCGAAATGTCGACCTTGATCATCTCGTCCATGGGCAGCTTGGCGTCCAGCGTGACCATGGCGGTCATCAGCTTGGTCACTGAGGCAATCGGCACGATCACGTCCGGATTGCTCGAATACAGCACCTGACCGGTTTTCAGGTCGGTGATCATCGCGCTGCCGGACGCCAGATGAAGATTGGCAGGGTCACGGTTGAAAGCAGCGGGTTCGTTCGCAACGGCACTGGTAGAAAGTGCGGAGCCTGTAAGTGCAAAAAATAGGCCGATAAGGGATGCGCGAATTTTCAAGAGCAAAGCTCACTTATAAGGGTAACGACGTGGACGGCCGCACCTTAATCAAGCGCGACAACAAGATCGGCGCATTTTAGGAGCAAGTTTCTAAATATGTCGATGGGGTGCGCTGGACCTTTAAGTAATAAAAGCAGGTTGTATGGCGTTCGTTCAGGTTAAGGATCCAAAAAGACTGTATTTAAACGGGTGGCTTCGATATTCATGGCACTGCAGCCGGTCACCGATTAGCATTCCACGCCATCGAATGCTCATCACTCAATCTGACCTAGGAGTTGCGCAATGCCCAAAGGGTTTATCAGCAAGGATTACGCCGCGTTGGTGTTTATCGCAGCGATCATTGCGGTGCTCTTGCTTGTCACAGGCCTGTCTGTAAGACCTTCCGATTGGGCGGGCTGGATTCAGGCGATCGGTTTGATCGTCGGGTTGATGATGGCGGTGGCGGTGCCGGCAATTCAACGCCGACAGGAGCTGGCGGCTCAGCAAAAACAGGTACGTGACCGAGAAACCGGATACGCGCGGCGCATGCAGTACCTGTGCGCGGAACTCAGTGAGTTGCTGGCGAAAATCACGGTCAATCTGGTTCACCTGCGCGCAACAGACCGGCATCGCTTGCAGCGTACGCTGGAGGATTACCTGCATCGTCTGTTTGAATCGCACAAGCTGGACCAGAACGACGACCGCGTGGTCATTGCCCACGAGCTGCGGCTGGTGGCCAACGAAATGATCGAAGAGCTGGAAAGTGGCCGTTCCGACCGCGTGGTACTGGGGGCACTGGAAAAACGCCTGCAGAAGTTGGCCCACCGTTGCCAGGTCAATGCCACTCAGGCCGAGCGAATCTGAAAGGCGCGTCAAATTCAGGACAAAAAAAAGCCCGCGTCAGGGGATGCGGGCTAAAGGGAAGTGCGGAGCAACGCACGATTTCAGGGAAGAGCGAATTCGGTTTCAGCTGTTGAGCGTGCGGGTCTCCATCTGCTGCGACAGCGCTTGGGCGGCCGGCAATGACAGGAGTGGACCACTGACGGCCTCGCCGTTCTGCATCAGGTACCAGCACGCTAGCAGACCGCGCTCACGAAGCTGTGCGGGTACTGCGCTGCCGACTACCGACATGATTTGAACCTTGGTCATAAGTGCCTCCATCAATCTATGGGGCTACTGTACGGCGCGATGACAACGAGCAGAAATCACTGCTCTCGATAGTCGTCATTGATGAGCCAGAGGTCAGTTCTTTGGCAGGAGAATGCGTAAGGTCGTGCGATGCGTCACACGGTTGCGTGCTGCTTACT
>Ga0265798_10005461_pt1 | contig 17084 bp, 14 predicted proteins | sample P3T30metagenome_FD_192430 | JGI IMG/M metagenome (GOLD analysis project Ga0265798, IMG submission 192430) | Plant litter microbial communities from East Loma Ridge, Irvine, California - P3 T30 | ecosystem: Environmental > Terrestrial > Plant litter > Unclassified | place: USA: California... | reverse complement strand
TGAGCGCGCGAGAACGAGGATCTGGATGGAGTATGTGGGGAGTCGGATTGTTGTGGCTTTCCATCGGTTTTTGCAGCATCAGGGGGATGAGGGGTTGGGGGAGAAACGAGATGAGTTTTTGAAGCACGTCAAAGAATTTACGAGGGAAATGCATCCCGCAGGCCCGTTCTTTCTTGGCACGGACTTCAGTCTTGTCGACATCGCGGTTGCGCCGTGGGCAACTCGTCTGTGGGTATTCGATCACTTTAAGGGCGGGTCGGGGATTCCTGGAGAGGGAGAGGGAGGGGAGGATGAAGAGGTTTGGGGGCGGTGGAGGAAGTGGTTGGGGGCGGTTGAGGGGAGGAGGAGTGTGAGGGAGACGATGAGTGAGAGGGAATACTATTTGCCGATTTATAGGAGGTATGCGGAGGATAGGGCGCAGAGTGAGGCGGCGAAGGCGATTAGAGCGGGGAGGGGGATTCCTTAGTTTTGGGAGAGGACTATACTGAAGTGATGGCCCCAATAGATGTGAAGGTTTCAAGCAGAGGATAGCGAATGTGCTTTCTAGCACGCAGCTACATTATCATACGACAACATGCTCCTCGGGCGTCTTTCGATTTTTGCTCGTATCAGCAAGCTGTCGTGCAGTTGCTCTTTCCTCGTGGATAGTTCACCAGCTGGAAGTGGCTAGCGCAGCACGCAAGACCATTCGCACTGTCCCATTCATTTGCCATTTAGTTCACTTCAACGAATTGCACAGCACACAAAATGGCCGTGTTCGACGACCTACCTGCAGAGCTAGTGCACCGAGTCACGATATACCTCACTCCAACCTGCTGTGAGGACTCGAAGCTCAACATCCTCGCTTTCCGATCAGTCCAACGACGCACTTGGCGCATTGCCAATCAGTATGCGTTCAAGTACATGACGCTATACTCCCACAGTCCTAAGGACGAAAGTCGGTTGGGCTCTCTCGCCAGACTGGCGCAGCCAGATTCCAATGGAAGCAACATTCGAGACCTGGTTCGCGAAGTAGGGGTTGTCATGCCACTTCTCGAGCTATCTCTCGTACATCGAGACGCCGATCCTCCGGTGTCTTTCTATCATGAAAGAGTCCGTGTCCAATTCGCGAAACTATTGGGCAAGAAGGAAGAATATTGGGCTGCAGAAAAGGAGATCGCCAGCCTCAACTACTAAAAACTTTGCTTCCGGCCTTACATTTCGCCCGATCTGGAATGGGACATCATTGCAACCAGACTGGAAGCCGACTTGCGCAATCTCCGGAACTTAGACACGGTATAAGTTGACTTGCGGCCACATTATATGGACACGGAAAGCCCCGAATGGAAGAGCCTTGAAGCATTGAGCGTGGCCGACAAGATCTGGGATAGCTCTACACAGCAGCTCCATTCATACAACGACGAGGACGAGGATGAAGACGTCAGATTTGACTGGTACAGCTTTGGTGAACTGGGCATGTTACTCCTCTGTAGCTGTCCGCCATCAGTTTCAAAGTTGAAATGGCACGATCCAGATCTTGACTGGTTCGTACCACAACCCTTTATCCTTCCAAATCTGGCCAGAATTGCCGAATTGCCGAATTTGACGCGGTGTTGTCACCTCACGAAGGTGATCAGATCGCCTGACCGGACAATTTAATCGTATCAAGCCTCCCTATTTACGGTCGTTGAAGCTGTCGTGTGGCCTCAAGGGGTACGAAGACCACCATTCGGTCCTATCACAACACTCTACGAATCAACCTGCGATGTTCCTTCCGGCGATCCTCAACAATTGTCCGTTCGCACATCTCAAGGAAATTCACCTGAGTAGCTACGCCGTCACTATCAGCGCGTTGGCCTCATTGTTCAGTACTCTAGCCCATGGCGACAGCGTGCTACACCTGGCAGACCTTGTCGTGCTCCGGAGCATACCTAATCGTGTCCAAAGCAGCGACGAATCCGAGTCGGCCCTCTGGCTGACGGATTACTGGATCCAGCTGCTACAAGACGCTCGAGATCATCATCCCGAATATGTATCCAGCGGTCGCATCAAATTCGAAGGCATTTGGCGGTGCATCGGCATTCCGGAAGGACAAGATCTCACAGAATGGCCACTCTGGGAAGAGACGCTGAATCAGAGTTGCGTGGATGTGCTTGAACGGTTCATGCGGACTGGCTCGGGAACAAGCGAAGTCCGTCGTGTAATGGAGTGCGAAGGACAGCAGCAGTATCAGGAGCGTACAGAGTACCAGTACGAAATCCTGCCAGAGCACGAGCGGTGGCAGTGAGGCTACGAAGCAGAGTATGGACGTGGAGTGCATGTTAGCACACAAAGGAACATTACGAGGGGTGTTCAGAGGACGATGAATCGTCATATACCGTGAAAAATCTCAAAACTCCCGTGAGTAGCTCCTGGTTGATTCAAAAGTTTTGTGAAAGTACTGCGACTTTGCGTCGTATGCTTCAATCCGCAGTACTTTGGGTGGTTGGGTGGCTGATTTCGTCAGCGAGCCATATTTGCACGTGTTCAAGCCGATTGTCGAAAACAGCCACTAAACGGAGAGACATGAACGCCTGCTTATGCTCACAGGCGAAGCTGATACGATCGCGTAGTAAATGTGAGGTGCTTTTAACGCTAGATTCCAAATCGATAGATCCTCGACTAATTGGCGGCTTGGTCCTACGTCATGATAGGCCGGAGTTAATGGGACCTGCATGGAACAGCTACGAAACGTGGACTACGCCAGAGGTATATAGCTCAGTAGCTGCTCAAATCGAACTCGAGGAACACCAAATCGTTACTTACCAACTTACCAACATGTTTGCAAAGACTATTACCAGCATCAGCGCTTTGCTCGCTTTGACGTCTGCTCAATCGGCGCCTGGCTTCCCCATTCAAGCCTCCCAGCCGCTTGCCATAGCTTATGGCAACAACACGGTCTCTCCACCAGGAGAGATGATCCCACGTGGCGGTATGTATCCTGTCAATCGCTTCGACAGCGCTCTGCACAGCTCAAGAGCACATACTAATATCCACAACAGAAACGGCGCAACCACCGACCCTCGGAGCACAGCTAACGTCCACTCCCGCCGTCCTCCTCATGGTCGACCTCGACGTGCCTCGCAACGGAACCCGCGTCCAACTTCTCCACTGGATGGCAACCAACATCACGCTCAGCCCCGGCAGCTCTTTCCTCAGCGTCCCAGCCGCGCCCGTTCCATACTTGCAACCATCGCCTCCCGTCGGCGACGTGCCTCACAGCTACTCTTTCATCCTCTTTGCTCAACCTCCCAACTTCTCCATTCCAGCGGCGTATGCAAATCTCACGCAGAACAGGGTCGGCTTCAATGTGAGCAAGTTTGTGAGCGATGCTGGATTGACGCAGCCACTTGCTGCGAACTACATCCGTGTGCAGAACTTGTCGGCTAGTGCTACGACGTCGTTCCCACCCGCGAGGCCGACGGCGTCTGGTGGTACGAATTCGAGTGGCCCTGTGCAATTCCCGGGTGCTGCGCCGTCGGTGATGGTCGGTGGTGTTACGCTTTGGGCTGGTGTAGTTACTGCGCTGCTTACTGGTGTGGCTGCAATTGCGTTGTAGTTTAGTATAGCAAAAAGAGTAGTTGTATAGAGAAATTTATGACATATCATTCGGATTACTAGATGTGAGCTTGCCGGTTTGAGAATTCCCCATGTGGTCGACTCTTCTCTGATTGGTCGAGCCTGACTGCGGCATCGGGCTTGCATGGTGGGGCACTGGATCGCGGGGCAGTCGCGATTGAACAACAGATGTCGTTGAAGCAAAAACGTATGGTATGATAGTAAATTAATCTCTCCAAGGCTATCTAAACCTCGTTCCCAATTAAGTGAGTGCAATTGGCCCATCTCCGCGACTCCGACCTCGCCCACCGCCGCCCTTCCACAACAAACTCACCCGGCGCAAATCTTCTTATTGGGTGCCCTAACCCTTCGACTCAGAAGCCAAACTACCGGCCAAGTCCGACACCCATGGCACATTAAAACTTCTCCTGCCGCCGCACCCGTCTTCCTCCTTCGTCTTCTTCGAACATGTCCGTCACCGTTGTCCTCGGCGCCCAGTGGGGCGACGAAGGCAAAGGCAAGCTCGCGGACATCCTCGCACACGAGTCCCAGATCTGCTGCCGTGCCCAGGGCGGTAACAATGCGGGACACACTATTGTCGCGAACGGCGTCACGTACGACTTTCACATCTTGCCTTCGGGCCTCGTCAATCCGGGCTGCATAAATGTCATTGGGAGTGGCTGTGTGGTACATGTGCCTAGCTTCTTCAAGGAGCTTGAGGCGCTGGAGAAGCATGGATTGAAGACTGATGGACGGATATTCATCTCGGATAGGGCACATGTTGTGTTCGATGTGCACCAGCAGGTGGATGGTCTGGAGGAGGTCGAGCTGGGACAAGGCTTCATCGGTACGTATGCCAGTATGAAGTTGCTCGTGTCTACTTTGTCGACCTTCAGGACGTACAGAAAAACGAGCATCTTCGTACATGAGGATATGAGACAAAGCTGACCGTCTTCGCACAGGAACTACCAAGAAGGGCATTGGCCCAACTTACAGCACCAAGATGACTAGGAGCGGCCTTCGCATGTGCGATCTCTTCGACGAGGAGGTATTCGAGCAGAAGTTCAACCGTATAGTCACTGGCTATCAAAAACGCTTCGGCGATCTACTCCAGTATGATCCCAAGGAGGAGATCGAACGCTTCAAGGTAAGCCTTCGGTCCTCATATCTATTGTGTCGCACTTCAGGACACACTGAACGTCAAGAGTCACGACCACCTTCATACAAACCTCACACCACTAACCTTCATCTCTCTAGACCCTCCGCGCCAAACTCGCCCCCTACGTGATCGACCAAGTCCCCCTCCTCGCCTCCGCCAAAGAAAAGAAAGCAAAGATCCTCGTCGAAGGCGCAAACGCCCTCATGCTCGACATCGACTACGGCACCTACCCCTTCGTCACCTCCTCCAACACCGGCCTCGGCGGCGTCCTCACCGGCCTCACACTCGGCTGGCGCTCTCTCCACGAAGTAATCGGCGTCGTAAAAGCCTACACCACACGCGTCGGCTCAGGTCCCTTCCCGACCGAACAGCTCAACCCCCTCGGCGAGAAACTACAATCAGTCGGCCACGAAGTAGGCGTCACAACCGGCCGCAAGCGCCGCTGCGGATGGCTCGATCTAGTGGTTGTAAAGCACAGCCACGCGTGCAACGACTACACGGCGCTCAACCTCACGAAGCTAGACGTCCTGGACGACTTCGACGAGCTCAAGGTCGCGACGGCATATAGTCTCAACGGCGAGACGCTGGACGGCTTCCCTGCGAGCGTGGAGATGCTGGCTAAGGTCGAGGTGACGTACGAGACGTTGCCGGGATGGAAGAAGCCGACGACGGGCGCGAAGAGCTACTATGATTTGCCGCTTAATGCGCGCAAGTACATTGAGTACATTGAGAACTTTGTTGGCGTCAAGGTCAAGTGGATAGGCGTTGGGCCGGCGCGAGATCACATGATTTCGCGGTCTGGAAACGTCTAGGAGGCGTTCTTGTGGGCATACTTTCTGCTCTCTACTGGGCTCCTGGGTGTCAGAAATGATGCGTGGGGGATCGTGAGACAGTGCTCGTATCTGCTCTGTCGCACGTCAGGACATACCGAACACCAAAGCTGGTGGCTCATGAATGTAGATTTTACGGGCAATCATAGGCTTTACACAGTCACGCATCCCCCTTCATCGTCAGGCTCGCTGAGTGCTTCGTCTTCTCATAACATTGCCCTCGAAGTATGTATAAACATCAAAAAACTAGAGCTGTACATATCGTGCTAATAATGCATCCCGTCGTAAGTATGACTCCCACTCCAACACATATGCTCGAGATCTCTGAACGCTGAACCTCACCCTCGCGAGATGTCTAACTCATCTCACGTTGGCATAGCCATGATCTTACTCCACGGTGCAGCCAACGTGCCGCCTCTACCTCCTCCAGTGTCTCCTCCTCGCTTACTCTTCGTTGCCGCAGCACCACCAGAAGGCCGGCTGCCCGATCCCTTCGACGCTCTCTTCTTGACCCCCGCGTTCGTCTTGCCGTAGCTGCCAGACCCATTCCGTTTAAATGGTCGGCCCTTTTTCCCACCCGGCGCCTTGGAGCCGCCGCGTGCCGTTGCCGGAGCTCGAGCAGTTGTCTTGGGAACAGCAGGACCGAGCATTGACATGCGCCGATTGTAGGCTTCGACTTCGGGGTCTGGGGCGTGATTGAAGAAATGGCTGACATGTTCTTCCTCCCCATCGTCCTCGTCAGAGGAGAAGTAATTGCTTTCGGAGTCCTCGGCGGCCGCAGGCGCACCGTCCTCTCCGTCGCTATTACAGAGATCGATGACAAGGCCGTGATTGGGATCCATGACCTTGTCTTCGTCGTCGTCATCATCGAGAGCAACTTGACGCCTGGCCTTGCGGGGAGCTTTCAGATGCCTTCGCTCCGGCAGGTTGCCCTTGTACAGCTCTCTGGTGTTAGCAATGAGTGGTAGGAACCTCTTGCCGTAGCGGTCGACCATCTCGACTTTGATGCCTGGGATGGCGCGCATTTCTTCGAGATTCATTGGAAGCTCCAAGCACATCTCCCGCAGCACAGTGTCACTGAAGATCGCTTCCCGATGACCATTGTTTTGCGTGATTTCGCGCCTCAAGCCCTTCGCCGCATCTAGGAAATCGATGACTACAACCTGTTGCAGGTCGTCCAGTGCATCCATTCGTTCGTCGAATGTGATGGGTGCACCTAATCCCTTTTTCGGCTTTGCAGCCTTTGATGACTTGGCTTCGCGCACTGGCGCAAAGCCCGTGTCCAGATCGTCATCGGCGAGAGCGCGAGCTTTCTGTCTTCGGGTAGGATGTGGCGGTGGCTCGAAGGCCTCCTCGTCGTCCTCATTTTCGTTGTATGCAAACGCCCGAATTTTCTGCTTAGGGGCACGAATTGGGGAAGAGACGTTCGTTGACGGGTACTCTGCGCGTTGCTTCTTGGCTTTCTTTGCAGCTGGTGCTTTAGCTGGTGGTTTACGAGGCGAGGATCGAACTTGCAGTTCCAGTTTCCTGCGCTTCGTTGCATAGTCATTGCCTCGTGTACCGGGCTAGAATTGTTAGCAGTGTTCTGAGACCATCTGCAGGGATGACTTACATGCAGATAGTTGGTTGCAAAGCCAACTTTGTTGACTTTGCTCTTCTCTTTGAAGGCTCCTGCATCAAGGAGGGATTGGAAGATACGCTCGTTGTCGCCTCGATCAAGGTCCGCTCCGTAGCCCCAACCATGGTCCTCGAGACCGGATCTTGTGATTTTCGCATTCTTCGCACCACGAAAAGCATCGACACATTGATGCATCGTGACATTGTCCTCGTGAACTTGGTTTACGAGCTCGATGGCCTTGGCAGCGTACTGCGTGAGGTCCTGGGTGATAAAAGTTGAGTCGGACTGACAGTTGTCACATGTTTCCTTGCATTTCGAGGTGTCGAAAGACTCGCTGAAGTAACCCAAGACCTGCGCACGGCGACAGTCTGCTTTGTTCTCGCAGTACTGTATCACGGTACGCAGCATGTCGTGAAGGCGCTGCTTCTGCTCCCTGCTGCCTTCACCCTCATCAATCATCTTGCGCAGTACCCTCGAATCTGCATACTGGTAGTACAAGTAGCACTCCGACTTCTTGCCGTCCCGGCCAGCGCGACCCGTCTCTTGATAGTAGCCTTCCAAGCTCTTCGGCAGACTGTGATGAATCACATATCGCACGTCGGCCTTGTCGATGCCCATGCCGAATGCAATAGTAGCAACAATGACATCATACTCGTTGTGTTGCCACTTGCGCTGTACTTCAGAACGCTCAGCGGGTTCCATTCCGGCGTGGTAGTGGAAGGCGCTGATACCAAGGCCCGAAAGCCTTTCAGCAACTTGTTCACAGCTTTTGCGAGATAGGCAGTATATGATGCCACATTTCCTGGCATATCTCTCTTTAATCAGTTCGGCAATGTTGTTGATGACGCCTTTCGATTTGGGTAGCACTGTGTAGGACAGGTTTGGTCGATTGAAGCTTTGGGAGAATTGACGACAGCCCTGGATCCCCAGATTCGCTACAACATCTGTGCGCACAAGCTGAGTCGCAGTCGCGGTGAGTGCGATGATGGGAACCCCTGGGAATTGTCTCACAACGTCGCCAAGCGCTTTGTAGTCTGGACGAAAGTCATGACCCCACTGACTTACGCAGTGTGCTTCGTCGATGACGATCCTGGCTAGATGCCCGCGAGAGTGTAGCTGCTGAAAGGCGCTGATCATCCGTTGATTCTTACTAAGCATCTCGGGCGTCACGTAGAGTAGCTGCATGAACTTTTGGGGCTCTCGCTCTCTTAGACCTTCCATGATATGGTTCTTCTGCTCAGCAGTCGACTCACCGTTGATGAGGAATGCTTGCATGCCGAAACGCTGAGATGCCGAGGTGACTTGATCTTCCATCAAACTCAAGAGTGGTGAGACAACGATGGTGACACCTTTTGTCTTGCCAGTTGTGATGACCGAGGGCAGTTGATAGCACAGGGATTTGCCGCCTCCTGTAGGCATGAGCACGAAGCAATGTTCGCCACCAAGGGTTGTATTGATAGCCTCGAGTTGGCCAGGCCTGAAGCCACGCAGTTTGAATTTGTGGATCAAGGTGTTTCGCAGGTCCTGCGACCACGGCAAGTTCATTCCAGGTAAGTTCCTGCCAGGCATGACCAATTGTTGCTTCTTGGGCGAGACATACTGGACTCGTTGCTGCACTTTGTTGACTGCAGTTTCGCGAAAGACTTCTCGAGCAGAAGTGGTCGCGCGGCTTCCAGCTCTATCGCCTCTCCAGTCAAAGCCACCAGCTCGATCATTCTCGATGTTGCTTATCTCCTCCATGAAGTCTTCTTCGTCTTGTCCAAACAAGTCGTCTTCCACCTCGATTGGACCCGGAGGCGAACCCATGTTATTCGCGAAGAGGTTCTCATCATCGTCAAAACCGAACTCGTCATACTTCATCGCGTCTTCGTGCTGGGCTGTGTGTCGGCTTTGATACTGTGAACGGCGATGTTCCGGCGTCTCTGGTATATGCTGTGGGCGATCTCGTGTATATGGTGTTGCACTGTCTGTAGAACGGCCTACTCGCGTGCGGGACCCTAAATCGAGTCGAGGCATCGGAGATGCAGCAACTTGTTCCTCTGCAAATCGGATTTGCCTCTTGGGAGACCAGAGTCGCTCCTGAGCACCGATTTGTGTCTGCCTAACAAATTGTGTGGGTTGAACGCGAGTGGGACCTGTGTCTGCTGCTTCCGTCGACGCCTTGTATACAGGGCTTGCCTGGGTAGACTGAACAAGCACACGACTGGATCCTGCAGCTTCCCCTTTCACGACCTGCGGGCTGATAGCAGCGATGTCGAAGAGGTCGTGCATTTTTTTCTGAATGTCCTCTTGTCTGTGACGAAGAGCGTTGGCCGATTTGGCATCTGCTGTAACATCTAATTGGCCTATGTTGAGATCGCACGTCATCTTTGTCCTTAACTCTTGTCGCTGCTCGGAGAGGTTGTCATGCTCCGCCTTCAGCGCGATCAGCTTGTCGACTGCGTTTTTCCGTTCATAAGCTCGTGTCATTTTATCGTGCTCCGTCGAGCTCGATACTCCTGGTTCCGCTTCCTCTACATGCGTCAAGTATGCTGAGCGAGCAGCGGCCCAGGCCGAGGCAGCCGCCTTGAGATGATGCTGAAGCTGCCGGCCATTCGAGGCGAGGAACGACTCGACTTTTTGGCGAATACTCTCTCGTTCTACCTTGGATGACGTCGGAGCAGTTTCCGTATGCGGCGTAGTTATTGCTGGCGTACTGGCCTTCTGGACTGTTCGAGAACCCTTCAGAGGGGATAGAGATTTCGCAGGTGTTGGTATCGAAGCATGTGTCACGTCGCAAGGGCTGGGGCTCCGCAGCGTCTTCGTCGGAGATCGTATAGGCAGCTGTTCCTGACTCGCCGCCTTCTTGCTTGAACTTCGACTGGTTGTTTTTGAGCGAGTAGCCTCCTTCGCCGGCGATGGCCATCTGATACTAGACTTCGCATCGGCATCCATGTCATCGAAGTCGCCATATTCCTCATCTTCCGAATCCATGACCGTATGGTTGGTCCGTCTGTTGGGAGGTGTTCGCTTGCGATGCGTCGAGATATTCTCGCTTGTTGAGACTGCCGCCTGCTTCTTGGGAGGTGAGGGACTTCGCGACTGTTTGCCCAATTTTCGAGCCGGTGCCATAGTCTCTGAAGGTGCGCGACTCAAAGACTTGCGTTTACGAGGATGCACAGATGGTGTGATTGCTGCGGCCTCGGCCTCAGCCATGATCTGAGCGTCATAGTCGTCCTGAGCAAGGCGTGCGTCAGGTGCTCCTTCGCCTAATCCTACGGCCGTTGAGTACGGTGGCGGTGGATCACTTGGAGCCATGATAATATCGTCTATGTCGGCAAAACCGTCATCGTCAGGCTCGGGGCTGGTGGCATGGACGGCTCGAATGGCTCTGGGTGACTTGGCGCGCCGAAGGTCTTCTGCATACTCGTCACTCTTCCGCTTCTTGCCTTTGACCGCTTGGTTTTTGACTGGCGAAGATAGCTCGATGTCTCCAGTGAGGTCAATGGCCTCTATATCGACGGCTGGGTGGCTTTGCTTCCTAGCTGTCGGGTGCACAGAAGCGGGCGTCCTCGTTGATCCGGGTTGCGCTCTTGCGCTTGCAGTCTCATCTCGTCCCTGACCAAACGAAAGCGCGCTGACCCCATCGCGGCCCTCCTCTACATGGCGCAGCGCTTGGCTGGTGGTCGTGCCTGTTGCCCCATTCTGCGGCAGCCCAGCCATAACAAGTCTCGGTTTTCCGCTTCCTGGGGTGGCTCGCAGCCTTGCCATATCCTCGGTGGTGCCTTCCAAGTCTGGGGCCTTGTGTATGTCTATTGTCTTCGTGCGCATAAGAGCGCGGGGTGGGAGTGGTCGCAGAGCGGGGGGAGCAGGTGGTGGTGCAGCGGCAGGTTTCCGCTCATTGTTGACGGTGGGCTCGACCAAAAATGACGAGGGCTGTGAAAGCGTTGCTGAGCTCGTGGGTGCTTCCGGGTCGTAGACAACGAGCGAGGTGGCGGGCGGAACGAAAGGCCTCTCGGAAAACAGCCACTGGAGGTGCGAATTAAGATTGTTCCGAGGCATTAGGGTGTTGCATCGTTGACGAAGAGGCTCGCATCGGCAATCTACGCGTGTATATGCGTCGGGTAGAGCACGGGACGGGCGTTGTGGTGGCGATGATGGACACGCTAATCGCGTTGTTTGAGTCTACAGTACGCGTCGCTCGGCGGCACTTTCCGCAAACACCATGTCATGTGACATGGGATGCAACATCACATATCATTCACGCCTCTATGAGCCTCCGATCACACTATTTGATGCTTGTGCGCCACTTCCAGCGCGTCGCATCACCTGCGATCAACTTCATCGGCCGTGTCCTGTAGCTTACTTATACAGAATGCTCGCAATTGGTGAGCTTCGTGTGAGCGACTCCTACACAGGTTAGGCATGCGCTAAGAACAGTCATACAAATCCTTCTGCTCCGTAAAATTCTGCCTCCTCTCTCTTACATTATCCTACGAGGAGACGCGTATCTATTGTGTTAACCTTCAAGACACACCAAAAGCCAAATTTGGTGAATTAGTGAGCCCATTCGCAGTGAAGCCAGGATAACATCTATATCAGCACATCATGGAGACTCCCAACTCTGACGCCCAAGCTCTACTCTCGAAAGCAATTGTCGACTTGCAGTCAAGGGCTCCACCCACCGACGTGCTCCCTTCCGCAGCGGCCTTGGAGAATGCACGAAACAAGCTTACTCCCAATCTGCCGAGCGACGGTATCGGCCTGCAGCAGACCATACGACACCTACAAGAGGATCTGGCGCACGCCTTCAACGAATCATCGCGCTCGCCAAATTATTATGGCTTTGTAACTGGCGGCATAACACCTGCAGCAAGCATTGCAGACAACTTTGTCACCAGCTACGATCAAAATGTCGCGGTCCATCTTCCCAACGAGACAATTGCCACGGATGTCGAAGACAGAGCGCTATCTCTCCTGTGTGAGCTCCTTGACTTCCAACCAGAGGCGTGGCCACACCGAATATTCACTACGGGCGCTACGGCAAGCAACGTTCTTGGTTTGGCGTGCGCTCGCGAGTATGTGATTGCTGAGGCCTCGGCGCATCGTACGGATGCAGAGAACAGCGTCGGAGAGTATGGTATCGTGGAAGCTATGCACCGGGCTGGCATCGACAAGATTCAAATTTTGACAACTGTGCCTCATTCTTCGCTGTTCAAGGCCGCGAGTGCAATCGGCCTAGGACGAGCATCGGTCAAGATCATTGGACGCGAAGACGCACCGCACAAGTTCGACATGCATTTGCTGCAGAGCTTGCTGGAGCAGCCGAGTTCTGCCTCGATAGTCGCCGTGTCAGCCTCGGAAGTGAATTCTGGTTTCTTCGCAACTTCTGGGCTGGAAGAGATGCAAGAGCTGCGGAAACTATGCGATGTATACGGGGCTTGGATTCACGTTGACGGTGCTTTCGGTATCATGGGACGCGTGCTAGACTCTCCACAATACGCGCACATCAAACGAGCATGTGCCGGTCTTGAGCTTGCCGACTCCATCACAGGCGATGGGCATAAACTCCTCAATGTGCCGTACGACTGTGGCTTCTTCCTCTCAAAACACCGCAACATCGCCGAACGAGTTTTTCAAAACCCAAATGCTGCCTACCTAGCCACAGGCAATGACCCCAATGCCATCATGTCACCACTGAACATTGGTCTTGAAAACTCGCGCAGGTTCAGAGCGCTACCGGTGTATGCAACCCTCGTGGCATATGGCAAAACAGGGTATAGAGACATGTTGGGGCGCCAGATTGAGCTTTGCAGAGGTATTGCGAAGTTCATCGCCGACAGTGAGGAATACGAGTTGCTCTCTGAGTCGAATGGACCCGTGGAGGAAATAATGGGCAATGTGTACATCATCGTGCTTTTCTGCGCCAAGGACGAGGAGCTGAACAAGACTCTGGTGGCAAAGATCAAAGCGACGAGAAAGATATACGTCAGTGGGACAGCTTGGAACGGGCAGCCGGCGTGTCGCTTCGCAGTGTCGAATTGGCAAACGGACGTCAAGCGAGATCTGCCGGTGATCACGGATGTATTGCTGTCTGTAGCTAAGCAAAGGTGAGCTGTATACGACCTTGCTGTAGAATTGAGCATGAAAGTTCGCGTAAAGAATGTACAGACGTATCACATATCCTCCATCTTATACACCTCATAGACCGGCTCCTCGTACGGATGTGTCCTACGCAATTCAGCTTCCTACAAAGCGTACAAACCACTATTCAAACACTCACTTCTTCAATGCCTCAACCGCCTTCACAGCTACTTCCCTCCCCAAACACATCACCTCGACCCTGAATTCGTCCACTTCCTCCAATTCCCCGACCTTTCCAATCTGCAACCGCAGATCAGCGCTCGGTGCCTACACTTACGAGCACTTGCAATCTTACGTAGGGATTCGCCGTATCGCCTGGCTTAAATTGCCCCGTTCCTCGACTTGTGAAGCATACATCTGTATAGCCGCCAGGACCTGGGTGGCGTCCTGCGCCGGCGGCGAAAACGGCGGATTTACAGGCTGTGAGAGCATTTGGTGGGACGAAGAAGAACAGCTTGAACTTTTGAATTGGTGCTGTCATGTTGGAGTGTAGAGCAGGGATATAGAAGTGTTGTAGGCGAAAGCTGGAGGTTGTTGGTGAGGGATGGAGTAATGCTCACGTGCGATCTCTCGGTGACGTGGGGCTGATGCATGGAATTCATTGGTCGAACACTCTTCATAGCGATTGCATTTCTCGGCTTTATAATTTTATTCACACGGCACACTCTAACATTTTCTACGTAGTGCAACATCCGTTCTCAATAAGTAACAAAGACTATGCTTAACCTTCTTGTCAAAATAATCAGAAGTCCTGGAAGCACTGAACATTCACCGGGGAGCATTGGCGACGTGTAAGTGAATGAAAAGAGTGAACATCTTACTATGTTGTTCAGTTCTTACAGTGATAGGAGAATCCCAGCTCGTCACGCTGAAACGCGGTTTCCCAATGAGCTATTTTGTGTAATCATTGAATCCGTGACTTCACATAACAACGCCTTAAATCCATGCGAACAACTGACTCCACAACGTTCAACAAATCTCAGAGAAAACACCAACATCCATTTCCCCACAAACAACAAAAGCAGCTGCTACATCACACCAGCTATCCAGATCCAAGACTAGTATCAGAGAAACTCTTATACAGTAACAAATGTGCACTAAACACACCAACATCTTCGCGTGCGGCCATGAAACCAGCTATCTACTTGCGCACAGTCGATTCATAATGGATCCGTATTCTTGTCCGCAACTCAGCAATGTTAGGATGTATGTCGATCAAGGCTGTGGGTCTTGCGACTGGGAAGAGGGAAGCGATGATGGGGCAAGCGCTCTGTACAAGTGTTATGACATTCGGAAGAGAGATTGAGTTAAGGGGAAGGGGTGAAGGGCCATGGAGGTGAGTTTGTTTTGTAAATTGTCATATGATTGAGTGAATCAAATTCTACTTGACGCGGAATACTTTGACCTGAGTGTTGTAGATTCAAATTTTGAACATGTTTGCAGAAGTGTGTACTTGTGTGAACATCTCCATTCGCGTGTTCTACGCTGTAGAACAATTGAAGTAGCAGTAATCGAATTAAAGACAGGAATAGTTGTAAACCGTGGCGTCGACCGAAAAGCTATGTTTAGTCCACAACTGCAATCAATGTCCTGTACTTCACATTACATTCGTCCACCGTTCCCAGTCGTGAAGGACGAGAACCCGGCAATCGCGGGTCAACCCCTTCACATCCACGAACCATATAAGCCGCCAAATTCTCCTTTGTACGATGTATACATCATTCAGTAAACATCTTCTAGTACACATCATCTCCCAGAACATCAACAGATCCAATAACTTGCACTTCCAGTTTCCAATCATAACTAGCCCGTCCACCAACAACAGTCAACTCAACATGTAAGTCCAACACACCAAAAAAAATTCGCCTGAACACGAAGAATTCTATACACTCTTTCCTAACATTGCTAATAAACCGTGCCACAGGTCTGATCCAAACAACAAAGACTGCAGCTGCGCCGACATCCCCATCCACCCAACTCTCTACGACTACAAGCACAACATGGAAAGGGGTAACTTCCTTCATGACTAGAGCAACACTAGTCTCGCCGGAGTCCCAGAGCCCAACTTCAACCGCTACGTGACAATGGAACTGGCCCACGAGGAACGATTGAAGGCCGAGGAGCTGCACAACCACCGTGATAGAGAGCAGCATGTCACGGGCGACAAAGAGATTGAGAAAGAGACAAATCAGGCTATTCTGAGGCTCTTTGCTGCTCGCGAGAAGTTGGCGAGGATGCGGGATGAGTACGAGGCTGGGGGTGGGAGTAGTATTCTGCAGACTGAGGAGGAGCTTACGGAGACTGAAGAGGATGATACAGACACGGTGTCGGCTTCGGAGGCTACTTACTATCTGGATGCGGAGTCGTTGGTCGCGGAGACTAATGAGCTCGAGAGCAGTGAGGAGGAGAAACTTGAGGGCGAGGACGAGAATGAGGAGCATGATCATGAATATCATGAACACCAGCACTCCGCTCGTGGCATGTCCCGAATCATCAAGGTCGTTCGCACGGCCACCACACTGGTCAACGGGAGAACCGTCCCTCTTACGGACACCAGCCATTTCACGCTCATGCCCACCATGGCCATCACCACGGACATGCAGCTCAACATCATAGACGTCACAGGAGCCATGAGCACCGACACCACGCCCATGCTCATCATGCAAGTCGCGGAAACCATGAGCAACACCCTGTTCATGGCCAACACGGTCATAGCCACCACCAAAAGAGCCACGGCCACGCTTCTCACCACCACGGCCACCACCAGCCTACTCACGCCCATGCCCACCAAAACCAGCATTTCGCCCACGAACACCAACCATCACCATGCCCACCACCACCACGCCCACGATCTCCACGCCCCGCACAAAACGCCAGCACACATCAAGCCATTCCCCCCACGTCCCTCAAACCCCGGAGAAGACCCCGTTCTCGACACATTGTGGGCAAATTGTGCGTCCCAGATAGCCAAGTATGAGCGCAGCGAGCAGCTCCGGCTCGACCACGAGATGCTGGATCCAGCGCTCGATGGCGAGTACTCTGCGCATGAGCGGCGAGAGCGTAGTGCGCACCGCGAGCGTGCGGATGAGGAGATAGATGCTATCGCTCAACGACAGCAAGAGGAACAGCAACAGCGTGCAGATCGTCAAGCTGGCAACGACGCCCGTGAGATTTCGAGCTACTGTCAATTTGCAGCAGAAATATTAGGCCACACGCAAATGTCTCGAGTTCGTAATGCCATGCGCAAGGCCGACGAAGAACAACGCCGCGAACATGACAGCGAGTCTATAGGCCGCACACAAATGGCTCGAGTCCGTGACGCCATGCGCAAGGCCGATAAAGAACAACGTCGCGAACAAGACAGCGAGTCTGAGTCCATGGGCCGCGCGCAGATGGCACGCATTCGTGACGCCATGCGCAAGGGCGACGAACAGGAACAAATGTCTCAAATGGCTCGATTCCGTAACGCCATGCGCCGTGCCGACGCCCTGCACGACCACGACTCCCACTACACCCGCGACATAGCCGCCGTGCAAGCCAACAACCGCAAAAACGCAGCGATGCTAGCTGATCTTAGGCGCAGTCTGAAAGCAATGGGGGATGACGATGGCGACGATGTAGCCGCCGTGCAAGCCAATAACCGCTGAAACACGGCCATGGTAGCTGATCTGAGGCGCAGTCTGAAGGCAATGGGGCATAAGGATGACGAACAGAGTGATGTGGGGAACTAGGACGTCAAGTTAGACGTACTCAGGCACGTAGCGGTTCTCTAGAAGGA
>Ga0265798_10005460_pt1 | contig 17086 bp, 25 predicted proteins | sample P3T30metagenome_FD_192430 | JGI IMG/M metagenome (GOLD analysis project Ga0265798, IMG submission 192430) | Plant litter microbial communities from East Loma Ridge, Irvine, California - P3 T30 | ecosystem: Environmental > Terrestrial > Plant litter > Unclassified | place: USA: California... | reverse complement strand
CCATCCATACTACTACCCTCCAGGCTTTCCTGCGCCAATTACCGGAAGGTAAGTCGGGCCATTGGTTTGATAGTCCATATTCCCGTAATCTAGTAAGGATATACGAAGGGAATATTGGTGGATGAAGCAGTAGAAACACAAGTAGTTGCCGTCTGGAAGCTAAATGATTAGCTTTGAACAGCCAAGATGCAAGATGACTTGCGCCTTGATCCATGCCGGTTTACTAATTTCAAGTTCTGCAAACTAGCCCCAGGCGATGCCGTGCTAGTCCCAAAGAAAGAGTATTTGGAGACAACAAGCTTGATAGCAAGCCCAATCTCAGGTTTCAGATCCCTAGTCCAGTCGATCTGCCAATGAGCCAATGTCGACAACAACGAACAGGGGGTGTACCTTGAAATTCCCGACTGCCTTCTCTACCCTCTCGCCTAACATCTGGACCAATCCCTCATCTAACTCATCTGCGTCTACCTGAGCTACTTTAGGAGCTAGCGGTAGTCTCGAAGAGCTTGCTTCAGCGTTTACCTGGCCCATTGCTGCCCTCCTCTTCCAGGTCAGAGATATAGGATAGAGAGGAGAGTTCGGATGATCAAGGTAACCGAGATATAAATTTGATTCCGTCACTTGGCATATCGTGGTAATGGACGGATCAATTGTGTTGACTTCATGCACCATTGTCAACATGGCTTCCAAGACCTTGTTGGTGTTGACCCTCACCGCTGAGGTGCTAGGGGTAGGGGCGATGTGGCCATTCACAGAACAGGTCGAACAGCCATACACTGCCGAGGGAATGGTTGATGTCGGTTCACTCGGGATTGAAGGGACTGGGAGGGTGGTTGCAGTGGGGGATTGGGATGGGGATCAGCAGTAAGTCCTACTTCACGTTCAAGGCTGATTGAGTAGTGCGGATCTATTTGTACTGTCCGCGGATGCGAGAAGTGTACAAATATATGTCTGGAACAAGAGTAAGCTCTAAATACTGTGACTGGACAAGCTGACGAGCCAGATAAATCCCGTTACAAACCCTCACACACAATTGCAAGCTCTTCCAAGATCGTCAATGTTATCCCAGGGGACTTTGATCATGATGGCCGCCTGGATCTGCTTGTGATGTCAGAGGAGAAAGAGGGGAGTTGGTGGAAAGGAGAGAAATCTCGTATAAGGATGCAAGTCCACCTAGGAGCTGAGGGTGGTGGTTTCCGTAAGTCATCATCTCACATTCAGACAATGCTAATGGAAGGCGAGGATCCGTGGACGCTGGCCTCGAGTACGGAGATGCAGGGTCTGATATTCGATCATGGTGGATCATTACGACCTTCTTTGTTGGCGCTCGAACCTCAAGAATCCGGAAACGTCCTGAGATCATGGTTTAACGACGGAACTGGGCTTCAAGTGTATGTCAACCATAAGCCACGGTAACAACTGACAAGTAGGCAAGCTCCACCCCTCCTAAATCCCGAACAAGCATGTACACTGGCCAGTCCACATTCCAGTGCCTATATCGATATCGATGGAGATTGTCTTCCTGGTTAGCTTATCAAATTGCGAACGGAGCAAGCTAATTATACCAGATCTCGTGCTACATTGCTCAACAGCTCGGTCGGCAGAACAATCTATTCAAATCTGGTTGAACCGCGATGAAAGTGGATATGAGCTATCTAGGACATATGATTTACCTCATGGTTCTGGTCCTCTATCATTCGCTGACATGAGTGAGTCTCACTCCCATGTTGTGAACGAAGGCTGATGATAGATCGCGATGGTACGATAGATATCATATTCCCTACTTGCTCGCGTCATTCCTCTTCAACAGGCCTCGGCCACGATTGTGCTATCAACATCGCGTATAACAAACAGATTCCAACCTGTTCTTCTGAAGCCTCGAAGTTCGGGTCAGATGGGAAGGTCACATGTAGAGGACATGGAGATATGTGTCGATCTGATCCCGACTACGCATTTGATTTCGTAAACCCCGAAGTGAGTTTTTCGACTGCGCTGCATATACAGTCGGCTGACGACCAGTCATTGGTCTCAATACCTATCTCCTCCATACTACCTTTCTCCGGCGATCCACAGCTCCTCCTGCATGTTCCAGGCGAGCCGAATATTCCCCTTCCCCTCAGGCCTGGCGACTTCAATGTAGATGGATTCCCCGATCTACTCCTCACGATCCACAATTCGACTGCAGCACCTGGAGTAATAATGCGCAAAGCAGGCCATCAAATCCGCGTCCTAGAAAACGTCCCTTGTGGCAATGGTGTAGCTGGATGCGAGGTTCGAAAGAATGGGCGTGGCTTCAAAGTAGGAGGAGGAAGTGGGTGGGAAGTGCTTGATGACATTTGGGATGCTAGTGGGGCGAGCTGGCTGGATGTTGAAGATGATGTACGTCTCACCATTGCGCTCTGGGGGTATGCTGATAGTAAGGGTACATTGGATATCATGGTACAAAGATCTGGTGATCAGGGAGCAGGGACTGTGACTTTCGTCAAGAACAGTTTCTACCACGATGCGTTCTTCCTGAAAGCTCAAGGTAGGTTTACAGTACACTAGAGTGATGTGGGTGCTGATGGCAGTCTTGAATGGTGCTTGCGATGGGGAATGTAAAGGGGAGAATGGAAAAGCATATAGTGTAAGCTGAGCCTACCTGACAAGCCAGAGTCTAGCTGATAGTCTAGCCCCTCGGCGTCAACTATCCAGGCGCTACGTACAAATTTACCGTCCTCGACACTCTCGGCCGTCGAGTGGCACAGCAAGGTATGTTCCAACGTTTGGTCTCGGCTGATGGATAGTATCCCAACTTCCTCAATCAGGCTATCAGGCTCTAGGAACACCGTACTCCCACTTCGGATTGGGAAGGACAAACAACTACGTCGAACGCCTATTCGTCGGCTCATCCCTCTCTGCAGACCATTATACGATCCTCGAAGCATTAATCCCTAATTCTCAACTCATCATCAATCCACCTTATCCATTCGTCAACGGCTCTACAGTGGAGGGGCGGCCGGTAGAATGGCGGTCTGAACTATTCTTACATCCTGGAGATTGGGTGCCATGGGTAGCAGCTGCGGTTGCAGGAGCTGTAGCTGTACTCGGCTTTGTCGTTCTCGGCCTCAGGGCGAGAGAACAGGTCAGCTCTTCTATATGCGTCGTCGAAGAATTAGCTGATATGATAGCGAGAAGATGAGAAAGAAAGAAGAAGAGCATTACATGCTATCAATTTCCAAGCATTGTAGCCAAGCCTAAGTGGGGTCCGAGATGCCGGATCACCGTATAGATGGTACCTAGATCTTTAGACGTTTCAGGGTAATCGACGCGTTACCATTCTTTTGACGCGTCTATTCGTACAATAGATTTAATCGTAGATTATGCCTGCCTTTCTGTAGCTAGCCAAGGGCAATTAGATTAGCTCAAGGCCCCACCTGTAAATGCATTACATGCCATAGATGTCAGGATGAATTCTATTTCAATACCGTACCCTCGAGGAAGAAGGTGGCCTTTGAATATCCTAAACGGGCTTTATTATCAGGGGTTACGCTTTGACCTCCGTTTTGGAAACGTTACATCCCTTTTTGCTAGCGTCCTTTCGTCCTCTTGTATTCCTTGTAAATCATATTCATTCCTTTGACCGAAGCTGGGCTTTGATCATTGTATAACAACGACAACGACTGCTGGCAGTTCTTTCATCGACATCGACTTCGACAACCTACGACAACCATAATCATTAGCGATCTCTTGACGATATCGCACTCACACTCTTTTGACCACATTCTTTAGACACACTTGAGATCGGACATACCGGTTTAGGCCATTATTTGACGAGGATGATTGGGAGAACAATGAACATGAATGCTGGAGTTGGGCTGGTCCTGGCTCTGATGACTTTGAAGGTTCAGGCTCATATCGCTCTTTGGGATGAGGCTATGTATGGGTATGTACCCCCCGCCATAAGCTCATTGCAATGCTGATAACAGATGGGACGCCTCTGATGTGAACCAATATGAACCCGTTCTCCCCCTTCAAGATCTCCCTTTCAACCAGTGGTGGTTCCACAAATACATCGACAAACCCCCTGCTCCTGGTAAAATCATGAATCTCCCAGCCGGAGGCACTTATCACGGTCAAGTAGCATGCAACAAAGCTTGGACGACTTATAACCCTGAAGGAACTACTGCGGAGTACGCTTGTGATGATAATAAACCCAATTCGGGGACTGGGGCCATGCACACAACCGATAAGATGGGTGATCCGAATCCGAAGGATGTCAAGGGGTGTGGACTTTCAATTGCATACGAGTCGGACGTACATAAACTCAAACCAGAGGATTTTACTGTTATCAGTGTAAGCTAAGCATTTGACACAACTTGGTGGAAAGGGCTGATGATAGATCAATTATGAGTGCCCATGGAAGAAGAATGTCGATTTCCATATCCCCGCAGATCTACCTCCTTGCCCCGAAGGAGGATGTCATTGTACTTGGGGATGGGTACACTCGAAGGATGGAGGAAGTGCTCAGATGTATCAATTGGGATACAGGTGTGATGTCACCGGAGCTACTCTAAGCAGACCACTACCTAAACGTATGTCCTTTAACTATGACTTCCAACCCAAGTAGAACTGATGGGTAGCTCTGGTTTCGAGGAAATGTGATTTCCCGAATGATGTCAGTAATTGTACAGTTGGGGCAAAGCAGCCTCACTACTGGCTACAGACCGAGTAAGTCGATCTCGACCCGTTCTAAGTGCATGACTGATAGATCAGGCGAAACAACAATTTCCAAGGAGCTCATGATCCTCCATTCTGTATGTACCATGTACCCCCTTTTAAGCCTGTTGAACTTATGCCAGATAACCACGAAATGGGATTCATGAATGGTGCCCAGACTGATTTATTCGCGGGAGTGCCCGAAGAAGCCGCTCCCGCACCCGCTGCCTCATCTGTCGAGATTAAAGCTCCTCAATCTCCTTCCGCCGAGGTTGCATCTCCAGAGACCTCGTCTTCGGTCCAGAAAACCGCATCATCCATGGCAAGCCAGGAGCCTTCATTTGCCCGACTTGTACCCTCCTCCACGCCCGCTTCGATGTCCAGTACTACCTCCCTATCCCAATCGACTGCTGCGTCCCCTTCATTGTCGCTATCCCCCAATCAGGTAGCTAGTAGCGCCGCCTCGGCCATCACTGCGGTAGTCACTACAGCCGCCTCTGCCCCCTCACCTTCCGCTGCCGTTGGTCGATGTAGAAGGAGGAAGAAGCGATCGGTTGGCGTCGATGTTAAACGACATCAGGCTCGAAGTAGGAATAGGACGATGGGAGTTCGACATACTACTGTCCTGGCTGTTTAGGGAGTCGCTTTTGTGTTGTGCCTTGGTATCGTAGGGCTATCTATACTTTCGTACTCTTTCCTCTTATCTGTCTGGTTGTCACCCTTTGTTATGATATGCTTGATGCATATCTACGCACATCTATCCAGTTCAGTGCCTGTATCGCCTGGCCATCTTGTTCCTGACCCAGACGACCGCCACCAGACCGGATCACACGTCTCATGAGCTGCTCTTGATTCGTACCGACCGCTGCCGAGACATCATGCAAGCCGCAAGACGAAAACACGGTACACGTAGATGTCAATACCGACGGAAACAGCAATCAGAACAACAAGGCGTCTACGGGAACGTTCCTGTACCTCATACCTCATGTCCTGTTCCTGAGCCGAAAATGATATTTCTCAATCCGTGGTCTTTGATCGTCCGAAAATACAAGATGATCTTCGGTTCCCAAATCGTTGGGTCATCTTGTAGGACTAGAAGCATGCTCATTGTAATGCTCATGTAGTACGTATAGGTATAGGAACACGATGGCTTGATCTTGGTTTAGTACAGTATCTCCTATTTGCGGCCGGAGTTACTAGCGAATTTATATATCATGACGCCGACTCCGCATCAAGGCTTGCTTTTTCCATCAAGTACAATCTCTGTTTAACAAGATGGTCGCTCTCGCCTTCCGACTAAGCTTCTTACTCTGCATGCTCTCGATGCTACTCTTCGCCCTCGCCAGGCCTCAACCTATACCAGATGTAATGATCCGCGCTCCTCCTGCATCCCGATCAGTCGATCAAGGAACCGTTACCAATGGGCAGAGGATTGCTAGGGGACTCCCCCTGGCACCACCCAAGAGGCTCTATGATCGGAGTAAGCACTTTTGTTTTGACTGGCCTAGGACGAGACTGATGCCAGATGTACCACGACTGCCCAAAAGATCGGCGTGAGTTGATGACATCGGAGCCGTGAAGATATCGATCTGATTCGCAGTGCGTGAGGTTAGTAATCTCACGCAACCGAGGGCTGAGGTCTGATGTGAGTGACTATAGACTGGGTTAGAATAGGACATTTTGGGATTTCTTATTGATGAATCGAGTGCCACTCTGTAGCACGTGGTGACTTGTTATTATATTTACCCAAAGCGGTATTTAAATGCAATCGCCCTTACCTCATTGACCGTTACGCCGTCCCTCTATACTTCTTGCGTTCTCTATACCCAGTTATACCTTCTCATATCATTTTCTGTAGCAATCACAGCATCGCATCAGAAAGGCAGATTGGCCAGCAGCTCTCCTCTGATCCGCAAATCTCGCCCTGGACCACGTATCATCCCAAGCAGGAACGATCGAAGACATATCTCCTTGTTCCTCCACACCGCTTTCTCGGTCCGGCCATCCGTTTACGTCGTCTGCCCTTCTCCAATCGCAAACCTACTTGGCATCCTCGAAACGTAATTGTAATCTTATCAGCCCGATTGCTGTGCATATAATCTCTATCGCATCAACCCGACCACACCGTTCCGTTCATCAATGTCGGGCACGACACCGCCCGAAGTAGATCCTCTGGATTTCAATCAGATCTTTTCGGGTTTACAGCAGGATCAACATAATAAACGTCAAAATTCCAATGGATCTAGTTTTGGGGGATATTACGATCATGCAACTCCCGATCAAGGACAGGGACAGGTACATCGACATCGTTCAGGAAGTAACCTTAGTCAAGGATATCAGCAGTCGAGCGAAGAGTCACGCCAGAATTCGTTCCCGCTAGAACAATCGACACTGATCGCTACTGGAAATGCACATGAAGCTGGAAGGAGATTATCGGGCGCGAATATACATCAGCGTCAAGAGAGTGGTCCTTCGGCGTTCATGGGATTTGGAGATGCAGGTGGCTCGGGGCAACAGGAATACCTATACACCGACCCGGTCGAGCAGTACCTAAATCAGAATTATGATAATACACCCTATCAGTCGCAGCCCCAGCAGCAAGAGTATCGAACCCCCTACCAGCTGCCCAATAATAATTTCGCTTCGACTTCGACGGCAACTCAGTCATCTACGCCTAATTGGGGAGATCAGTTCTTACAGGATTCGAATCATTTCCAAGAATCAAATCAGATGCAGGGAGGAAACCAGTATGACTCGCAAGGACAGTCGGGAGGGAGTTATACCGGAGAAGCATCGATTCACAATGGTCTGGGCGAAAGTTCCTTTGACGCGAGCCTAGCGGAGCTGTAAGTCATATTCCACTTTTAATGACTGATCATCAGAATACGATCTACCAACGCATCACGCTCCAACACACCATTACCAGAAGAACCAGTTCAATCTCACTCTCGCTCCGCCAGCCCAAATCCATATCAGCCCAATCAATTCACTTCGTCACGCAACAACTCGCCGTTCATAAAACCTATGTCACCACCCGCCCTCATCATTCCAGGAGGTGGAACCCCTTCCCCTGCTCCTCACTTACCGCCAATCATCACCAATGCTACTTCGCAGCCACCGGCTCCTCCAGTAGGTAATCAACCTGCACCTGCCAATTCGGGTGGTTTGTTCCCACCCGCTAATCCGGCCTTGACGGGTATGGCCGGTATCAGCCCCATCCATCCAAACGCCGACGGACCCATGATCTTTGTTCAGCCCAGTACGCCCATCAGTGGTCTCAATGGAGCTCGTGGGGTCTGGGAGAATGCATTACGACAAGCCGCAGAGAACCGCCAGGGTCAGAATGGAAAAGCTGGACCATCAAATGGTCAGCCCCAAGGATTGTCTAGAGGGAACTCGAACGAGGATACGAGGACTGGAAACCAAGGATCAGGGAATCTCGACCAACCAGTATCATCTATGCGACCTAGGGCGAAATCGGATTCACACATGGCCGAATTCGACAGGCAGATTATGATGCAGATGATGGCACAACAACAGGCATTACTGCAGCAGCAACAACAGCAGATGCAGGGACAGGGACAGGTGCCAGCGCCTCAGGACGGTGATGTCTATTCGAATATGAATATCGATGCGTGGAGGGCAATGGTCAATAGTGCGGAATTACCTCCGACAGTCGATCCACGTCATATCCCCGGACAACAACACGATCAATTCCACCAGCAATCACAACAACCATTCCCTGTTGACCCGACCGCTATGTTTCAGCAAATGCAACAGCAACACCAACTCTCGCAACTCCAAGCTCAAGCGCACGCACTCAAATCTCGCCTCGCGCCACTTAATACTGGCTCTGACCTTTCCAACCTCCCTCCTCAGTCTACTGGATTCTCCCCAACGTCAATGGCATTCTATCAATCACTCGGCATCAATCCGCTATCAGCAAATCAGTTGTCTGGTACTTCTTCCGCACCATTCTACACGACCTCGTTTCAAAATATACCGCAGAATTACATGGTTCCACCACCTAATGGATTTGATCCTCAGGCAATGCTGGGGGTTGGATCAGTCGATATGGGACCTAGGAGGAGATCATATGCAGAAGGTATGGGAGGGACAGGACATCACGCTTCTGGTGCAGGGACGCCGGGCTATGGTGTGGGTTTGTCGCCAAATCAGGGTAGACCTGTTGTCGGTCATAGAAGGGGTATTCAGAGTGAAGATTTCGGAAGGGGATGGGGATTGGGTCAAGCTGGTTCTACGTAAGTCACACCTCTTCAATAAAACTTCGTGCTGATTCCGTAGTTCGGACTTCTTGCAGTCAATTACAGCCAATGATGGATCCCTCTTACCTCCCTCCCGTGGTCGAAGTCACTCTCGCCATTCATCCGCGTCATCAGCTCGATCCGCCTCTCCTGCTCTATCGATCTCTTCACAGGGCTCATCAATGTCACATAACTCGCCTCGTATGGTCATGCCGGATGAACAAGAGGTAGTAGGTGGGAAAGTGAGATCGCGAATGCCGAGGATGAAAGTCACGTCCATGGCCACTGAAATGGCAAGTAGTGCAAGGAGGACCAATGATGGTGTATTCGTCTGTCCAAGTAAGTCGTTCATATTGCTCATTGTATGTGAGCTGACAACCAGTACCCGGATGTGGATCTACGTTCACTCGGCATTTCAATCTCAAAGGTCACCTTCGCTCACATAATGATGAAAGGCCATACAAGTGTTTGTACGATGGATGCCCGAAGTCAATAATGGGTTTCGCGAGACAGCATGATTGTAAACGTCACATGCTCTTACACGAAGGTCTACGGCCATTTGAATGTGAAGGTTGCGGAAAGAAATTTGCTCGATTAGACGCTTTGACAAGACACCGTATGTCCCTTGGTCCCTACATCTTGATTTAGATCAGTGCTGATGGATAGATAAATCCGAACAAGGACAAGAATGCGCCATAACTCATCCCCTACCTCTGAACCCGGACGGATCAGCAATGTCTGAATCTCAATATAAAGCTTTCAAAGGCATTTCAGACGATATAAAACCTAGTGAGGGTGCTAAATCGAAAAAGAAGACCGGGGCAGGAGGGGTAAAGGTGAAACAGGAAATGGATGATTATTCGGGATTAAGCGATATGGGTGAGGAAGGGGGGATGAGCGAGTATGATGTTGCTGCCTAGAGGCAAACCTTGGGAAGCGATATATTGACTATAATATAGTATTGAGTGTATAGAATGGACATTTTAAACAGAGTTTATAGATTGATTGTATACAGTACATACATGGATGTCGCAAACGGCCCTGCTGTAGTGGATCAAACGGGCGGGCGCCGCACAGAATAAGAGCAGCTTAGCCTTTCCAAATGCGCAGTCCAGCCCAAATGAGTGTGTCTCTGCAGCCATTAAGCTTTGACGACCACAGGATCTGGGCACCCGGCTTATTAGGATATTCCTGGCTCGCACATGGTAAAAACCGTCATTTGACCTACACTGATGCTTGCCTGTGATTCATCCACTTCTAGCTCAACTAGTGAATGACACAATACTACTAGAAGGACAATGCTATGCTATGCTATATTTTGGTAGGTAGAGGGATGAGCTGTGAGGCGGTATGAAGTTCGTTAGGATGAGAATGAAAAGGAGGAGGGAGGGGGAGGAAACTCCAAGACCGATTAGAAGAGAGCGTAATCTCTGGGCGGCTACCCAACCAGGTAAGGTTAGATGTATGGGCGAGATCAGTCCCACAGTCGATCAAAGAGGCGATAATTGCCCACCTTCCAGCTTGACCCCGAATGTCGCCTCGAATAGTATACCCAATCTGTCGAGAACGGCTTTATCGGATTCTACCAGGCTCGAGATCTGGGAATTGGCTGTAAATTGAGAGAGCTTGGAGATATGGGAGGCTAATGCCGCGATAGCACCTTCATATCAGCTATCATCATTCGAGGACTTCAGCTCACCGGATGTGACGTCTACCAGTCAGCTTGGCTGAAGCGAGCGGGAGAGCTTACAGAACAGATCCCAATACGATGGACTCATCTTGCCCTTGATTTTCGAAAGGATGCTCATCAACGCGTTGAAAGGTCCATGTCGGTTCTTGACAAAGTGAGCGACTCCGTTAGGAGCGACGAATGAACTGGTATGATTGAGAGGCGCCGGGGCGTTCACGGATGCTTGACATAGAGCGAGGAGTGCTTGTAGCTCTCTTGCTGATTCCGGTCGTAGCTGAAGTGGTCAGCTCGATACCTGATTCCCAGAGATACTGGTAGCTTGCCTCTTTGACCAATTCGGATTGTGGGACTTGGGTGATGGTTACTGCTCGAGCGCGAGGTTGGGTGAGTGGTCCGCCTGGCATGAAAGCGTTTTGACATTGGTGTAAGACCTTTCTCGCCGCTTCACCTGATGCTACTTCGATATACTGTGGATCAGCTCTGGTAGGCTCAACAGCTCAAAAACCTCACCATATAATCCTTGGTTCGTCCGTCGTACCGGTTGAGAGGGATATGGATTGGGACCAGGCTATCAGACAATGTTCCGGATGGCAAAAAGTTCATCACCACCTCAGGGGTTAGGTCCTACTTATCAGCTTGCTGCCCGTCAGTTCGGGTTTTCTCAGCTGACCCAAGCAACGTTATCAATCCTCATGACGACGGGTCCCCTCTCGATTGGAGGGTGTTCAAAGGCCGCTTGAACAGCTCGGCGGGTCTTGGAATCGGTCTTGGCAAAGCTCGTCACGTGAATCAGACATTTCGGGCAGCTGGCAATAGGGTGGTCTTGGGACACACTTCCCAATGCGGCACTGAAACATCGACCACAGATGTTGTGCTACTCGTCAGCTGGCCGCCTGGGACGTGGATCTTACATGACATGGAGTTAGCCGTTTCATGGATCGCAGAGAGGTAGTATCGTAACACGCCTCGCATGTGTCTTGGTCATCCACAGGTGAATCGTCTTCGATAGATAGTCCTCTGATCTGGGGGATCTTGTATGATATACCCGTCGACTTGGTGTGCTGGGACGAAGGGAAGAATAAGTCGTCCAGTCGAGAACGAGTACTCTGTGCCCGGGTGGCGACCTTACCAGAAGGAATGGTAGTCAGCCGGGGTCTCTTAGATATAGAAATCAAGTGGGCACTCGGAGGACTTCTAGAGTATGATTCGTGACGATCCTCCTGATCCAAGAGAGAAGCCTGCCATCAGCATCGAAACGGTAAAACACTTACTGTAGCTTCTACCCGATCCTTCACGATCCGCCAGTGATCAGGCTCCCAAGGTTGCCTCGTATCGGAGCTATCGGAAGAAGTGGAAGACTGACTCCCGTCTGCCACAAGATCAGGGGACGAAAGCTCGTAGCCCAGTTGATCGAAGCCACAGACCCAAGGAGTTTCGAAACAGTCTTCATACCTCGGAATCGGTACTGCAATGGGGGTCCGGGTTCGACCTACCTGTGGTGAGCTGTGTGAATCACTTGATATGTCAGAATCAGAGGACGCCAAATCATGGGTCTGAGGCTCGAATGGGCCTAGGATCACAACTGTATCTCTTTTTGAGGTATTGTTGAATGAGTTCTGGCATGAGCATGACCACACAGCGTGGACTTACCTTGCCGCCGAATGGTCGCTTCGTAGGCTCGTGAAGCCCTGATCTCGAAGCAAGCGATATGCTCGACGTGAGGATGGTCACAGAGTCCCGGGACGAGGACGAGGTTTCGGGGGTGCGAAGGGGCATGTTTAGGGGGTTTGAGGGAATGAGTGAGATATGAGTATGGTAAAATACGATAGCTATGTTATTCACAGAGTCCGGGAGTCTACTACTATACACAGAGATGTTTTATCAGTACGATTGCTACTAAGTTGAAATGAATGACTGAAGACAGAAAGTCACCGCTCAATTGATGCCACTGAAATATCACTCCGCCACAAGGTCCGTGTCACCCAACGTCAAGGTCCGTGCGTCTCCACGTGGTGTATATCGGTTATCGCCGTCTCCACCTTTGTCTCGATAGAAGGATAGAATATTGTGACATCTTACTCTATAGCAAACCATATCAGTGCTCCATACAGACTTAGTCCCGTACATACTATCCACTATCTCCCAAGAGGACCAACCACATCATGCCCGCTGCCAACCCCAAGTTTTTGCAATATGTCGAGGAGCATCAGCAGGATTATATCGACAGATTGAGAGAGGCTGTCGAGATCCCTTCGTAAGCTCCGTTTCGCCCGGAGTGGTTCAAAGCTGACTTATCAGGGTCTCTGGTAACATCGAGTATGCTGGCCTTATTATGTGGTAGCCCAAAACTGATCAATAGGTACATCGACGAAGTCGAGAAGATGGCCGACTGGCTTGTCCAGCAGCTCACCACCCTCGGAGCAACTGCCGAGAAGCGAGATATTGGAACCCACGAGCTCGCCGGAAAGGAGTGCAAGCTACCATCCGTCGTCATTGGTCAGCTAGGAAATGACCCAAAGAAGGTATGCCCCTCTTCTGGAAATGGCTGACAGAGTAGAAAACCCTGTTGGTTTACGGTCATTACGATGTTCAGCCAGCATTGAAGGAAGATGGATGGAAGCATGAGCCTTTCAAGCTCACTGTTGACCCCGAGGGAACTGGAAAGCTATACGGACGAGGATCTACCGACGACAAGGGACCCGTTATGGGTTGGTTGAACGTCATTGAGGCCCACAAGAACCTCGGTCTTGAACTGCCTGTAAGCCTTTCCGACCTGTCATCCGCATAGCTGACGGAGTAGGTCAACATGAAGATGATTTTCGAGGGTATGGAAGAGAGCGGTTCGGTCGATTTGGACAAATTCATCGAAAAGGAGAAGGACCAGTTCTTTGCCGGAATTGACTGCATGTGTATTTCTGGTAAGCTGCTCTAGCCCCTGGGGGTCATGAGTGGGAGCTGACAATCAGACAACTATTGGCTCGACACCAAGACTCCCAACTTGACTTACGGTCTTCGAGGTATCAACTACTACGAGATCAAAGTCTCTGGACCTGATAGGGATCTCCACTCTGGTGCTTTCGGTGGAACCATCCACGAGCCCATGACCGATTTGATTCTCGTTAGTAAGCTACTTATGACTTCTGATTGGTACATAGCTGATATTTAGTGTCCAAGTTGGTCTCACCCGAGGGAAAGATCTTGATCCCTGGAGTCAATGACCTGATTGCCCCCGTTACCGATGATGAGAAGAAGAAGTTTGAGGACATCCACTTCAAGATCACCGATATTCAAGGCGCTATCGGAGGTGACCAGACTCTTTCCGATGACCCCGTAGCGACCCTCATGGGTCGAATGAGTGAGTCTAGCGAAGCTCATAACAGCGGAGACTAACGGCATAGGGAACCCAAGTCTTTCTCTCCACGGTATCGAAGGTGCCTTCTGTAAGTCAACTCGATCTTCAGAACTGACGTAGAACTGATCTTCAGCCGCCCCTGGATCAAAGACTGTCATCCCATGCTCTGTCAAGGGTAAATTCTCCATCCGACTCGTCCCTAACCTTGGTATCAAGAACACTACCGAGCTTGTCGTCAAGTACGTCAATGAGGAATTCAAGAAGATCGGCTCCAAGAACCGATGTGAAGTCTACCTCACTCACGGCGGTGAACCATGGCTCACTGACCCCAACGTAAGCTTGCCCTTTGCAGGTCGTCGAGACGAAGCTGACGGATTAGCACTACTCTTACCGGGCCGCCCACAAGGCCACTGAGGCAGTCTGGGGCCAGCCACCTGATTACATCCGAGAAGGTGGATCTATTCCCGTCACTCTTGATTTCGCCAATATCCTTGGTCTCAACATCTTGCTATTACCTGTTGGACGAGGTGATGATGGAGCTCACTCGACAAATGAGAAACTCGACACCGACAACTACATCAATGGAACCAAGTTGTTGGGTTCGTACTTGTACGAGTTGGCCGCCATCGAGAAGGACTAGAGGGAGAAGGAAGGATGTCAGAATGATATATATGCATATATAGATACAATGTGGAGCTAGCAGTACAATCAGAACCCAGCCAGATCCAACGCACTGATATACTGCGAAGGTGGCTGGACATCCTCATCTTCCTCGTCCTCTTCATCCTCATCATCCTCGTCCTCTTCGTCTTCTTCATCCATGTCCTCTTCGTCATCAGGGTCAACATCCACAGCAGCATCCTCGGCTTCCTCCGAGACTTCCTCTGATGATGCATTCGTAGCTTGTCGACTGAGAGTTTCAGGACTCATTACGCCCATCGCCGCCGCTTTCCATTCCAGATAAGCCTCATCGTTCTCGAAACTAACGTTGCGAGATAATCGTTTAGATTGCTGCTCGGCTCCGACGGCACTTGCTACTCTCGAAAGACCGTTGGTGATCAGGTTGGTTGCTGCGCCAACAAGACCCGGTAGTTCCGGTTCGGGATTCTTGCTCGATGATCCCTTTATAGAGCTGACCCTTGATAGATCGACGTTTGGGTTCTGAGCAGCCAGCTGTGGAGATTGCGCCGAAGATGGACCTGCGGTAGCGGAAGGAGGGGCGGGGGGGAAGGTGAGTTTCATGGTCGGATGTCTTCGAGCCGTAAGTGGATGCGGGAATGGCAAGACTGTAGATGGTGTAGTTCCCGCGGATACGGTTCTTTCTCGTTCACGTTCTCTTTTCTGAGGCGGAGGCGTGGTTGTAGGTCCCGTGGGCCATAACCAGGTTGGATAAGGTGGTGGAGGTAAGGTGAATGGTATCTCGGTCGATGGGATCAGGTAGGCGTTTATGAATGCCAGCAAGGGAAGGTCTTCATATTCAGGTTCGAAACGTGTGATTTCATTGATGATCGAGTCGAGATGCCATCCTTGTAATTTCCGTAGACAAGCAATGATGAGTGTGGTATGTGAGATACCATCTAGGTCGGCAATATATAAAGGATAGCTTGCTGGATTGAGTATTATCTACTGATAAGCCAAGAATCGTCAGGATCACGAAGTAGCTGACCTTGAGAACATCCGAAATCTCATTCTTGCCCATTCCCAGGTTCTCCTCGCCCATACCTTCCGCCTTTACCCATCTCAAGTCTATCTCCCTTTTCCGTGACCATCTAACGAAGACATCGTCCTCTTTAAGCTCTTTCTTTCGGCAGTAAAGGACCGTCTTGAGACCTAGACGTTTGAGGAAAGGGAGGTTCCTCGTAGCGGGTATTGAGCCTCTGTAAAGGATTTGAGCTGGCGCTTTAGGGTCATCTTGGACTTGAGAGGTCGTTGGACATGCCACTATCGAAAAGTGGTAGGGCGGAGTGAGCATTGAGCATGGATGGATCAATGGCACTAAAATGACGCGAAGGAGTTGATGGGCTTAGGATGCATCCGAGTTACGTAAGTCGGCGACGAATTAAGGTACCTGGTTAGGCAGATCCAGACTAAGGGGGTTAAGGGTAAACCCCTGCTTTGTGTGTGTGTGTTGACCATCAAAACCCTGAATGTTGAGTGATCGAATTCGGCTTCTGAAAACTATGTCTCATCATCTCGTACCGGACTCTACTTTGCTCTACGTAGACCATACGCCTTTCTTTTGTTATTAACTACTGTACAGACACCGCGACTCGTCATTGGAAGCCCAGCAGATATATAAGGAAGACTCGATACATCGTCCATGAATCGAGAAGAGGACAGACAAGCGGCATTCTAGGCTCGACGTCAACAAACAACTTTTTTTCGCAATGCCCAAACCAACTTTTATGCAGAGCGTACTACGCAAACCAACCAGATCGTATGCCGACCCTCACGGTGCTTCCCCATGGTCCGACCGAGATCCCTACGAAACTCGACAGCAAGAGACCTATACAAAGCCTTCCCGGTATGAGCCCATTATTGACAGGGGTGCTCACTTGGGATGGAAAGAGAGGGATAGGCAGACCGATAGATTCAGGAGTAGGGATACCGACACACAATCTCAAGCTGGACCAAGTAGACCAAGGCGAGCTGCTTCTGTCATTGATGACTATCCGAACAGACCATCCACATCGCTATCGACTCGATTTCCTAAACCAGCAAGGAAGGTCACCAGTACAGTTCAGCTGCGCGAGACTGTCATCGTACACCGACCGCTCGATGATGTAGAGAGGCAGGAAAAGCCTGTCAGGAGAAAGAAGAAGACAAGAGCAAGGGCTTTGGAGGAAGAGGAACAACGATCAGAGATATCGTCAAGTCCAGGTATACCGGAAGGATCAGCAGCCGAATTACGTCGCATGAAGAAAGGCCTTTTCAGTGATGATGATTCTTCACTCGCCTCCGGACCTTCGTCTCTCCCGCCATCGCTTCGTAGGGGTAAAGATAGTCAAGAGTCGTCAGCCCGATCATCACCCGTTCCGCCCATGTCGCCTATCGTCGCCACGGCGCCTACCGATATGCCAA
>Ga0265798_10005459_pt1 | contig 17090 bp, 16 predicted proteins | sample P3T30metagenome_FD_192430 | JGI IMG/M metagenome (GOLD analysis project Ga0265798, IMG submission 192430) | Plant litter microbial communities from East Loma Ridge, Irvine, California - P3 T30 | ecosystem: Environmental > Terrestrial > Plant litter > Unclassified | place: USA: California... | reverse complement strand
GGCCATCTGGCTCCGGCGGGGATTGGTGTCACCGATTACGATCATCGCTGCTCGGCTTCGTGAGTTCCGCGCAGGCGAAAGTAACGGGGACATCCCCGGACTTGAGCGGGATGATGAGCTTGGCGATCTGGCGCGTGGGCTGTCTGAATACCGCAATGCCGTCGAAAGCCGCCGGACCGCAGAGCGCCGCGCCGAGTTTCTGGCCAATCACGACATGCTGACCGGGCTCGCAAATAGGCTCATGTTCGAGAGCCGCCTCTCTCACGAACTTGCTCGCAGCGCCCGTACCGGCGACATCGTCGCTGTGTTCGCGATTGATCTGGACGGGTTCAAGGCGATCAACGATCGACTGGGCCATGTGGGCGGCGACCGCGTCCTGAAGCGTACGGCACGGATCCTGTCTTCGTGCGTCCGCAGCGACGATCTGGTTGCACGGATCGGCGGTGACGAATTCGCCGTCATCCAGGTGGCGCGGGCCCAACCTGGGGCCGCCGAAACGCTGATTTCACGCCTCTTTAAAGCGGCCTCTGCGCCGTCCGAAGAAGGCGTCGCAATCGGAATGAGCGTTGGCGTTGCGCTTTCGGAAACGGGCCAAAGCGGGGACGAACTTCACGAACTGGCAGACATGGCATTGTACCGTGCCAAGGCCAGCGGCAAAAACACGGCACGTATCTACAACAAGCATTTGAAGGACGAGGAAAGCCATCGAGTACGGCTCAGCAGGGACCTTGAAACCGCTATCTCAGGGAACCAGCTGCGCGTGGAATTCCAGCCTATTGCCGACGCGATCTCGTTGGAGATCGTGGCATATGAAGCACTGCTTCGCTGGCGTCATCCCGGTCTGGGCGAGATACCACCCGATGTTTTTATACCCATCGCGGAGTCCAGCGATCTGATCGGGGCGATCGGTTCGTGGATGATCAACGAGGCGCTTCATGCTGCATCGACATGGAATCCGCGCTTATCGCTGGCGATGAACCTGTCGCCCATTCAGTTCCGCTCTAGCGATCTCGCTACCGAGATATACGATGCCGCACAGCGCTGGGATATCAAGCCCCACCGTTTGGAGCTCGAAGTAACCGAGAGTGCGACGCTATTGGGCTTCCAGCGCGATGTCGTACTCGCCACCCTCGAGAAGTTGCGGGAATACGGCGCGAGGATCGTGATGGACGACTTTGGCACCGGTCATTCCTCGCTGAGCAATTTGAAGGAATTCAGGTTCGACAAGATCAAGATCGACCGGAGCTTCGTGGCGACGATGCACAGCCACGCGTCATCGTCCTCGATCGTCAAGGCAACGATCGGCCTAGGCAAAAGCCTGGGCCTGACCATTGTTGCGGAAGGGGTGGAAACCGAAGAACAACTGTCGGTTCTGCGTCAGTGGGGCTGCAACCAAGTGCAGGGGTTTCTAATTGGAAAATCAGAATCAAATTCGAGATTGTTCGATGAGGGTATAGCTACGGAATACCGGCAAAAACTATGAAATCCAAGATTCAAATTAGCATAACGAGCTGATTAGGAACTTTGCCAGTGCAATGTGTTGCATCGCTTGTCTGGTATAGGGTGCCAAGCTTCAGCGTCAGGTCTGTGCATCCAGCACGTAGCGGCGTAGCACGCGGTTGATCTCGGTCTGATAACCCCGGTCGTGGGCATGCTCCTTGAACCAGGCGACCACGTCGGCATCGAGGCGGAGCGTGACCGGCTTCTTGATCGGCCGGTACAGACCGGGCTGGCGGGCCTGCAGCCAAGCCTCGGCCGACGCTTCCGGGATGTCGGCCGTATCGATCTGCTCGTCCGGCAGTGCGGCGAGCTTGTTGAGCTGGTCCTGCAACTCGGGGCTAAGCGCCTTCTTGCTCATAGCGATGCCTTTCCTGCTTTGTCGCCTTGCGGGCGCTGATGATGCGTATCCGATCCTCGTCACCGGCATCGGGGTAGCTATGAACCACGACCAGCACGACAACCGCTCCGATCAGGCCGAGTGCATGCCAGCGATGCTCGGCACCTTGGATGCGATCGGGGATGATGACGTGAAGGGGATCGTCCCACACCGCCCTGGCCAGCTCGAATGACACGCCGTGCTTGGCCAGATTGGATGCCGCCTTTCGATCGTCCCATTCGAACGCCACGTCATCTCCTGTATTTACGATAATGTATGTACAGGAGGAAGGTTGCACGGGCAAGCGGCCACCCGCCTTTCAGCCTCGGCTTACGGTCAGCAGTCCCCGTTATCGATAGTTCGCATAAAGCGACCGGCTGTCATCAAGCATGCTGACGGGAGTGGGGCCGATCCAGTCGGCACCACGCTCGGGGTAGGGGCCATGGAACAGGTCACCCAGCGCGCGGCGGTAATGCGCGTTCATCCAGCGCAGGCGCCGATGCTCGGGGCCGTCATGGATCATGTGACAGCGCTGGCAGAGCGCGGCGAGCTGGTGGAGCGCGCTGTCGCTGGGATCGTGGTTGAGATGGGCGCAGGCCAGCACCACCGGCGTCCAGGCGCCGTCGGTCAGGATGTCGCCGGTCGGCCGCTTCACCCGGCGGCCCTGGCCGTTGCGCCAGTACAGCCGGCCCCGATCCCACCAGCGGCCGTCGCCGAGGTGAAAGACGCGTTCCCCGTGCGGGCGCCCGCAATGCTCGCAGCGCCCGCCGGCGCGCACGAAGCGGACATGGTGCGACAGCTGCGGCCAGTCGATCGGGTAGAGGAACACGTGTTCGGCGCGGATCGGCATCAGCGGCACGGCCCCGGCCTGACGGATCGCGAACGCACCGCGATCATGGCCTGAGCGACGCCGCGGTCAGCGCCCGGTAAAGCGTGGCATGGTGGCAATCGAGCAGCTTGGCCGCCTCGCGCACCGAGGTGCCCTCGCCGACCAGCCGCACACCCAGCGCGATCTGGTCGGGGGTGAGCTTGGGCGGCCGCCCGAACCGCACGCCCCGCGCCCTGGCCGCCACCCGGCCGGTGCTGGTGCGCTGGTGGATCAGCGCGCGCTCGAACTCGGCGATGCCGGCAAAGACGGTGAGCACCATGCGCCCCGCCGGCGAGGTCGTATCTGCCCACGGCTCACCGAGCGAACGCAGGCCGGCACCGGCCTCGTTCAGCTTCTCGGCGATGTCGAGCAGGTCTCTGGTTGAACGCGCCAGTCGGTCGAGCCGGGTCACCACCACCACGTCATCTGCGCGGATCTGATCGAGCAGCCGCGCCAGCTCGGGCCGGTCGCGGTGGGCGCCGGAACCCTTCTCCTCGAAGATGCGACGACAGCCGGCTTCGGTGAGCAGGCCGCGCTGCAGCCGCAGATCCTGGTCGTCGGTCGACACGCGGGCATAACCGGTCAGCATGTCGCGAATATGCATCGGAACGGCCGACTTAAGCAACCGACTTGTGCGACGTGGGGAAGCGCGGAAACGCGTCGGCTCAATCGCTGTCGCGAAACTTAGGGTTTTAGCGACAAATTATACCTGCATTCGCCAATTAGGGGCATCAGCCCAATGACATTTCGGTGCCCGCCAAAGTGTTGCACATTTACAACTTAGATTAGAAGAAAATTACGGTCCCTTCGATTGTGTAGCAAAGGTGCTTGCGTGAGCCGTAGGTGACCTTTCTGCTAGATGAACAAGCCCGCTAGGGTTGATTAAAAGGGTTGTTTCGATGACGATCAGTCGCCTGCTGAGCGCGTCCGCACTTGCGGGTACGCTGTTGATCAATGCCACTGCCTGGGCGCAGACCGTTCCGGTGGACGGCATGTCGACCGATCCGGCGCTGCGGCAACAGTCGGGTACGCAGGTTGGCGGCACAGCGGCCAATGCTGAGATCAATGCTGATGGTTCACCCACGACCCCAGCCGAAGCAGCTGACGGCGACATCGTCGTTACTGGTTCACGCATTCGCCTGCCCAACATCCAGAACATTGAGCCGACGATCGGCCTCAACCAGCGTTATTTGCAAGACCGTGGCCTGACCAACGTCGCTGACGCGTTGAATGAAATTCCCGGCATCCGCAACAGCATCACGCCAGCAGGCGCGCAGGGATCGTTCGGGCAGGGAGTGAACTTCATCAACACTTTTGGCTTGGGATCGAACCGGACGCTGACACTGGTCAACGGGCGTCGCTACGTGTCGTCCAACGTCAGCACGATCTTTAACCAAGGACAGCAGGGTACGCAGGTCGACGTTAACGTCATCCCGGCGTTGCTGATCAACAATATCGATGTGGTGTCGATCGGGGGTGCGCCGATCTACGGCTCGGATGCGATCGCGGGCACGGTCAACTACATCCTCGATACCCGGTTGAAGGGCGCGCGCGCGCAGGTAACCGGCGGTGTAAGCGAGCAGGGCGACGGGTTCCGCTACAACGCGGCCATCGCCGCAGGCTTCGACTTCGCTGGTGGCCGCGGCAATATCACGCTTGCCTATACACGTGACGAACAGCGTGGCATCCTCGGCAACGACCGCAAGTTCCTGCGCGACAACATTGGTGGCGCGGGTAACCCGACCACAGCGCAGGCGGCCACGCTTGGCCGCCCCGGCGGGATCAGTTTCCAAAACGACGGTCGACTGAATCCCGGCATCGGCTTTAACGACTCTGCGACTGATGGCTTTCCCGGCACGGTACAGGTCGTCAACCGTACCATCCCGCTGCTCACCCGCGGTGGTCTGATCACCTCAGCGTTTGCAAACGCTAACGGCACCGGCGCGGTCAATGCCGCAGTGCAAAACTACCAATTCGATGCGAGCGGCAACCTCGTTCCGTTCAACCGTGGCATCCGCTTTCTGAGCGTGCAGGAGGCTAGCGGCGGTGACGGGTTCAAGTTCAACGACTTCGTTCAGCTAACCAGCGAGCTGAAACGCGACATCTTTAACGGTTTTGCCGCGTTCGACGTGTCCGATGCCGTCAAGTTCTTCGCCGAGGGAACCTATTTCCACTCGCGCGCTGACGAATTGGTCCAGCAGCCGACGTTCAATTCCAGCCTGTTCGGCGGGCTGAGCGGCGCCACCACGTTCAGCGTCGACAATCCGTTCCTGACACCGCAGGCGAGCGCGCAATTGCGTGCGCTGGGTGTCAGTCGGTTCAGCGTCTCGCGTGCATCAGTCGATCTGTCCGATCCGACCGGCTTCTCGACCACGGACCTCTATCGCGGCGTACTGGGCGTGAAGGGCGACTTCGGTATCGGCGGGCGCAAGTTTAACTATGAGGTCAGCGGCAATTACGGCCGGGTCGACGTCAAGGACACGGGTCAGGATCTAAACGCACAGAACTTCATTAACGCGGTGAACGTCACACGCAACGCGGCCGGGCAGATCGTGTGCAACCCGACGCCCGCGTTCCAGGCGGCACCGGGGGGCACGCCGGTCGCCGATGCGGCCTGCGTCCCGCTAAACCTGTTCGGCGAGGGAGTCGCGAGCCAGGCTGCGCGCGACTATGTCATCTCCACCAACGTGACGCAGAGTCGGCTCGAGCAGTTCGTTATCAACGCCAACGTGGGTGGCAGCCCGTTCTCCCTGTTTGGCAACGATGTCGGTTTTAACATCGGCTACGAGCACCGCCAGGAGAAAGGCCAGTTTGATCCTAGCGCGTTTCAGCAGGCCGGGCTCGGCCGCTCAGTCGCCATTCTGCCTGTCAACGGCAAGTACAACGTTGATGAGGCATTTGGTGAAGTTTTGGTTCCGCTCGTAACCGAACAGAATGGCATAAGCTTCATCAACAGGCTTGAAGTGTTCGGGCGCGGCCGCTACGTTGATAACACTGTTAATGGCGGATTCTTCGCATGGGCTGCGGGCGGAAGATTTGCGCCAGTGCCCGACATCAGCTTTCGCGGTAACTACACTAAGTCGTTCCGTGCGCCGGCAATTACGGAGTTGTTCTCTCCGATCACCAACGTATTCACTAATGTGACCGATATCTGCTCACCGGCGAACATTAATGCCGGTGCAGTGCCCGCGACCCGCGCCGCGAACTGTCGCGCGTTTCTGGCTACCTTCCCTAACGCCACGCCACTGGACGCGGCTGCAGCGACGGTGCCGGGGCGCAACGGCGGTAATCCAAACCTCGACAACGAAGTGGCGCGCAGCTTCACCTACGGTGTTGTTCTGCAACCACGCTTCATCCCCGGCCTGTCGGTGTCGGTTGACTATATCCGGATCAATATCAGCAATCCGATCTCGAGCTTGACCGTCGCGACGATTGCGCAATCCTGTTTCGACAATGCGGCATTCAACACCGCTGATCCGGCCAACGGCAATAACTTCTGTTCGCAGATACGCCGTTACGCCGCTGGCCAGGGCGGCGTCGCCGCCAATGGCGGTGATCGCGGCGGGCAAGTTATCAACGATCCGCAGAATCCCGGGGTGACAAGCGGCTTCGTTAATGGCAATCGGATCAAGTTCAATGGCATCCAGGCGCAAATGGATTACATCCGTCCACTGTCCGGGCTAGGATTGCCTGGACGTGCAGGTATCGACGGTACCTTCTTCTACTCGCGGCGCCGCGTGAATGACATCACCGGCGTAGCTCCCGTCCGCATCGACGGGACATTCTCGACCGCTAACGGTGGTGATCCAAAGTACCAAGGGCAATTGAACTTCCGATACATCGGAGAGGGTTTCGGCTTCACCATGTCGGCCAACTATATCGGCGAGCAGCTCTTCTCGCGTGTGTCGCGCGGTTCTGATATCCGCGAGGTCGACAAGCTTAACGATTTCGTTATTCTCAACCCGAACATCTATTTTGACGTCCAAGACAAATTCCGCCTGACCCTATCGGTTTCCAATCTCACCGATCGCAAAGGACAGAATTATTTCGGCTATGTCCTGCCGGCTAGTCAGCCTAGCGGGGGTTCGGTCGGTGGCGACCCGATCGGACGCCGCTACGCGATCACCGCGCGAGCGAAGTTCTGATGTAGTGGGGCTGTCGCAAACCACGGCAGCCCCACTACTACCTTTTGTCGTCTGCGAGGATTTGTCCCTCGCGGTCAGCCGCGGACGTAGCTGTGTTGCAAAAGACGCGACATATTAGACGTCTGAAGTTAAAAAGTACACGACCGGCATGCGGCATCATTCGCCCATATCCGGCCAGCATGTGCCACAAACCCCCGGAAGCGTGTTCTCGTATACCTCCTCAAACCGACAGGGTTTTGTCGATTATTTGAGCTGAGGCGGGTGTGGTTTGACGAAACCCCAGTCTCAGGGGTGTCGCCAACCATGTGTTTGGCGTCAGCCGACGTAAGCGTCCGGACTGCCCTATTCCCCCGAAAACTGCCGTTCGGCTCCCGCCCACCTCCAGACATTCAGAGGCATTCGCCCGCCTAGAACGTTCTGACATTTATTCATCCCAGGTACTCAGCTCACGGCTGCCGGCGTCTCGGTTGATCGATGGATGCTCACAATCCTAGCTGACGAAAGTCTAAGACACCTAGAATCCCAAGCGGGGGTACAGAGAATCCCGAATAGCGCTTAATTGATGTCATTGCGTGTTGAATTGGGTCGTTTCGATTGATGAAACAAATATTCATGTTGCGAGGCTTTCAGTTTCGTCTAACGCACGCACCAATGGCTTACTTAACGGGCTTACGGGGGGAAATTACATGAAGATCATTAGCGGGCTGTTTATGGCCGCTGCTCTGCTAGCTGCTGCACCCGCAGTAGCAGCAACGTCAATCGTGACGGCTGGAAAACTAACAGGGGCTAGTGGGGTTAAGATTGGCAATTTGCTGTACAATGTCAGCTTCGTTGATGGCAGCTGCGGTACAGTTTATGGTAAATGCGAGACAAGTAGCTTTGACTTTAAAAATGTTGACGATGCACTAGCAGCCGTAAGCGCCTTATTCGAGCAGGTGCTTATCGGTAATTACTCTAGAAGGCCTGGAGATGTTTTTGGGTGTGGTGCCTTTACGTGTGACACCTATGTGGCTTTTGGGCTTGATCTTGGCGAAGCCCGAATCGCCATAGCAAGTAACCGCAGGTCAAATCAAATTGGATTTGACGGGTATCTCCCTACCAATTACTCCACGACCGCTGAACCGACTGCTAATTTCGCCCGTTTCACGCTCCAAGCAGCTGCTGCCGTGCCAGAACCCGCTACGTGGGCGATGATGCTCATTGGCTTCAGTATGATCGGTGGCGCAGTTCGCTATCGTCGTCGAAGCACCGTAACCACCTACGCCTGACCCAATCTCGTAATTAGGTAAAATGAAAGCCGCTGGTCGAAAGACTGGCGGTCTTTCATAGTGCGTCGTCGGAAGGCAGACGTTCCGGTCTCCACCAACTGAGACATTCCGCTGTCGCAAAGGTTGTACATTTTGCGACAACAAGGGTATCACATGGTCAGTATATCCCATCAGGCAGGCTTGCCCGTTCCGGCCGCCATATGCTCTGCGATGGCGCCAGCCGTTGTCCACCAGATGCGCGGGTCGGCAGCCTCTCTCAGCCGAGTCAGCACACGATCGAGATGCAGTGCGCGGTGCGCCTGCCCCATGATGTAGGAATGAAGGGCGATTCCCAGCACCAACGGGCGCCGATCGCACTCACTCAGTAATTGTTCGATCGCATCTTCAATCATACTGGCAAACGTTCCCGCCTCCTGATGACGGGCGATGATCGATGGGATGTCGTTGATCTCTTGGGAATACGGGATCGATAGGATTCCTTTGCCGCTCCGTGTATCCAGTCGTGTCGGCTGATCGTCATGCGCCCAGTCGAGGACATAGTCGAACCCAGCTTCTTCGAGCAGATCGGGCGTATTCTCACTTTCTGAGATCCACGGCCCGAGCCAACCGCGGGGGCGGACGCCGATGGCTTCAAATTCCTGAAGTGTACGCGCGATCATTTCGCGCTCCTCGCCTTCACTCATGTGGCCTTCGGCTTGGGCGTTGGTGCGGCCATGCGCGGCAATTTCGTCACCCCGGTCACGGCACGCCTCAGCAAGCCCAGGACACCGCGTGATAATGGCGCTGTTGACGAGCGCTGTCGTTTTCAGCTCGAGCCGGTCGAACATCTCCATGAAACGCCAGGCGCCAACGCGGTTGCCGTAATCACGCCAGGCGAAGTTCATAACGTCGGGATCGGTCTTGGACGGGGCCAGGGTTGCGCCCATCCCGTCGCCAAAGGCAAAAACTTCATGATTCACGCCGAGGTACACCGCCAGACGGCGTCCTTCCGGCCAGCTGTAATCGGCGCGGCTGATGATCGGGACGTACTCATACCGGCCGTGATGTGGCAGTTCCGTCATGGACGAGTCCTCGCTTTGCCTAATATCTGCGCGATAGCCTCGGTCGCACAGCGCTCGTCATTGGCCGATCCGCCTGACCCGGCGACGCCGATACCCCCGATCACGTCGCCATCAACGACAATCGGCATGCCACCGCCCAACAAAAGGAGTTCGGGAATGGTGACGAGGTTACGAGACGTCGAATCGGTCGCTGCGCGTTCAGCCAGTACGGTCGTGTTGACCTTGGTCGACAAGGCGGTGAACGCCTTGCGCTGGGCGGCGAGGGTGTTGTGCGGGCCGATGTCGTCGCCGCGCTGGAGCGAGACCAAGTTTCCGCCGCGATCGACCACCGCGACCACAGACTCCCGACCGATCGTACGACACGAAGCGATTGCGGCACCTGTCAGGCTGTTGGCCAGCGCCAGCGACACGGTTTTACGCTCCAGCGGTACTGCGGGCGCTGTCGCGGCAATTGCCGCAGGCAGAAGAATGACGAGACTCAACACCGTGATGTGACCTTTCAGGCATAGTTAGCGCAGAGGCGCATCAGGTGACGCCGGTTGCGATCAGCGCAGCCCACCCGACGAGGAACGCCAGCACTAGCCATGTCAGGATCGCACCGCCTGCTCGCGGCACGTTGGAGCGGCGCAGGTCCATCCCGATCGGATGGGCGATCCGAGCGACAACGAATAGTGCACCGGTGACCCCGAGCGTCAGGCTGGACCCGCGGGCGAGCTCGATCAGCGCCATCAGCGCCAGGACAAACGGCGCATATTCGACCAGATTGGCATGCGCGCGCATCCGCCCAGCGAGAACATCCTCATCGCCGTCACCGATCAGCACATTGTCGCGGAGCCGCATGCGAAAGATTCGCAGGCCAAGCCATAGGTTGATCGTTCCAAGGGAGGCCGCTGCCGCCAGCGTTACAGGAAGCGTCACGCCGGCCATGCTCAGTTTCCCCGGTAGGTTGAATAGCCATAGGGGCTGACGACTACCGGCACATGGTAGTGGCCCGCCTTGTCGATCACCCGGAACGTCAGCGTGATTTCGGGAAAGAACGGGCTCGCTGACGCATCGGGGTAGCGCGACATGTCGAACTGGAGCTTGTAGATTCCGGTGTCGAATGACTTGGCGTCCCCAAAGCTACGAACGCGGCCATCGGCATCGGTGATAGCGGTGCCGACCTCTTGCCAGCGTCCGTCATCCGCATGCTTCGAGAGGGTTACAGGCACGGCCTTGCCGCCAATGCCCCGGGCGAGGTCAAGAACGTGAGTGGAAATGTCGGCTGCCGCGGCGGGGGTGGCGACTGCGCCGAGCAATAGAGCGAGAGCGATGGCCTTCATAAGCGATATCCTTGCTGAGTGTCGTATCGGAAAAAAAGGGTGTCGAGCCGCGATGTGCCTGTTGGTACGATCGCGCCCTGCTGGATCAGACGGCGGTCGCGCGGCGGAGCGGCGACTGCGGCTGCGGCGTTTTCTGCATCGACTATGAGGAACGTCGCTTCGTCACCGATAGCCAAGCCGTAGCGTCGGAGCCCCAGAACCGATGCTGCGTCCGTCGTTGCCATATCCAGCGCGATCGCGAGATCGGCGTCGGTGAAGAAGCCTGATCGATATCCGATCATCATCGCGCGCCCGAGCATGTCGGCATCGCCATATGGCCACCAGGCATCGCGGATATTGTCGTTGCCGGCAAACACGCGCACGCCGGCAGCACGCAACATTTTGACCGGAGGGAATGCGCGATCACCAGGCGCATTCGTCATGATCGCTACGCCGGCTTCCGCCAGAATATCGGCAGTGCGGGCGGCTTCGTCCGGCTCGACATCGCCAAGCGCATAGGCGTGGCTCACAACGACCTTGCTCTGCATTCCAGCCGCAGTCGTTCGCGCAGCGATCCGGCGAAGCTGCTCGATCCCCTGCCGACCGGGTTCATGAAGATGGATATCGATCTTCACGCCGTGCCGCTCGGCGACGCCAAACACCACGTCGAGATGTGCGTTGGCATCACCGTCGAACGCCGACGGGTCTAGCCCGCCAACGACGCCAGCCCCTTCCCGAACAGCCGAATCGAGTAGGTCAGCGGTCCCGGGTGATGCAAGGATGCCGGCTTGGGGAAACGCGACGATCTCGACATCGACACGGTCCCGCCATGGCTCGCACGCTGCCATCACCGCATGCAGATTGGCGAGGCCGAGCGAGGCATCTACGTCGACATGGCTACGCATCGCGACCGTGCCAAAACTGTGCGCCTGCGCCAGCAGCGCATTCGCGCGATCGGTGACCGGCAACGCATCGGCAAGCAGCCGCTTCTCGATGCTCAGACGTTCGCCAAGGCCGTTGGCTAGGCGGTGCGGACGCCAGTCATCACCAACAAAGCTCTTGTCGAGATGGATGTGGCCTTCGACGAATGCGGGAAGGACCAGAAGCCCCGCCAGGTCGATGATATCGGCACTCGTCGCCAGAGATGCCGGCTCAACAAACCGACCGTCCGACACCGCCAGATCGCTGGTTCGACCGTCTTTCAACAGAGCGTTTCGATACAGACAGGGTGCGACGGCGTCACGCAAATCAGCGGTCCTTGATTTATTGAATCTGCAAGTGGGCATAGGTGACCACATTTACGAATGACATATTTGAATGGTTGGCATTCGATATTAGAATGCCAACATGCTCGACCCAAGATTGCTCCGCACCTTCGTCGCTATCGCTGATTACGCCAGCTTCACGACAGCAGCCGATCGTCTCAATTCCACCCAGTCGACGGTCAGCCAGCATCTTGGCCGCCTTGAAGCAGTGGTTGGGCAATCGCTGATCGATCGATCGGCCAGACCTATTTCGCCGACGCCTTCGGGCGAGCGGCTGCTAGGCTATGCACGGCGGTTACTGACCTTGCAGGATGAAGCGCAGACATTGCTGGCTGACCCATCGGGAACGATCACGATCCGCATTGGGGTGCCCGACGATGTCGTGACTCAGGCCATGGGCCAACAGTTTGCGCGGTTCGCTGAACGGCATCGTGAAATCCGGTTAGATGTGACGACAGGCCTCAGCCGCGATCTGACGAAACGATTCCGTGCCGGCGAATTCGACATCGCCATCGTCAAGGAGGCAAGAGCGGATGGCGACGCCCGCGCCAGCTTTTCCGAACCGCTTGGCTGGTTCGAGGCAACGGGCACTTACGATGACTGGCCCGACCCTATCCCTCTGGTGACGTTTCCACCCGGCGGACTGTACCGTGACCTTATGATCGACCGGATCGAGCGTGAACGGCGGAGGTGGTACATTGCATTTACCGGCAACAGCCTGGGCAGCGTCCTGTCTGCGATCGAGGCTGGTCTGGGCGTATCGGTTTTGCCAGTCAGCACGACCAGGGCACGTGCCGTTCGGACCAGCGCCATCTTTGCCGCGGAACCACCACTGGTACTGTCAGTCTACGCTTGGGAGGTTGGCGGAGCGACCGGCGAACTTGTCACCGCTATGATCAATGTAATGTCCAAGCGCTAGCAAGAGCCGAGGCTCGAACCCGGTAGAATCTTAAACACCGAGTATAATTATCGTGTGTCTGTGTCCGTTCTATGGACCGACCCCCTGTCGCAAAAATGGCGACATACGAGACGTCAGAAACTCAGCGATTTCGCGACAGCGATCTTATCGCGTGCGTGTGTCGGGCTGCAGATAGGTTGGGCTTTGCGCACCCGATGGCGGATCGAGCACGAAGCGAGGATAAGAGAGAACCAGCCCCGTGTTGGGCAACTTCACACTTTGCACCCCGCCAGACTGGCTGGTCCGAGCCGCATTGCCGGTCCCTGCCAGTGTGGCAAAGCCGTAATCGCGAACCACGTTGCTGAAGAGCACTGCTGACGAATAGGTGAGCGGTCCGATCAAGACCGTGACCTTGCCGGCGAAGTGGAGTGGTTCGTCGGAAACCGGCTGGGTCGGCGTCTCGATCGTGCCCGCCGTCACCGTCCCGGTCCGCTCGCGTTTGAGATAGGTGGAGCCCTGCTTATACGGCCGTGTCGCGATGTAGCGGAGGATGCCGTCCTTCCACATGTCGTCGTCGCCTCCGCCATTGGCGCTGACGTCGATCACGAGATGGCTGGCGCTCGCTGCCTTCATTCGGGCAAAGCAGTCGTGGCTGAACCGCAGGAAGCGTTGCTTGTCCTCCCAGACGAATGACGCCACCGTCAGCAGCGCCGTTCCATCCGGGTCGACGCGGCACGCAAACACGCGATCGAAATCGACATCTCGCTGAAGGATAGCAGGCAGTGCGTGCCCAGCCGCTACATGCTGCGGCTTCCCACGGCCGCTCAGCGTCAGGTCGTAGGTAGCTGGCGTCCCGTACAGCTTGGAGAAAAACAGCCACCAGCGTTGCCCAAGCAGCGCACTGCGAAAGGCGGGCGTGTCTCCGTGAACCCTCGCCAGGAGCGAGCGGGCCACTGCGCGCGCGTCATGTCCATTGATGCGCAGGATACGGCGACCTGCCACAGGCGTGACCGCTCCGCCCAACGCAGCCACGATCACCGGGTAACCCCTGTCACCCAGCTGGACCTCGAACGGGAAGAAGCCCGTCCCCTGCCGGACTGCTGCCGCACCCTGTCCTCGCCAGTCAGGCAGGCCGATGAACAGATGACCGTCGGCCAGCACGGGGTTGAGCTGCGCCAGCGTCGCCCAGGCTTCTGTCTGGTCCATGGGATGATTCAGCTGCTGGCGGACCTTCTCAGCCTCTTGCTCAAGTTTCACCGTCGTCACCGAGTGGCCGAGGTCGGGATGCTGATGTTCGATGGTGTCGAGCGCGAAGCGAAGATCGGCTCGCAGAGCGGCAGGATCGTACATCGGAGCAGCGGTCGTGTTGGCCGGGGTGGTGAGCAGTGCGAGGGCAACCGGGATGAGGAGTGATCCGATACGTAATGCCAATGCCGTTCTACCTTTTGACCGCGTCCATCGGGGCATCTTCCCCAATGCGATTCGTTGAATTATGTAGGTCATATTTCAACAGGGGTCTATGCCGATGAACAGTGATGATCCGCGTGCAGTCTGCGATCCGGCGCTGGTACGGCTGCTTAGTTCGCCGGTGCGGCAGGAAATGGTGGACACGCTGGCCGCGCTCGGCGGTGAGGCTGGCGTGGCTGATTTGGCAGAGCAGCTTGGACGGCCTGCGGATGGTCTTTACTATCACTTGCGCGCCTTGGTGGCGGGCGGGCTCGTCGAGGAGCTGCCTGGCGGAGGAGCTGAGCGCCGCTTCCGGCTTGCTGGGGAAGGCAGCGCGCCGCTTCGCCTCATCTATGACCTTGGCGCGGAGGGCAACGCTGCTGAATTGCGGGCCTTCGTCAGCGGCCTGTTGCAGATCGCCGGGCGCGATTTCGAGCAAGCCCTGGAGAGCGAAGATGCCGTGGTCACCGGCACCGGGCGGGAGCTTTGGGCATCGCGCAATAAGGGTTGGCTCAGCCCGGACGATGTGGCGGAAGTGAATGCCTTGCTTGCTCGACTTGGCGAGATAACCAGCCAGCCTAGAGGAGCTGGCCGAAACCGGCTTGCAAGCCTCGCCTTTGTGCTGGCACCTCTCAACGCGAAGCCAAAGCGCCGAATATCACGGAAGGCCGATCAGGTAGCGGGTAGCTGCCGCCTATAGTGCTGCAAAATAAACGATTTGTACGACGGTCGAAAGTCAGCAGATGCGCGACAGAAATATGAGTGTCCGCATAAGCCCATTATGTAGGGGGTAGGTATTTTGCAAAAAGTACTAGCGATTGACGCTGTGCTGTTTGCTCAACCGGCGTACAACCGACACGAGCTTGGCCATTGCTGGATCGCGGATCGGCTCGGCGACGCGGATTTCGCGGCTACGCCCATCGATCGTGAGGCCGACCGTGTACGTGCGTGCATCCGGTTTCGCGGTGTCGTTCGCCGGCGTGCAGTCGAAAAAATCAGCTTGATCAGCGAGGCTTGTGAGTTCCTGACGCTCCGGGCTGTCAAGATCGCCAAAGGACACTGATTGCTCCTTCGCCAGCCCCGGGAAATGGGCAAGGCCGCCCTCGATCCGTACCCGGGCCTCGCCCGTTACCGTCTCGTTGCAAGCCTTGCCCATCTGCATCAGATCACTCCAACTGTGCTCCAGGCCTCGGTAACCGCGGTCGCCTCGGCGCTGCCTGAGCCGTACAAACGCCCCGCGACATCAATCGTGACGCGGGCGAAGCCGGCGAAGTCCGTATTGGCCCTCGTATTGGGGTCTAGGAGCGCACTATACCAGATTTGGCCGGCGCGGTCCCATGCGTTTCCACCGATCGTGATTGCGGCAAGATGAAAGGCGCGGTTGGGAATACCGGAGTTGATGTGAACGCCGCCATTATCCTGATTGGTGCGGACGAAGTCGTCCATGTGTCCCGGCTGTGGATCCTTGCCAAGCACCGGATCATCATAAGCGGTGCCCGGCGCCTTCATCGAGCGGAGGGCAACGCCGTTGACCCTTGCCGTCAGGAGGCCGGCACCGATCAGCCAGTCGGCCTGGTCGGCGGTCTGTCCCAGCAGCTTCTGCTTCACGAGGCTGCCAAACACGTCGGAAATGCTTTCGTTGAGCGCGCCCGACTGGTTGAAATAGGCGAGGCCCGCCTCCTTCTCGGTGACGCCGTGGGTCAACTCGTGCCCGATCACGTCGAGTGAGATCGTGAAGCGGTTGAACAGCTCGCCGTCGCCGTCACCGAACACCATCTGGGTCCCGTCCCAGAACGCATTGTCGTAATCCTGGTCGTAGTGAACAGTGGCATCAAGCGGGAGCCCGGCATCGTCGATCGAGTTACGTTGATAGGCCTCCCAAAACAGCGCGAACGTCGCCCCGAGACCGTCATAAGCCTCGTCGACGGCGATATCGCCGCTGGGGCCATCGCCTTCGCGCCGCACCACCGTCGCTCCCGGTGCCTCAGGTTCGCTGCCTGCGTCGCGGATGGTCCTGAGTAGACTCGGGGTCAGGATGTTACCCGCCGCGGCACGCCGGCGCGCGATCGCGCCGGTGACGGGGCCGGCGGTGCTGGCGCGGACGATACGGATGGTTGGATCGATCAGCAGACTGCGAACCGCCATCGCCCGCATCTCGGGCGAGCCGTTTTCAGCGATCTGCGACAGGATGTAGGGCGGCAGGATGCAGTGAAGCGAGTGACGATGGGTGGAGCTGCACATAGTCGTATCTCCTCAGGGGCTGGTTCAGCTGCGGGCGCGGCGAAGCACGAAGGGGACGAGCGCGACCCACATGATGGTGATGAAGGCGAGGAACTGGCTGGTCTGTTCAGGTCCGCCTGGGAGGTAGCCAAAGCCACCTAGCGAGGCTGTGTAGAGCTCGAACGAGATGACCGAGACGGCGATCGCCACCACATCTGCATCTCCCCCTCTCTCTTCCTGCGTCCCGAACCAGCGCAGCGCGACGATGAACAGGGTGATGATCCCGATCAGGATCAGCCGAATGACGATGTCGCCGGCAGCGATCCCGATTGCCAGTGGGTAGAGCGTCACCGCCTCGACGGGGAACAGCTTCACGAGACTGGCATAGTAAGGCTCAGGCGCCGGGTCAGGTCGCCGCCCTCCCCTGACCATGGGTGCTGAACGGCTGCGCAGTCGCAGCGTGCCCCGCAAAGCGGGCCGCGCAGTTGCGCCACCCTGATCATCCATTGCCGTGATCGCGCGTTGCACGGCCCCGGCATAATGTGACACTGCGGCGTCGCCGGGGGTCAGCGCCACGCCAATGGCGGTCGCCTGTTCGCAGCGGTCCAGGACCGTCGCGAAAGCCGGCAGGTCGCCTCCTTCCCCGCTGTGCAGCCCGGCGAAACCGTCGCGGGCGCTGCCGAGTGCGGTACGTAGCCCGAAGAAGGTGTCGAAGAAGCGCGGCAGGTAGCGCGGGTTGGCG
>Ga0265798_10005457_pt1 | contig 17096 bp, 16 predicted proteins | sample P3T30metagenome_FD_192430 | JGI IMG/M metagenome (GOLD analysis project Ga0265798, IMG submission 192430) | Plant litter microbial communities from East Loma Ridge, Irvine, California - P3 T30 | ecosystem: Environmental > Terrestrial > Plant litter > Unclassified | place: USA: California... | reverse complement strand
CTGATGACAGGCACGCCCATGGAGAACAGCCTCGACGAGTTCGTGAACCTTATCTCCTATGTGCAGCCCAACCTTGAGCTCCCCGAGGATCTCACAGCCTACAGCAAGTTCCGAAAGGCCATCGCTCCAGTCTACCTCCGTCGAAACCAGGTCGATGTGCTGCAGGAGATCCCCGAGCTCCAGGAGGACGAGGACTACATCGAGCTCTCCGAGGCAGACACTGAGTACTACAGGCGAGCGCTTTCCCAGCGAGAGTGGCACCTCGCCCGGCGTGCTCGAGTGCTCTCTGGAGAAAAGTCCTCCACGGTGCAGCGGATCCAGAGCCTCGTCTCCGAGGCCATGGGCAACGGCCACAAGGTGCTGATCTTCAGCTTCTACCTTGAGACCATCGAGGTTCTTCAGCGCTGCCTCACCGAGGACGACGGCTTCCTGCCCCTCACTGGAGCGCTGAACTCGGCTGAGCGTCAGGCCGAGGTGGACAAGTTCACTGAGTCGAAGAAGCCTGCTGTGCTCCTTGCTCAGACCACGGCCGGAGGCACTGGGCTGAACATTCAGGCCGCCACCATGGTCATCATCGTCGAGCCTCAGACGAAGCCCTCCCTGGAGAGCCAGATCATCGGCCGAGCCCACCGGATGGGCCAGACCAAGGCCGTCCGGGTGATCCGGCTCCGCGGCAAGAACACCGTGGACGAGCGCTGGGTTGCAATGCTCGAGGAAAAGCGTAAGATCTTCGCTGCGACGGCCGGAATCTCGGACGCCGCTGCTCTGGACAGTGCTGTGGACAACTCCAGCAACTTCAAGGAGATCATGGAAGCCGAAAGGAAGGCCTGGGGAGTATGAGCGGGAGAGCTAGAGCCGCTATGGCTAGGATCAGAAGACGAGCGCTGGGCTCAAGCCTGACCCTCGCAGCAGCCACCACGGGATCCGCGGTGCTCCTCGGAGCAACCCCCGGCCTGGGGCTGATCCCCGGAGCCGTGGCCATGGGTGTAGGTGCCCTGGGGATCAGCGCGACTCTCTTCACAGCAAGCGCCAGGGCTGTCGAGGCTGAGCCCTCGGGGCTCACGCTGCCCCAGCTCGACGCTGGAATCTCTGAGGAGATGAAGCTCAAGATCGAGGAACTCTACGAGCTCGCGCTGGTCTACGAGGAGCGCAGAAGCCCACTCTTCCCCGCAGTGAGCGGAGTGCTCTCCAATGTGCTGGAACTCTTCGGCCGACTGAGCACTCAGACCGATCAGCAGAGTGCTCGCATTGCTGCTGTCCGCTATGTGGACACGCTGACCAAGCTCAACACAGCCCTGGGCAAGAGCTACTACCTCGACATCGAAGCCCACCCGGAGCTCTGGAGCAACTCAGACGAGCGCATGGAGGCTGTGGAGGCTGCGGTCAACGCCACGGGGGAGGAACTCCTCCGGAACATCCGTCAGCTCAACTCCAGCCGGGACCTCGTCTACGAGCTCTCCATCGAGTCCCTGACGAGCGTGCAGGCTAACCACGAGAGCGCCAAGGCGCTGGGCATCGGCTAAGCCGTGATAGATTCCAGTCCAGAGGCCATGCTCTCCGAAGCGCCGAGGCCCAGCTACAGCAGGAGCCAGATCTCACTGAAGAACCACTGGATCCTCAGGGAGGTCTCTGACTTCGACGGGGATGCTCTGGACGCAGTATGTCAGCACTGCAAGGCCGAGCTGAGCTGGGGCCAGTGGCTCAACAGCCACGACTACTATCTCAAGGTCAAGTGCCATCGCTGCGAGGGATTGCTCTTTCCGGAGATGTGGGGTGAATCCGTACCTCGAGCATCCTTCGAGGCGGTCCAGGAGCCCGGCTACTTCGACAGGACCTGGTACCACGCTTCGGATCGGAAGCACTGGGCTAAGGAAGTTCGAGCAGCGCTCCGAGGGCAGCTCGTGATCCACGCTGGCAGTGAGCTCTCGGCGTTGTCCCGGGCGGATACGCTCTACGAGGAGACAGGCAAGCAAGTTTCGATCTACCTCCACTCCTTCAGACTACGCTCTACGAAGAGCATCTCCAGAGTAGTGCTCGACGACGCCTGTGATACTTGGCAGGACGAGCTCACTGATCCCCGAGCCATGGTGATCTGTCCCGTAGAGGGAGATGATGACGATGGTGAGACTTTGAGCCTCAGTCTCAGTCCCGACGGCTATCGGGGAGCTCCCTACTACAACCGCTACGAGCTCCCCGGAGACATCAGCCTTCTGGTCCACGCTAAGCTCATCCAGCTCAACACCGTGGAGACGGTAGAGCTCCAACGGGACTGAGGCCGTTCGCCACCTAGCCACTTCGGCACCCTGTGAGGTGGATCACTGGCCTTGCCCTGTCCGCAGATCTTGGCACTATAGCTCAACAGCAGACTATCCCCACGACAAGGACAAGAAAAGTGCTCCAGTATACTCCAGACAAGCTTCAGTGGCTCCTCCTCACGGCGTCGAGCCCCATCGCCCTCATCCTTCTTCTCATCGGCCTCGGTCTCATCCTCTGGATGGCCTACCGCTCCCTGGTCGCCAGGAAGAGCGCTCGGCTCTACAGCATCGGCATCCCCGGCCTCGTCCTGATCCTCGGCAGCTTCGTGCTCTCGGGGCTCCCCAGCACTGCACCTCTGGCCGACGGCATCGCAGATGAGCTCTCCTCCACGGCCAAGTTCGAGGATGTGAAGCTCCTTCACCTCGAGACAGTCTCGACCTCCCCCTTCACCGATGGCTCCGTGAGCTTCATCGGCACGGCAACAGATGTGGACGGAGATCCCCGACAGTTCCGCTACACTCAGTACGCTGACTTCGGTGTCTACGACCTCGTGGGCTTCGACAAGCCCGCCGTGGACCTCAAGGACGAGAGCTTCAAGTCCACCGAGAAGGGCCTCGAGATCTACAAGGGAGCAACACCTTCCCCCACTGAGACTCCCGAAGCGACTGAGACTCCCTCGGCTGAGCCCACCGAGACTCCCGCAGGCTGAGGCCGATATCTGGCCTAGCTGCTGATCGGCAGAGACAGGGATAGGGAGCACCGTTGGAGATCCTCATCGGCATCGGTGCCTTCCTCCTCGGAGCAGCTCTCTGTCTCTGGCCGGTCGTCTCCCGGAAGCTCGCCACCTTCTTCGACACACTGATCCACGAGGCAGGTCATGGACTGGCCTCTCTGCCCTTCGGAGCACCACTCCCGTCGATCACTGTGCGGAGCAACAGTTCTGGCGAGACTCAGTCTTCTATGGGCTATCTGCACCAATTCCTACCCCTCGGGCTGGGAGCGCTCACGGAGAAGATCGCCCGGACACTGAGTTTCATGGCTGGCTACTCTGCGAGCATGATCTTTGCAGCTCTGCTCGTGGTCATCGCCGGCCGCTCAGAGGTTAGCTTCGAGCCCTGGCAGATCCTCTTCCTGATCCAGGTCGTGCTGGCTACCGTGCTCTGGACTCTGGTGAAGGTCACGGACAGTCCCTGGACCTTCGTGGTGGTTGCCCTCGCGGCCACCGGGCTCTACCTCCTGCTCTTTCCCTGGAACTGGTGGATCTACGGAGGAGGCGTCCTCGCTTTGGTGCTCCTCTTCTTCCTCGCCCGGACCTGGCTAGCCTCCCTCGCTGTGCTGCTCACCATGAGCGCTCCCCTCGCTCCGATCATCGGGCTAGCCCTCGGCGAGAACGATCCCCTGGAGCTCATCCTCGAGCCCGGTGCGCTCACTCTGGATACGCTCTGGCTCTCCAGGATCATCTTCGGAGCGCTGCTAGTCTTCCTCCTCTTCTGCTGCAGAAGCCTACTCAGCCTCGGGCTCACGCTGCTCATCCTCGGAGGAGTCCTAGGGCTGCTCTTCATCCCCGGCCTACCTCCGGCCTATGTGCTCCTCGCTGTGGCTGGAACGCTGAGCGTGGCGGGAGTGAGAAGCCTCAGGCAGCTCCACGGACTGACCTTCAGGGAGACGGGTAGCCACTGGCAGCAGGAACTTCCAGCAACTGACATGGTCTTCGCCTCGGAGGAGATCGGTGGGGACCCTCGGGGCTGGTACTGGGCCCAGGTAGCGGTCGCCAGCCTCGGTGCTGGAGCCATCCTGCTCTGGGGCTATTTCCTATAGCCTTAGGTCCAGTCAGCGTTAGATAGCCCCATGACTTCAACTTTCGACAGAGGACAGATCATGGCAAAGGGACAGCTCCACTCCACGGGCACTATCTGCAAGGCAGAGATCCGCTGCCCCATCGAAGCCGACGGCGGCCAGCACTTCGACTCTGTGGACGAGCTCGTCGACCACACGGCTAGGACAACGGGAGCGGACGCTACCGAGCTTCGAGATGTGATCAGCAGCGGCGTAAAGCCCTCCGAGGCTGTGGCCATGGCCAGTAGCGGTGTGCTCGGAGGCGCAGCGGGTGAGTCTGTGACCAGGGCTGCTCCCAAGAAGCCCGCAGAGGTCAAGGAGCTCAGCGACTTCGATCCCTCCGTCCACAGCGTGTTCTCCAATGCTGCCGCGAGGAAGGATCCTGCTGTGGCAGCAAAGGCCATGAAGAGGGAGCTTGCGCACGGTGACTGGATGGCCGAGCTCGCAGAGCGCCACGAGGATGCAGTGAGCGAGGGTAGCGACATGGACCTCTTCCCCGGAGCCAGCCTATCCGTGAAGGAGTCTGAGGCCCGCCAGGGCGCGATGGCCCGGGAGATGAAGTGGCTCGCTGACAACGATGAGAGCTATGCGGCTAAGCTTCCCCGGGGAGTTAGAAGTCGGCTCGATAGGCTCACAGAGGAGCACGCTGGAGTCTCCATCGGCACCGTGAGGAAGGCTCCAGCTCCCAAGGCCTGAGTAACTCTCCGGCCCAGAGCCGTTTGACAGAACAGCCTCCAGATGATAGACTTGTCTAACTCACAAGCTTAGCACTCTGGAGGCTGTTCCCATGTCCCGTACGCACAAGGACGCTCCCTACAAGATCCGGAAGCGCCGACTCGGCATCAAGGACGGCTCCGAGGACTGCGCCGTCTGCGCCGAGGGCCCCATCCGAGTCATCCGCACCGGCTTCACCGCGATCTTCTTCGCCCACGAGGTCTCCGAGCGCGAGGCCTTCCTGGCCATCGCCGAGGAGGGTGGCTTCACCGTCGAGACCGAAGAGGTCCGGGGCTACCTCAGCACCAGCACGGATCTGGAGACGACCTTCTCTCGCTACAATCGGGGCAAGTCCGCCTTCGACGGCTACCTCGACCCCGACCGGGCGATCTACTCCCACCCCAACGGCATGGCCCGAGACCTGATCTGGAACCGGGAGGGCCGCAAGGAGATCTCCGCTGAGAAGGATCGCAGCTTCCGCAGGATCGACAGCACTGGAGCCATGGACTTCGAGTTCCTGGAGGGCCGGCCCGTCGTCTCCCACAAGAAGAACATCTTCACCGTGGTCTCTGTCTACAAGGAGAGCGAGCGAGTTGCTCGCCACTACCACGGCGGAGGCCACGACCGTGACCCCATGAGCTACCTCCTCTCCGGCCACTGCCACTGCAGCTACTGCGAGCCTCGAGAGCAGGGTACCCGGGCAGAGCTCCGAGCCGCGTCGGGTAGGCTCAAGAAGGCCTTCAACGCCGGAGATGAGGAGGCCCTGGAGGAGATCTCCAGCGGGCTCCTGAGCTCCAACGGCGGCGCCTACCGGGACACCATGCTCTGCTAAGCTGCCTCAGGCAGTCGGATCGCTCTCCGGCGCAACCCGTCGAGATAGCACTCTAGCAGGCTCAGTCAGCCTCCCAGAGCCTCCTACGCACCACTCTAGCTCCATCAGTCAGAAGGAAGATCACCATGGCCAGCGCTACCATTGAGCTTCAGCTCCCCCGGCTCGCGGGCTCCAGGCTCGGCGCTCAGGAGTTCCTCTCCGAGCTGCCAGATGATCTCACCATGATCTCAGTGCTCATCGACTGCAGCGAGTCGGCCTCGGCCGCTCAGTGCTATGTGGATGAGCTCTGCAAGGAGATCCTCGAGCTTCGAAGAGCGGCGATTCTCACTCTGAAGTCGCCCTCTGAGGATGTGCTGAGGAACGCTCTTCGCTCGGTGAACCTGAGGGAGATCGGCCCGCTCGCAGCTGAGCGCGACTGAGCAGTGGCGTGACGCTACTACGCCCATTCCTCATACCTTTTTCCTAGAAAATGGCAAACTGATGGTGACTCAGATTGCCGCTCGTGATAGGATAGAACCCGTTGGAGGCGAGACCATGAACCCAGAAGTTCTACCACAGAAGCAGCTCAACCTGATCGCGGACCTCATCAGGTTGGCGCCGCCGGAAACCTCGACCAAGGAGCACATCGATGTGACCTTGGACTATCTCGAGGATAAGATGGACAAGTGGACCATCGAGCAGAATCGCCGGCTAGTGAAGGCGGAAAAGCGCATCAAGCTCTGTGCCTTTCTCCAGGGTATGCTCGTGGCCACTAGCATGGATCCTGAGAGCACTAGTATCCATCACCGACACTTCAGCTGGTGCCCGTTCGAAGCATGGATGGGCAATGAGTATGAGGGGCTCGTTAGCAGCCTCCAGCCTAAGGACTAACCCATGCAGACATTCCTTCCCTACGCCGACTTCGCTCAGTCCATGGCGAGCCTCGATGACAAGCGGCTCGGCAAGCAGCGAGTAGAGGCCTATCAGGTACTCCTCCAGCTCGGTGGACTCAAGATGGCTAACTACCCCGACTGGGAGCCTCGGCTCGGAGGCTGGGGATCCCACCCCGCTGTGGCCATGTGGGCTGGCCACGAGATCCAGCTCGCTGAGTACATCAAGGTCTGCTGCGACGAGTGGACGAGCCGTAGCCGTATCGTCGGCGAGGACAAGGCTGCGGGAAAGCCCGGAGAGCTGATCCACTTCAGCGATACGGTCAAGCTCAACACTGAGGTTGCCCTGGAGCTCATGCGGCAGCCCGACTGGACGGACGAGCTTCCAGCATGGATCGGCACTGAGGCCATCCACAGAACTCACCGCTCGAATCTCCTCAACAAGGACTTCGGCTACTACAGCAGCAAGTTCCCCGAGGACATCCCCAAGAAGGGTAAGAGCTACCTCGAGTACATCTGGCCGAAGACTGAGTTCGTCACCAAGGAGCGCATGGCCGCCAACTACGAGCACATGGTGAAGAAGCGGCTCGCAGAGTTCTAAGGCGTGTTTGACAGTGGTAGCGCTGTGGTATAGGATCAGATCCATAGCACACCACACTAAGCGCCCTAGGAGAACCAATGGCAATCTCAGTTACGAAGCTCTCTGAGTACCTGAACCACGGACTGAACCTCTACCTCACGGGCGAGGCCGGCACAGGCAAAACTCAGATGCTCAAGGCTGCGGCAGCTCTCTCCGGCCTCAAGCTCGGCTACATGTCCGCTCCCACCCTGGATGCCTATGTGGACCTCGTGGGCATCCCGGTTGCTGAGTACAGCGAGGTGCTGAAGAAGAAAGTCCTGGAGTTCATCCGCAAGAAGGACTTCCTCGACATCGAGATCCTCTTCATCGATGAGCTCCCCCGAGGCGAGCTCAAGACCCTCAACGCCATCTTCGAGATCGTCCAGTTCGGCACGATCAACGGCGAGATCGCCATGCCCAACCTCAAGGCTGTGGTGGCGGCCGGCAACCCGCTAACAGATGACTACACGGGTCAGCAGCAGGTCGACTACGCTCTCCTCGACCGCTTCGACTTCTACATCGAGACGGAGATCATCGCGGATCCCGCCTACTTCGCTCGGGTCTTCGGCAAGGAGTACGGCGATGCGCTGACCAAGTGGCACAAGCTCCACGACCACAAGGCCAAGGGCTACCTCTCGCCCCGCCGCCTCGAGAAGATCGGCCACACCTGGCTCCTCATGCCGGATATGGGCACCCTCAAGGGCATGGTCCCTCCCAACGGAGATTTCGATGTGAGTCTCCTTCAGAAGTCGCTCTCAGCTGCAGTCAAGGGCACCAACAAGCTCAAGGTCGATCCGAGCCAGCCCCTGGAGGACCGTATCTCCTTCATGTCCGCTCAGGAGATCAGGAACGCCAAGGCTGAGATCCTGGACCTCATGCCGAAGCTCGACCGGGAGCCGCTGGCCAAGGTCACCGAGGCCGTCGCTCGAGCGCTCGCTGTGGGCATCCGAGTGGACGCTGTGATCCGGGACTGGGGAACGGCGCTGACCTACTTCTCCACAACCGACAAGACGAGCATGATGAACGCATGGCGACCCGACCGGACCGCCGACTTCCTCAAGAAGATCGACGAGGCAAAGATCCAGATCGGCTCCGAGCTCAAGCGCTAGCACTCAGAGGGCCCCGGGGTAGATGCTCCGGGGCCCTTGCTGTAGGCAGGAGCGATTGACTTCAGCCAGCTCAGCGCGTAGGATGAGAACGACCACACCCGCGAAATCGCTCAGGGAGCAAGGAAACGATGGCTCAGAAGCAGAAGCCCAGCATGGATGGCTACAATGCAGCCATGGACTGGCTCTTCGACAACCGGCCCCACATGATGGAGTACATTGCTGCTCTGGGTGCCCCCAAGAACGATCTGCGCTGTGACCGGGCCATGGTGGTCGCCGGAGCTGACATGAAGCCCCGGCTCTACGCCAACGATGAGTTCCTCCAGAAGATCGGCCCCGCCCAGGCAGCGGGTGTGCTGGTCCACGAGTTCCGCCATGTGCTCCTGAATCACTTCAGCGAGTCGGCCAACCCGAAGCCCAACTGGAAGTACCCCATCGTGGTCCGGGACGCTCAGGAAGCTACCATCAACGACAGCATCGAGATCACCGGCTACGAGCTCCCCGACGATGTGATCCGCGGAGAGAACCGCGGCGGAGTGTTCTACGGCTACTGGAACACTGCAGAGGCCTACGGTCCCATGGAGGACTGGTACCTCTCCCAGGCGCAGAACCAGGACTCGAGCGATGACCAGGAGGACGACTCAGACTCCGACAGCGATTCCGAAGGGGATGGCTCCGAGGAACAGTCCCAGTCGGGGAGCGGTTCGAGCTCAGGTTCGGGCTCGGGTTCAGCATCCGACTCCAACGATGACTCCAGCGACGACTCCCCCGAAGCTAGCTCCGAAGGCTCCGGCCAGGGCACTGCGAGCGGCTCAGCTGAGGACGCTGATTCTCAGCCCAGCGAGTCGAGCAGCGATGAGCCCAGTCAAGAGAGCGGAGCTGCCGAGGGCTCTACGGACACCGAGGACGGGGATAGCGACTCGGCCTCTTCCTCTGGAGACCAGAGCACCGACGGAGACTCCGATTCGGACAGCGACAGCGAGGGATCGGCTGAAGGCAGTGACTCTCAGGATGCTGAGGATGCCGAGGAGGCAGACGGCGCAGGCAACTCCGGCGACGAGCTCGAGGATCTTCTGGACGACCACACTTCGAGCGATGGCTGCAATCACGGCGGCTACATCGAGGACGAGAACGGTGAGCTCCGGGAGATGAGCGACGAGGAGCTCGAGGACTTCGAGGACAGCCTCAGCGGCATCCTCTCTGAGGTCATCGGCAGCAACCCCATGCCCGAGGACGAGAAGCCCAGCGAGGAAGAGCTCGACGGCATGGACCAGGATGTGGCCGAGGCCGTCGATCCTTCCCGTGGCGGTGTCTACAGCAAGGCTGGAAACGGCTCGAGCGCTGCCGAGGAAGTCCTGGCGGGCGGCAAGCTCCACCTGGGCTGGCTGAAGCTTCTGCAGAAGATCAACCCGGATGTGGGCAAGGACGACGGCGGCATGAACGCTAAGGCCTCCTACAACTGGGCCCGACCTCGCCGGACCACCTCGCTGATCCCCGGAGTCCACCTCCCCACTCCCGGAGCCCCTCGAGGAATGGGCGTGGGAGCTAAGCAGAAGCCCGTCGCGCTCATCGCGCTGGACTTCTCGGCATCCATCGACCGCCGACTGGCCAACGCCATGAGGGACATGGCCCAGAGCATCCCCGAGGAGCACATCGAGGCACGCTGCTTCACCTTCTCCACTGAGACCGTCCCCTTCGACTTCCGCGCCAAGAGCAACCGGGTGGCAGGTGGAGGCACTGACTTCAGCTGCATCGAGCACGAGGCCCGCAAGATCAAGAAGGAGACTGGCGAGTACCCCTTCGTGATCTGCCTCACCGATGGGGATGCCTGGTTCGACGGCTACAGCTACCAAGGCATGGCTGAGCCCACCGCCGATCAGCTCAGCTCCCGCTGGCTCTGGGTCGATGTGAACACCGAAGATGACGAGAAGGCCTTCAAGAGCGCCATTCCAGACTACCGAGTCGTCGCTCAGCCCAACAAGTCCGCTCTGCCCTACGACCGCAGCAAGCTCTAGAGAGGAACGACCATGGGAAAGAAGAAGCTACCCCGCGCCCGGTTCGCCAGCGTGATCCGGACGGCAATCGCCGATGCTCGCTCAGATGCTGAGCTCTGGGGAACGCCCGTGGAGAACGGCATCGACAGCCCCCGGCTCCGAGAGAGCCGAGTCCACTCCCGGGTAGGTGGATCCTGGTCCTACACCCAGGGCGAGATCTACGAGCTTGCCTACGGCAGGGCCAAGTCGGCTCGGCTCGAAGCTCTCTGGAGGGGTCGCTCCCGGACTGAGCTCAAGGAAGCCAGGGCAGCTGTGGATCGCAACTGGGTCCTCAGAACCGAGAGCAGAGAGCAGCACGAGCTTCGCATCCTCCGGGAGCGCGTCGAGACGGTCGAGGCAAAGTTCGCCAGTACTGTCGGTAGTAAGGCCGTAGCCCTAGCCTAGGGTTCCTCTACCCCCAGATAGCCCGTAGGAGACTGCTTCTGACACCGGAGCGCTGAGACTGTCGGGAAACCGATCCTCAGTGCTCCGCTGTCTTAGCCACAGTTTCAGCTCGGTGAACTTCCGGGAGTTTTACCGTAGAAGTTGACAGCAGGTGGTTCCATTTGTTAGGATAGCATCACAAGGAAACCAGACACTTTACTAACAGCAGGAGAAGCATCCGGTGGAAATTCGCAACGACAAGTTCAAGAACACCTCCAACCACCAGGGCCGCAGTGGTAGCGCTACCCTGAACATGGAGAAGCTCTCGCTCTTCATGGACAGCATGATCAGCAACTACAACAAGCCTGAGCTCGCCGTCTTCCGGGAGTGGGTCTCCAACGCCCACGACGCCCATGTGGCGGCTGGCATCAAGCGCCCCGTGAAGGTCACTCTGCCCTCGCAGCTCAGCCCCACCCTGGTGGTCCAGGACTTCGGCCTCGGCATGACCACCGAATTCGTGGAGAAGTTCTACCTGAGCTTCGGCAGCTCCTCCAAGGACAAGGCCAACGATGAGATCGGCGGCTTCGGCCAGGGAGGCAAGTCGGCTCTGGCCATCGCCTCTCAGTACACCATGACCACGGTCGCCGGCGGTCTCAAGAACATCTACATCTTCGAGCGCTCTCCCATGGGCGGCGTCGACTTCAAGCTCGTCATCGAGGACATGCCCACGGAGGAGCCCAGCGGCACCACCGTTCAGGTGGCAGTCGACCGGATCTCCGAGTACAGCGAGTCCAACATCAACCGAGTCCTCGCTGGCTGGTCCAACGATGACATCGAGCTCAGCACCGGCAAGAAGTTCTTCTCGATCCCGGACAGCGGCACTCTGGTGAGCTTCGAGATGGATCTCACCGACCAGAGCAAGGCCGGCGAGGAAGACTTCGAGGAGGACATCCGCGCTGAGAAGGGCTATGTGCTCCACGGCGCCTTCGACACCAGCGGCAACGCTCCCAAGCTCACCAAGGAGCTCGACCTGGGCCGCGGCGAGTATGTCGTCCTCGTGGGACCCGTCGCCTACATCTTCGAGCCTCAGCTCAGCACCCGCCGGGTCCTCCAGGATTACATGGCGGCATCTGTCAACATCGGCGATGTGAGCTTCCCCTCGAGCCGCGAGGTCATCGAGCCCTCGAGGAACAACCGAAACTTCGTCGGCGACTCCTTCGAGCGCATCGTCCTCGAGGCGGACGAACTCCTCCACGAGCGAGCCAAGAGCGTCCCCGACCGGAAGACAGCTCTGACGCTCTACGGATCGCCCCTGGCCAAGAACAACCGGGACCTCAAGATCAGCTACAAGAAGGAAGTTGTCCCCACGAGCTTCACGCCCCGGGCCAGCGACTCCGTCTTCGACTACGAGCACACCGGAGGCTGGAGGGGTGTCAAGGACTACCGCCTCGCCGAAAGGAAGTTCGGGCCCGACACCGAGCTGGGCCTCACCATTCAGACTCTGGTGATCCAGGATGACGAGGCTACGAGCCAGAGCATCCGCAACAATGTCCGACTCCGCCACACCTCGCTGGGGGATGAGCCCAAGGACCTCTCGGGCTACCTGGTGATCTCGACGAAGCCCGGAGCCTGGCTCAAGGCTGCAGCCAAGACTGTGCTCAAGTCCTCCGAGCTCGCAGAGGTCGCTCGAGCCTACCGGAAGAAGAAGCGCGATGAGGCTGCTGCGGCGGCTGCGGCCGGCATGGCCCCCGTGGTCGCTGTGAAGAAGAGCCGGAAGGATCGAATCGGCGAGTACAGCTCGAACTGGCTCGAGTTCGGCAAGGACGCTGAGGGAAACTTCAAGGTCGAGCTGGTCCATTCTGACCTCATGGAGTTCTTCGAAAACCACTTCGATCCGAAGAAGACCCTGGTCCTCAGCACCTCGGACAGCACCTACTACCCCTCGAACTTCGTCTCTCACTTCCAGAGCTTCAATGTGAACCCGCAGGACGCTCAGTTCCTCAGCGTCGCCACCGGCTCGAAGATCGAGACGCTCCGAGTCCTCCTCGGCACCGAGGTCGAGATCGTGGATCTCAACGGATGGATGGTCGAGAACTTCGCCAACCACGCGAGCTACAGCGGCCGCAGCCCGAAGGAGATCGCGGCTTCCCTTCCCTTCGATGCGGACAGCGCTGTCACCGATCTGATCAAGGCAGTGGGTCTCAAGAACATCCACTCGAAGTACGCGGAGATCATCGAGGACGGCGAGGAGCTCAGTAAGATCCAGAGCCTGACGGGGAGCTACTACGACTCCAACTCGCGCTACATCCGCAACCTGCTCCCCGACTTCTCCAAGGGAACCTCCATCACGGAGCGTCCCGAGTTCTTCTTCCTCACCAAGCTCGGCTACTACCGAGCTCCGGAACTGAAGAAGTCCGAGCTGAACGCTGTTGCCCACTCCCTGAACCAGATGATGGAGAACTGGCTCGACAACCTGGCGCTGGAGGAAGCAGAGGCCGAGGAGGCAGCTGCTGCCCTGGCGGCAGAGCCGAAGGAAGAGGCGGCTGAGGAAGAGTCGGAGCAGGCCCTGACCAGCTCCAACTGAACCACTCCTAGAGTTGTGCTCCATCGGAGAGCATGATAGGATAGCAATGACCGAAGCAGCAAGATTCAGCATCGACATCGTAAGGAAAAGGCTGACACCATGACAGATATCTCAATCGCCACATTCTCTCACACTGAGGGAGACAACGGAGCGCAGGTGAGCATCGTCTTCTCGGACGGCACCGCCGAGACCGTGACCGACCAGCACTCGAACTTCGTCACCATCGTGCAGGCGCTGATCACGAAGCCCGCAGGCTACGCTGCGACGGTCTACGATCTCGTCAATGTCGCCAAGACGGTGAGCCGCAAGTTCAAGAACCTCTCGCCGCGAGTCACCACGGACGGCTCCGAGCTCTTCTTCGACGGCGACCCCATCGACAACTCCCTGGGCAAGTTCATCCTGAAGCTCCTCCGCGAGGACGCTCAGAAGGCTGCTGACTTCTTCAGCGGCAAGGCCGACGGAGTCGAGGAAGACGAGTCGCAGACCACCTGGGAAGCCCTCGTCAAGTTCCTCGAGCTCCTCTACGCGAACCCCAACAAGGCCTCGCAGGAGAGCCTCTACGAGTTCATCTCGCGCTACGGCCTCACCATCCGCAAGGACGGCCACTTCATCGCCTACAAGGGCCTCAGGGACGACTTCAGCTCGGTCAACAGGGGCTACGGCATCGTGGATGGCGTCGAGATGACCGGCGCTCTCCCCAACAACCCCGGCAGCATCCTGCGCTTCCCCCGGAAGGATGTCGACTCGAACACTCGAGTCGGCTGCGCCCAGGGTCTCCACGCTGGAACTCACGCCTACGCCAGCAACTGGTCCCACGGCAAGCTGGTGGCAGTTGCCATCAACCCCACCAATGTGGTCTCCGTGCCCGACGACTCGTACTTCCAGAAGATCCGAGTCTGCGAGTACGAGGTGCTCCACGAGGTGGACCCCCTCGAGAGCGCTGCCGCCACGAGCGGCTGGGACTCGTCCTCGTCCTACTGGGGCACCAGCGAGTGGAAGGATGAGTACACCACGGTCGACGCTGACGCTCAGGACTTCATCGGCAAGCTCTCGGAGGGCGATGTGGTCAGCTTCGAGTACCTCTCGCTGAACGGCAACGCTCAGACCATCGAGGATGCTCGGATTGCAGAGCTCGACTTCGATCAGTTCAAGGCCTTCGTCCCCGAGAAGGACGGCTACCGTTCCTTCAAGCACAAGGGCGTTTCGGAGATCAACTTCGCCGACCCCAAGGACGAGGATCCCATCGAGGGCGACTACCCCGAGGATGACGACTTCGGTGGACCCCTCTACGACTACGAGGAGGACGCTGGTCTCGCAGAGGCCGAGGCTGCTGAGGCTGCCGAGGCTGAGGACGACGAGGAGACTCCCGCTCAGTCCGGCACGGCATTCTTCGACAAGATCGCTGAGACCCTGCGCAACGGTGGCGGAGCGAAGGCTGCCGATGTGCTCAAGGGCTTCGAGGACTTCTCGGAGGACCTGGAGAAGAAGGCCAAGGAGCGCTTCCCCAACTTCGATCCCACCATGGTTGCTTCGGCAACTGAGATCGATGCTGCCAAGAAGCTCTTCAAGGAGAGCAAGGCCGAGGGCATCGCTCAGCTCAAGGAGTTCTTCGGCCGCGCCACGGGCTCGGTTCCCAAGGACGAGGATGGCTTCGAGGACAGCTCCTTCGACAGCGGCAAGCTGAACTACTCCGAGGGCGACAAGGTGAGCTTCGACTACACCGACCTCGCCGGAAAGAAGCAGCGAGTGATCGACGCTGAGGTCGAGGAGATCCAGGCTGAGTACTTCAAGGCCTTCGTCCCCGCCAAGGGTGGCTTCCGGACCTTCAAGTTCGCTGGAGTCGCTGCCATCCCCCAGGAGCCCAAGCTCGCCCAGCCCCAGGCTGGGAGCGCTCACCGGGAGGCCTTCGCTGGGCTCAAGCTCAATGACAAGGTCTCCGTCGAGCTCCTGCAGAACGGTCAGACCGTGAGCTTCGAGAACGCCACGGTGCTCATCAACAACGGCACCTCGGTGACGGTGAAGCTGAACCCCAGCGGCTACAAGGTCTTCACGGCCGACGATGTGGTGAAGCTCTCCAAGAACTGATCCCATCGGCCTCCCAGTGAGGCGATATGAGGGCGGGTGATCTACGGATCACTCGCCCTCTGTCTATTCCCCGGAAGAACGGAAGTCCATGGGAGTCGGAAACACCCTGGAGGCTCAGAGAGCTACCTACTGGCAGCTGCTGAAGCTCGACCAGAAGATCAGGAAGCTCATCGCCTCAATCTCAGCCGAGAGCTTCCCACCTAAGCCCAGTAGCAGCTCCAAGCAGTCGAAGCAGAAGATCGACCAGCTCTTCAAGCGCCACAGAGCCCTAGTGGACGAGTTTCGGAAGAGGAGCTATGAGCTCCGTGCTGGAGGCGAGCGGGACTGCGAGGCATTCCTCAAGCACTCAGCCTACGGTGGAGACCCCGCGGAGGTCTTCACCAACTGGGTCTCCCACTACGGTGGCCCCAACTACAGCTTCGGTGAGCTCAGCTCTAACGGCAGCCAGATCTTCCCCGCAGAGGGACAGAGCTTCGGCGGATTCTGGCAGCTCTTCCGGAACCTGCTAGCCCCCGGGGACGACAGGCTAGAGCTCTGGCCCAGCTACTTCGGCCAGAGTAGCAACGGCAACTGGGAGCTCAAGGGTCAGAGCGATGTGCTCCAGGAGCTTCGCTTTCCCCTCTCTGGAGCGAACCTCGAGGGCGCCATCGCCGTGGACCTCGAGACCAGCTCACTGACTCCCCTCACCGGCGAGATCATCGAGATCGGCATCGTGGAGATCCGGGGCTCAGATCCCCTCCAGTGGCCTCGATTCTCCATGCGCTTCGACCTCTCCAGTGAGCTCGCTCGCAAGGTGGGCACGGGTGCTGAGCACATCCACGGAATCAGCCCGGAGGACATCCAGGGAGCTCCCAAGATCAGCGACCCCGAGGTGCAGAAGCTCCTCCAGAGCTACCTATGCTCCGGCCGGAGGATCATCAGCCACAATGCTTCCTTCGAGTTCCGCTGGCTCAGCCAGTTCGTAGAGGGGTTCTTCGAGGCCAACTACGACCGCACGGGGCTTCAGACCATGATCGACACGGCAGTGCTCTGCAAGTTCGCCTTCTCCCTGGGCGGCGGCACCGGAGTTGTCGGCAACAGCCTCCGAGCCACCGTAGAGACCCTGGGGATGAGCTACCGGGAGGCCCACAGAGCGCAGGCAGATGCCGCAATGGCTGCCCTCGCCGCCCACGGCATGCTCCGGGGAGCCGGTGCCAGACCACTCCGGAATCTCGACCCAGATGAGTACGGTAGACTTCTCACTGAATCCCACAGCTAAAGCGCCGACGGGCTCGACGGCTTTCGATATGGTAGCCGTAGCTTAGCCACTGGGCTCAGCCTGAAGTCTTTGCCAACAGATAGGAAAACCCCATGGATAACCTCGTAGTTCAGATCCTGATCCTCGTAGCCGGACTCGGCCTCATCGTCTTCTTCGGCATCCGTGCAGTGAAGGACCGCAAGGCCAAGGCCGCAGCCAAGAAGCGCGGCGGCAGCACCAACCGGGGGATCAACACGAAGCGCTGAGCCGCTTCGCCCAGAGCCACCCAACACCATCTATAGCCCAGGAGGGGTAGAAAATGGACACTGAGTACCAGACCTACGACATGAGTACCTACGGGGGCTACGGAGGCGGGGAGGATGCTGCTTTCCTTGCAGCACTTGCCTTCCTCGGCCTCTTCGGGCTCCTCGTCGGCTTGGCGGTCTACGCCATCAATGCTATCTTCCTCATGAAGATCCTGAAGAACGCAGGCCACAGCCATCCTGTGGCTGGAGCCTGGGTTCCCGTTTGGAACACCGCA
>Ga0265798_10005456_pt1 | contig 17096 bp, 14 predicted proteins | sample P3T30metagenome_FD_192430 | JGI IMG/M metagenome (GOLD analysis project Ga0265798, IMG submission 192430) | Plant litter microbial communities from East Loma Ridge, Irvine, California - P3 T30 | ecosystem: Environmental > Terrestrial > Plant litter > Unclassified | place: USA: California... | reverse complement strand
GTCGGCTCCGCTAGTGCCCGCTTCCCGCTTGGCCGCGCGCTTGCGGCGCGACTCCTTGGGATCGGCCACCAGCGGCCGGTAGATCTCGATACGGTCGCGCTCGCGCAGCACGGTGTCGAGCGTCTTTTTCTTGGCGTAGATGCCGACCGGCTGTGTCGTGAGGTTGATGTCCGGGAAGGCTTCCAGCACACCGCTGCGCTCGATCGCCTCGCCGATGGTCGTGCCCGCCTCTACCTGCATCGGGCGCAGCCATTCGACTTTGTCGCTGGCATAGCATACCGAAACGCCCAGCACCTCAGCCATACACCGCCTCGGCGCGCTTGCAGAACGAATCGACCATGCTGTTGGCGATCATGCCGAACACCGGGCCGACAATCTGGGCCAGGATCACGCTCGAGAACTCGTACTGCATGTCGAAGTCGATCTTGCAGGCATCTTCACGCAGGGCCTTGAAACTCCACGTCGCCTCCAGCATCTTGAAAGGACCGTCGACCAGGTGCATCTTCATCTGGGTCGGACGCTGGTTGTGGTTGGCCGTCGTAAAGCTCTGCTTTACGCCGTGAAAATTGATTTGCAGGCTGGCGACCAGCTTGTCATCGGTCTTTTCGATGACCTTGACGCCTGCGCACCAGGGCAGGAACTTGGGATAATCCTCGACCTTGGCGACCAGGTCGAACATCTGTTCTGCGCTATAGCCAAGGAAAACTGATTTGTGCACTACTGCCATTGGTCAACCGTTTGTTATGATGTTGGTCAAGTTGCATGCGCCACATGTTGGCGCAATGGCAGTAGTTTAACCGACACGCGAAATTTCGCCTTTTCATGAGCATCGCTGACAATAAAAAAGCCTTTTTTGACTACTTCATCGAAGACCGCTACGAAGCGGGTCTGGTATTGGAGGGTTGGGAAGTAAAAGCCATCCGCGAAGGGCGGGTGCAGATCAAGGAAGCCTATGTGCTCGTTCGCAATAACGAGCTCTACCTGTTCGGCGCGCACGTCAGTGCGTTGATGACGACTTCCACCTTTAGCCACCCTGAAGCGCTGCGTTCGCGCAAGCTGCTGCTGCACCGCGCCGAGATCGACAAGCTGATCGGCAAGGTCGAGCGCTCCGGCTTTACCCTGGTGCCGCTCAACCTGCATATGAAGAAAGGCCGCGTGAAGTGCGAGATCGGCCTGGCCAAGGGCAAGAAGCAGCACGACAAGCGCGCCACCGAGAAGGATCGCGACGCCAAGCGCGAAGTCAATGCAGCGATGAAGACCAACCGCCGCTGATGACGGCCCGTTGCTCCCACGAAGGTGGGAGCCTAAGTATTCAGCTCAGCTACCTGCGCCGAGCTTAGCCCGGACTCATGCGAACTTAGGCTCCCGCCAAGGCGCCCCGCGAGGGCGGGAGCGGCGTGGTCACGCGACTCAGGCCTCCTGCACCTTCGGCGCCACCGCGGTGCGCACCGACAACCGCCAGGCGCCAAAGCTCAGCAGCAGGCCACCGGCCACGCCCAGCGCCAGCTTGAGCGCGCTGTCGAACAGCAGCGGCGCCACCAGGCCCGACACCAGCGCGAACGACATCATCTGGATGAACCCGACCATCGACGAGGCCAGGCCGCGATTGCTCGGGAACAGGCCCATCGCGGTCAGCTGCACCGCCGGCATCGCCACCGCCAGGCCGAAGGTGTAGACGAACAGCGGCAGCACCGACCACGGCACGCTGGCCGGGAACAGCGCGTGGTAGCCGACATTGAGCACCACGCCCAGCGACATCACGGCGTAGCCGGTCCACATCATGCCGCGCGGGGTCGAGCTGTGGGCGCGCTTGCCGCCCCAGGCCGACCCCACCACCATGCCGCCCACCAGCGGGATGAACATCCACGCGAAGGCGGTCTCGGGCAGGCCCAGGATCTCCATCACAAAGTTCGAGGCCGATCCGATGTAGAGCGACAGGCCGCTGAACGCCAGGCCGACCGACAGCGCCAGGAACACGAATTGCGGATTGCGCAGCACCATCAGGTAGTTGCGGCCGATGGTGCCGGGGTGGAAGGCCTGGCGTTTTTCACGGGGCAGGCTTTCCGGCAACAGCTTCATGACCATCACGATCATTGCCGCACCGAACACGGCCAGGAACACGAAGGACGAGCGCCAGCCGAACGTCACGTGCAGCCAGCCGCCCAGGATCGGGGCGATCGCCGGCGCCAGGCCGAACACCATCATGATGTGCGACATCATGCGCTGGGCCTGCGCGCCCGAAAAACGGTCCTGCACGATGGCCTGGCCGATCACCGAGCCGGCGCCGGCCGACAGGCCCTGCAGCGCGCGGAAGAACAGCAGCCAGCCGAAGCTCGGGGCCCAGGCCGCGCCGATCGAGGCCAGTGTGTAGACCGACAGCGCCACAAGGATCACGGGACGGCGGCCGAAGGAATCGGACAGGGTGCCATAGAACAGCATCATGAAGGCGAACGTGAACAGGAACACGCTCAGGGTCTGCTGCACGGCCACCGGGCCGACCCCGAATTCGGCCCCGATGGCCGGCATCGATGGCAGGTAGGTGTCGATGGCCAGGGCGCCGATCATGCCGAGGCAGGCGAGGATGACGGTGAGGAGCTTTTGCATGTACTACGCTTTCGGGATCATTGCCAACACCGCAGGATGCGACCTTGGGGGGACGCGATTGTACGCTATTTCGATCCCGTCAATCTTCACCGATCCTCACCGCGTTTCAAGCTATGGCGCGCGCAGCGACATGCCGAAACGGTCCAGGCGCGGCATCCAGTCCTCCTGGTAGGCAGCCGACACCAGGATCCGCTCGGCGCGGCCGATCAGCTTTTCGCGCGGCACCAGGCCGATCACGCGCGAATCGGCGCTGTCGTTGCGGTTGTCGCCCAACATCAGGTACTGGCCGGCCGGGATCCGCAGCGGCTCGAAGCTGCGCGGCGCGGCGACACCCGGCAGCACCTGGATGCGCTGGCGCGTGCCCGCCACCTGCTCTTCCAGCCGGACGGCGTCGACCACCAGGCCGCGGCTGCGTTCGCGTGCCTCGCCCAGCACCGCATAACGACCGCCCTGGCCGTTGATGAACAGGCGGTCGCCGCGCATCTCGACCAGGTCGCCCGGCAGCGCCAGGACCCGCTTGATCAGGCGCGTGTCGTCGTGCGGCGACAGGAACACGACCATGTCGCCGCGCGCCGGCTCGCCCAGGTGCGCCACGCTCTGCTCAGTCAATGGTATCTTGAGGTCGAAGGCCATGCGGTTGATCAGCACCACGTCGCCCTCGAGCAGATTGGGCCGCATCGAGCCGCTCGGGATCGGGCTCCAGTCGGCCACCGCGCTGCGAAACACGCCAAACAGCAGCAGGAACATCAAAAAGCCCTTGTTGGCGCGAACGAAGTTTTTCATGGACGACTCCTCGGTGAATGAGCGCCAAGCATAGCCGCCGTATTTGCAACAAGGCTTAGCAGTTCGTTAAGGCAATGCTGGCGCAAAGTGTCACCGGGCTGTCATATTTGACATCTACACTGCCTGCGGGACGACTACGACCGCAGAATATGGATATGAAGAAAAAGGCCATCGAGGCTGAGCTCAAACAATTTTCCGACGGCGGCGCCTATCTGAACCGCGAGCTGTCGCTGCTCGAATTCAACCGCCGCGTGCTGGCCCAGGCCGAAGACCCGACGGTTCCCCTGCTCGAACGCCTGCGCTTCTTGTGCATCGTGGCGAGCAACCTGGATGAATTCTTCGAAGTGCGGGTGGCCAGCCTGGTGGCGCAGTACCAGATGGATCGCGAGAGCGGCGCCCTGCCCGACGGCCTTGCCGCCGACCTGGAACGCGCCAGCGCCGAATGCCGCCACCTGATCGCGCGCCAGTACAGCCTGTTCAACACCGAGATCCAGCCGCAGCTGTCCGAGCACGGCATCCACCTGCTGCACCGCAGTCAGCGCAACGCCGCCCAGCGCGCCTGGGTCAAGCAGTACTTCGATCGCGAGGTGCGCCCGCTGCTGACGCCGATCAGCCTCGACCCGGCCCACCCTTTCCCGCGCGTAATCAACAAGAGCCTGAATTTCATCGTGGAGCTGGGTGGCAAGGATGCCTTCGGGCGCGGCTCGGGCATCGCGATCATGAAGGCGCCGCGCGTGCTGCCGCGCGTGATCCGGCTACCGGACGAACTCTCGGACAAGAAAGGCGCCTCCTACTGCATGCTGTCGTCGGTGATCCAGGCCCATATGGCCGACCTGTTCACTGGGCGCGAAGTGGTGTCGTACTCGCAGTTCCGCGTCACCCGCAACAGCGACCTGTGGGTGGACGAAGAAGAAGTAAAGAACCTGCGCCAGGCGCTGCAGAGCGAACTGCATGGCCGCCAGTACGGCTTCGCCGTGCGCCTCGAGGTAGGCCGCTCCTGCCCCCAGCACCTGTCCGACTTTTTGCTCAACCAGTTCCACATCGACCGCAGCCGCCTGTTCACGGTCGATGGCCCGGTCAACCTGGGCCGCCTGCTCGAAATCGTCAACGCCAACGACCAGGCCGAACTGAAATTCCCGCCCTTCGTGGCCGGCTATGCCAACAAGCTGTCCGGCCCCGACCTGTTCGCCACCCTGCGCAAGCACGACGCGCTGCTGCACCATCCCTTCGAATCCTTCCAGCCGGTGATCAACTTCATCCAGTGCGCGGCGGCCGATCCCAACGTGGTTGCGATCAAGCAGACCATCTACCGCGCCGGCAGCAATTCGGAACTGGTCGAGGCCCTGATCGAGGCCGCGCGGCGCGGCAAGGAAGTCACCGTCATCGTCGAGCTGATGGCGCGCTTCGACGAAGAGGCCAATATCAACTGGGCCGAGAAGCTCGAGCAGGCCGGGGCCCAGGTGGTGTATGGCGTGGTGGGCCTCAAGACCCACGCCAAGATGGCCCTGGTGCTGCGCCGCGAGCCGAGTGGACTGCGGCGCTACGCCCACCTCGGTACCGGCAACTACAACCCGACCACGGCCAAGTTCTATACCGATATGGGCCTGCTGACGGCTGACCAGGACCTGACCTCCGACGTCAACGAGGTCTTTATCCACCTCACCAGCATGACCCGGCCCAAGCAGCTGTCGAGCATCTGGCTGGCGCCATTCTCGCTGCAGAAAGAGGTCGTGCGCGCCATCCGCCAGGAAGCCGAGATCGCGCGCCAGGGGCGGCCGGGCCGCATCATCGCCAAGATGAATTCGCTCACCGACGAATCGGTGATCAAGGCGCTGTACGAGGCCTCGCAGGTCGGCGTCAAGATCGACCTGATCATCCGCGGCGCCTGCGCATTGCGGCCGGGCGTGGACGGCCTGTCGGACAACATCAAGGTGCGCTCGATCGTCGGCCGCTTTCTGGAGCACACCCGCATCTTCTACTTCCGCAATGACCTCAAGCACGACGTGGTGCTCAGCAGCGCGGACTGGATGAACCGCAACCTGTTCCGCCGGGTCGAAGTGGCGTTCCCGATCCGCTCGACCGCGCTCAAGCGGCGCGTGATGCGCGAGGGGCTACACCCCTACCTGAAGGACAACGTCAATGCCTGGGAACTGGCGCCCGACGGCCGCTACCGCCGCCGCAAGGCGCGCGGCAAGCAGCAGCGGTATAGCGCGCAGCAGGTGCTGATGGACATGCTCGGCGCCGACAGTCTCAATAACGACAGCAAAGACAAGGAGCTTGAACATGGAACTGATCCTGTGGCGCCACGCTGAGGCCGAACCGGGCGAGCCGGACGCGCTGCGCGAGCTGACGCCAAAGGGCCAACGCCACGCCGCGCGCATGGGCGCCTGGCTCGACCGCAAGCTGCCGCCCGCCTGCCGCATCCTGGTGAGCCCCGCCACGCGCTGCATCCAGACGGTGGAAGCGCTGGGCCGGCGTTACGAGGTGGTCGAGGCGCTGAACACCGAATCGAGCGCGGAAGCGATCATCGACGCCTGCGGCTGGCCCGAGCACCGCCAGCCGGCGCTGATCGTCGGCCACCAGCCGCTCCTGGGCCAGGTGGCGTCGATGGTGCTGTGCGGGGACAAGCAGGATTGGCGCATCCGCAAGGCGGGCGTGTTCTGGATCGAGCACAAGGAGGCCGATGGGGTGCCGTATATCCGGCTGGTGGCGGGGCCGGATGTGATTGGCAAGTTGCGCTGAGGCTGAGGCTGAACGCTGACGCTGAACGCTGAACGCTGACGCTGACGCTGAACGAAACCACGAACCCCAACACGTCGTACCCGCGAAGGCGGGTACCCAATTCCTTCGAGCAGCCGCTCATCTCAAACGTCGCGTTGACGCGACGGACTTAGGTTCCCGCCTTCGCGGGAACGACGATGCTGGCGTGTGCGGACGGGGGGCTGGCGCGCGTCCAGTTTTGACGCTACCGCGCCTGGAACCCGATCCCCACCTCATTCCAGCTGCACTCTTCCTTCTCGAACCACGGCGCCAGCGTCGGATGCCGCGCCAGCAGTTCCGGCGGCAGGTCGATCTCGATCTTGCCCTTCATGCGCAGGCGTAGGCCGCCGATGTCGTTGTCGGCGCGCGCATGCATGAGCACCACCGCCAGGCGCAGCGCCAGCACCGCCTTCGCCAGGTCGGGTTCAAGCAGCGCTTCGCGGACCTTGCGCAGATTGCCCTTCTGCCCCAGCACCAGGGTCGCCAGCAGGCGCTGCTCGCGCGTCGTAAAGCCGCCCAGGTCGGCGTGCTCGACGATGTAGGCGCCGTGCTTGTGGGCGCCGCTCATCGAAATGGCCAGACCGATCTCGTGCAGCATGGCGCTCCAGGCCAGGTAGTGCGGCTGGCTGTCAGCCTGCGGCTGCAGGCGTTCGTACAGCAGGGTGGCGATGCCGCAGCTGCGCAGCGCGCGCTGGGTATCGACCCGGAAGCGCTGCATGCAGGAGCGGATCGCGGCGTCTCGACGGTCGCGCCGGTTGGCGCGCAGTTCGAGGTCGGACAGCACGCCCAGGCGCAGCCCGGCGTTCACCGCGTGCAGGCGCTCGACCTTCAGTTCCTGCATGGCGCCGATCAGCACCGTCAGGCCGCCCACCATCACCGGCACCCGGTCGCGCTTGACGCCCGGTAATAGAAAAGCGTCCACATGGCCCAGTTCGATCAGGATGTCGCGCAAGGCGTACAGGCTGGCCTGCGACACCGTGCCGTCACCGATCGCATTGCGCCCGATGACTTCCGAGATGGCGCGCATGGTGCCAGAAGAGCCGTAGGCGGCGTCCCAGCCCTGGGCGTGGTAGAGCGAGGCGGCGTCCTCGAAGCGGGCGCGCGCCGCGGTGACGGCGGCGTCGAAGCCGCGCGCGGTGATGCGGCCGTCCGCGAAGTAGGCCCGGGTCTGCGGCTGGGTGCCGATGCCGAACGACTCGACCAGGTGGATCTCGGCGCCGGTGCCGGCAATCACCTCGGTCGATCCGCCGCCGATGTCGATCACCAGGCGCCGCTCGTCCTGGCGCTCGATGGCGCGCGTCACGCCCATATAGATCAGGCGGCCTTCTTCTTCGCCCGAGATGATCTCGATCGGATAGCCGATCGCCGCCTCGAGCTGCGGCAGCAGCTGGTCGGCGTTCCTTGCCACGCGCATGGTGTTGGTGGCGACCACGCGCACGGCGTCGAGGTGGTATTCGTCGAGGACCTTGCGGAAGTCGTGCAGGCAGGCGACGGCGCCGCGCATCGCCGCCTCGGTGAGCCTATTCTCGCTGTCGAGCCCCGCCGCCAGGCGGATCGGATCGCGCGCCGTGCGCACGATGTGCATGCGGGCGCCGAGCGGCTCGCCGATGTGCAGGCGGAAGCTGTTGGACCCGAGGTCGACTGCTGCAAACATGAGGCCCTTTCGAAAATGGACGAGTCCCGCGGCCAGCTCATGCTGCGCGGGATCGGCAGGCGCCAAGTATACAGCGTGCTGCGGGCCGTCACCAACCCCGGCACACGAAAAGTGCGGCAGGTGTGGCGTGGGCCGCCGCGTTCAGCGGCCCTGGCGGGCCGTGGGTGCGCGGCGCAGGCAGTACCAGGCGCCGGCCAGGCAGGGAATGCCGAGCGTGACGGCGGACAGGGCGTCCCAGATGCCGTCGCCCAGCAGGGCCGAGATCAGCCCGACCGTGGTGAGGATGGCGAGCATGATCGGCGCGCCCCAGATCTGCATTGGGGTGCGGCTCATGACGGCTCTCCTTCGCGCGCCAGCGCCGGCACGCGCGGCGCGGCCGGCTGGTCGAGGCTCGCGGCCTTGGCGCTGGCGGGGGCGTGCTTGCCGCGCTTGACCCACAGGTACAGGCCCGTCACCAGGATGACGATGGTCGCGATGTCGAGCAAGGCCCACAGGAATTTCATCCACTGGCCGCCGTAGTCGCCGAAATGCAGCGGCTGCGACACCAGCAGCGCCTTGAGGTACCACGGCAGTTCGGGCGCGTCGGTGAGCTCGCCGGTATGGGCGTCGACCAGCACCGGCTGGTACATGCGCGAGCTGAACGGTTCGTCGCCGTTCATGAAGATGCCGTAGTGGTGGGCGCTGGAAAAATCCGTACCCGGGAAGGCCACGAAGGCGACCCGCATGCCCGGCAGGCGCTCCTTGGCCTTCTCGATCGCGTCGTGTACCGAAGCAGTGTGCGGCTGCGGCGCCTTGTCCTTGTACTGCGCGAGGATCTGGCCCAGCTCATTGTGCTGGTAATACTTGAGCATCAGGTCGGCCCAGGTATTGATCATGCCGGTGCCGCCGACCACGAACAGCCAGGTAAGCGTGACGATGCCCAGCAGGTTGTGCATGTCGAGCCACTTGAGGCGGCTGCTCTTTTCCTTGCGCACGGTACCGAAATCGAGCTTGCGCATGAAGGGCGAGTACAGCACGGCGCCGCTGACGATGGCGACCAGCAGCAATAGGGCCATCAGCCCCAGGAACAGTTTGCCCGCCAGGCCCATGAACAGGTCGACGTGCAGCGCCAGCATGGTCGACATGAACACGCCGCCCTCGAAGGCGGGTTCGACGATCACCTTCGTGGTGCGCGCGTCGACCGCGATCGGCTTGTAGTCGTGGTCGTGCATGTGGTCGGCCAGGGTCACGTGCCAGATCTCGGGCACGCCCGCCTCTTGCGAGATGAACATCGGCTTCTTGGCCGGATACAGCTCCTTGGCCGAGGCGATCACGGCGTCGACATTGCCCATTGGGGTCGGCTGGGATAGCACTGGCGGCTCGACCTCATTGCCCAGCAGGTGGCCGATCTCATGGTGATAGATCAGCGGCAGGCCGGTGAGGCACAGCAGCAGCATGAAGATGGTGCAGACCAGGCTGCTCCACTTGTGGATCCAGCCCCAGCGGCGCAAGGAAACGGGTGACATGTTATTGGGTATGCATTATAGCTAGAGATACAGACCATGAATAATAATCGTTCTCATTTACAGATGCAAGTCTCAAGCATAGAATGCGCGTTACCCCCAACGCATAAATGAGCGAGCCACATGAACACGCTGCGCTTCACCTCGCGCCTGGCCTTGACTCCCGCCGCGCTGGCCGCCGCCCTGCTCTTCTCCGGCGCCGCCCTTGCCCAGGATTCCGAACAGAAACCGAACCCGGAGATCGCGACCGTCGTCGTGACCGCCTCGGCCGACGCCTCGGCCCAGGGCTTGCCGGCCGCCTATGCCGGCGGCCAGGTGGCGCGCGGCGGCCGGCTGGGCTTGCTGGGCAACGTCGACATCATGGACACGCCATTCAACAGCACCAACTACACCCATGCGCTGATCCAGGACCAGCAGGCGCGCAGCGTGGCCGACGTGGTGCAGAACGACCCGTCGGTGCGGGTGGCGCGCGGCTTCGGCAACTACCAGGAGCTGTACATGATCCGCGGCTTCGCGGTCGGCTCGGACGACACCGCCTATAACGGCCTGTATGGCCTGCTGCCGCGCCAGTTCGTGGCGACCGAACTGATGGAACGGGTCGAAGTGCTGCGCGGCGCGCACAGCTTCATCAACGGCGCGGCGCCGGCCGGCGGCAGCATTGGCGGCTCGATCAACATCCTGCCCAAGCGCGCCCCCAACCGCGACTTGAGCGAAGTGACGCTCGGCGTCGAAACGGGCGGCCAGGGCTACGGCGCGATCGACCTGGGCCGCCGCTTCGGCGAAGAAGGCCGCGCCGGCGTGCGCGTCAACGTGGCGCACCGCAATGGCGACACCGCGGTTGACCGCGAGAAGCGCGAGCTGTCCGTTTATTCGCTGGGCTTCGACTACCGCGGCCGTGGCTACAGGTTGTCGGCCGACGTCGGCGCGCAAGACCATCAGTTGACGAATGCGCGTCCGAGCGTCGACCTGGCGGCAGGCCTGCCGGTGCTCGCGGCGCCGGATGCGAGTCATAACTTCGCCCAGCCCTGGACCGTCTCGAACGAGCGCCACACCTTCGGCACCGTGCGCGCCGAGGTCGACCTGGGCGCGAACGCCGTGGCCTGGGCTGCCGCCGGCCTGCGCAACGGCCAGGAATTCAACATCCTGGCAGGCTTCGACGTCACCGCCGCCAATGGCGACGGCACGATGAGCCGCTTCGACAATATCCGCAAGGACCAGGTGCGCACCGGCGAAGTGGGCGTGCGCGGCTCGCTGCGCACAGGCTTCGTCAAGCATGTCCTGAGCGCCTCGGCCTCGGGCTTCCACTCCAAGTCGCGCAATGCCTACGGCATGTCCAATTTCGCCGGCTTCGGCTCGAACCTATACACGCCGCGCGACGTGGCGGCGCCGCCATCGAACTTCTTCACCGGCGGCGACATGAACGATCCGCGGGTAACGTCGAAAACCATCCTGTCGGGCCTGGCGGTGGCCGACACCATGTCGTTCATGGACGACAAGGTGCTGGTCAACGTCGGCTTGCGCCACCAGCGCATCAAGGACTTCGGCTACGACTACAACACCGGGCTGGAAAACTCGGGCTACGAGTCCAGCAAGAACACGCCGTTCGCCGCCATCGTCTACAAGCTGCGCAAGGACCTGTCGGTGTATGCCAACTATAGCGAAGGCCTGCAGCGCGGCCCGGTCGCCTCGGGCACCGACATCGTCAACCAGGGCGAGATCTTTGCGCCCTACGTCGCGCGCCAGCGCGAAGCGGGCGTGAAGTACGACAGTGGCCGCTACGGCTTGACCGCCGCGGTGTTCAGCACCAGCCAGCCGAGCGCCTACGTCGAGGACCGCGTGTTCGGCGTGTTCGGCGAGCAGCGCAACCGCGGCGTCGAGCTGTCGGTGTTCGGCAATCCGATGCGCGGCCTGAAGCTGCTGGGCGGCTTGACCCTGATCGATGCCGAACAGCGCGTGACGGCCGGCGGCGTGAACCAGGGCAAGGACGCGATCGGCGTGCCGGAAACACAGCTGAACATCGGCGCCGACTGGGAGGTGCCGGGCATCGATGGCCTGTCGCTCAACGCGCGCACCGTCTACACCTCGAAGCAGTATGCCGATGGCGCCAACCTGCAGAAACTGCCGTCGTGGACCCGCCTCGACCTGGGCGCGACCTACAACACCCGCTTCATGGAGCGCGACCTGACCCTGCGCGCGCGCGTGGACAACGTGACGGACAAGAATTACTGGGCGTCGGCCGGCGGATATCCGGGCGCGGGCTACCTTGTGCTGGCGGCGCCGCGCAGCGTGGTGGTGTCGGCCACGGTGGGGTTCTAAGCCGGCAGGCAAGGCCCCCGCCCCGCCTTATTTCTGCGCCTTCACGATCTGCAGCGCGCTGGCGATCACGGTACTCATATCGCCCAGGTTGGCCGGCACGATCAGCGTGTTATTGGTCTTGGCCAGGTTGGCGAATGCGTCCACGTAGTGCTCGGCCACGCGCAGGCTGACCGCATCCATGCCACCCGGCGCACTGATGGCGTCGCCGACCTGGCGCAGGGCTGCGGCGCTGGCTTCCGCCAGTGCCACGATCGCCGCCGCCTCGCCGTGGGCGTGGTTGATTTCGGCCTGCTTCTCGCCTTCCGAGCGCGCGATCGCCGCCTCGCGCTCCCCGCTGGCGATATTAATCTGTTCCTGGCGCCGGCCTTCGGACGCCGCAATCAGCGCGCGCTTGCCACGCTCGGCCGTGATCTGGGCCTGCATCGCCAGCAAGATCTCGGCCGGCGGCGTCAGGTCCTTGATCTCGTAGCGCAGCACCTTGACGCCCCAGTTGGCGGCCGACTCGTCGATCGCATTGACGATGTGGGTGTTGATCAGGTCGCGCTCTTCGAAGGTCTTGTCCAGCTCCATGCGGCCGATCACCGAGCGCAAGGTGGTCTGGGCCAGCTGGGTGATGGCCTGGATGTAGTTCGACGAACCGTAGGACGCGCGCATGGCGTCGGTCACCTGGAAATACAGGATGCCGTCCACGTGCAGCTGGGTGTTGTCGCGCGTGATGCAAACCTGGGGCGGCACGTCGAGTGGGATCTCTTTCAGGCTGTGCTTGTAGGCGACGCGGTCGACGAAGGGCACCACGATGTTCAGGCCCGGCGCCAGGGTAGCGTGGTATTTACCCAGGCGCTCGACTACCCAGGCGTTCTGCTGCGGCACCACGTTGATGGTCTTGAAGACGAAGACCAGGGCGATGGCGAAGATCACGATCGCGACCGTACTGAAAGACAGTTCCATGTGCGTCCCTTCTGGTTTTGGTTGTTCTTGCCCGCTTCTAGCGGCGGGCGACGATCAGGCGGTTGCCCTGGACCTCGACGATCTCGAAGTCGCCCGGCTCCGGCTCCAGGCCGGCGCGCAGCTCGACGTCCCACAGCGCGCCGCGGTACATCACGCGCGCGCGCCGGTTTTGCCATTGCGGCACGCTGACGCGCTGGCCGATGTCGAGGTTGATGCTGGGGTCGTTCGCGGCCTGGCCGCGCCCCGGCCGCGCATAGCGGGTGCGGCGCAGGATCATGGTGGCGGCAATGCCGACGGTTGCCGCCACCAGCGTCTGCAGCGGGCCGCTCGCGCCGAGGTACGCTGCGGCGGCGCCGAACAGCAGGCCGATGGCGACCATCAGCAGGTAGAACGTGCCGATGAACAGCTCGGCCACGATCAGGATGCCGGCGCCAACGAGCCAGTACGTCCAGTCGGACATGTCAGGGTCTCCCTCTCGTCATTGAAACAAAAAACCCCCGTCACCCGGGGTGGGTAACGAGGGTTTTGCATGACCGCACGATGAAGCACGGCGGTCGTCTTTAAGGGCTCGGAATACGATCATTCCCGCCAGTGTAGCACCGGCGGCCCTCGAAGGGGAATGCCGCGGCTCAGCCCTTGGCCAGCTTCTGCCAGGTTTCGATCACCGAATCCGGGTTGAGCGACATCGACTCGATGCCCTCGTCCACCAGCCACTGCGCGAAATCAGGATTGTCCGACGGGCCCTGGCCGCAGATACCGACGTACTTGCCCTGCTTGAGGCAGGCCTTGATCGCCAGCGACAGCATCGCCTTGACGGCCGGATCGCGTTCGTCGAAGTCCTTGGCCAGCAGCTCCATGCCGGAGTCGCGGTCCAGGCCCAGGGTGAGCTGGGTCAAGTCGTTGGAGCCGATCGAGAAGCCGTCGAAGTATTCCAGGAACTGCTCGGCCAGGATGGCGTTGGACGGCACTTCGCACATCATGATCAGGCGCAGGCCGTTCTCGCCGCGTTTGAGGCCATTCTTGGCCAGCAGGTCGACGACCTTCTCGGCCTGGCCCAGGGTGCGCACGAACGGCACCATCAGCTCGACGTTGGTCAGGCCCATCTCGTTGCGCACGCGCTTCATGGCCGCGCATTCCATCGCGAACGATTCGGCGAAGTCCTCGGCCAGGTAACGCGCCGCGCCACGGAAGCCCAGCATCGGGTTCTCTTCGTCCGGCTCGTAACGCGAGCCGCCGATCAGCTTCTTGTACTCGTTCGACTTGAAGTCGGACAGGCGCACGATCACGGTCTTGGGCCAGAAGGCGGCGGCAATGGTGGCCACGCCCTCGACCAGCTTGTCGACGTAGAAGGCGCGTGGCGAGGCGTGGCCGCGTGCGACCGACTCCACTGCTTTCTTCAGGTCGGCGTCGATGTTCGGGTACTCGAGGATGGCCTTCGGGTGCACGCCGATATTGTTATTGATGATGAACTCGAGACGGGCCAGGCCGACGCCGTTATTGGGCACCGACTGGAAGTCGAAGGCCAGCTGCGGGTTGCCGACGTTGAGCATGATCTTGGTCTTGATCGGCGGCAGTTCGCCGCGTGCCACTTCGGTGACCTCGGTTTCCAGCAGGCCGTCATAGATCATGCCTTCATCGCCTTCGGCGCAGGACACGGTGACCAGGGTGCCGTCCTTGAGCACGTCGGTCGCGTCGCCGCAGCCGACTACGGCCGGCACGCCCAGCTCACGCGCGATGATCGCCGCGTGGCAGGTACGGCCGCCGCGGTTGGTGACGATCGCCGAAGCGCGCTTCATGACCGGTTCCCAGTTCGGGTCGGTCATGTCGGCCACCAGCACGTCGCCCGGCTGCACGCGTTCCATCTCCGATGGATCGGTGATGACGCGCACCGGGCCGGCGCCGATCTTCTGGCCGATCGCGCGGCCGTGGGTCAGCACGGTGCCGGTGCCTTTCAGGTGGAAGCGCTGCTGGGCGTCGGTGGATTTCTGCTGCGACTTCACGGTCTCGGGACGCGCTTGCAGGATGTACAGCTTGCCGTCACGGCCATCCTTGCCCCACTCGATGTCCATCGGACGGCCGTAGTGGTTCTCGATGATCATCGCGTACTTGGCTAGCTCGATGACTTCTTCCTCGACTAGCGAGTAGCGGTTGCGCAGCTCGATCGGCACGTCGACGGTCTTGACCGAGCGGCCGGCCTTGGCCTCGCTGGTGAACTCCATCTTGATCAGCTTCGAGCCGATATTGCGGCGGATGACAGCCGACTTGCCTTGCGCAAGCATCGGCTTGTGGACGTAGAACTCGTCAGGATTGACCGCGCCCTGCACCACGGTCTCGCCCAGGCCATAGCTCGAGGTGATGAACACCACGTCCTTGAAGCCCGATTCGGTGTCGATCGTGAACATCACGCCGGCGGCGCCGGTATCCGAGCGCACCATGCGCTGCACGCCGGCCGACAGCGCGACCTCGGCGTGGGTGAAACCCTTGTGCACGCGGTACGAGATCGCGCGGTCGTTGTAGAGCGAGGCGAAGACGTGCTTCATCGCTTCCAGCACGTTGTCGATGCCGACCACGTTCAGGAACGATTCCTGCTGGCCGGCGAAGGATGCATCCGGCAAGTCCTCGGCGGTGGCCGAGGAACGCACGGCGAACGAGACTTCGGTCTCGGAATCGGCGACCAGGCGCTCGTAGTACGAACGGATTTCCTGTTCCAGGCTTGGCTGGAACGGCGTCTCGACGATCCAGCCGCGGATCTCGGCCCCGGCCGCCGCCAGCGAGCGCACGTCGTCGATGTCCAGGTTCTCGAGGCGGGTCGCGATGCGCTGGCCCAGCGATGGGCCACCGTCAGCGCTGTGGTCGAGGAAATCGCGGAAGGCGTCGGCGGTGGTGGCGAAGCCGGTCGGCACGCGCACGCCGGCGTTCGCCAACTGGCTGATCATTTCGCCGAGCGAGGCGTTCTTGCCGCCGACCGACTCGACGTCGGTCATGCGCAAGTCCTCGAACGAGGCCACGTAGGTTCGTGTGGCGTCGTCTGGCTGCAATGCTGGAGTAGCTAGGTTAGTCATGATAAAACACCCTTACTTGATGATGGAAATCTGTTGGCGCATCAGTGCTGGACAGCGGGGGCGTCTTGACGTGTTCTTGTTATTCTGGCCCGCGTGCAGCACAATGCAAAACCCGTTGCCGAGCATTTTACCCCGCGACAGGGTGAAGTGCAGCGCACTTTTGATGCAACTTTGTCAGCAAAGCATACCGATTCAGCCATCATGACCGACGACTCCCTGCCCCCTCCAGTCACCGCTTCGCGCACCGTGTTCTTTGTTTCCGACGGCACCGGCATCACGGCGGAGACCTTCGGTCACGCCGTGTTGAGCCAGTTCGACCTGCGTTTCCGCCAGATCCGCCTGCCGTTCGTGGATTCGATCGAAAAGGCGCACGATGCCGCGCGCCGCATCAACGAGAGCTTCGCCCTGCACGGCCAGCGGCCGATCGTGTTCTCGACCTTGGTCAAGAACGATCTGTCGAGCGTGATCCGGGCCGCGAACGGCATGCACATGGACCTGTTCCAGACCTTCGTGGCTCCGCTCGAGCAGGAGCTGGACGTCAAGTCGACGCACACGATCGGGCGCATCCACAATGCGGTGGACACCGAGGAATACAAGAACCGCATCGAAGCCATCAATTTCTCGCTGGCGCACGACGACGGCCAGTCGCACAAGAACCTGGCCGAGGCCGACGTGATCCTGGTCGGCGTCTCTCGCTCGGGCAAGACCCCGACAAGCCTGTACCTGGCAATGCAATACGGCCTGAAAGCCGCGAATTACCCCTTGATCCCCGATGACTTCGAGCGCGGAAAACTCCCCAGCTCGCTCCCCCCTTTCAAGGAAAAGTGCTTCGGCCTGACGATCACGCCCGAGCGCTTGACCCAGATCCGCAACGAGCGCCGCGCCGGCAGCAAATACGCCTCCCTGGAAAACTGCCGCTACGAAGTCAACGAAGCCGAACACCTGATGCGCCGCGAAGGCATCCGCTGGCTCTCCTCGACCACAAAATCCATCGAAGAAATCGCCACCACCATCCTCCAAGAAATCAAACCCGACCGCCGCGAGTACTAAGCTCCAATGAGGGTCAGAGTAGAATTAATTGGAAAGATTTCTAGGCACCCATTTACTCTGCACACGCCAGTACCAAATTGCTCGAAAGTTCGTGCAAAACAATTAGGGTCAGAGTCGAATTGTTTGACAACTTTGAGGAATTGCCCAGCAATTCTACTCTGACCCTAATTGTTTTCCGGGCGTTTGGGGCCGCTGGTCTAACGCCAAAGAAATAGAATAACGCCGAGAATCAACTCGTCCGTTTGTTAGCGCTACACCCCTCAAAATTAATGAGGGTCAGAGTCGAATTGTTTGACAACATTCACTGCTGAGCCGTTTATTCGACTCTGACCCTAATTATCCGTGGAGTAATTGGCCAATAATTCGACTCTGACCCTAATTAATCACGGGCCGAATTTGGGAAATTGCTCAATAATT
>Ga0265798_10005455_pt1 | contig 17096 bp, 17 predicted proteins | sample P3T30metagenome_FD_192430 | JGI IMG/M metagenome (GOLD analysis project Ga0265798, IMG submission 192430) | Plant litter microbial communities from East Loma Ridge, Irvine, California - P3 T30 | ecosystem: Environmental > Terrestrial > Plant litter > Unclassified | place: USA: California... | reverse complement strand
GGGCGGATCCGACTACCCCGGCTCCGACCCGCTCGACGCCCAGGCGGACGACCTCTGCGGGAAGGCCTTCGACTCCTTCGTCGGCTTCGACTACCAGGACTCGATCTACGACTACACCTACTACCAGCCCACGGCCGAGGGCTGGATGGGCGGCGACCGGAGCGTCTCGTGCCTCGTCGGCGATCCCGCCGGCAAGACCGTGGGGTCGCTGGAGGGCATCGGGCGGTAGCACGACGACGCGCCCGCGGATCCCGATGGCGGGTCCGCGGGCGCGGGCGGTGCGATGCGCGCCGTCCGGCTCTAGGAGCGGTCGCCCTGCACCTCGACGGCGGCGGGGCCGTCGACCTCGATGCGCGTCGTGCCGTCGGCGCGCTCGTCGACGACCACGGTGACCTCGGGGGCGCGGGACGCGTCGGCGTCGGCGCTCGCCTGCGCCGTGCGATCCGCGGCGTCGCGCTCCTCGGCCGCCTCGCGCGCGTCCGCGACGTCGGCCTGCGCGGAGTCGGCGAGCACGGCGCCCGCGGCCTTCGCGCGGTCGGCGACCTCGGATCCGATCTCCTTCGCCGTGTCGGCGGCGCGGGACCCGGCCTCCTGCGCCCGGCCCGCGGCCTCGCGACCCCGGTCCGCGGCGTCGGCCGAGGCCTCGCGCACGCGCTCGGCCGCGTCGGATCCGGCCGCCTTCGCCTTCTCGAGCGCGTCCGACCCCGCGTCCTTCGCCGTCTCGAGCGTGTCGGACCCCGCGTCCTTCGCCTTCTCGAGCGCGTCCGACCCCGCGTCCTTCGCCTTCTCGAGCGCGGCGCCCGCCGGCGACTGCTCGTCGTCGAAGGGGCCGTGCACGTCGGTCACGCGGATGTCCACGCGCACCGCGCCCGGCGCGATCTGCCGGGCCGCGTGCGCGACCTGCTGGCGCGTCCGGTCCACCACGTCCTGCACGGTCGCGGGGTATTCGACCACGAGATCGATGTCGATCACGATGCCGCCGGACTCCTCCGAGACGGTGACGCCGGGGCCGGTGCTCGTGCCGCGGATCGCCCGCGACGCGGCGTCGAGGGCGCGCGCGGCCGTGCCGCCGAGGTGGTGCACGCCGGTGACGCCCGCGGCGGTCTCGGCGGCGGCGACGCCGATGCGCTGCGCGGCGGTCTCCCCCTCGGGGTGCGCGGCGTCGATGCCGGTCAGGTCGACGGGACGGATGGCGGGTGCGGCGTCGTTCACGGCGGTGCTCCTTCGGTGGGTGCTGCGGGGTCGAGGGGAGGCGGGAGGGGCGGATCCGGTGGGCGCGTCGGCTGCCGGGCGGTTGCGGGACGCGGGCCGACGGGCCCGCGCGCGGCGGCGGGACCAGGTCTCGCCCGGTCCCGCCCGCGGGTGGTGCTACTGGACGCGGCTCTTCGCGGAGTCGTCGTCGCCCTCGTCGTCCGACGGGATGTGCACGTCGGAGACGGTGACGTTGACCTCGGTGACATCCATGCCGACGACCTCGGAGATGGCGTCGGTGACGGCCTCGCGGATCCGGTCGGCGAGGTCCTGCAGCGCGACGGGGTACTCGGCGACGACGATGACGTCGGCCGCGACCTGCTTCTCGCCGACCTCGACGGAGATGCCCTGGCCGCGGTCCTGCTGGCCGATGACGTTGCGGATCGCGCCGACGGCACGCGCGGCGCCGTTGCCCAGGTCGTGGACGCCGGGCACCTGGCGGGCCGCGATGCCCGCGACCTTCTCGACGACGCCGTCGGCGATCGTGTTCGTGCCCGAGGTGGATCCCGCGGGGGTGTGCTTCGCGGCGCTGCGGCTGGTGGTGGCGGGGGTGACGTCGGTCATGTGGTGCTCCTGGTGATGGGTCGGACGCGGTCCCGGGTGGGGATCGCGGCGCCGGCTCGAGGCCGGCACGTCAAGGAGACGGGCCGGGGTCCCGGGTCGTCCCGGACGTCCAGGGATCCTCCAGGCAGGAGCGGTCCGGCTTCGCTGGGCGGCCAGCGGCGGCCGGTCCGCGTGCGCTTTCCGGCCAGGAGCGCGGGTGCGGCGGCGGACGGTGCCGACGGGTGCGCCGAGGGCCGGACGGATGTCGTCGGCCGGGCCTAGGTTGAGCCCATGACCGCGGCCCCCGGCACGACCCCGCACCACGACGTCCTCGTCATCGGCGGGGGGAACGCGGGGCTCTCGGTCGCGGGCCGGCTCCGGCGGTACGGGGTCGACGACGTCGCCGTCGTCGAGCCGCGCGACACGCACTTCTACCAGCCGATGTTCTCGCACGTCGCGGGCGGCACCGCGCGCGCGTCGCAGGCCACGCGGCCGCAGGGGTCCGTCACGCCGAAGGGCGTCACGTGGATCCAGGACCGCGTCGCCGGCATCGACCCGGTCGCGAAGACGGTCGCGCTCGCCTCGGGCCGGAGCGTCGGGTACGGCCAGCTCGTCGTCTGCCCGGGCATCCAGAAGGACTGGGACCGCGTGCCCGGCCTCGTCGACGCGATGGACTCGCCCGTCGGCATCTCCAACTACGAGCACCGCTTCGCCGCGAAGGCCTCGAAGGTGCTGCGCGACGTGCGCTCGGGCACGGTCGTCTTCACCCAGCCCGACGGCCCGGGCACCTGCTCCGGCGCGTCGCAGAAGCCCATGTACCTCGCGTGCGACCACTGGCGTGCGGTCGGCGTGCTCGACGACATCCGCGTGGTGCTCGTCGTGCCCACGCCCACCATGTTCGGCATGCCGCTCATCGACGCCGAGCTCGAGCGGAAGGTCGCCGAGTACGGCATCGAGGTGCGGTACGGGCGCGAGCTCGTGGGCGTGGATCCGGTAGCCCGCACCGTCGAGATCGCCGGCGTCGACCGCGCCCGCGCGCTCCTCGGGCCCGACCACGCGGCGCAGCAGGGCCTCGACGACCCGGAGCGCGAGACCCTCGCCTACGACGTGCTGCACGCGGTGCCACCGCAGTCGGCGCCCGACTGGCTCGCCGGCACCGGGCTCGCCGCTCCCGGCGACGCGGGCGGCTTCGTCGAGGTGGATCCGCTCACCCTCCGCCACCCGCGCTTCCCCGACGTGTGGGCGCTCGGCGACGCGGCGGCCACCACGAACTCGAAGTCCGGCGGGGCGATCCGCACCCAGGCCACCGCGGTCGCCAAGAACCTCGTCGCCGCGCTCCAGGGGAGACCGCTGCCGCAGGTCTACGACGGGTACTCCGTGTGCCCGTTCGTGGTCTCGCGCTCCACCGTCGTGTTCGCCGAGTTCGACGACCGCTACCGCCCGAAGCCCACGATCCCGGGCTGGACGGGCCTCGCGAAGGAGCGCCGCCTCACGTTCCTCGCCGACCGGTACGTGCTGCCGTGGGTGTACTGGAACCTGATCCTGCAGGGCCGCGCCTGATCCGCGTCCGCCGCGCGGGTCCGCCGTCGGACGGACGCGCCGCGCGTACGCCGCCCGCGAGGATGGCCCCATGACGCGCCCCGGTGAGACCATGCCCGACTCCCGGGGCCGCACCGGCCTCCACCTCCGCGGGACGGACCTCGACCGCAACCCCGACGTGGTCGTGAAGCGCGTCGAGGTCACCTCCGACGGCTGGCACGTGCTCCGCCGGACGACGCTCGACCTGCGGCTGCGCGACGGATCCTGGCAGGAGCAGCAGCGCGAGACGTACGACCGCGGGGACGGCGCCACCGTGCTGCTCTACGCGGCCGACACGCACCGGATCCTCCTCACCCGCCAGTTCCGCTTCCCGGCCTACGTCAACGGCCACCCCGACGGCATGCTGATCGAGGCCGCGGCCGGACTCCTCGACGAGGACTCCCCGGAGGACGCGATCCGCCGAGAGGCCCGCGAGGAGCTGGGCGTCGAGGTCGTCGCGCTCACCCACCTGTTCGACCTGTTCATGAGCCCCGGATCCGTCACCGAGCGCGTGCACCACTACCTCGCCGCGTACGCGCCCGCCGACGTCGTGGGCGCGGGCGGCGGCGTCGCCGAGGAGGGCGAGGACATCGAGCGGATCGAGGTGACGCTCGACGAGGCCCTCGCGATGGTCGCCGACGGCCGCATCGCCGACGGCAAGACGGTGATCCTGCTGCAGCACGTGGCGCTGCACGGGTTCCCGGCGGCGCCCGGCCGGCACTAGGGGCGGGCGACGTCCGGAGCGAGCCGAGCGTCGAGGGCGGCGAAGCGACGGCGCAGCGGCGCGGCATCGATCTCCTCCGGATCGGTGCGCACGTAGGAGGCTTCGAGCGCCCGCACGTCGTCGCGCAGCGCCGCCCGCACCCGGGCGTCGACGACGGACGCCAGCCGGTCGGCGAGATCCAGCGTCGCGTGCATCACGAGGACGTGCTCCGTGCCGTACGAGCGGACAGCCTGGAACACGTTCCCGATGAGCACCTCCGGGGCCGGCCAGCGGATCTCGACACGGGGTTCGCCCCCCTCGCCGCGACGGACGTCCGTCACGGGGTTCGGCCGCAGGCACAGGGTGCGCAGCGGGCCGGACAGCGCGTGCAGCGCGCCGACCGCCGTGTACGGATCGTTCGTGCCGGACGCCAGCCCGCGGACGCCGATCTCGACGACCTGCTGCACGGCGTAACGGAGGTCCTGATGCGGCGTGCGCGCCGACTGCGTCGTGAAGGCCGCACGCACGGCGTCGTCGCGTTCCCCGGCCTCGTCCTCCCTCGTCTTCCCACCCCCGATGACCTCGACGAGCGGATCACCCGGCACCACGTGGTCGCCGGTGACCGCGACGACGCGGTGCACCGCCCCGCGCGATACCGCGTCGGCGACGAGGCCCTCGAGGTGGATGGCGGACACGTATCCGGTTCCGGACGCACGGACGACGTGGGTGACGGCCCGGCGCGCTCTCGCGTCACCCGCGGCATCCGATCGCGCGTCGCCATCTGCGTCGTCCCCCTGCTCCGGGCGGATCAGGTCGATGGCCGCCTCCAGGTCGGCCAGCACGCGATCCTGCAGCGTCGTGACCTGCACCGACATCGCGATGTGGTGGATGAAGTAGACCAGGACCGCGACGTCGGCCACCGCCAGCAGCACCGAGGTGCTCACCGCGATGATGGGGACGAACGCGACGCGCGAGTCGTCCTCGGCGTGCACCGACCGGAGCACGACCAGCGCGTACAGGAACGTCGACGTGAGCACGGCCAGCACGATCTGGTTGCCCCGATCGGCCATGAAGTTGCGAACCAGCCGCGGCCCGTAGGCCGACGAGGTGGTCGCCAGCACGGAGATCGTGATGGAGAACGACGTCGCCGCGACCCCCAGCATCGTGCCGCCGATGGCGGAGAGCACACCGCGGGCGCCGGCAGGCGAGAGGTCCTCGAGCAGCGGGATGCTGTCGCCCCCGATCGACACGAGGTAGCGGTCGACGCCGACCAGCGCGAGGGCGAGGAGCACCGCGACAGCGCCGAACACCGACGGCAGGAACCAGAAGGATTCGCGGGCACGCAGGAGCCGGGATCTCATGTCCGGAGGCTACGCGGGCTCACGGGAGCGACGACGGATGGCGTCGGCGGGCGGCTACGACGAACGATCGCGCCGACACGGCCCGTAGGCGAGGATGGACACGTGACCGACGCCACCGCCGCCTCCCCCCTCCGCCTCCACGACACCGCCGCCCGCGGGTTCGCCTCCGACAACTACTCCGGGATCCACCCCGAGGTGCTGGAGGCCATCGCGGCCGCGAACGGCGGGCACCAGGTCGCGTACGGCGGCGACGCCTACACGGCCCGCCTCCAGGAGGTCGTGGGCGAGCACTTCGGCCGCGGCGCCGAGGCGTTCCCCGTCTTCAACGGCACGGGCGCCAACGTCACCGGCCTCCTCTCGATGCTGCCGCGCTGGGGCGCGGTGGTCTGCGCGACCACCGCGCACATCAACACCGACGAGGGCGGCGCCCCCGAGCGCGTCGCCGGCATCAAGCTGCTCCAGGTGCCCACCGACGACGGCAAGCTCACGCCCGAGCTCATCGACCGCGAGGCGTGGGGCTGGGGCGACGAGCACCGCGCGCAGCCGCTCGCCGTGAGCATCACGCAGACCACCGAGCTCGGCACCGTCTACACGCCGGCCGAGGTGCGGGCGATCGCCGACCACGCGCACGAGCGCGGCATGCGCCTGCACATGGACGGCGCGCGCCTCTCCAACGCGGCGGCCACGCTCGACGCCCCGTTCCGTGCCTTCACCTCGGATGCCGGCGTCGACGTCGTCAGCTTCGGCGGCACCAAGAACGGCCTGCTCTACGGCGAGGCGATCGTGGTGCTCGACCCGGAGGCGTCGGAGGGCCTCACCTACCTCCGCAAGCTCAACATGCAGCTCGCCTCGAAGATGCGGTTCGTGAGCGCGCAGCTGCTGGCGCTGCTCGGATCCGAGGTCGACGGCGTGCCGCTCTACCTCCGCTCCGCGCGCCACGCGAACGGGATGGCCGCGCGCCTCCGCTCCGCGCTCGACGGCGTGGACGGCGTCGAGTTCACGCAGGAGACGCAGGCCAACGGCCTGTTCGCGATCCTGCCCGAGGGCGTCGCCGACCGCCTCCGCTCCGAGTTCCGCTTCTACGACTGGGACCCGGCCCGCCGCGAGGTGCGCTGGATGTGCTCCTTCGACACCACCGAGGACGACATCGACCGCTTCGCGGCGGCGATCCGCCGGGAGGTCGGGGCGTAGCCGCCGGCTTCCCCCGGACACCGCCGACGACGTCGGCGTCGGCGTCGCCGTCGACCGAGGTGGCGAGGAGCGACCCTGCCGCCGAGCCGTGGACGAAGCGGACGCTCGTGCGGCAGCGCCAGGCTTCGAGGAACGCCATCGCCGTGCAGGGAACGATCCGGAGCTGCCCTACGGGCTGTGCTGACCCCGACCGGCCACCTCGTGGGCGACGCGCAGGAAAGCAGAACCAGCTGGCTGGGGCTCTCCCGACCAGATCGCCCGCAACGGCCGGGCAAGTGGCGGCCCGGAGAGCGGGACCCGCACCAGCGACCCAATGTCGATGTCGGCGGCGACCGTGCGGAGGCTCATCACCGCCGGTGCGATTCCGGCCTGCGCGTTCGCCCGGATGATGCTCGTGGTCTCCAGCACCGCGGCCGGAACCGACATTTCCACACCGGCCTCCCTGAGCCATGCGGCGAGGGTCGCGCGAGTGCCGGAGCCTTCTTCCCGCAGGAGCAGAGCCGTCGCCGCCAGGACATCCGCAGTGATCCCGGTCGACCGGGCCCAGGGATGGTCTGGAGCGACGACGACCGCGAGCTCATCGTCCGCGATCACCTGCGCGGACACACCTGCCGCCACCACCGGGGTCTCCGTGAACCCGAGGTCCGCGCCACCCGACTGCACGAGGTCCCTCACCGCGGCGGAGTTGCCCGCGATCAGACGCACGCGCACGTCTGGTTCACGGCGTCGGAATTCGAGCAGCCAGCCCGGCAGCAGCAGCTCCGCGATCGTCTGCGACGCCGCGACGACGAGCGAACCCGTGGGAGCCCGCAACGCAGCCACTCCTGCCTCGAGGCGGCGGGACGCGTCGAGGACCGGCCCCGCGAGCCCGAGGACGAGTCGTCCCGGCTCGGTCAGCGCCGAGCCGGTGGCCGACCGGTGCACCAACGGGTGGCCGACCGCGCGCTCCGCGACCCGGATCCGAGCAGACACCGCCTGTTGCGTGACGCCGAGCGCGCCAGCGGCAGCGGAGAGGGAGCCGGTCTCGGCCACGCGTTCCAGGACCTCGAGGGTGTCGAGGTCGAGAGTGCGGTCCGTGAGTCGCCGTAGTGCCACAACCGACGATTGTGCCCTATCAAGAGGAACCCAGTACCGCCGGGACCAGGATGCGCGCAGGCTCGACCCATGACCGCACTCCGCACGGACCCCGCACAGGCGAACGGAAGCCAGCTGCCCCGACGGCCGCAGACGGCGTTGTTCCGCGATCTGGAGCGGCCAGGCCTGATCGTGTCGAACCTCACACCGAACTGGTTCGCGTCGATCATGGGCACGGGGATCGTCGCCGTCGCAGCTGCGTCACTTCCCCTGCAGTTCCCGGGACTCCGGTTCGCAGCGACGGTGGTGTGGGCGATCGCCGCGGTCCTGCTCGTCGCCCTCACGGTCGCGACGGCGCTGCACTGGATCCGCTACCGGAGCACCGCAGCCGGGCACCACCTCAACCCGGTCATCTCCCACTTCTACGGCGCCCCGCCGATGGCGTTCCTCACCGTCGGCGCCGGGACGCTCCTGCTCGGCAAGGACTGGATCGGCCTGCCCGCCGCCGTGACCATCGACTGGGTCCTGTGGACCATCGGCACCATCGGCGGACTGCTCACGGCGGTCCTCGTGCCGTACCTGGCGTTCACCCGCCACGAGAACAAGCCCGACTCCGCGTTCGGCGGCTGGCTGATGCCCATCGTCCCGCCGATGGTGTCCGCCTCCACCGGCGCCCTGCTGCTGCCGTACGCGCCCGCCGGACAGGCGCGGGAGACGCTCCTGTGGTCCTGCTACGGCTTCTTCGGCCTCAGCTTGATCACGTCGCTGGTGGTGATCACGCTGATCTGGAACCGGCTCGCGCAGCACAAGGTCGGGGCCGCCGGCATGGTGCCGACCCTGTGGATCGTCCTCGGTCCGGTCGGACAGTCGATCACGGCGGTGAACCTCCTCGCATCGAACGCGCCCACCGTCGTCGACGCCAGCATCGCGCATGCACTGCTGGTCGTGGCGCTGGTGTACGGGTTCGCGATGCTCGGCTTCGCGCTGCTCTGGACCGTCATCGCCCTCGCCATCACCGTCCGGACCGCCCGCGAGCACCTGCAGTTCAGCCTGACCTGGTGGTCGTTCACGTTCCCCGTCGGCACCTGCGTCACCGGACTCAACGGGCTCGCCCTGCACTCCGGCCTCACCGTCGTGGCCGTCCTCGCCGTCATCTACTACGCCGGCCTCGTCGCCGCGTGGATAACCGTCGCCCTTCGCACCTTCCACGGATCCGTCATCCGCGGCACCCTGCTGGCACCGCCACAGCCGGCATGAGCACCCCCGGGGAACTCGCGCTCGACGTCATCACCGATGACGTCGTCGGAGCCGCCGCCGGCAGCACCCTCGTCCTCGGCACCACGACACCGATCGCGGCGAGCTGGATGTGCTCCTTCGACACCACCGAGGACGACATCGACCGCTTCGCGGCGGCGATCCGCCGGGAGGTCGGGGCGGGGTAGGGCGCCGTCCCCTGATCGCCCTCTTCCCAGGGGGTAGCATCCGGCCATGGCGAACTACGACGGTCGGCGTCGCAGCACGACCCCGTCGATCGCCTTCGCTCTCGGCGGTCTCGTCGTCGTCGCCGCCGCGCTCGGGGCGCACCCCGTCGTGACCGGTGCCCGGTGGTCCCCGACCGTCGCACCGGACGGTGCGCCGGCGCGGCCGGAGCCGCAGCCCTCGGCCGACGCCACCGTCGTGCCGCAGCCGACCTCGCCGTCTGCCCAGCCCGTCGACACGACGTGGCTCCTCGTCGCCGTGACGGTCGTCGTCGCCGCGCTCGTCGCGCTCGCGGTGCTCTACGTCCTGCGAAACCGGCGGCGGCGCGCTCCTTCGGAGCACATCGACGCGGCCGGACTCACCGTCGAGGTAAGGACCGACCCCTCGGCCGAGGTCGGGAAGCAGCGCATCCACCGCGGGCTGGCGCGTGCGCTCGAGATGCTGTCCGAGGACCGCGAGCCGTCCGACGCCGTCACCGCGGCGTGGCTCGGGCTGCAGGAATCCGCGGACGACGCCGGGTTCCTCCGCGGCGCGGCGGAGACACCGACCGAGTTCACCACGCGCATCCTCCGGCAGCTCGAGGTCGACGAGGATGCCCTCGGCACCCTCCGCCGGTGCTACCTCGCGGTGCGGTTCGGCGGCGCGGCGGCCACCGAGTCGGACGTCGACGCGGTCCGGGCCGCGCTGCGGACGCTGGAGCGGCAGTGGGCCGTGTCCCCGACCGGGCGATCGTGAATCCCCGCGCCGTCGGCGTCGTCGTCCTCGCCGTCATCACGGCGGCCGTCGTCTGGTTCTTCGGCGTCGACGTCCCGCTGTCCCTCGCGGTCGGCGGCGTGGTCGCCGCGGTGGGACTGACGTGGACGGCGATCCGCGACGGCCCCTCGCAGGCCTGGCCCGTGCCTCCCGTCCGATCCTCGCCCGGCGCGCGGCGCGACCTGTCCGAGACCGCATGGGCGCTCGGGTCCCGGGGCGGAGCGCCGGAGCGCATGATCCGCCGCGCTCGTGCGGTCGCTCGGCACCGTCTCCGCACGTCCCACCGACTCGACCTGGACGACTCGGCCGACCGCACCGCGGTCGAGGCGGTCCTCCCCCGGGACGTCGTCGCCGTCCTGTGCAGCGGACGACCCTCCGAGCTCAGCCTCGCCCGGTTCGAGGCGCTGCTGAGAGCCGTCGCCGCAGTCGCACCCCCCACCGAGCGCACCACGACCGAGAGGCAGCCATGACCCTGGCAGATTCCGAGAGCGGGGCCCCGCTGCCCATCGCCGATGTCGCCGCACGCGCGCGAGACGTCCTCGACACGATCGGCGCCGTCGTCGTCGGGATGCAGGAGCCCTTGGCGCTGGCGTTCGCGAGCATGCTGGCGGGCGGTCACGTGCTCTTCGAGGACGTCCCCGGGCTCGGCAAGACCCTCGCAGCGCGGAGCCTCGCCGCGGCGTGCGGACTCGACTTCCGCAGGCTCCAGTGCACCCCCGACCTGCTGCCGGCCGACATCACCGGGTCCTTCGTCTACGCGCCGTCGACCGCGGAGTTCGTCTTCCGGCCCGGCCCCGTGTTCACCGGGATGTTCCTCGCCGACGAGATCAACCGCACGTCGCCGAAGACGCAGTCGGCGCTGCTCGAGGCGATGGCGGAGGGGCAGGTCACCGTCGAGGGCGAGAGCTTCCCGCTCCCCCGGCCGTTCCACGTGATCGCGACGTCGAACCCGATCGAGTACGAGGGCACCTACGCGCTCCCGGAGGCCCAGCTCGACCGGTTCATGGTGCGGCTCTCCGTCGGGTACCCGTCGCGCGAGGGCGAGCACCGCGTGCTCCTCAACCGGATCGCCCGCCGGCACGAGGTGGCGGAGGTCCCGGCCGTCGTCAGCGCGTCCGAGATGCTCCGCATGCAGGCGACCGTCGAAGGCGTGCACGTCGACGAGGACATCGCGCTCTACTGCGTCGACCTCGCGAGCGCGACGCGCGCCCATCGTGACGTGCAGGTCGGAGCGTCGCCACGCGGCGCTCAGGCGCTCATGCTCGTGGGCCGGGCTCGTGCGGTCATGGACGGGCGCGACTTCGTCACGCCGGAGGACGTCAAGACCGCCGCGGTCGCCGTGCTCGCGCATCGCCTCTCCCTGACCCCGCAGGCGTGGGCGAACGGGGTGGATCCGGCGGGCATCGTGCGCGGGATCGTCGCGCAGGTCCCGGGGCCGCCGGTGGTCGGAGCGGGGGCGTCCGGCGCCTCGGTCCCGTCCGGAACGTCCGGGCAGCAGACCCGATGAGCATCCCCGATCCGGCTCCCGCCCGCCCCGCAGCCGGACCCGACATTGTGCCGGTCTGGGTGCGCAGCCCGCCGCTCGTGTTCGGCCTCGCCGCCGGGGTCTTCCTCGCGGGGCTCGCCCTCGTCGCGGGACGCCCCGAGCTCGCCCTGGTGGCGCTCCCGACGCTCGTGACCGCGGGGTTCGGCGCCGGTCGGGGCCTCGGCGGCGGATCCGCCCGGGTGGCGGCGACGCTCGCCCCGTCCGACACGGCCCGCGGCATCGGGTACCGGATCGAGGTCGACCTGCCCACCTCCGCCGAGGCCGTCGCCCTCGAGCTCCGGGTGGCAGGGGACCGACGGCACGTCGTGGTCGTGGATCGACGGACCGCGTCGCGGCTCGTCGGGACCGTCCCCGTGTCGCACTCCGGGCCCCAGGAGATCCTGCGGACGTCGCTCTCGTTCCTCGAGCGGGGTGGGACCGCGGTCTCGGTGCCCACGGCGGGTCCGGTCCGGTCGGCCGTCGTGCCGCCGCCGCACCTGCGGATGCAGCACCTGCCGATGCCGAGGCGCGTCACGGGGATCACCGGTGCTCACGACTCCACACGCCCGGGCGACGGCGGCGAGTTCCGCGACGTCGCCCTGTTCGCGCCCGGCGACCGCCTGCGGCGGATCGACTGGCGGCGCACCGCACGGCGTGCCGGACAGCCCGGCGACCTCTACGTCCGGCGCACCTTCGCCACCGCGGACGCGCTCGTCGTCCTCGTCCTCGACGGCCGCGACGACCTCGCCGCCGACGTCACCACGTGGGGCGGCTCCCGGCTCGGTGCGCAGGGGGCGACGTCGCTCGACCTCGCCCGCGAGGCCGCGGTCTCCCTCGCGACCGCGTACATCGGCGCCGGGGACCGGGTCGGCCTGCGCTCCCTGACCGGCACCACGCGATCGGTCGAACCCGGCGGGGGGACGCGGCACCTCGAGCGGCTCCGGTCGACGGTCGCGACGGTGATGCCGACCGGCGATGCGACGGAGGCCGTGCGCATGCCCCTGGTTCCGGCCGCGTCCCTCGTGGTCGTCCTCTCGACCTTCCTCGACGACCAGGCGTCGACGATGGCCATGACGTGGGCGGCGACCGGGCACCGGGTCATCGCGGTGGACGTGCTCCCGGTCCCCGACGCGACCGCGGCGAGCCGGCAGGAGCGCACGGCCCTCCGGCTCATCGAGCTCGAGCGGGACGCCCGGCTCGACGAGATGGCGGGCACCGGTGTCGAACGGATCCGATGGCAGACGGGCGACGCCGACTCGCCGGCCGTGCAGCTCCGGCTCCTCAGCCGTCCTCGGCGGGCGGGATGAGCGCCGGTCCGCGAGCGGGACGGGTGGGAGCGCCGTCGATCGGCCCGGCGATCCCGGCGTGGACGATCGGTGCGCTCGGCCTGGTCGCCGGGCTCGTCGGATCGGTGGTGGTCATCGGCGCGAGCGGCTGGCTCGTCGTCGCGGCCGCGCTCGCCGTGGCCTCCGCGCTCATCCCTCGCGGTCCGTTCGCGACCCTGCTCGTGGTGCAGCTCGCGATCGCCGGGCTGGACGGGACCGACCTCCGGGTGCTCGTCCTCACCACGCACCTGCTCCTCGCCACGAGCCTGATCTGGGCGTGGACGCCGAGGGCAGCCCGCGTGCAGCTGCGGGCGCTCCTCCCGACCGCGGCGCGGTTCGCCGCGGTGCAGGTCGGAGCGCAGGCGGTCGCGTTCGTGGTGACCACGCCGCTCGGCGATGTCGCGCCGACCGCCGCGGTCGCGCTGACGATCGCCGGGGCGTGCGGGCTCCTGGCGCTGGCGCTCGGCCTGCTCGTGCCGACGCTGCGGCGCGGCGCCGAGGGCGACTAGCGTCGACCCGGCCGTCACCGCGACAGGACCCTCGCGCCACGTCGACCGCCGGTGCCCTGTCGGACCCTGTCGGGTGGATGTCGGGCCGTCGTCGGGTCTGTGTCGTGGCCGGCGCGGCGGCCCGTCCCTACTGTGGAGACCATGAACGAGACACGGATCGTCGACCTCCGCACGCAGCGCGGCTGGACCCAGGAACGGCTGGCGGAGGCCAGCAGCATCACCGTCCGGACGGTGCAACGCCTCGAAGCCGGCAACGACGCCAGCCTCGACACGCTCACCCGCGTGGCCCAGGCGCTCGAGGTCCAGGTGCGCGACCTCTTCACCACCGTCGACGAGAGCGGCTACGGACGCGCCGTCACCGCCCTCGACACCCGCGCCGCACGGCAGCAGGAACGTCGCGACACGATCACCGACGGACTCGAAGCCCTCTACTACGGCGTCGGCGCGCTACTGACGATCGGCGTGATCGTCGGCATCAAGACGGACGCGTTCGCGGGCCACGCGATCTTCCTCATCCCGGCCTACTGGATCGCCGGATGGCTGCTCGCGGTGTTCCTGTTCCTCGTGGTCCTCAGCCCGCGCCTGGATCGCCGATTCCCGCTCTCGCGCGACCGCAGGGAGCCGACGCCCAGCGGCCGGACCTGATCCGGCCACGTCGGACCGCCGCCGAAGCCCGCCTGCTAACATTCATTTGTTAGCGACCGCATGGTCGCTGCTCACCCAGAGACAGGACCGACATGGCTTCCACGACGATCTCGAACGTCCGCGTGTTCGACGGCGAACGCACCCACCTGGACCAGACGGTGCGGATCGAGGGGACCGACATCGTCTCGGTCCGCCCCACGGCATCGGACGACGCATCCCGGAACAGGGGCGATGAGGTGATCGACGGCGCCGGCCGGACCCTGCTGCCGGGGCTCATCGACTCCCACACGCACTCGTCCCCCGAGGCGCTCCGCCTCGCGCTGCGGTTCGGGGTCACGACGGAGCTGGAGATGGGCGGGGTCCTCACCGCTCCTCGGCGAGCCGAGATCGAGATGGACGACGCCCTCGCGGATGTGCGGTCCTCCGGCTTCGGTCTCACCCCTCCGGGCGGGCACCCGTTCGAGATCATCCCGGCGGGCGCCTTCCCCGGCGAGGGCGAACCGGGCTTCGGCGACATCGTGATGCCGCTCTCCACGACGCCCGAGCAGGCCGTGTCCTTCATCCCGGAGCTGATCGCGTCCGGATCCGACTACATCAAGTTCCTCATCGAGGACGGGTCCACGGCGAACGCCCCCGGACTCCCCATGCTCGATCAGGCGACGCTGGATGCCGGCGTCGCCGAGGCGCGGCGACTCGGCATGCTGACGCTGGCGCACACGCTGACGGTCGGGTCGACGCGGATGGCCCTCGCCGCGGGGATCGACGGGCTCGCGCACCTGTTCGTCGACGAGGCGCCCACGCCCGAGATCATCGACCTCATCGCGTCCGCCGGCGTGTTCGTCGTCCCGTGCGTCGTCCTGAACTCGTCGATCATCGGCATCACCGGTGCCGAGTTCGCCACCGACACCCGCGTGAGCTCCCGGCTGGACCCGCAGTGGCTCCTGACGCTGCGGAGCTCGTTCGACCACTACCCGGCCGGCCGCGTCGACGACGTCCTGGCGACGGTCCGCGCGCTGCACGAGGCCGGCGTCCCGATCCTCGTCGGCACGGACGCATCGGCGCCGGATCCGTCGCTCGGCGGGCTCGCGCACGGCGCCAGCGTGCACCACGAGCTCCAGATGCTCGTGCGCGCCGGCCTCAGCCCGGCCGAAGCGCTGGCCGCCGGGACCTCGGTGCCCGCTCGCCACTTCGCCCTCGCCGACCGGGGCCGGATCGCGGAGGGCTTCCGCGCGGATCTGCTGCTGGTCGACGGGGACCCGACGTCGACGATCTCGGACACCTTGAACATCGCGGCGATCTGGCGCCGCGGCTCCCGGGTCGGCGAGTGAGCGACGCATGAGCGACGCGTGAGCCGGGCGCGCTCCGGCGACGGGCTCGCCGTGGTCGGCCCGGCCGAGCGGCCTATCTGACGAGGCGGTCGAGCCAGTCGCCGAAGAGGGCGCGCTCGTTCGCCGTCAACGCCGTCGTGTCCTCGAGCCGGTGCCGGAGCCGCATGGCGGCGCCGTCCCGGCTGTCGCCATCCCTGCCCCCGCCGTCCACCGGCTCGGCGAGGATCGCGGCGAGCATCGCCTCGCGCGCCCGGGTGGACAGGGTCATGTCGCGGGAGTCCTCCGGCATCGCGAGGAGCGTGAACACGACGCCCACCCCGGCAGCGCGGATCATGTGGACCGCGTCCGCGACGGGGACCGCCAGCAGGCCGTCCTTCGCCGCCACCTCGAACTGGGTGCGGAGGATCGCGTCGATCGCATCCGCCGCCGGTGACGACGAGCCCGTGCGCGGTCCGCCGTAGGCGATCGAGTACACCTGCGGGTGCAGCAGCCCCCAGTCGATGTGCATGTCCCAGCCCTGACGGAGCGAGTCGATGGGGTCGGCGCCGGGCGTCCATCCCGTCCAGGTCGCGAGGTGCGCGGAGAAGCCGTGGAGGGCGACCTGGTCGAGGAGCCCCTGCTTGTCGCCGAAGATCCGGTAGATCGTCGGCGCCTGGATGTTCAGGGCCGAGGTGAGCGCGCGCGTCGTGACAGCGTCGCGGCCCTCACTGTTGAGAAGGTCGTGCGCAGTGTCGAGGATGCGGACGCGCATCTCCTCCGAACGGGTCAACGCTCGCCTCTCGTGGCAGGGGGCAGGGGAGCCGGTGGGATCGCGGCTCGCGTCCATGATCTCACCGGCTCGGGTGCGTCAGAGGCCCGCGATCGCCCGTCCGACCCGGAAGAGGGTCGCCTGGCCGGAGACGGGAGGGAACACGGGACCGCGGTGCCGTCCTCCGCGAACGGCGGCGGGTCAGCCCGTGTTCTGCAGCCCCGCCGCGATGCCGTTGACCGTGAGGAGCAGGAGCCGGTGGTCCGGATCCGTCGGGTCGGCCTGGCCGGGAGCTCCCTGGCCCACCGCGTCGGAGGCCGACGTGCGCAGCGCCCGGAGGGCCCGCAGCTGCAGCAGCGAGAGCGCGTCGACGTACGGGCTGCGGAGGCGCACCGCGCGGCGCAGCACCGGCCGGCCTTCGAGGATCTCGCCGCGCCCGGTCGCCTTCCGCACCCACTCGCGCGTGAGCTCCATCTCCTCGGTGACGAGCGCCGCGAGGTCCGGCCGGTCGCCGAGCGCGAGGTAGCGCTCCGCGAGGCGGCCGTCGGTCTTGGCGAGCGACATCTCGACGTTGTCGATCATCGACGTGAACAGCGGCCACTCGTCGTACGCCCTGCGGAGCACGGCCTCGTCGCCGACGGCGGCCAGCGCGGATCCGAGCCCGAACCAGCCCGTGAGGTTGATGCGCGCCTGCGTCCACGCGAACACCCACGGGATGGCCCGCAGGTCCTCGAGCGACTCGACCGACAGGCCGCGGCGGGCGGGCCGGGAGCCGAGCGCCAGCAGCCCGATCTCCTCCATGGGCGTGACCTGCGCGAACCACGGCGCGAAGCCGGGCGCCTTCACGAGCTCGAAGAACCGGGCGCGCGAGGCCTCGTCCATCGTGCGGACCATCTCGGCGGACCCCTGCGCGGCGACCGCGTTGCGCTCCTCGTTCGAGGGCGCCGACGCCAGCAGCGTGGCCGCGGCCATCTGCTCGATGTGGCGGGCGGCGATGCGCTTGTCGCCGTAGTGGGCGAAGATCACCTCGCCCTGCTCGGTGAGCTTGAAGCGGCCGTCGACGGATCCCGTCGGCTGGGCTCG
>Ga0265798_10005454_pt1 | contig 17102 bp, 15 predicted proteins | sample P3T30metagenome_FD_192430 | JGI IMG/M metagenome (GOLD analysis project Ga0265798, IMG submission 192430) | Plant litter microbial communities from East Loma Ridge, Irvine, California - P3 T30 | ecosystem: Environmental > Terrestrial > Plant litter > Unclassified | place: USA: California... | reverse complement strand
AAAAGGTTCGCATCAGCGAGCCTTTTTTGTTGATAAATCTACTTAATTCTCTGTCATTGCGAGCGCAACGAAGCAATCGCATTCGGCAAGCCGTTCGGAGTCCGTTAAGGGACGACTGCTTCGCTGCGCTCGCAATGACAGGGCGTGCTTCTACCCACCTAGCTCTTGCTGAGCAGCTTCGCGCTCGGCGGGCGTGTTTACGTTGCGTAGAACCTCACTGTTAGGCGTAGGCAATACTTCGACGTCACTGTTTATAAGCATTTTGCGTGGGCAGGAGTACCCTAGGCTCAAAAAACGCAATAATTCGGGGTAAGCGCGGGGCTCGAAGATGGTAATAAGCGGCTCGGGAAAGTCGCTGCCGGGGCTTTGAAAAGCGGTAGCCAGGCGGCTGGGCTGGCGACCGGCTACGAGTTGGTGCAGCGTATCGGCTGTCATAAAGGGCAGGTCGCAAGCCAGCACCAGCCACGCAGCGTTGGGGTCGAAGCGCAGGGCCGACAAAATGCCGCCCAGCGGCCCTAGGCCCAGAAACGTATCGGGCAGCGGCTGGAGGCCGGCCGGTAGCTCGGCCGCCTGCTCGGCGCGGCACGATATGAAGACATCCTGGCAGACTTCAGCCAGCAGGGCGGCGGCTACTTGGCGCTGCTCGCGGCCGTCGGGGCCGTAGCTGAGGCGGCCCTTATCGGTTTGCATACGCTGGCTAAGGCCGCCGGCCAGCACTAGGCCGCGTAAGGGCGCCCGGTGGGCACCAAGCCACTGCTGTATCCAAGCAGCCAAGCCGGCTGCATCGGCCGCGGCAAACCGCGGAAGCTGGGCGTGGTGCGGCAGGTGCGCTTGCAGGTACTCGGGTAGCTCCGTCACACCGTCGGCCAGCACGAAGGCTTGTACCTCAGTGAGCTTATCAAGTTTGTGCGCCAAGGTTTTGCGCGGGTCAACCATAACAACCTGGTGGCGGGCGCGGAAGTGGTTGCCATTTACCAGCACGAGGTCGGTGCCCGCCAACAGGTCGGGTTGCGAAAAGCGGTCGAGCGCCCGGCGTTCGTCGCGGCGGCGGAAATGGATTTTGTCGGTCACTTCCACGGCCGCGCCGGCTTGCAGCAGCGGGCTTAGGGTTTGAGTTTCGTCGGCATCGCCGCTGGCGTGGTCGGCATCGACGTAGCCCACGCGGTGCCCGGCCGGGGCCAGCGCGGCCGTGAGGCGGGCAGCCAGCTTTTGGATGTCACCGCAGGGCGCGCCCAGGAAAGCCAGCTCGTGGCGGGCAAATTCGCCTAGGTCGGGGCGCGTGAGGTCGGCGTGCTTGGTGCGGGGAGCGGGGGTGTTAGTCATGGGGGCTATAACAGAGTAGCGCGAACTTTGTAGTTCGCGTAAGCAAACAAGTTGCGCCAGACAGCAACTCGCTTCCCGCATACGCGAACTACAAAGTTCGCGCTACTTCGTGCCCCCCTTCGCCCATGCTCTCTGTCGCCGACGCTTACCAGCAGATTCTCGCCACTGCCCGCCCCCTACCCTCCGAAACCGTGTCGCTGGGCGCGGCAGTGGGCCGGGTGCTGCACCAAGACGTAGTGGCCGACCGCGATTTTCCGCCCTACAATCGCGTCACGATGGACGGCATCGCCATAAACTTTGCGGCGTTAGAAGCAGGCCAAACGACTTTCCCCATCGAGCGCACCCAGCTGGCGGGCGCAGTGCCTGAGCTCATGCACAACCCCCAGGCAGCCATTGAGATAATGACGGGGGCCGCCCTGCCGCCTGGCACCGATACGGTCATCCGCTACGAAGACTTAGACATCACGGACCAGCCCACCCGGCAGGCCATAGTGCGCGTGGCGCCGCCGCGGCAGGGCCACAACGTGCACCTGCAAGGCAGCGACCAAACGGCGGGGACGCGCCTCCTGACTTCGGGGCAGCTGCTCAGCCCTGCCGAAATAGCCGTGGCCGCTACCGTGGGCGCGGCCACGCTGGCCGTGGCGCGGCAACCTAGGGTGGCCGTGGTGAGCACCGGCGACGAAATAGTGGACGTAACCGAAGCGCCCCTCCCCCACCAGATTCGGCGCTCCAATGCCTACATGCTGCAAGCGGCGCTGACGCTGGACGGCGCCGCGAGCGATATTTTCCACTTCGACGATGACCTAGATACCTTAAAGGCCAGCCTGCCGCCGCTGCTGGCCGAGTACGATGCCGTGCTGCTGAGCGGCGGCGTCTCGAAGGGCAAGGCCGATTTTTTGCCGCAGGCGCTGCGCGAGTCGGAGGTTGAAGAGTTGTTTCACCGGGTGGCGCAGCGGCCGGGGCAGCCACTGTGGTTTGGGCAACGGATGGGCGGCGCGGTAGTGTTTGCCCTGCCCGGCAACCCAGTGGCGACGTTTGCCGCGTACTACCGCTACGTGCGTGGCTGGCTGCAGCAATGCCAGCAAGCCACGGCCCGCCCCTTAGTATTTGCGGAGCTAACCGAACCCGTAGAATTCAAGCCAACTCTCACCTACTTCCTGGCCGTGCGACTAGAAAACGCGCCCGATGGCCGCCTCTTGGCGCATCCCACTCCTACGGCCGGCTCGGGCGACCTAGCCGGCTTGCTCGCGGCCGATGGGCTGCTAGAACTGACGCCTGAACTGACGCACTTTGCGGCGGGCACGGCGTGGCTGGTGTGGTCGTATCGGTAAGATAGTGTGCGACCTAGGTGTGCGACCAACGAGCCCAATACCCAGAATACCCCACAAAAAAAGCCGCCCGATTCACTTAAGAATCGAGCGGCTTTTTTATTTATAGCCTATGCTTTACTTAAACAGCGCCAGTGCTTTAATGAATGTCTGCGAAACGCCCCACACCAGGGGTAGGCCGACAAAAAGCCAGGCTAGGAGAACCGAGCCACCCGCCGATTCCTCGGAGGCGGGGGTTGCTGAATTTGGTTTTGGATTCATTACTCAACAAGATTAAAAGGTGATGGACAGCGACCTAATGGCCGCCAGCTTCAACAGTTACTGGGCCTTTTTCTTGGTACTTCTCGTTGACAGCCGTCACGGCTAAGTCGGCCAGGAAGCCCACGGCCAACAGGCCGGCCATGGTGTAGAATACCGTTTGGTAAGCAGCCGCGCCGGTGAAGCCAGCAGCCTTGCGTCCTTCTGACAAGCTGTGCACGATTAGCGGACCTAGGACACCCGCCGTGCTCCAGGCCGTGAGCAAACGCCCGTGGATGGCGCCTACCTGGTACTTGCCAAACAGGTCGGACAAGAACGCCGGCGCGGTAGAAAAGCCCCCACCGTACATGCTGATAATCACGCAGGCCACTACCACGTAGAGCGTAAGCTGCAGATTATGACCGAGCGTTGGAATGAGAGAATACAGCACTACGCCGAGCCCGAAGTAGATGAGGTACACAGTTTTACGCCCTAGCTTGTCAGAAGCTGATGACCAGAAGAAACGACCTAGCAGATTGAACAAGCTCAATAAACCCACAAAGCCAGCGGCGGCGGCAGGCGTTACATACTTGTCGCCCATTGCTGCTTTCGAGAAGGTCTCCTGAATAAGCGGCGAGGCGGTTTCAAGCACGCCGATGCCGGCCGTCACGTTGCAGAGCAACACCACCCACAGGAGCCAAAATTGCGGGGTTTTGATGGCATTATCAGCCGATACGTTGCCGGTCGTAATCATAGCGTTGTGCTCCTCGTTAGGCACGTAGCCAGCGGGCTTCCAGTCATCGGCGGGCACCCGGATGGTCCACACCCCCCACTGCATGAATAGCAAGTAGATAATGCCCATGACGATAAACGTGGGAGCCACGCCCTGCGGCGCCGAGCCTTTGAAGTGGTTCATCAGCGCTACGGCCAGCGGCGAGCCTATCATGGCGCCGCCCCCAAAGCCCATGATGGCCATGCCCGTAGCCACCCCCTTACGGTCGGGAAACCACTTGATGAGTGTGCTCACCGGCGAAATGTAGCCGATACCCAGCCCGATGCCGCCCACGAAGCCGTAGCCGAAATACACCAGCCAGATATTGTGCATCGATACGCCTAGCGAGGCAATTAGGAAGCCACCACCGAAGCACAGCGCCGAGGCCAGCATGGCCTTGCGCGGCCCCACCCGCTCGAGCCACTTGCCAAAGATGGCGGCCGACAAGCCCAGCAGCACAATAGCGATGGAGAAGGTCCAGCCAATCTGGCCCGGCGTCCAGTCGGTGGGCGCGGGGTTGGCCGGGTCGCCGCTGATGAGCGACCCTAGGGGCTTATTAAACACGCTAAACGCGTAGGCCTGCCCAATAGCCAGGTGAATGGCCAGCGCGGCCGGCGGCACCAGCCAGCGGTTGTAGCCGGGCGGCGCAATAGTACGGCTGCGGTCGAGCAGCCCAGCGGAAGTGTCGGGCATAGGGAATTTGAAAGGTGAGAGAAGTGAATGGTTTACGCGTAAAGCGCTAAGTCGGTGCAAGGTAGAGGTAGTAGGCAAGCAGGCAAGGCCACGAACCACTTATTTTGCTAATCTGCTATAGGTACGTTTCAGCGCCCTCCTTGTTGTGGCTAGCCGACGACTAGCCTTGAAAGAAAAAGCCCCTGGCGGAGAACCAGAGGCTTTTCAAAATCAGTTGCTTACTTAAGCAGGCACCGCTTCGGCCCGCGGCTTTTGGGCCTGCGGAGCCTTCTCGACCTTGGCCGGCGCCACGGTTACCACCACGTATTTCGAAGTAGGCGTATTGCTCACTTTAGCCACGCTGGCAATGGGTACCAGCGGATTAGCCTCGGGGAAGTAAGCCGATACATTGCCCTTCGGAATGTCGTAGGGAATGACCAAGAACTTCTCCACCGTGCGCTGCTGGCCTTCAAAGTGGCTCGTGATATCGACCGGCTGCTTGGCCTTGAGGCCCCGCTCGGCAATATCTTCTTTGTTCATGAAAATAACGCGGCGCTCGCCGTGAATGCCCCGGTAGCGGTCGTTGTAGTCATAGATGGTCGTGTTGAACTGGTCGTGGCTACGGATAGTCATCAGAATGAGCTGGCCGGGCTCCAGGCTGTATTTCTCCAGCTCGGTGGTGGTGAAGTTCGCCATGCCGTTCTTGGTCGTGAACTTGCGTTCGCGGGGACCATTGGGCAAGTAGAAGCCGCCGGGCTTGCGCAGCTCTTCGTTGAACTTCTCAAAGCCTGGAATGACGCGCGACACGTGGTCGCGAATCACGTCGTAGTTCTCGGTCATGGCCACCCAGTCGGCCACGTTGGTGCGGTCGGGACCTAGAGTAGCAATGGCGACGCCCGCCAAAATGGCGACTTCGCTCATCATCTGGCCCGCTACTGGCACCAGCACCCCTTTGTTCTGGCTGACCACGCCCATCGAGTTTTCGCAGCTCGTCATCTGCTGCCCCGATTTCTGCATGTCGATATCGGCGTGCGTGAAGCACGGTAGCAGCAAGCTAGTCTTGCCCGTGGTGAGGTGCCCGCGGTTAAGCTTGGTTCCCACAAATACGGTCAGGTTTTGCTTGCGCATGCCTTCGGCAATCACCTCCGTATCGGGGCCAGCCGCCAGCAAGTTGCCACCTAGGCTAAAGAAAACCTTCAGCTCGCCGTGGTACATTTTCTTAATGGCTTCTACCGTGTCGTAGCCGTGCTCGTAGGGCGGCTGGAAGTTAAATTCCTTCCCTAGGGCATCTTGGAACGCCTTAGTGGGCTGCTCCCACACGCCCATCGTGCGGTCGCCCTGCACGTTGGAGTGGCCGCGCACCGGGCAGGTGCCCGCGCCGGGCTTGCCAATGGCGCCTTTCATCAGGTGCAGGTTCACAATCTCCTGAATGGTTTGCACGCCCTGGCGCTGCTGCGTCACACCCATGGCCCAGCAGGTGATGATTTTTTGCTTGGTAGCCAGCATATTGGCAGCTTCCAGCAGCAAAGCACGGCTGATGCCGCTGAGCTCTTCAATATCCTCCCACTTGGTGTTGCGGATGTTCTGCTCAAACGACTCGAAGCCGGTAGTAAACTCCTTGATGAAGGCATGGTCTACCACCTGGCCGGGGTTCATATCCTCGGCTTCAAACAAGTGCTTCATGATGCCGCGCAGCAGGCCCATGTCGCCATCCACCCGCACTTGCAGGTAGAGGTCGGTGATAGGGGTGCCATCGCCCATCAGCGCACCTAGGGCACGCAGCGGATTCATGAAATCCTGCGGGTTTTTGAAGTGATTCAAGCCCGCTTCAATCAGCGGATTGACGCTGATAATCTTGGCACCGTTGCGCTTGGCTTTCTGCAAAGCCGACAGCATCCGCGGATGGTTAGTACCAGGGTTTTGGCCAATAATGAGAATGACCTCGGCCTCGTAGATGTCGTTGAGCGTAACGGAGCCTTTGCCCAGCCCTAAAGTTGGGCTGAGAGCGGCGCCGCTGCTCTCGTGGCACATGTTGGAGCAATCAGGCAAGTTATTGGTGCCGAATTGCTTGGCAAACAATTGAAACAAGAAAGCCGGCTCGTTAGGCACCTTGCCCGAGGTGTAGAACGACGCCTCATTGGGCGAATCGAGCGCGTTCAGCTCCTTGCCAATAAGCTCAAAGGCTTCGGGCCACTCAATGGGCTCGTAGTGCGTGCCGCCGGGGCGTTTCACCATGGGGTGCGTGAGGCGCCCTAGGTTATTCTGGTCACGGTCAGTCATCCGCGAGAGGTCGGCCAAGCTGTGCTTAGCAAATATCTCGGGGCCGCAGGCTTTGTCATCGGCATCGGAGGCGGTGGCCTTCGCGCCGTTTTCACAGAACTCGGCTACCGAGCGGTGGTCGTCGGGGTCGGGCCAGGCGCACGAGGAGCAGTCGAAGCCGTCCTTTTGGTTCATCTTCAGCAGGCCGTGGGTGCCGCGGGTCATGCCGGCTTCGCTCCAGCTAAACTGCATCGACTTCATCACGGCCTCTACACCGGCCGCGATTTTCATGCGTTTCTCGAGCTTGAGGCCAGTAAATTCCTCCGTAGGCTGGGCCAGCACCGGGTTGTGGTACTTAGCACCGGCCACATCGGGGGCCGGAATAGGCCGTTCGTCGCGGTCCTCTTGCGGGTCGGGGCGATAGTGGTCGTTGGTGGGAGCGACACCTTGGTCTGAGCGCTCGCCACTTTTAGGGGCGTTTTGCTCGGCGCCTTGCTGCTCGCTTTTACCAGCCTTGCTGGGGTCGTTGGTGGGCGACTCTTCCATAATGTTATCGGGTATGAACGGGTGGGATACTTACTAAAATCTGGGAAACTAAGGGCCTACGCGGTGTTTGTACCGCGCAGCTTAATGGCGGCAGTCTAAGTCCTTTTCTACTAGGATACGTAATTCGCGCCCTTCAGCGACAACGATTTGGGCTGAAAAACCATTTTTTTCGGTCTCAGTCCACTCCTGAGCCAGGGCGGCAGGCACTTCTACTGCTAGGGCCCCGGCGGCGTAGCGCACCTGCACGGCGGCAGTAGCAGCTGTAGCGGGCAGTTTCTCAAGTGCATAGTGCAGCGTCTGGTCGAGGGCGGGGCCAAACACGATGGTGTACGCCACGCGGCCGGTTTGGGCAAACTGCTGCACCTCGGCCTCTGATAATCGCAGGCGCAGCGAGTCTTCTTCTAATCGCAGTTTCATATATCGGTGATGCGCTGGGCGTGCGTGTAAATATTGAAGCGCTCATTACGCACAAAACCCAGCAGGGTCAATCCAAATTCTTCGGCAGCCTCCACAGCCAGGCTGCTCGGCGCGCCCACGGCGGCCATAATTGCCACGCCCGCCATTGCGGCTTTCTGCACCAACTCGAAGCTGGCCCGGCCACTCACCAACACCACCGGCTGGCTCAGCGGAAACTGGCCGCTCAGCAACGAGGCCCCTACTACTTTGTCGAACGCATTGTGGCGGCCCACGTCTTCGCGCACCAGCAGCAGCTCGCCCGCTGCCGAAAACAGCGCCGTGGCGTGCAAGCCGCCCGTTTGCTCAAACACCGCCTGGGCCGCCCGCTGGCGCTCGGGCAGCGCGTGGATGATGGCCGCGGATATCCTAGGGCTATCTAGGGCGGGCGGCACCGGGCAGGCCGTGGCCCGCACGGCCGCAATGCTAGTTTTGCCGCACACCCCGCAGCTAGAGGTGGTATAGAAATGTCGCTCTAGGCGGTCGAGTTCTACGGCCACGTCAGGGGCCAGTTCGGCCCGTATCACGTTGCCACGCTCTTCAGGCCGCCTAGGGTCAGCGCGGTGCTCGATATGCAGAATATCAGCCGGTTGACTAATAATACCCTCGCTCAACAGGAAGCCAGCCACCAGCTCGGCGTCGTGGCCGGGCGTGCGCATCGTCACGGCCAGGCTGCGCGCCTGGCGCTGGGTGGCAGGGCCGTGCAGCAGGCTGATTTCCAATGGCGCTTCTACGGCCAGCAGGTCGGTAGCGGGCGTGTGCTGGGTGCCAGCCACGCGCTCAATAGTGGTGCGCACGGCACTGGCGGCGGGTGGGGGCTGAAGCGGCAGGGTCATGGGCGAAATAAGCTCGGCCAACCGCAGCGGCTCACCGATTTAACTCCATTTCAACCACTAGCGAGGGGCGAATGTTCGCTAAAGCACGTCGCGCGGACTTTTAGTCCGCGTGCGTTGGCGAGCCCCCGACTAAACACGGGCTACAAAGTCCGCGCAACCTAATAACCTATTTTGCCTGCAAGTACTTCACCATGAGCGCTGCCGTTTGGCGCGCGGCATTGTGCTTGCCGAGCTTGGTACGCAGCTCTGCGTAACCAGCTTTTTGGCGGGCAATGTAGTCTTGGTCCGTGAGCAAGCGCTTCAACTCATCGAGCAGGTTACGAGCCGTGAATTTGCTTTGGATAAACTCTTGCACCACCTCGCGACCCATAATCAGGTTGACCAGCGAGATGTATGGCACCTTAATCACCGCCTTGCTCACTTGGTAGGTCAGGGCGCTGGTGCGGTAGCACACCACCTGCGGCACCCCGAAAAGGGCCGTTTCGAGCGTAGCCGTGCCGCTGGTCACGAGGGCTGCACTAGCCCGGCTCAGCAGGTCGTAGGCTTGGTCAAAAACCAGCTTAATGCCGTTGCGCTCGAAGTGCTGGTAGTACGCTCGGTCGAGGTTGCTCACGCCAGCCACTACAAACTGATAATCCTGAAAAGCGGGCAGCACGGCCAGCATCTCGTGCAGCATTTCTTCGATTTCTTGCTTGCGCGAGCCCGGCAGCACCGCAATTATTTTCTTCTGCGGGTCGAGGCCGTGCTGCGCTTCAAACCCGGGATTGGGCACGAAGTCGGCCACTTGGTCGGCCGTGGGGTTGCCGATGTAGTCGACCTTGTACTCAAAGCGTTGGTAGAATTCTTCCTCAAACGGCAGGATGACAAACATCCTATCGACGTGGGCCTTGATTTTTTCGACACGGCTCTGGTTCCAAGCCCAGATTTTGGGCGAGATGTAATAATACACCTGCACGCCGTGCGCCTTGGCCCAAGCTGCCATCCGCAGGTTAAACCCACCGTAATCGACCAGAATCAACACGTCGGGCTTGTACGCCAGAATATCAGCCTGACACTCCTTTAAATACCGCCGAAATTTGAGAATACTGGTGGCCGTTTCCCAAAAGCCCATCACGGCCAGCTCGCGGTAGTGGTGCACTAGGTGCCCCCCCTCGGCCTGCATCAGGTCGCCGCCCCAGTAGCGAAAATCAGCCGCAGCGTCCTGCGCCTTCAACTCGTGTAGCAAGTGGGCGGCGTGGGTGTCGCCAGAGCGCTCGCCGGCAATGAGGTAGTATTTCATTTAACAATTAGCATTTACCATTTAACACTCTTCTAACTACTTACCACTAGCATTTCGCAGCGCTTTTGGCGAGCTGTTAAATGGTAAATGATACTTGTTAAATGACTTAGCCGAAGTATTCTACTGCGTTGCGGGGTGTTTCGTAAATCTTGATGCAATGCAGCTTGGCTACCGTGATGGTAGCCAGCTCGCGCTCCAAGATTTGCCAGAAGGCCACGGCTAGGTTTTCGGTGCTGGCGAGCTGGCCTTGCAAAAAAGGCACGTCGAGATTGAGGTTTTTGTGGTCTACTTGGTCGGTGATGTGCACCCGAATAAGGTCGCTGAGCGCCTTGAGGTCCACCACAAAGCCGGTATCGGGGTCGGGCTGGCCCTTCACGGTCACAATCATTTCGTAGTTGTGGCCGTGCCAATTTTCATTGGCGCAAGGCCCAAACACTTCCTTGTTGCGCTCGGGGCTCCAAGCGGGATTATAGAGCTTGTGGGCGGCATTAAAATGCTCGCGGCGACTAACGTATAGCATAAACGAATAGGAAGGCGGCCGATGGACCTAGGCGGGCTACTTGCCTGCCAGTAGCCAGTTGCAGCGCCACTTTTTTGGGCGGCAAAGATACGATGCCTACCCCCGGCAGCGCGGCTATCGTTTTCGGGCCTACCCGCGTAGAAAACAACGCCGCTGCCGGGCCCAGCCCGCCCGCGAGCGCTACCTTTAGGGCCCAATTTGCTTTCTATATGATAGTCGTAACCGGTGCAGCCGGCTTTATTGCCAGCTGCTTAGTCTCGCGCCTCAACGCCGCCAATTTCAATGACATTGTGGTGGTCGACAACTTTGCCGTGGAGAAAAAGCTCCCCAACATCCGGGGCAAAAAGCTGCGCGAGTACGTAGACCGGCTCGAGTTTTTTGACTGGCTCGACCAGCACCACGAGCAGGTGGAGTTTGTGTTCCACCTAGGGGCTCGCACCGACACTACCGAGCAGGACTACGCGGTGCTCGACCTGCTTAACCTCAACTACAGCAAGCAGATGTGGCAGGCCTGCGTGCGCTACCAACTGCCGCTGGTGTACGCCTCGTCGGCCGCCACCTACGGCGACGGCACTCTCGGCTACTCCGACAACGACGCCCTGCTGCCCCAGCTGCGCCCGCTCAACCCCTACGGCGAGTCGAAAAACGATTTCGACAACTGGGCCGTGCAGCAAGCCGAAAAGCCTTATTTCTGGGCCGGCCTGAAGTTCTTCAACGTGTACGGCCCCAACGAGTACCACAAGGGCCGCATGGCGTCGGTGATATTCCACGCCTTCCACCAGATTCGGCAGTATGGCAACATGACGCTGTTCCGCTCGCACAACCCCAACTATATCGATGGTGGTCAGATGCGTGATTTTGTGTACGTGAAGGACGTGGTCGAAGTGTGCTTCTTCCTGCTGAATCATCGCACGCAGTCGGGTATCTACAACCTGGGCAGCGGCCAGGCACGCACCTTCATGGACCTCACCTTAAACACGTTTGCCGCCCTAGGTGCCACGCCCGACGTGCGCTTCCGCGATACGCCCGAGGACATCCGCGACAAGTACCAGTACTTCACCGAAGCCGACATGAGCAAGCTGCGCAGCATCGGCTACGACTTACCCTTCACCTCGCTCGAAGACGGTATTCAGGACTACGTGCAGCAGTACTTGTTGCCCGACCGATTCTACTAGTCTCGGCATCCCCTAGGTCCCAAAAACAAAGCCGCCGTTCGCATCTGCGAACGGCGGCTTCTTTGTGTAGGCACGTGGCGTGAGGCGGCCCTAGGCGGCCAGCGGCAGCCCAGCGGGGTACATAGGCAGTACCGGCGTTTCGATGGTTTCGGGCTGGCGCTGGGGAGCGGCTGGCGCAGCCGCGGTAGCTACTTCGTCGGCGTGGCGGCGCAGCGCCCGCATCAGTAGATACTTGTATTTCTCGGCATCAGCCAAGGCCTGCTCTACGGCGTGCAGCGCGTCGGCGTAGCCCACTACAGGCTGCAATTCGCGGCGCGGGCGGCGGGCTTCAAATACGTGCGGGGCAAGGTATTCGGCAGGGCTTTTCATAGTAGAGATAAGTAAGTAACTGGTGCTTGTACTGTCAACGCCGGGTGGGCAGGCAAAATTCATTTTCAGAAGCTTTTTATATGAATAAAACTCCTTGTCAGTCAATGCATAGCAAGCTATTTTCAAATCATTTCATTGTTCTAAAACTCACCAATAAAAAGTCGCTTTTCGCGGAAGAAAACCGCACCTGCACTCTCCTATTCAGCGCCCGTTTTGATTAAAACTTGGCACGGCTTTTTCTAGTAAATATCCTAGGTAGTTGCCTGTGATTACCACGCGGTTTAGGCGCCGTTGCACTTATTCGGCGAGTGGCTTTTAAACCCGGGGACCTTACTCGCATCTAACTCTTGTTGTCCTTATTATCCGGTTAGACTTAATCAAAGCGCTTCGGCGCTCCAGCTATGCGACTTAAATCTTTGTTTGCCTTGTTTTTTGCGTTGAGCTTTGGCCTACTGCTCAGCAGCTGCACGCCCGGCGTGTATGTGGGCGCCAGCACGGGCTATGGCTACCCGTATGGCTATGGCCCGCGCTACTATGGCCGGCCTGGCTACTACGCCCCGCCCATGCGGGTGCGGCCAGCCCCCTACTACCGCCCGGGCCCGCGCTTTCGGGGCGGCTACCGTGGCGAAGGCAGCTTCCACGGTGGTAATGGTGGTTTCCGAGGCGGCCCCGGTGGCTTCCATGGGGGCGGCCGGCGCGGTGGGCGGTAGTAACTACCGCTCAGCGCTTTCCATCAGCTTTTCACCTCGTTTCTGTAAATTTCCTCATCCTTTAACCTAGCGCGCTACGGCGCGTCCTTCCCATGCGTTTCCAACCTCTGTTATTCGCTTTGCTGCTGAGCCTAGGTGTGCTGGGTACACGGGCAGCTTCGGCCCAAGTTATTGTTAATGCCCAAATTGGACGCCCCTACTACGCGCCGCGTCCTTACTACGGCCGCGGCTACTACCCACCCGTAGCCCCGGTGGTAGTGGCTCCACCGCCCCCCGTGGTCGTGTACCCGCAGCCTTATTACTACGCGCCTCGCCCCTATTACGCCCCGCGCTATTATGCACCCCGTGGGCGGGGCTACGGTAGAGGCTACGGCCGCCGGTGGTAGCCTACCCTATTGACTGTTAATTGAAAGAGAGGCCCCGATAGCATTATCTATCGGGGCCTCTCTTTTGTGAGTGCTGACTCCGACCTATACTTATTGGCCGCCTAGCTCGTGCACCCGCACACCCCCACCGTCGTCTTCAGCGGCGCGCAGCATAGCTTGGGCCACCGCCTTGGCTGTAATGGGCCGGTATTTTTGCCAGCGGCCGCGCAGCAAGGGCCGCGCCAACGCCAGCAGCCAGCCCCCGATGCGCTCGCCCAGCCGCGGCGATGCTCGCTCCCCGAGCAGCAGCGAAGGCCGAAAAATATGAATGGCTCGGAAGGGCGTTTGGCGCACGGTAGCTTCCATCTCACCCTTGACCTGGCTGTAATAAAAGCGCGACTCGGTATCGGCGCCCAGCGCCGACACTACCAGAAACTGGGCCGCAAAGTTGGCCGCCGTGATGGCCGCCAGCTTGACGACATGCAGAAAATCAACTTCAAAAAACGCCTCTTTAGAGCCTGCCTGCCGCATAGTGGTACCTAGGCAGCAGTATACATCGTCGGCAATGAGGCGCAGGCGCTCGGCTTCAAGCTGCCCAAGCTCCGTGACAACCTGCGTAAGCTTAGGATGCTGCACGGCCACTGCCCGGCGACCCACCACTATCACTTTGGCATAGCGCTCAGATGCTAGTAATAGCGGCAAAAGCGCACTGCCAACCAAGCCTGTGGCGCCGGCGAGTAAAGCTGTTTTTCTCATTCCGAAGTAGTGAAGTACCAACAGAAAGTTTTGGCATTGCGAGCAGGCGAAGTATTGACAAATACTACTACTTGCCTAGCTCCTCAGCACGGTCGCGGGCGGCAGTTGCCCCAGCAATAAGGCCCTCGCGCACGGAAGCTTGACCAAAGGCTCGCATTGCCGCCTCGGTGGTGCCGCCCTTCGACGATACGCGGGCTATCCACTCTTGGCAGCTAAGGCCGGCTTGGCTGTAAAGCTCCACGGCGCCCCGGAAGGTTTGGCTGACCAGTAGCTCGGCTTCGGCGGGTGCGAAGCCCATTTGGGCTGCCGCCGCCATGAGGGCTTCCATGCAGTAGTACACGTAGGCAGGGCCGCTGCCCGAGATAGCAGTGCTGGCGTCGATGGCGGATTCGTCTTCTACATACACCGTTTTGCCGGTGGTCGAAAGCAGGTTTTGTACCTGCACCAGTTCGGCGCGGGTCACTTCGTCGGTGCTGGTAAAGGCCGTCATGCCCATGCCGATTTGGGCGGGCAGGTTGGGCATGGCCCGGATGACTTTGGGCGTACCTAGGGCATCGCGCAGGGTGCTTATTTTCACCCCTGCCATGATGCTGATGATAACCTGCTGCGGCTGCACCAGCCCGCGCAGCTGCTCAAATAAGGCACCCGAGTCCTGCGGCTTCACGGCCAGAATAATAATATTGACGCCAGGCACGCAGTCTTCAGGCTGGCCCCAAACGGTACCAACTTCGTAGGCAGCGAGAGCCGCCACGCGCTCGGGCGAGCGGGCCAGCAGCCGCAAATCGAGGCGCGAGGTAACGTGAGCGCGCACAAAACTACGGGCGTAAGTAAGGCCCATGTTGCCACCGCCAATGATAAGGATTTTCATAGCCTAACGCAGTCCAATGCTTCAGAATGAAGGACCGGCTTATCTGAAACTCATGAGATATAAACTGACTAACAAGCAGTTAACATACACGCAACTACGTTGCAAATAAAGAAGCGCGCTTTTTGCAACAACACTGCACCTAGTTTGCTTCTGGCTTTTACTTATACTTTCCATATCCATTTCCTATGGTATAAAAAGTTCAGCACCGCCATCCAGATGAGCAAACATACCACCGCGCCGGCTAAAGATGCATTGTGTGGGTCGCTAAAAAATGGCGCAATGCCGCTCTGGTACAGCCACTCTTGCAGTCCCATTTCCTGGCCACCGGGCCCAGCTAGGCGAAACATTCCAAATGTGCGTGAGAGCAGTGCTGACCCAACGAATACCGCAATGGCATTGACCCCAAAGGCGATGGCGGGTGTGGCCCAGCGCCGGTAGCCTTGCACGTCACACAGCCAGTAGAAACTCGCCAGCACCACCAGCGCCAGCCCACCCGTGAACAGTACAAAGGAGCTTGTCCAAAGGGCCTTGTTGATAGGAAACCAGTTATTCCAAAGCAGACCTAGCAGGGCCACTAGTACGCCGGCGCCAAGCAAACCCCGCACTTTGGCTGTAGCTCCTAGGTCGGGGCGCCGCAGCCACTGCGCCGCTAGGCCACCCAGCAGGCCGGTACCTAGGGCGGGCAGGGTGCCGAGCAGGCCTTCGGGGTCCCAGGTGCGCGACTGCTTCCAGAGGTGCGGCTCGGTGAGCACCGTACGGTCGAGCCAAGCCCCTAGGTTGGTAGTAGGCTCAAGGTTGGCCGGGCCAAAGCCAGGCACGGGCACGACTTGCAGCAGCACCGCGTAGCCGAGCAAAAAGACGCTCAGCAGGACTACTCGCGTTCGCCAGCTAGTTGTCAAATACAAGACGCTGCCTCCTAGGTACACCAGCCCGATGCGCTGCAACACGCCCAGAATGCGTACCGTTGAGAAGTCAAAATGTGGGTAGAGCGAAGTCAACAGCCCCAGCCCAAACAACACCGCCGCCCGCCGCAGTACTTGGGCCAGCACCGGCCCTTGCGGCTCGTGGCGCTGCTTCACCCCACCTAGGGCATACACCAAGCTAACGCCCACAATGAAGAGGAAGAAGGGAAACACTAAGTCAGTGGGTGTGCAGCCGTGCCAAGCGGCGTGCTCCAGCGGCGGGTAGATGTGGCCCCAGTCACCAGGGTTATTCACCACTGTCATCGCCATCACGGTGAGCCCGCGGAAGACGTCGAGGCTGATGAGGCGGCCAGTAGCGGCGGGAGTAGCAGTAGGCATAGGCAACGACGCGTAGATGAGCGAATGGCCCGCAAAGTAGCTGCAAACGTCCGTCTTGCTGGCAGCAGAACAAATGAAAAACGTCCGTCATGCTGAGCTTGCCGAAGCATCTCTATCGCACAGTTTAGGTGCTACCAGTAGAGATGCTTCGGCAAGCTCAGCATAACGGACGTTGTTATTTTCTGAATTCTTAAACTGCCCTAGGTTACTTCAACCCAAACAACCGGGCGAAGAAGCCGCGCCGCTTCTTCACCGGCGGCTTGGTTTTGACTTTCACTTTGGCGGCTTCGGCGCGGGCCATTTCGGCCGCTACTGGCGAAGATGGGCGAGCGGCGGGCCTAGGTGCCGGCGGGCGCACGGCCACTGGGCGGTGGTCCTGAGCGGGCATGTTGAGCGGTGCGGCAGCTAATACCTCCACGGGCAGCTTGCCTTCGGAGAACACGCGCAGCGGCGGGCTCTCGTTGTGCAGGCGGTCGACGGCGGTGAGGAAGTACGCATAGGCCGTGCCTGGGCGAGCAGTGGTATCGGCAAACGTGGCGGGCTGCCCTAGGCCAGTGGGCCGCACCACGGCCAGGATGTGGCGCGGGTCGGCGGGCGACATTACCTGGCCGCGCTCGAAGCGGTAGAGCACGTAGTAGGCGGCTAGGTCGCCATCGGCGGCGGGTACGGGGTCGGGCGCCCAGGTGAGGGTAGACACGTTGCGGGTGCGGTTAAGCACCATTTCGCGCACCGGGCGCGGGGCTAAGCTATCGAGCCAAGGCATGGTGGGCACCAGCGCTGGGGCGCGATACAAGTCGAGGCGGAGCGAGTCGGTGGTGTGCAGCGGGTTATTCAGCAGCGAATTGGCCGAGAAGTACACGCTGCCCTGCACGTCGTCGGGGTAGCTGCGGTTGAGGCGCACCTGGGTGGGCAGCTCGCGGGGATTGCGCCAGGCGGTGTCGGAACGGGTGCTTTCGCGCATGCGGTACATGCCGTGGCCGATGTAGAGGTGGCGGTCGAAGCGATTGCGCGTCCACCAATCTATCATCGTGGCGTAGGGCACCAGCTTAAACTTGGTGCTCCAGTACAGCTGCGGTACGATGTAGTCTATCCAGCCTTCGAGCAGCCACAGCCGTGAGTCGGCGTAGAGGTTGGAGTAGCTGGGCTGCCCGGCGCGGGTGTCCGAGCCATCGGGGTGGGCACTCTTGTTCATCCATACGCCGAAGGGTGAAATGCCGAATTTCACCCAGCGCTTGGCCGCCCCGATGCTGTCGTGCAGGTCGTGGATGAGCGTATTCACGTTCTGGCGGCGCCAGTCGGCCAGCCCTAGGTTGTTAGGGTTTTGCTCGGCAAA
>Ga0265798_10005452_pt1 | contig 17105 bp, 18 predicted proteins | sample P3T30metagenome_FD_192430 | JGI IMG/M metagenome (GOLD analysis project Ga0265798, IMG submission 192430) | Plant litter microbial communities from East Loma Ridge, Irvine, California - P3 T30 | ecosystem: Environmental > Terrestrial > Plant litter > Unclassified | place: USA: California... | reverse complement strand
TCGCAGCAGGACTGCTCCAGTACATATGTTGTTCTACAAACATGCTACTCTCGCCATCCATCTCTTTGACACAAATTGAAGTGCGATGCCATACTGGGGCTATTGATTTCATGAATACGGCGATGGTACACAGCGACTGAGCTGCCCAATCTTCTCAAGCTCCTAGCAACCCGAAAGCAAAGAGTCTCTCAGATGATGGAGACCCGCAAGTATATGTGCTCGCAGAGAGAAGACGTGTGATCACCAAGTCATCTCTTTCCATTACAACAAACATCATGACTACAACATCTCGAAAAAGAAGAAGAAGAAGAGGATCAAATCACCCCAGCCTTTCGGAGATCCCGTTGCTACCTTGATATCCATCTATTGAAGACGCTGAACGAAGTCGTAGAGTAGCTCGTTGACTTCATCAGCCCGCTCAATATGGACAAAATGGCCAGCATCGACAGTCCTGATCTGCATTCTTGGAGCGTATGGCAGCATAGAACGTAACTGCTCCGCCGGAATACCGACTGCATCCCTCTCGGCCGCGATGAACAGACTAGGCTGCTCAATGACTCCCGACATTGATCGAATCTCTGCGCTGCATTAGATCATATTAAACACAGCGGGCATTTGGGATGCGTCATACCGTCCTCATCAGCGGAGTTGATACCCCGCAAGAAAGATTTGTACCATCTCAGACCCGCCTCAAGACCTCCCTGTGCGCGGGTGATGGTTTTCCATTGCTCTCGAGTCGAGTTGGTGATGAAGTCATTGCCAAATTCCGCTCTTCGATCAGCTGATAGCCATTTTTGAAGTGCACCAATCGTGTTGAAGTTCTCCACCATTACTTTTGGTGTGTCGGACGAGAACATGAGGGAGTATGCAGAATCCAACTATACTGTTGTAAGCTTGAGTACATGCTCAGTCATAATTTTGAGCTTACATTTGCATCCAAGAGAACGTGCGCGTCTGGTTGATCAAAGTAGTACCAGTACCCGAGAATGGGGTATCCGAATGTTGCTTGTGACATGTTGTTATAAGCTTCCACGAAGGTTTGGTTGAAGTCTGTGCCGGGGCCGTAGTAGCCGATATCTAGGAACGCAAGAGCTGAGAGGTACTGAGGGTGGTACGCGTGAAAGCGGGAGAGTAGAAAAGATCCACTAATGCACGTTAGTCTAGCGGTCTGGAATCGAGGCAACATGTAGCATTGTTGGACTTACAGGTCATGCGAAACTGCGACCACCTTGTCAAGGCCTTCGCAGTCGAGCAGTTCAGCAATTTCGGATGCCATCGTCTTCAGACTATAAGCTTCCAAATCGACGGGCTTGTCTGTGCCGCCGGTGCCTAGAAGGTCTGGGGCTATGATGCCGTAGCCGCGCCTGGTAAAGTATTCGATCTGGTTGACCCAGCTGTACGATGTCTCTGGGAAACCGTGAAGGAACAAGAGGTATGGCTTTCCCTCGTCGAGTGGGGGGTTAATGGCGTAGCGGTACGTCGTTCCGGAAATAGGAAGTTTGACGTTCTTCATCATGCGCACATAGCTGGTGTTTGCAACATCCGACTGATGCAAATTAGCATCTCAGTACGATTTGACGAAGCTTGGTTCTGGTAAACCTACGGTATCAAGACTCATGTTGAACTGACATGTCGAATTCTGGTCGGATGTGAGTATTGTTCTTCCAACATCGCATTGCTTTGAACCCGTACCTCTGCCATTGCCCCGGACGCGAGTGACAGGCTGCTCATCAGGAGAAGAACTTTTAGAGCAGAAATCATAGGTGTAGTCGAGATGATAGAAGCTGTGTCTGATTCTGGAAAGCGTTGTCGTGGCGGAACCGAGGGTTGGTAAGTAACGTTTCTACAAAAGCAACCAGCTTATATGAGCCTCAAGTTGGTGCGCAAGAACTGCTATTACTGTTGATGGATTGGTATCATGTTGGCGACGCGTTTTTCTCGGAAAACTATTACCCCGTCCGTGTCCGGCACAAGTGTTGTTACGGCCGAGTGCTGCTCAGGTCTCTCCGACAAGTTCTCTACATCTATACTAAGCTTAATTCAATTCACGTGTTCTCTTATGCTGTTGGACTCAGTAAAAGCTATATTTGGCCATGAGTAGAAGATCTGAACTGGAACTAGTAGCGTACCAGAAGAAACCGGAGATAGCTGACGTGGTTGCACCACACCTGGGCATACAAGGAACATCTTGAACAGGTCCACAGACTACATTATGATAACAACGTGCAGGGTAAGTGTGTTGACGTCGATGGAGACTCTGGCCTGTTCAATCCTCTCTGATGTTGATGTAGTTGTTGCTTCATCGTCGCTGTCAGCCAGGGCCATGCAGGGCGCTCGGCTAAGCAACAACCGGCGCTTGCAGCTGCCCCGCCTGAATCGTCTGCGTCAGCCTCGTACACCCTTAGCTCAACCTTTCCAGCTATGCGAACACGTCAACTGTGCTGGAATACTTGTTTAGAGATGAACTCGAATCGACATTCTTGGGTTGCAATGGTAGTTAGAGCTTCAGAGCCGACGGTGAGGTCTTGTCGTTTTCACGTACTGCCGTCCCGGTCTTACCACAGCTCCGCCCTTTAACGGTAGCTTCCACCGCCCCACTTATCAGCCTCATCGGCAATCTTGTCAATTATTGCGCAATGATACCAAGTCGCAGGCTCTGCTACGCGAAAATGGCCAAACCTGATATATAGTACGTCGGGGTCAGATCGTGTTGAGAAAGATAATTGAGGTAATGCAAGAAAGATGAGGTTGACCAGTTGTCTTTTCGCTACCGCTGAATGCCTGGCATACTTTGTTCCACTTGCCATATCGGCGAACGAATCAATCTCGCATGACAGTGCTACGCAGGACGCCACAGCACTTGCAATCCAGGTAATATCTAGTCCATTTGTTCCATTTGTCATTGGGGTCATCCATGCTTTGCTTTACGGTAAAGCTAAGAACTACTAAGTCTTATATTAGTTCCCCTAAATGCAACCGAAATCAGTCTTGAATGATATTAACTAGTAGCGGCGATACCAGAGCCCCTACAAGCATCCACAAAGCACCAAAGTCGTATTCCAAATACCGTTCGAGAAGAACACAAGGTAGAAAGACGACTACTATCAAAACAGCAATATAGCCAATAGTTGGATCGAACTCTCGAACATCCTGCCAACCTAGAACAATTTTCTCTTCTCGTTGGAGCTGAAATAGGCGCAATTCATTCCATCTAACAAAAACGAAGGTTAGAAAAGTAAAGAAGATGTACATCCTCGGCGTCTGGTACTTGTCAGGATCTCGGGATGATGATAAGTATGGAATGTAAAACAGTATTAGTGCTGCGGGCCAGGTAAGATCAAGGAGCCTGCCCCCCTTGAACAACAGATCAAAGGTCCAGTAAATGACACGACATAGGCGGTATCCAATAGATCGAACGACTACAAGAAGTGACTCATAGATATTTCGAAGGCGCATACCGATATCTGAACCACAATCGAAGATCTCGATGATTGTAACTCTTCGGCCTTGGATGATCTGTGGTATAGTTCGAAGAGCCACTCTACCACAAGATGAATGCTGGACTCGTTGCAGAGTTGACAAATCCTCACAGCTCCATGCATTGAAGATCTGTTCAATGTCGGAGCTATCGTCGACGAGAACAGGAAGAAGCCGGGCATCCCAGACGTAGTCTTGGAAGAACTTATTCTTGTGGAAGAACGTCATGAAAAGGTAGCATCGAGTGGTCCCCGAACTTAACACCACAAGGGTCCGGTTGTCTGGATCTTGGGGACAGTCTGGATACCGATTTCCTTCAAAAGTGTGCGTTTCATGGGACGATGGGCCGGGAGGAAATATCTGTGAGACTTTAAGGCCTTTCGGTAGCGCGCGTAGAATAGATGTATTGTCCTTCAGACCGTTTGTGGGGTAGTGAGCGAGCGGCCCCATGCTGATATACATTGGCTGTACGCCTGCACGAGCCCAATCGGTAAAAGGAACAGGCTGGAGCTCGCCACTTCGTCTCTGATATTGGCGACTGTTGTCCCTCTGCTTGACAGGAAGTGCCAGACTACCGAATGTGTCATATCGGCGTCTGCAATTGAGCACCGCGATGAACTCGTCGTTATTCCCTCCCCTGATAAGTGGTAGACTGATCTCGAGGCCTTTGTTTGTTATGAAATACGGCTTCACCGGACCTGGTTGTATACTTCGCACTATATGTTCACAAGAGGCAAATGCGGCTGGCGAGTGGGCGAAAAGCTCGCCGCTGATTCCCGCAGATGGCGAAGTCCAAGCCAATATTGACTGATCATCCGAGTACTTCACTATCTCTTCTTGCAGCCTCTGGAAGGCTTTCGCACCTTCGCCGTAAAGCAGAGGCATGTTGATGTCGAAGATTCCGAGCAGGCAATAAGCGGTGTCTTCGGCTCTTCTTGTCGTTCTTGTCGAGGCCCACGACATTCTTTCAGCTATACTCGCTTGCCTGAGTGAGAAGACGTCTGAGCCAAGGAAGTCTTTGTTGATATTCGTGATCTCGCTGATCTTGTCTGCTAGTTCATCTCTCGTCCCGATCAAGTTCCATTCAGCGTCGTAAAACTCAAGTTTGGGGGGTGCTAATAGCTCTTGGAGTGTCCATCCTCTAGTGAACCATTTTGATTCAGTAAACGACGTCATCTTCTCAGTCTCGTCGATATCTGCACGGACATCGTCTAGGTAGACGTAACAGACTTGAGAGTTGCAGTACCAACGCCACATGGAGTTTATCGACTCGGAAAGCTCTGCACTGCTACTTTTGTCGATGCAACAGGTATCAATCCAAAAGAGCTGGTGGCTGTCACACTTTGCTTGTTTTCCACAGCCGCGGATTTTCGCGTACCCTCTCTTGTGCCTGTACGTGTGCTCCATCACATCTTTGAAGTTGACCTCTTCATGGTCTTCCCCCCATCTATGCGAAAGTATTGCGTACGGCTCAGTCTTTTCCGCGTGGTCTTCAAGGCTAACGTCTCCATCTTCATACATCCGTAACAGACGCATGATCAGGATGTAACTTTGCTATCATTACTTTGGGTAGCATTTAAGAATATGAATACTGGAATGTAAATGAAAGGTTCGTGGCGAAACTGTTGTTGTGCGACGAAGAACAGGAGATGACACCCAACGTGGTTGTCGCTTTATGGCGCGGGGCGGTGATGACCGCAGTCAGCTAGGGCTATGCACAGCTAGGCAACAGCCGGCGCGCACAGCTGCCCGCCCGAACGCCACCAGCTCAACCTTTGGGAACCTTGCCTCTTCGCCTCCACAAAACTAACACCTAGCTTCAAGACCTATCTGCGCAATAGCTTTCCCCGGGGCATGTCAACTTTAGGAAAAACTGAACACCCTGGGATCTACACTTTCATAGCTTAAGCTCGAATTCTCTCTGGAACGTGAGGTCCTTCGGCATTATAGGAAGGAATTTGCCCGTATCGCTAGCATTCCTGCAACACGTTGAGACTAGCGTTTCTCAAGTAAAGCCGAAGTAGCCTCTAGCTATTTATTCACCTTAATTCCCCCTCATCACCACACTCGACCATACCCTCAAATCATCATCTCTTTCAAAATCGATACCGCATCCAACCCTCCATCTGCGCCTACAATGCCGCTCCTCGCCTCTATTACCGTCTTTCTACTAGCCACGCTCCATATCTACATCATGGCCTTGGAGATGTTCCTCTGGACCTCGCCAGCAGGGTTAAAAGCGTTTGCACTCAAGCCTGACTTTGCGGCCAAAACCAAGACCATGGCCGCCAACCAAGGCCTGTACAACGGATTTCTGGCAGCTGGCCTCTTGTGGTCTTTGGTCCACCCCAGTGCCGTGTTTGCACCTCAAATCGCTCTGTTCTTCGCGGGTTGTGTATTTGTGGCCGGTGTTTATGGAGGGTTGACGGCAAATACCAAGATTTTCTTTATCCAGGGTCTCCCTGGAGCTCTGTGTCTTGCTGCGGTAGTCTTTGCGTAGGCGACCCTACCCTAGCTATGCCAATGAACAAGTCTAAGACTAAATAAATCAAGCGATACGTCTAGCTGTGTGACGTGCTTATCTGTGAGGTACGTTGCTGCATCACGAGCACATTTCAGCATCCATTTGTCGGCGTACTCTTCTGGCCTGAGTGCATGTCGCGACCTCGGACCGACATGAAGGGAAGGAGTCAACCACCATCCCGTCGATTGACGTTCATGATCAAACGGCTGGCCGTGATGCTAACACGCAAAAGTGAAGAACACTACGCGAACGAACATGACAGATCTCTAGAGAGCTACGGTATATTGCCGTGCATAATAGATGTGAAGGTATTTTCTATCGACAGGTAATCTTGTGTATGCTACCTAGGTATGAGAGCCGCAATGAACCAGGGATCAGTTCCACTTCAGCGCACCAAATGTCATTACCTTATTTCCAATATCGTGTACCGCTAGCACATTCCTGTGAAAGTTGGCTCCGAGGATATACGGCAGGTCGCCACCCCAGGGCGGAGTAGATGGTTCCATGAAACCCACTATGCATGTCTGCTTCTCCTCGTCGATCACGCCAAGAGTGCCGTCCACGAGAACGTCTGATGAGGCGTAGGGAAGGTCCGTTCCGTTGATGCGAATGGCGACGGAAGGTATCTTCGCATTGCACGAAGCCACCCAAAGCCCGTCATCCTGACTGAAGGAAGCTGGAGGGTCGAAGGCTGCAGCGATTGTCGCTACAAGGGCCTTCGGGATCATGGTGTAAGCGGTACCGGTGTCCAGAATCGTGAATCGGTCTTGACTGTCGCCGTAATGGGTCCCAGCGGAGGTTCCTGGGGCCCAGGCAATGAACTTCCCGTTGACCACGAACCCGTCCGGTCGGATGACATAGTGAACATATTCGTTCTCCAGCTGGTAATGATCGAACGTCTCTTTGAGGATTGGCGTGGTAGCGTAGGCACCCGTGAGCGGCAACGACGATGACGATGGCGCTCCTCCTATCGTAAGGAAACCTGTAGCTGACAAGTCCGCGTCGTCTTTGCCCCTCTTGCCGAGTACGACCGAGAAGATGGGCTTTGCCACCAAGCCTTGATCATAGGCGGTCTCCAGCCATGGTTTGACAAAGATGGGCTTTTTCCCGCCGTCTTGAGACGGGTCTGCGCCCTCAAAGATGGCGGTGGTGGCACCGAGTCCCCAGCCTAGTGACTTTCGTTAACAAACACTCAAAGCAGACAACATGCCTCACGTACCCATCAGCCCACTAGTCAGATTACCTGCGCTCAGCCAGTAGGTTCTGCTAACGAACGACATCTTCTGATTCTTGACAGTCACACCTCCAAAGCCAACGTCTTCAAGACCCACAATGCCAGTCGCAAACTCGCCTCCGCCATATGTCACGTTAAAGTTCTGGTCCGCGATTTGGCCGCCAGAAAAGCTTTTGGGGCCGAATTTTGGAAATCCGCAAGTGGGCTGAGATCTACAATGAGGAAGTTCAGTATCAGATTCAAGGTACCAGACTGAAGTTGGGTAATGCGTTGGACTTACTGTTGCGTGCCGTTTACGTCTACACATACGAAATCGGCCTTCGGTACCCAAAAACTGCTGCTTCCAGTGTCGATCAAGACTTGAAGCGTCTCCGTGCCAATGGTCACGTCAATTGCGTATTGCGCTCCGTCATAGATCGTGCGCAATGGCCCACCGCTCTGGCGTTTCGCAAGTTGTCTGCCAGCGCCGGAACGCAGCTTGAGAGGAATGGTTGAGTCGACGACCGGTATACCACGCTCTTGAAGTGCTAGAGAATGACGATCGGATAGAGCAGCTACATCGCGATGCGAGAGCGGGTGTGCTGGCGAGCTGGATGCAAAGGCAGAAAGGAATGCGACTGCCGCAAAAGCTACCTGTTGGTTTTTGCGCGTCTGCATTGTTGGGTCTGGCGATGATTCTGAGGTTTACAATGTAATGTGTAAAACAAACTTTACGAAGAAGAGCGAGCGAACGGGAGGAGCAAGCAGTACAACCTTCCCCCTGGCTCGGTGTGTAAGCTTGGAAACGGTCCGTAGACAATACCGAAGAGAGACTTAATCTTACCGCCGGTGAGCACGGTCGACACAACACCGAGATTAGCGCCGTGACGCCATCATTCGTATTGGCTGATACGAATAGAAAACCACGAAAGAGAGATGGGCCGAACATGGTATGTATTGTCCGATTTTGAGGCTCGAATCTGCGTCCGCTCAGCCCTATACAAGCATAGCACTGAGGGCGCTCTTGTATGTTTTGCTTTTGCTTCTTTTTGCTCTCTTTTTGCTCATCATCACAACACCTTCGGACTTCTCACGAATGCGATGCGCTACACAACATGCCGCTTTACGGAGGGTAACGCGATTCGATTTTAACCGAATTGACTTCCGGTGTACGTCACCATCACCGTCAGAGCTGAACCATCAGCATTGCAAGTGCCCGGACAACCTTAATCAGTACAAACCTGTCAATTTTTCTCCCTTCGTAGCTTCCTAGAACACAAAGCCTCTAACTACTGTTCCGCTTCCTCCTTCCTGAATGGCATCACTTCATCAACCGTACCGAAACCAGCTTTTCGCACCATAGAAACACTGTCCTCGAACCGCTCCAATCCAGACGCAGTCTGCACACCTGACTGCGAACTATCATCATTTTGCACATCGACACGCTCGTCATGCCCGCTCAGAAGCGTGTCAGTCTCCTTGATTTCATCCCCACTGACTTCAACGAGCTCTCCAAACCTCACCTCCATCCCACGCAGCTCTTCCGAAACATTCTCGTATCCACCCAGCGTTCCGGAGCCTCTCATAACTACCGCTTCGAGTGAAGTGCGTCCAGTAGTCGTCATCAGAAGCTGCATGAAACCTCCGCTGATAGCCGAAACGCCGTGATTTTGGACGTAGAGGGCTAAGAGTCCTAGTACTAGAATTGGTATCGCCAGGGCGAGTGAGAGACCGTATGGTAGGAAGAAAGCGAGTTTGTTCTCGAAGCGGTAGACGTTGAAGGTGCGGGTCTCTGTTCCGTTGACGGTGTCGAAGCGCTGGTTTAGGGCTAGCGCGGAGATTGTGGTGTTGATGAGGAGCTCGTTGGCCATGTCGGGGTCAAACGCTGGACATGTACCGTAGAGAGGTGTCTCTTGAATCCTTTGCTCGAAGACACCGACAGCCCAGAGCTCATACGACGGACTTCGCTCCCCTCCTACGGGTGAGATTGACACGGGCTTCGATTCAAGTATGCATGTTTCTACGACGGTACCATTCTCGGTTGTGTAAGGCTTCGTTTCATTCGACATGCTGGGGAATTCAAACTCTATGGCTCGAAAATCGGTGCTGAATTGGTGAAAGATCTGTGCAAAGTCCTCGTATATCTGTACACCATCGGAAAGCTGTGCCCATAGCTCGAAACTTCCATTGAAGTCTTTAAACTTTGAGGTGTGTGCCGGCATAAATTGCTGGTCTTCAACACTATAAGAGACATGCTGTCCTCCTCCAGGGTGCGCGATAGTAACGTGGTACTTCACCATCTTTGGATGGCAAACTGTTTCAGTTATGGGGACGATGATGTGCATTCCAGAACCTGGGAACTCGACATCCTGGGTGTGTTGGGCTAGCGGCTCATCAAGAGTGGGTACCCATGTGTTTTTGTCTAGGCATGGCCAATACCGTGGCATGTCTTGGTAGGAGGCGACACGGTAAGTGATTGAGGTATTTCCAGAGACGTTTGACGAAAAGTACGGACTTAACTCGCAGGGGTGTTCAGGATGTTGGATCTGCCAAACCATCATCTCCGGATGACTAGTAGAAGGGCCCCAGAATTTCAAATGCGAGATTGTGCTTTCCATAGTGCGATTCGTAGTCTCGCAGTCTAGAGTAGTTCCCAAGAATTCGAGCTCATACGATGTGTTTTCTTGACTTGCTTGACTCAACCTGGATATTTCGCCTACAATCAGGTTTGATCGTGTGAGGTATTGCATATGTGTCGTCATGCTGTAGAGAACTCAGTACATATCATGTTCAGCCTCAGTAGCTCTGCGATTCATGAGCGATGTTATTGACTAACCTTGACGATTCATGAGCGATGTTATTGACTAACCTTGACGATTCACAAGTCTCCAGCAATGATGCATTCTCCGCGGCCTCCGGAAATTGCGGAGGACCTATACTACAGGAAGTTCCTATAGGATATTCTTTACAGTCGTACGAGCATCCTATTTTGGCTATAACATTGTTGTTCGAGATGTCTTGGAGAGTCCTGTGGTGGAAGACGGACACATTGAAGCTTTGATCAATGGAAGACGACTGTAGTTCGACGACTAGAGTACCTGGAGGGTACAACGTTGCGATAGGTACTAGCCAGCAAAACGTAGCTGCAGCCAAAAGCATGGGCGTTTTAGAGTACAAGTGGTAGTTGAAAAGCCGGAGCGGATTGGCTTGCACTTGGAAAAGATCTTCGATCAGGCTGATCTGCACATTGTCAGCTTCCGTCACGCTAGCTAGACCGAGAATAATAGTACCTTGAGGGCACGCTTTCTAAACGTTGCCCAGAGACATTGCGTATAGCATGCCCCAATGCTGGCGACTATTGCAGCACGAAACGCGGTGACTAGCACTAGCGATACCGTAGTAGCATAGGCTTGTGGGACTGTAGTGGTGTTCGTAGAGGGTATAGAGCCTGGAAAGATGATACGACCGTCGAGGTACGCGAAGAAGCAGTAGTGTGATGCTGCACAAACGAATGCTGATCAGATGCTGTTATTATGGTGAACGAACAGATGGACAATGCTACTCATCATGCTTACATATGAAGTAGAAGCCTAGTATTGTGACAGGTGTTATCCATGTCTGTTTCCACCTCGGGCGTTTACCGAGTGAGGAGACAGGCGGGTGATCGGTAGAATTTCCAGTTTGGTCGGAAGAAGCAGGATCTTTGGACATTTTCAAAGCTGCGTCTGAGTCTGGAGATTGAGTGAGAGCCGAGACTGGGTCGAGACTTGATCGAAGCACTGGGCTAACGTTCCCTGAGCGGATGGATGCATTCCGCAATCGTGTTGCAGCCTCGTCTGGTTCATGAGCCTCAACTCGGTCTAGTTGTTGTCCGCTCGCTGAGGTCCTCTGGGACGAAGAACTTGTATACCGGTGCATTGTTCTCGGCAAATAGGTGTATCGATGCCTCCGGGCTCACGAAGAATAGCTGTTGAGATGGAAAGAGAAGAACGAGAAAGGGCCGCAGAGGTATCCCCAAGGCTGAACCTAATATCGAGTTGAGCGGCACGGCAGATGATCAGGCTGAGGTGGGGGCTTGTCAACGATTTGGCGCCACCACTCTTCATGTGTGAAGTCGTGACCGTTCAAGATCGAATGCTGAGAGATGATTGAATACAGCACAAGCCATATGCAAGGTTATCTACGACATGTGCAGATTAGCTATTCCAGAAGCATCCTCGTCCGTACTGCGGGCGTTGTCTCTCGTTAGAAGAGAACATGCTCGCGCCGTAATCGTACCAGCTATTGCCTGAGATGCATTGCGATGACCGTGAGCCAAGCTACTTAGTGGAGACATGCGCAAGTGACAGTGGTTCGTGAAAGACCTTTTGCGGGTTCTAGTATCCATCTCGTGTTCAATGCTCTAGGCCTGGATGTAGTGACCTTGCGCGCTTTCAATGGGTTGCTGCTGGATCGTAACCCGATCCAGGTATTGCTTTTTCTCGGTGGTGTTGGACCCCACATGTCGCATGCTGTCGGAGTCGCTTTCTGCCTCGTACAGCGCTGTCGCCTGATCACTATAACGCCCTTGGGCCTTGCGGATGCGCCGGATCTCGAAAGCAAATATCGCACAGCCGTCATTGCTTTGTGTTCGTCGAATGCTCTAAGCAGAAAGCGAATGTGGAAGGAAGAGAACGGTTGTACGATATGCGGCAGGCCTTCGAGATATTGCGCGACGAAAGATAAGACGGGCGTGAACGAGATGGGATTGGAGCTAGAATAGCAGCGCGAAAAAGAAAGTACATGACGCGTGTACATGGCATTCGAAAGGCTGGCCGTGCTTCTGACGCCCATGGAGATGGAGCGCGAGCAATTGCGATCGCAAATTAAATGCCAAAGAGCCTCCGGCCACTTCCGATCGACTGGAATGTGCAAATCTTGGTAGGCGCAGTGATTATGCGCCATGGAGGTGTATGAAGCAGGGTGGCTGGGCATACCTAGGTAGTGACGTAGGCGTCGAGCACACGTCGTTAGCGCATAATTGGGCCCTGCCCACCTGGGCAGCCCCGCGCTTTTCCAGGGGCCTTGGGAATGGCCTGCCCACACTCCAACAGCCTCGCATATGCCCATACTACCAGCAGCCCCAGTTGTCGCTTGCGCATTTCCTTACAGTCAGAATTATTTCTGACACCGAGTTATCCCATTAGATTACATCCAGGTGTTGGCCGCTCAGACGATCACATATTAGCAGGTACGATGATGATCCCATCCAGCGTGTTCCGCTGGGATGATATTGAGTTACCACACTGGATCCCTCGATGTTGTTCTTCTCTACCTAAAGCACCGAGCTGATCTAATTGTAGACTCCACTGGCCATGATCCATCGCGAATAAGCCACCCATGAGCTCCGAATCCACACTACACCCTCTATGTTGAATGCCTCTTGAACAAGGGCTATCGCAACCGAAAGAACCCGATTAGATGGAACACCCGGCTGCAGCAGAAGTGGAATGGTCTATCGCGGCAGAAAGAAAATCATAGCCTTTCAACACAGCCTTCCACCCTTCCGATTCGGGATTGCTACTGAGGTCGCAGATATGCGGCGCACCCTCGACGATAGCAAGGCCAGATAACACACCTTTCATCACGAGCGCCTCATGCGTGCCTTGCGACTGCTCCCAGGGAATCAAGTCATCGCTCGTGCCATGAACAAGGAAGGTCGGCGTCTTGTACTGGCCTCTCACAATCTGCGCGCGTGGGCTAGCTCGGATGATTTCCTCTAATGCAGGCTGCGGGGGAAATGCATCACCCTAGAAAGATGCACACACCTTATACAAGGAAAGGACTGAGCAGGCCTAGAGCCTACATCAACGTTAGGCCACCTACTTTGTAGGTTTCTACGTTGATGTAGGCTGCAGACCTGTTTAGCTTTTTCCTAGGATAACGTGCACAACGTGAAATGCATCGAGAGCTCGCACATTTGTATAAATCCGGAGAAAGTTCCAGCTAAGTGCTGAGGACTAATCACTATCATCGATATTGTAAGATACTACAATGGTATGGCGAGTGCGAGTGATGCTGGATTTGGGACCTTCGCCGCTGCTATGCTATGGTTGAGTGAGTGCAAGTACTATGGAAGTTAGAGAGAGTACCATGGAAGTAGGGGCAAGTACCATAGTGCAGCTACTAGCAACCCTAAACCTCCGAAAAGATTCTGTTAACCTACACCAAACTTCAGAACGTCAACACAAACAGAAAATCAGCAACGCAAACAACATGAAGTGGACGAAAGAAATCATCCGCGCGCGAAACACCCTCCTCAGAAAGCATTATGCGCAATTCGACGGTCTTCCTGAAAATGGACCGGAGTGGAATACGCTTGCCCGTTCCGGAACAGTATGGGACAAGGTCTACCAGATACGAAATGCAGCACCCTGGAGAGATGCGCAACACCAAATGCGTCGAGAACTTGCATACTTGGATACGCTGCGAGAAGATTTCTAGCTAAGAGCTGAGGACACATCACCATCAAAGATCATGCAAGATACTACAATGTTTTGTAGTAACGTACTTGCTAATTTTTCTTGGAGAAGCTGCGCCATAGAACACAATAGTCTATCGTTAGCGACCGCAAAGAAGGTCGAAGCGGCCATACCATTGCAAAAAGACGGTGGAAGCGCGTTGCTCAACGCGATGAATTTGCGGCTTCCATCCTCGAGCGAGTTGATAAAACTCGACAACGGCGAGCAGTCCAAGGAGATAGAGTATCTCGAACTGCGCAACAACATTGTTGCACTACAGGCTGTACTATCGAGTACCTATATCGAGCGAGCATCAACCCCAGAGAACCTCCTAGAGGACATAAGGATCATATCAAGGATACTGTTTCGAGGCATGCAAATGCCATTCAAGGCTGGCTTAATCCGCCACATGCCAGTCCAGGTTCAGTCGAACCCAAAGGCCATATTCCCCTATCCAGGCGAAGTGGAAGCGAATCTGGAGCGGTGGTCGAAGTTTGCTGCGCACAACCAAGAAGACATACATCCTCTGATAAAGGGTGTATGGGACACTCTCTACTACGTCAGCGTCCATCCATTCCCAGATGGCAACGGCCGAACATCACGCCTCTTGTCCGCTACACACGTCGCCAGACATGGCATGATCCCTGCTATATGCACCGACGGGCTCTCAACAGAGCAGTACCTTACGAATGTGTACAGCGCCATGACAAAAAATCCGCTCCCATGGTGCAAGGATGTGATCCTCGCGCAAATCGACGTGCTGGAGAAACAACGGTGATATCAACCCGCTCAGTATCAAAAGGAGGACACGAGACGTCGAGGCCAAGTCAGATCATGCTTAGCATACCTATGCAACCAGACTGCGGCACGGCATACTCGAGGATCCATCTGAGGAAGGTGCCGTTCTTAGGAGGGTGGCGTCCACCGACTGAACAGGGTACTGCCTTGTTGATGACAGACCTTGTTATGCGGAAGGCTTTGGCAACACCCCAAAAAGCGAGCTGGTTTGGCGAGATGCCGCATGACAATTGCACAACGCGCGACGTGCCTACTCAATGATCGAACAGTATATATAGGCACTGGGAAAGTATACGCTGCTTGAGCTTTTCGAGGGGTGTGTATCATGTTGCCACTGTTCATTCTCTGAGTTATAGCTGTGCGTTGTTACTGTATCGCCATATGCTCAATTCACCGCGAACCTTCCCCGCGTCTCACCCGCTCCATGCCACGCATCTACGTGCATCTGTCCCACTGCAACCCTCTCATACGCGTCGCCTACCGAGCGAACGAGCATGACGTTGTAAGTACACCACTCTGCATCGCGGAAAGCTTGATCGTACACCTCTTCGTCTGAGAAATACCCATTATCCGAGAGATGAGAGATGACTGGTCCGTTCTTTGTGAGACTATTGTTCGACCTCCACGCAGATAGCGCAAGAAGCTTCAGGTCCCCACTGGCGATAGAAAGCACATGCTCTTGCGGAACCCCTATGAGCATGCCGCAGCGACGTTTGTTGCTGTCGAAGACGTAGTATGAGTCTTCTGTGATAGGGCTAGATGTGCTTTGAAATGGGTCAAAAAGCCCTTTTGGAACCTTGGTGAGTTCGAACGCTTTCAGAGGGGCGCTCATACATTCGAACACTATCGTAGCTGGCGTGGCGAGCTGATAGTTGGCTAGCGGCCTGAACAACGAGCTTATCGGCCTATGCCCTGGGCGCACCAGGTCTGCGTATCGGACTCGCCCAACCCAGCCCGACCAACTCCAGCTTGGCTGTTGTGAGGTAGTCAATCTCCGCTCGATGGTAGTGACAGGGGTCCAAAGTAATGCAAGATCAAGCAGGGAAGTCGGAAGGCCGCCGACAAATGGCCAATCAAACATACGAGTTAGCATAGTCTGAATGCCGGTGAAAGCATTGATGATATCGTCTGGGTAACCCATCTTCTTTGCCGTGTATTCCGCAACGATTTCTTCGTACCAACGGAATTCGTCCAGTGGACTGTACGTGCCAGCTCGAGTAGTCTTGGACTTCAATTCTGCGCTTGTCATGCGCATCTTGTCTAGGGTATAGAAGCTTGTGTCATCGCTGATGTATCTGTCTTCGCACAAAAGCTGCTTCTTGCAGTGAAAGTACACCTGTTCATCGAGGAAGTATATGCTCCGGTTCGATAGTAATCGTTCCTGGAATGTCCAGGCGCGCGTGTTGTATACACAATCGACGTCTACACCGTCGTAGGTGTGATTTGCCAACATGTTCTCCAAGGATGATCGCTCCACCATGTGTAGTCCAGGGGTGACGAAGGTTGCGGTGGTGTTGCGGGCCGTAGGCGGTACGCCAGGTAGGCCAGCGTCGGCGGAATCTCCGTTTAGGGCCACTATCGTGGCCATGGCGCAACTGTAGATTGCGCACATCTGGGCTAGGGCGCTCGCTTTGTTGGCAGCGTCATCTTGGATTATGCACTGGGTTTCGTAAGTGGAGGCCCCGATGTATCATGCTAAATTCGCCTACTATCGTATCAACCCACAAGTATCGCTCGCCCAGGCTCTTGACAAAAGTCATTGCGTCCTTGATGGTGTTTGTCAAAGGTTGCTTGGAAAGAGTTCCGGGCTGGCGCAACTGGTCGTAATTCTCCATCAGGGTCAGGAACTGTTTCGAAGCGCCCCAAACATAACTCAAGGCGAAATACTGATCCTTGAAGTTCCCAACCGCGAGACAATCATCGATGACGTCCAGAAGCAGAAGCGACCCAGTATCAGTAGCTGATGTTTGGTGCTCATTGCAGGCGGGACCGTGATCCTTTTCGCAGTCATCAAGCCAACTCTTGATCAACTCCACATCCGCCCAGTGATGTCGTACTGTCCGACTATACTCTGGTTTTTGAACCTTGAAGTCGTTCAATGCCGCCTCCCACTCCTGCGAATCCAGGTCATCATCATGCAGGAATACACACGTTGTCAACCCGTTGAAATCTCCAGGATACTTCTGCGCATCAACTGATGGACTTTGATCTCTTCCTTGTCGCCTCTGGAACTCTCGGGCGCGAAGAACATGACGACAACAGTCGCAATAGAGGACAGGCTCGGTAAGATGCTGGTATTCATCGTATTCTCGGAAGCCGTTGTTCAACCAGGCTGACGTACCAATGCTAGCGAAGCCCGTACGCTCGTCTTCTTCTAGAGCTATCTGGCATGGCACACACAGCTCTCCTCCGTTGATGCCATCATTCAGTTGTCGGATTGCGGCGCGGGAGTACGCGTTGAACATTGCCAGGCATTGTGTCTTGAGATTGGGCGGAGTGGGTTGAGCTGCTCCAACGGTTGCGCGAAGTCGCGCGCGGGGATCGAGGCCTCGTCACGTGCTTGCTCAGGTGTGTGCGGGGCATGCGCGCTAAG
>Ga0265798_10005451_pt1 | contig 17106 bp, 17 predicted proteins | sample P3T30metagenome_FD_192430 | JGI IMG/M metagenome (GOLD analysis project Ga0265798, IMG submission 192430) | Plant litter microbial communities from East Loma Ridge, Irvine, California - P3 T30 | ecosystem: Environmental > Terrestrial > Plant litter > Unclassified | place: USA: California... | reverse complement strand
GGCAGGGACCGGTATCGATCCGGGTGACTTCGACCAGCGGGGTGTCGCCGATCAGCGAAAACAGTGCAGCTTGCGACGCATGTTGCATATTGCCTCCGTGTGGCCGGCACGCGTGGGCGAAGGGAACGCCAGGGTAGGGCGATCACCCGGTGGCCGGCATGCTACGACGTCCTGGCGCCGATCGGCGCCAGGCCTTGATGAGGGAATATCATACGAGGTTTTGCCGAGCGCTGCTTTTGAGGCAGTTAAAGTTTCATCAAGACCTGGATCAGGCGCGCTGGATCAGCGGCGCGCCGACGACCCGGTCGAGCGCATCGGTGTTGCGCAGTGCCAGTTCAAGGTTTTTCTGGGCAATACGCGAATGTTCCTTGACCAGCGCCTCGACCCGGGCGCCGGCGCGCGCCTCGATGGCGTCGACGATGTCGTGGTGCTGCATCTGCGCCAGTTTCATGTTGAGCTGCGATCCTGGCAGTTGGGCCTGGGCGATGACGAAGGCGTTCGGCGAGGCGAACGGCAGCGACGAGACCCGCAGTAGCGCACGCTGCACCATGCTGCTGGCCGAGGCTTCGAGGATCAGGTCGTGTAAGCGGCCGTTGAACACGACGTATTGCTCGAGCTTCTCGACCTCGGGCAGGCCGCCGTCGACCACTGCATCCATGCGCTCGACGCAATCGCGCATCTGCTGCAGCACGAAGCGCGACACCCCGCGCTCGGCCGCCATGCGCGCGGCCAGCGCCTCGATGGTGCCGCGCACCTCGATCGCATCGGCGATGTCGTGCTGCGAGAACAGCCGCACCACATAGCCGGACGGTTGGGCGGCCTCGAGCAGGCCTTCTTCGGCCAGGCGCTGCATGGCGGCACGGATCGGCGTGCGCGATACGCCCAGGTGCTCGGCCACCTCGACCTCGGACAGGCGCTCGCCCGGCGCGAAATGGCCGCGCAGCACGGCATCGCGCAGGCCCAGGATCGCGCGCTCGGTCTGCGAGGCTTCGCGGCTGGCCCCGGGCTGGGTACCCTTGAGGTCGTGTGGGGCGAGTGAGGTCGGTTCGTTCATGGTGCAGGCAGGTAGTTGGCTCAGGCTGGGCGTTCCGCGGCCAGCAGGCGGTCGATGATGCGACGCGATTGTACGCCACCGGCATCGATATTAAGCATCAGGAGCTTGCGTTCAGGATACTTGAGCAGGTTTTCCTGCTGCAGTTCGAGCATCTCGCGGTCCTCGGAAAATACTTTGCCCTGGCCCTCGCGGATCGAGGCGGTGAGTTCCTTGTCGTGCGGCTTGAAGTTGCGCGCCATGCCCCAGAAATACCAGTGCGTGGTCTCGGTCTCGGGAGTGATGAAGTCTACCACGATGGACCCCGCCTTTTCCTTCTGCGGGGCGTCGATGCCGCCCTTGCCGGCGATGGCCACGCCGACCTCGATCAGCACATGGCTTGGCGGCGTGAAGTGGCACACCTGCCAGCGGTCGACCGGCTGGTCGTCGGGCAAATCGTTGCCGCGCAGCGCCATCTGCCAGAACGGCGGCGCAATGATGTTCTCCATGTAGCGGCTGGTGATCACCGCGTCGCCGTCGACCCGGGTCGTCACCGGCGCCTCATCGATTTCCTTCTGGCCGATGCTCGACGAGTGGACATAGGTCTCGTGGGTCAGGTCCATCAGGTTGTCGACCATCAGGCGGTAATCGCATTTGATGTAGTACAGGCCACCGCCATACGCCCAGTCCGGGCTTTCGGCCCATGCAAGATGGTGTAGCTTGGCCGGGTCGGCCTGGGCCGGATCGCCGGGCCAGACCCAGATGAAGCCATAACGCTCGATGACAGGGAAGCTCTTAATACATGGAAAGCCGCGCACGCGCTGACCCGGCATCGCGACCGTCTTGCCGTCGCAGCCCATTTCCAGGCCGTGGTAGCCGCACACCAGGTTGCCGTCGCGAACAGAACCAAGGGAGAGCGGGGCGCCGCGGTGCGGGCAGAAGTCTTCCAGTGCCTTGGCCGCGCCTTCGACTCCACGGTACAGCACCATTTTTTCACCGCAGATCTGGCGGCCCAGCGGTTTTTCGGCAATTTCTTCAGGCATGCAAGCCACATACCAGGCGTTTTTTGGGTACACGTTGCGGTCTCCTCATTGAGCGTGCCGCGCCAGGGAAAGCGCGGTCACATAGTTTGATGTTGTATACCAAGTGTATACATCTTTAACGTGAAATGCCATATATCTGGGCGAAAGTCCACGATATCGATCAATTTACGGCAAACTTATAGTCATTTTCAAAAATCATGTATACAATAAAATTACACCAGCCAGGGTCTGCATACAGGCGGTGCGGTTCCCGGGCATGTCGATGCACCGGCCGAAGCGAAGATGCGAGACCGCGCAAGACGGTCGCCGAAGGCCCTCGCAGCATGTCGTCTATAACATCGGAGGAGACAGTGAAGATGAGTAAATGGAAAGCGTCGGTCCTGGCGGCCGGCTGCCTGGTGGTGTGCGGCCTGAGCGTGGCCCAGGCCGCTGAAATACGGGTGGGAGTGATCGCTTCTTTCAGTGGTCCGTACAGCCATTGGGGAAAGTACATCCAGGAGGCGACCGAAGCGTATGTCGCCCAGCACGGCGGCAAGGCCGGCAACCACACCGTCAAGATCATCTACAAGGACGTCGGCGGCAACAACCCGGCGCGTGCCCGCCAGCTGGCCGAAGAACTGGTGGTGCGCGACAAGGTGCAATACATCGCCGGCCTCGAATTCACTCCGACCGCGCTGGCAGTGGCCGATGTCGCCACCCAGGCCAAGGTACCGGTCATCATCAACAACTCGGGCACCTCGGGCATCCTGTCCCGCTCCCCCTATTTACTGCGCTCGGGCTATACCCAATGGATGGTGGCCACGCCGCTGGCCAAGTGGACGGCCGAGGCGGGCGGCAAGAACGTATTCCTGGCGGCGGCCGACTATGCGCCCGGCCACGACGCCATTGGCGCGTATAAGAAATCCTTCACCGAGGCCGGCGGCAAGATCGCGGGCGAGATGCGGATACCCCTGAATACCGCCGACTTCTCGACCTATATGCAGAAGGTGCGCGAAGCCAAGCCCGATTTCGTCTATATGTTCATGCCGGTCGGCCCGCTGTCGGTGGCCTTCATCAAGGCCTATGTCGAACGCGGCCTGGAGAAGGACGGCATCAAGCTGCTGGCCACCGCCGAGACCGAGGAAAGCGAACTGGCCGGCTATGGCGACGCTGCCGCCGGCATCGTCACCGCGCTGCATTATTCGGCCAGCAGCACCACGCCGGCCAACCAGGCCTTCGTGGCGGCGCTGCGCAAGAAGGCAGGCACGACCCGCATCCCCAACGTGGCCTCGGTCTCGGCCTGGGATTCGATGCACATGATTTACCAGATGATCAAGGCCACCAACGGCAAGCAGGATGGCGCCAAGGCGATGGCGGCGATCAAGACCTTCGCCTGGGATAGCCCGCGCGGGCCGGTGAAGGTTGATCCCAACACGCGTGAACTGATCCAGAACGTCTACATCCGCAAGGTGGAGAAGGTCAACGGCGCCTACGTCAACCAGCCCTTCAAGACCTACGAGGCGATCAAGGACCCGGGCGTCAAGGTCGAGTAAATCCGGCGGCGGCACCCCTCGGCGCCGCCGCGCCCGACACAAGCCTCGATAACGCGCCGGCAGTGGCAGGCTGGCGCACGCTCTGGAGAATCATCTTGCAGTCTTATTCAATCAACCGGGCCCGGTTGGCCCCCGGCGTGGCCGCTTGCGCCTCGCAGCAAAGCGGAGGCCGCCATGTCTAGCGTCTTCGTCTCGCTGGTAACCGTGCTGTTCGACGGCGTCTCGTTCGGCATGATCCTGTTCCTGATCTCGGTCGGCCTGTCGATCACGATGGGCGTGATGCGGGTCGTGAACCTGGCCCACTGCGGCTTCGCCATGATCGGCGGCTACCTGACCGTCACCTTCACCACCATGGCCGGCCTGCCGTACGGCGTGGCGATCGTGCTGGCGGTGATCGGCACCATGCTGATCGGCGCGGTGCTCGAACGCACCGTGTATTCCTGGGTCTACGGCCAGAGCGAGCTGGGCCAGGTCCTGATGACCATGGGCCTGGTGCTGGTGATGATCGCCAGCGCGAATGCGCTGTTCGGCTCGTCGATCCAGAACGTGCCGGTGCCATCGACCTTGCGCGGCACGATCGATGTGGGCGCCGTGGGGCTTCCGGTGTACCGCCTGTTCCTGATCGTGGTGGCGGCCGCCTGCGGCGTCGCGATCTGGCTGGGGCTGGAAAAGACCGCCGCCGGCGCCCGCCTGCGCGCCGCGGTCGACAACGCCCGCATGGCCGGCTGCATCGGCATCAACGTCAAGTCGCTGTTCGCTGTCACCTTCGCGATCGGCTGCGGTTTCGCCGGCCTGGGCGGCGCGCTGGGCGCCGACATGTTTCCGCTCGAACCCTATTACGCGCTGCACTACCTGGTGCTGGTGTTGATCGTGGTCTCGGTCGGCGGGCTGGGCAGCATCAAGGGCACGCTGTGCGCAGCCATCCTGCTGGGCCTGGTCGATACCGTCGGCCGCTATTACCTGCCGGTCGGCGGCGGGATCGTGATCTACCTTGCGACGCTGGTGGTGCTGCTGCTGCGTCCGCAAGGACTTTTCGGAAGACCAGCATGAAACACGAATTCAACAAACTCCTGCCCGCGCATGCGCTGCCGCACTACCGCCTGGGCCCAATGGACGTACTGCCGTGGATCGTGGCCCTGGCCGCCTTCTTCACCTTCGACACCTACCTGTCGCTGGGCGCACAGATCCTGGTGATGGTGATCTTCGGCCTGTCGCTCGACATGGTGCTGGGCTTCGCCGGCATCACCACCCTGGGCCATGCCGCCTTCTTCGGCGTCGGCGCTTATGCGGCCGGCTACTACAACCTGCATGTCTCGCAAGAGCCCCTGAGCGGCCTGTTGGTGGCGGGCGGCGCGGCCGGCATCATCGGCGTACTCTCCGGCCTGCTGGTGCTGCGCACCCATGGCCTGGCGCTGCTGATGCTGACCATGGTGATCACGGTGCTGCTGCACGAGGTGGCGAACGCCTGGGGCAGCGTCACCGGCGGCGCCGACGGGTTGTCGGGCATCAGCGTCGATCCACTGTTCGGCAGCTTCGAATTCGACCTGTACGGCACCACCGCCTATCTGTATGCGCTGGGCGTGCTGTTCCTGGTGTTCCTGGTGGTGCGCACGGTGGTCAACTCGCCGTTCGGCCTGTCGCTGCGCGGGATCCGTGAAAACGCCAAGCGCATGGGCCTGGTGGGTGCCTCGGTACATCTGCGCCTGGTGGCGGTGTACACGCTGTCGGCGGTGCTGGCGGGGATTGCCGGCGGCCTGGCCGCCCAGCTCACACGCACCGTCAGCCTGGATCGCCTGACCTTCCAGCTCTCGGGCGACATCCTGATCATGCTGATCATCGGCGGCGTCGGCCGCATGTACGGCGCCTTCATCGGCATTCCGCTGTACATGCTGATGCTGGACCGGGCGGCCGCCATCAACCCCTTCCACTGGATGTTCGCGGTCGGCCTGATGCTGATCTTCCTGGTGCGCTTCGCCCCGGGCGGGCTGATGTCGCTGGCCGAGCGCGCGCCATTCACTTTCCTGCGCCGCGCGCCAGCTCCGGCCGTCAGCGATGCCAAGGAGGGCGCATGAACTACGCACTCGAAACGCGCGGCCTGTGCAAGCGCTTCGGCGCGATCGAGGTCACGAAGAACGTCGGCCTGAAGATCGAGCAGGGCGCGCGCCATGCGCTGATCGGCCCGAATGGCGCCGGCAAGACCACCTTCATCAACCTGTGCACCGGCGTGCTGGCGCCGAACGAGGGCGCGATCCTGGTCGGCGGCAGCGACCTGACGCGCGCCACGCCGCAGCGCCGCGTGAACCACGGCCTGGTGCGCACCTTCCAGCTGAACACCCTGTTCAACCAGCTGAGCGTGGCAGAGAACCTGGCGATCCCGGTCGCGCAGCGCCTCGGCCGCAGCTGGAAGCCCTGGGGCCGCACCGGCGGCGACAATGCGGTGCGCGCCGAGGTGGCGCTGCTGCTCGAGCAACTTGGCCTGGGCGCGCTGGCCGCGAAGAAGATCGTGCAGCTGGCCTATGGCCAGCGCCGCCTGGTCGAAATCGGCATCGCGCTGGCGCTGCAGCCCAAAGTGCTGCTGCTGGACGAGCCGGCAGCCGGCATCCCGAACGGCGAGAGCGGCATGATCCTCGACCTGCTCGAGCGCCTGCCGCTCGAACTGGCGATCGTCTTCATCGAGCACGACATGAACCTGGTGTTCCGCTTCGCCAAACGCATCACGGTGCTGGTCGAAGGCGCGGTGCTGACCGAAGGCTCGGTCGATGAGATCCGCAATGACCCGCGGGTGCGGGATGTCTACCTGGGGCGTCGCCATGACTAAGCTGATTGAACTGTCCGGACTCACCGCGGGCTACCGCGAAGCAGTCGTCATCAACGATTTGTCGCTGTCGATCGGCAAGGGCGAGGCGCTGGCCCTGCTGGGTCGCAACGGCGTCGGCAAGAGCACGCTGCTGGCGACCATGATGGGCTTGACCACCACCTTCAAGGGCAGCGTGCGGCTCAACGGCGCCGAGATCGGTGCGCTGGCGCCGCACCAGCGCAATGCCGCCGGCCTAGGCTATGTGCCGCAGGAGCGCGAGATTTTTCATTCGCTCACCGTGCACCAGAACCTGCAGGTGGCCGCGCGCCCCGGCCAGTGGGATCTGGCGGGCGTGTACCGCTTGTTCCCGCGCCTGGATGAGCGGCGCGCGAACTTCGGCAACCAGCTGTCGGGCGGCGAGCAGCAGATGCTGGCCATGGGCCGAGCGCTGGTCGGCAACCCCAGCCTGCTGCTGCTCGACGAGCCGCTGGAGGGCCTGTCGCCAATCATGATGGATGTACTGCTCGACGCCACCCGCGTGCTCAAGGAGGCCGGCCAGACCCTGGTCCTGGTCGAGCAGCACGCCCACATGGCGCTCGAAGTGACCGACCGCGTGGTGGTGCTGGACCGCGGCCGCGTCGTGCACGAAGGCGCCAGCAGCGCCTTGCTGCAGGACGACGCACGCCTGGGCGAGCTGCTCGGCGTGGGCGATGGCACCGCGCTGGCGCCGGCATAGAAAGGGGGAGCAAACGCGACACCGGTAGTACCGCATGAACATCACTGCATGACATAAAACCATAACGGAGACACATACAGATGAAGCTTCACAAGACACACAAGATGACCCTGCTGGCGGCCCTGCTGGGGATGGCCGGACTGGTCCCGGCGCAGGCCCAGACGTCGGTCCAGATCTACGGGATCATTGACGTCGCGGTCGAGCGCCTGACCAATGTCGGGCCGGACGGCCAGAGCCAGGTGCGGATGCCAGGCACCTCGGGCGGCATGTTCCCGTCGCGGATCGGCTTTCGCGGCAGTGAAGACCTGGGCAACGGCCTGAAGGCCATCTGGACCCTGGAAAACGGCTTCGCGCCGGATAATGGCGGCCTGAACCAGGGCGGGCGCCTGTTCGGACGCCAGGCCTGGGTTGGCCTGAGTGGAGACTGGGGCGCGCTCACCGTCGGCCGCAACTACAGCATGCTGTTCTTTTCGCGCTTCGATACCGACACCATCGGACCGTCGCAGTTTTCGATGGGGTCACTCGACGGCTACCTGCCGAACGACCGCACGGACAATTCGATCTCGTACAAGGGCACCTTCAGCGGCGTGACGGTCGGCGCCACCTACAGCCTGGGACGCGACTCCGCGACCACCGGCGGCCCGGCCGCCACCAGTTGCGGCGGCGAGAGCGCGACCGACGACAAGGCCTGCCGCGCATGGAGCGCGATGCTGCGCTACGACAGCAAGCGCTGGGGCGCGGCGCTGGCCTACGACACGTATAACGGCGGCCCCGGCGCGGCGGCGCCGTTCAGCCCGACCAGCAGCGCCTTGTCGGACACCCGCATCAACCTGGGCGCCTACGGGGTGCTGGGCAACTGGAAGATCAGCGGCGGGCGCTTCTGGCGCGACAACGAGGCCAGCGCGCTGATCCCGCGCAGCACGTTGTCCTACCTGGGCGTAGCCTACACCCTGAGTCCGACGATCGTGATCGACGGCCAGGTGCTGCGCCTGGATTTCCGCGACAGCGCCAACGACACCAATATGGTCGTCCTGCGCGGTATGTATAACTTCTCGAAGCGCACCACCGCCTATGTCATGGCGGGCAAGGTCAACAACAGCGGCAACGCCGCGGTCGCGCTCAGCGCGGGCGCGACGACGCGTGCCGGCGGCACCCAGAACGGCTTGATGACGGGTATCAAGCACGCATTCTGATCGAAGGAAGGGGCGCGCCATGGTGGCGCGCCTGGCAGTCGAACGGATGACAACGGAGGAAGCAATGGCTGAAAATCGTGGTGTGGTGTATATGGGGCAGGGCAAGGTCGAGGTGCGCAGCATTCCCTTCCCGAAAATGGAAGATCCGAATGGCCGCAAGATCGAGCACGGCGTGATCCTGCGCGTGGTGTCGACCAATATCTGCGGCTCGGACCAGCACATGGTGCGTGGCCGCACCACGGCCCAGGTAGGGCTGGTGCTGGGCCACGAAATCACCGGCGAAGTGCTGGAAGTCGGCCGCGATGTCGAAACCCTGCGCAAGGGCGACCTGGTCTCGGTGCCGTTCAACGTCGCCTGCGGCCGCTGCCGCACCTGCAAGGAGCAGGACACCGGCGTGTGCCTGAGCGTGAATCCGTCGCGCGCCGGCGGCGCCTACGGCTATGTCGACATGGGCGGCTGGATCGGCGGCCAGGCCGAATACGTGCTGGTGCCATATGCCGACTTCAATCTGTTGAAATTCCCCGACCGCGACCGCGCGATGGCCAAGATCCGCGACCTGACCTGCCTGTCCGACATCCTGCCGACCGGCTACCACGGCGCCGTCACCGCCGGCGTCGGCCCTGGCAGCACCGTCTACATCGCCGGCGCCGGCCCGGTCGGCATGGCCGCGGCGGCATCGGCGCGCCTGCTGGGCGCCGCCGTCACCATCGTCGGCGACGTCAATCCGGTGCGCCTGGCGCATGCCAGGGCGGTCGGCTTCGAGACCGTCGACCTGACGCAAGACGCGCCGCTGGGCGAGCAGATCGCGGCCATCCTGGGCACGCCTGAAGTCGATTGCGCGGTCGATTGCGTCGGCTTCGAGGCGCGCGGTCATGGCCAGGACGGCGCCCGCAGCGAAGCCCCGGCCACGGTCCTCAATTCGCTGATGGAAATCACGCGCGCGGCCGGCAAGATCGGCATCCCGGGCCTGTACGTCACCGACGATCCGGGCGCTGCCGACAAGGCAGCCAAGCATGGCAGCCTGCAGATCCGCTTCGGCCTGGGCTGGGCCAAGTCGCACAGCTTCCATACCGGCCAGACGCCGGTCATGAAGTACAACCGGGCGCTGATGCAGGCCATCCTGTGGGACCGCATCAATGTCGCCGAGGTGGTCAATGTGCAGGTGATCGGCCTGGACGATGCGCCGCAGGGCTATGGCGAATTCGATGCCGGGGTACCGAAGAAATTCGTCATCGATCCGCACCGGATGCTGGCTGCCTGAAGCACTCTTTTTTTACTCGAAATACGGTCTCACCATGAACACTATCGCGGTCAAAGTCGTCAGCAAGACGCAGGAAGCACAGGACATCGCCGGTTTCGAGCTGGTCAGCGCGGACGGGCAGGCATTGCCGCCGTTCTCGGCCGGCTCGCACATCGACGTCCACCTCGGCGACGGGCTGGTACGCCAGTACTCGCTGTGCAACGACCCGGCCGAGCGCCATCGCTACCAGATCGCGGTGTTGCGCGATCCGGCCTCGCGCGGCGGCTCGCAGGCGGTGCACGAGCGAATCAAGGAGGGTGACGTGATCCAGATCAGCGCCCCGCGCAACCACTTCGAACTGGGCCCGGCCGACGACTACCTGCTGCTGGCTGGCGGCATCGGCGTAACCCCGATCCTGTGCATGGCCGAGCGGCTGGCGAAGACGGACGCGCGCTTTCGCATGCACTACTGCGCGCGCTCGCCTGAGCGCGCCGCCTTCGTCGAGCGCATCGCCGCGGCGCCGTTCAGCGAGCGGGTGCAGCTGCATTTCGACGACGCCGGCCAGAAGCTCGACATGGCGGCACTGCTGGCGGCGGCCAGTGCCGGTACCCACCTGTACGTGTGCGGGCCGCAGGGCTTCATCGACTTCGTCACCAGGTCGGCGCGCGAGGCCGGCTGGGCTGAAGAACGGATCCACCTCGAGTACTTCGGCGCCGCGCCGCACGACGTGTCGGGTGATGTCGCATTCGAGGTGAAGCTGGCCAGCAGCGGCCAGGTGTACACGATCCCGGCCGACAAATCGGTATGCAACGCGCTGCTCGAGCATGGCATCGACATCCCGATCTCGTGCGAGCAGGGCGTGTGCGGTACCTGTATCACGCGTGTGCTGGACGGCACCCCCGATCACCGCGACCTGTATTTCACCGACGAGGAAAAGGCCGCCAACGACCAGTTCACGCCATGCTGCTCGCGCGCCAGGTCGGGCCTGCTGGTGCTGGACCTGTGAGGATGCGATGAAGACCATCTATTTTCTGTGCGGCCTGCTGTGCGACGACATCGTATGGCAGGCCCAGGCCACCGAGCTGGCGCGCGATTACGATGTACGCGTGTTCAGCTTCCTGGAACACGATACGCTGGTGGCGATGGCGGCCCACGTGCTGGCCGATGCGCCGGCCAGTTTCGCGCTGGCCGGCCATTCGATGGGCGGACGGGTGGCGCTCGAAGTGCTGCGGCAGGCGCCGCGGCGGGTCGAGCGCCTGGCGCTGCTCGACACCGGTTACGAGGCGGCCACCCCGGGCGAGGCTGAACGGCGCGCGGTGCTGGTCGACCAGGCGCTGGCCGAGGGCACGGCGGCCATCGCCGCCGCCTGGGGCTTGCCGATGCTGGCACCTCACAGGCGCGACGATCCAGCCGTGGTGCAGCCGGTGCTGGACATGGTTGGCCGCATGACGGGCGCCATCTACGCGGCCCAGACCCGCGCCTTGCTGGCACGCCCGGACGCCAGCGGCGTATTGCAGCGCATCGCCTGTCCGACCCTGGTGCTGTGCGGGCGTCAGGACGGGTGGAGCCCGCCCGAGCGCCACCAGCAGATGGCTGCATTGCTGCCCCGGCCGCCGCTGCTGCGCCTGGTCGACGACTGCGGCCACATGGCGATGATGGAGCAGCCGGCCGCGGTGCTGGCCGCGCTGCGCGAATGGCTGGCGCTGCCGGCCGGTCCAGCCACGAGGAGCGAACAGCATGCACACCATTGAAGACCTGCGGGCCCGCCAGGCCTGCGCCGAGCTGATCGCCCTGTACGCGCTGCTCAACGACGAGCGCCGCTACGAGGAGTTGGTGGACCTGTTCACCGAGGACGCGACCCTGTTCCGTCCATCCAGTCCGGACCAGCCGATCCAGGGCCGCGCCGCGATCCTGGAAGCCTTCCGCAAGCGCCCGGAGTCGGTCGTCACCTTCCACGTCACCAGCGACGTGCTGGTGGAGCCGGCCGGGGAGGGCGTGCTGCGGGTGCGCTCGAAGATGCTGATGTTCGCGGCCACCCGCGGCGAAGCGGGCAGCGCCAAGGCGCCGGCGGCAGGCACGTTTGAGGATACGATCGTGCTGACCCAGGGCGCCTGGAAATTCGCGCAGCGGCGCGGCGCGCTGGTCATCTAACAAGAACCAAGGAGAACACCATGCTGCAAGCAGTCCAACCGCAAGCCAAGCGCCAGACCATGGCCGACCATGCAACCCCGCTCGTGCGCAACGCCTGGTACGTCGCCGGCATGAGCGAAGAGATCAACCGCGAGCTCAAGGAGCGCACGCTGCTTGGCAGCACGGTACTGATGTACCGCACCGAAGCAGGCGAACCGGTCATCATGCAGAACCGCTGCCCGCACCGCAACTTCCCGCTGTCGAAAGGGCGCCTGGATGGTGACAAGGTGGTGTGCGGCTATCACGGCATGAACTTCACGCCGAACGGACAGTGCGTGTTCATGCCCTCGCTGTCGCGCGCACCGACCCACGTCAAGATCGCTTCCTACCCGGTAGTCGAGAAGGCGCCGCTGGTGTGGGTGTGGCTGGGCGACGCCGACAAGGCCGATCCGGCGCTGGTGCCCGAGACGCCCTGGCTGGGCGACGCGGCCTGGAAGACCGTCACTGGCCAGTTCCACGTCAAGACCAACTATGTGGCGATGCACGAGAACCTGCTCGACCAGACGCATTTCCCGATCCTGCACGCCACCACCGGCATCGGCACGCCGGAGTATTCGCGCTCGACGATGGACGTGCGGGTCGAAGGCGACCAGGTGCACCTGGTCCGGGCCCTGCTCGACGCGCCGGCGCCGGATATCTACGGCATCCCGGCGCGGCTCAAGGACCGCATCGTCGACCGTCACTCCGACGGCTGGTTCGCCAGCCCGGCGCTGCACTATGCCCATGCGCGCATCGTCAACAAGGAGCCGCGCGAGGGCGAGCAGATCGAATACCGCTACACCATCACCCATATCTACACGCCTGAAACCCAGGGCACGATCCACTACTGGTGGTTCAACAGCCGCGACACCTACCTGGACGACAGCGCGACCGATGAATACATGATCGCCTCGTCGGTGAAGGCCTACCAGGAAGACGTCGATGCGCTCGGCTGGATCCAGGAAGTGGTTGAGCGCGAGACCGAACCGTTCGAGGAACTGAGCTTCGCCCCGGATCGTCCCGGCATCGCGATGCGCAAGATCCTGCTGCGCCTGGTCAATGAAGAGCGCCAGGAAACGCAAGCGGACGCCCAGCCAGTGCAGACCAGCGCCGGTTGAGCGGGCACCATCACATCATCAGGAACCACTATGGCACACATTATCGGGGGCATCGGCACCTCGCACGTTCCCACCATCGGCCTGGCCTATGACCGTAAGCGCCAGGACGACCCGGCCTGGGCGCCGCTGTTCGAAGGCTACAAGCCGGTCGCCACATGGCTGGCCGAGAAGCAGCCGGACGTGCTGCTGTTCTTCTACAACGACCATGCCAACAGCTTCTTCTTCGATTGCTATCCGACCTTTTCGATCGGGGTCTCGCCCGAATTCGACATGGCTGACGAAGGCGCCGGCCGTCGTCCGCTGCCGGCCATCCGCGGCCATGCGGCCCTGGCGGCCCACGTCACCGACTGCCTGGTCAACGACGAATTCGATATGGCGGTATTCCAGGACCGCGCGCTCGATCACGGTTGCAATTCGCCGCTCGGCCTGATGTGGCCGCACGAGCAGGGTTGGCCGGGCGCCATTTTGCCGATCGCCATCAATGTGCTGCAGTATCCGCTGCCGACCGCGCAGCGCTGCTACAAGCTGGGCCAGGCCGTTCGACGTGCGGTCGAATCCTTCCCTCAGGATTTGAAGGTGGTGGTGGTCGGCACCGGCGGCCTGTCGCACCAGATCCATGGCGAGCGCACCGGTTTCAACGACCTTGATTGGGACGATGAATTCCTGCGCCTGTTCGTCGAAGCGCCGCGCGAGCTGACCGCGCTGACCCACGCCGACCTGGTCCGGCGCGGCGGCGCCGAGAGTGCCGAGGTGATCATGTGGCTGGCGATGCGCGGCGCGCTGACCGAGAAAATCCGCTGCGTGCACCAGAACCAGTACCTGGCCACGACCACCAATATGGCGGTGACGATCTATGAACAGGACGCTTCGAGCGGCCCGGCGCCGGCCGCGCCCACGGCCCAGCCGAATCCGCAGCTGGCCGGGATCGGGGAGATCGACGGCACCTATCCGTTCGATGTGCGCGCCAGCGTCAAGGCGGTCAACCTGAACCGCTTCTTCTGGCGCCACCGCGAACCGGCGTTTCGGGCGCTGGTGCTGAGCGACCTGGAGGCCGCTTTCGAGGAGCTGAAACTGAGCGAGCATGAACGCACGCTGGTGCGGGGCCAGGACTGGCTCGGCCTGGTGCAGTACGGCGTCAGCTTCTTCGTGCTGGAAAAATTTGCGCGCGTACTGAAAGTGTCGAACCTGCAGGTGTATGCGCTGATGCGCGGCGAGTCGCTGGAAGACTTCCTGAAAACGCGGCGCGTGCCGGAGTCCGCATGAACTCGGACCTGATCGCGGTACCCTGCATCCTGATGCGCGGCGGCACCTCGCGCGGCCCGTTCTTCGTCGAAGCCGACCTGCCGCCTGACGCGGCGGCGCGCGACCGCCTGCTGCTGGCAGCCATGGGTTCGCCTGACCGGCGCCAGATCGACGGCCTGGGCGGTGCGCATCCGCTCACCAGCAAGGTGGGTATTGTACGCGCCAGCACCACGCCGGGCGTCGACCTCGACTTCCTGTTTGCCCAGCTGCAGCCAGACCAAGACACGGTCGATGTCACGCCCAACTGCGGCAATATGCTGGCTGCGGTGCTGCCGTTCGCGCTCGAGCGCGGCCTGCTGCCGGCCGCCGCCGGCGCCACCACCGCGCGCGTCCTGACGCTCAATACCGGCATGCAGTGCGACATCACCGTGCTGACGCCCGGTGGCCGGCTGCAGTATGGCGGTGACGCCCGCATCGACGGCGTGCCGGGCACGGCGGCGCCGATCACGATCGAATTTCTCGATACCGCCGGCTCGGTATGCCCGGCGCTGCTGCCCAGTGGCCGCGTCAAGGATACGATCCAGGTCGGCGGCGACCAGCCGTTCACGCTCGAAGCGACCCTGATCGACAACGGCATGCCGATGGTGCTGGTGCGCGCGGCCGACTTCGGCCTGAGCGGCTACGAGGCGGTCGCCGACCTCGATGCAAATATCGCCCTGAAGGCGCGCATCGAAGCGCTGCGCCTGGCCTGCGGCCCGCTGATGGGCCTGGGTGATGTGGCGCCGAAAAGCTATCCCAAAATGTGCCTGCTGGCCGCGCCGACCGACGGCGGCAGCCTGGCTACGCGCTGCTTCATCCCGCACGTCTGCCACGAGGCGATCGGCGTGCTGGCGGCCGTGACGGTGGCCACGGCCGCCGTGCTGGACGGGTCGATCACGGCCGGCATTGCGCGTGTGCCGCAGGGACGCCGCAAGACCATCTCGGTCGAACACCCGACCGGCGAATTCAGCGTCGAGCTCGAACTCGATGCCCACGATCCGCAGCTTGTCGCGCGCGCCGCGCTGCTGCGCACCGCACGACCCATCATGCGCGGGGAAGTCCTGGTCCCCGCTGAACAAGGAGAATGACACCATGCGCCAGCCATTGATCATCGATTGCCACGGCCACTACACCACGGCCCCGAAGGCGCTCGAGGAATGGCGCAATCGCCAGATTGCCAACCTCAATACGCCGCATCTTGGACCCAAGGCCTCCGAGCTGAAGATCAGCGATGACGAGCTGCGCGAGTCGATCGAGAGCAACCAGCTGCGCCTGATGAAAGAGCGCGGCTCGGACCTGACGATCTTCTCGCCGCGCGCCAGTTTCATGGCGCACCATATCGGCGACCTGGAAACCAGTGCCACCTGGGCCGCGATCTGCAACGAGTTGTGCTACCGGGTGTCGCAGCTGTTCCCCGACCATTTTATTGGCGCGGCCATGCTGCCGCAATCGCCCGGCGTCGACCCCAGGACCTGCATCCCCGAGCTGGAGCGCTGCGTCAGGGAATACGGCATGGTCGGCATCAACCTGAACCCGGATCCGTCGGGCGGCCACTGGACCTCGCCGCCATTATCCGATCGGCACTGGTATCCGATCTACGAAAAGATGGTGGAGCATGACATCCCGGCGATGATCCACGTCAGCACCAGCTGCAATGCCTGCTTCCACACCACCGGCGCCCACTACCTGAATGCCGACACCACGGCCTTCATGCAATGCCTGACAAGTGAGCTGTTCAAGGATTTTCCGACCCTGAAATTCCTGATCCCGCATGGCGGCGGCGCGGTTCCCTATCACTGGGGGCGGTTCCGCGGCCTGGCCCAGGAAATGAAGAAGCCGCTGCTGGAAGAGCACCTGCTCAACAACATCTTCTTTGATACCTGCGTCTACCACCAGCCCGGCATTGACCTCTTGACCAAGGTGATTCCGGTGAAGAATGTGCTGTTCGCGTCCGAGATGATCGGCGCCGTGCGCGGCATCGATCCCGAGACTGGCCACTACTACGACGATACCAAGCGCTACGTGCAGGCGGCCAGCCTGTCGGACGCCGACCGTTTCCAGATCTTCGAGGGCAATGCGCGCCGAGTTTTCCCGCGCCTGGACGCCGTCCTCACCCAGAAAGGATATTGAGATGACTACTCCGTTGATGAACCAGCTTGGCGTCGTCAAGCGCCATATCGATCGCGCCGAGCGCGCCACGGTCGACCTGCTCGGCCAACTGGGCAGCGCCACCGTGCACGAAGCGATGGGCCGGGTCGGCCTGCTCAAGCCGTATATGCGGCCGATCTGGGCCGGCGCCCAGGTGTCCGGTTCGGCGGTGACGGTGCTGCTGCACCCGGGCGATAACTGGATGATGCACGTGGTGGCCGAGCAGATCCAGCCGGGCGACATCGTGGTTGCGGCGATCAGCGCCGAATGCGGCGACGGCTATTTTGGCGACCTGCTGGCCACCAGTTTCATGGCGCGCGGCGCGCACGCGCTGGTGATCGATGCCGGCGTGCGCGACGTGCGCGTGCTCAAGGAGATGCGCTTTCCCGTGTGGAGCAAGTGCATCAGCGCCAAGGGCACGATCAAGGCGACTCTGGGCTCGGTGAATATTCCCGTGCTGTGCGCAGGGGCGCTGGTCAATCCGGGCGACGTGATCGTGGCCGACGACGACGGCGTGGTGGTGGTGCCGGCCCAAGATGCCGCACGGGTTGCGCAGGTGGCGCAGAAGCGCGAGAGCCTGGAAGAAGAAAAGCGCGCCAGGCTGGCTGCAGGTGTTCTTGGCCTGGACATGTACGATATGCGCGGCCCACTGGAGAAGGCCGGCCTGCGTTATATCGACTGATCCTCGGACTTTAGCCGGCGCCACAAGGTCGTGCGGCTGATCCCCAGGTGCTCGGCCGCCAGGTCGCGCTGGCCGCCGAAACGCGCCAGCACGGCCGCCGTCGATTCGCGCAGCAGGGACGGGGAGGGCGGCGCATC